>Ga0307415_100001005_pt1 | contig 13027 bp, 9 predicted proteins | sample DK1Cmetagenome_FD_204524 | JGI IMG/M metagenome (GOLD analysis project Ga0307415, IMG submission 204524) | Maize rhizosphere microbial communities from greenhouse at UC Davis, California, United States - DK15-C-2 | ecosystem: Host-associated > Plants > Roots > Rhizosphere > Soil | place: USA...
CGCCGATCGAAAGGCGCACGGCCAGCTCGTGGGCGCGGTTCGCCGCGCGGGCGAGCAAGAGGTTGGCGACGTTGGCGCAGGCGATGAGCAGCACGGCGGCGGTCACGGCCAGGAACCACAGCGACAGCGGGAGCGCGCGGCTCGGCGCCATCGGGCCTGGGAGCGCCCCCTGCTGCCCGCCGGCGAGCCGCGCCAGCTTCACCTGCACCGGCGCACGGCGCCCGGGTGCGCCGCCAGGGCCGCGGATCGCGATGCGTACCTCGCCCGCCGTCGGACCGGCGCCGAGGCCTGCCCCCGCCGGCGGATCGGCCCCCTCGTCGAGCGCCGAAAGCAAGGCGCCTTGCGCGGACGCCTGCGCCTGCTCGCGCGACACGCCGGGCGCGAGACGGCCCACCACGGACAGCCAGGCCGCGTAGCGCGAGCGCGTCATCCGCGCGTCGTAGCCGAGCGACGGAGCGGTGGCGAGGGGGAGCCAGAAGGCGGGAGCCCCGAGCTCGGTGCCCACGAGGTACTTCGGGGCGACCCCGACCACCGTGAACGGGCGGCCGTTGATCGTGATCGAGCTGCCCACGGCCGCGGGGTCGGCGGAGAGCGCACGCTGCCAGTAGTCCCAGCTCACCACCGCGCTCGGCACCGGAGCGTCCTGGTGATCGTCCGTAACCGCGAGGGAACGGCCGAGCGCGGGACGCACACCGAGCAGGGCGAAGTAGTTGCCCGTCGCGAGCAGGGCCTGCTCGCTCCGGCCCTCATCGCCGTCGCCGACCGTCACAGTGGTGCGCGAGTACGCGGCGACGCCGGCGAACCCGCGGGCGCGGTCACGCGAGTCGGTGTACGCGGGGTAGGACAGCACCGACGAGAGCTCGGCCGGCTCGCCGGGTGGCGTGGGCATCGTCGTCTGCACGCGCACCAGCCGCCCGGGGTCCGCCACGCGCGCCGGCGGCCGGAAGAGCAGGGCGTCGACGACGCCGAACATCGCCGCGTTCGCGCCGATGCCCAGCGCGAGGGTCAGGGTGGCGACCAGGGTGAAACCCGGGGCGCGGCGGAGCGCCCGCGCCCCGTAACGGAGGTCGTTGAGAAGTCCGGTCACCGCTGCCTCTCGCGTGGTGGTGGTGTGCGAGTCTCCCGCAGTCTGTCCCGACTTCGACACGGCCGATCCGGTGGACGGTTGCCGCCGCTGCTGTCGCGGCGCTCGGCGTCACGGGAGCGCGAAGACGATGACTCGCGCGGGGCGGCTCTTGATCCGCCACGACTCCGGCGAGTGCATCCCCGCGGCCACGGCCACATACTGCCGGCCGCCGACCGAGTACGTCAGCACGCCGCCGCCGACGGGGCGCCTGGTCTCGAATCGCCACAGCGCCGCGCCGGTGCGGGCGTCGAGCGCGAAGACGCCGCCCCGCAGGTCGCCGGAGAGGACGACGCCTCCGGCCGTCGCGACCACGCCGGCGACGAGTGGTGTCGGCGACGCGTGGCGCCAGCGCACGGTCCCGTCGTCCGCGTCGACCGCCGTCAACCAGCCACGCCGCGCCTTGTCGTTCACGCCGAAGGGGTGCAGCAGCTGCGCCGAGCCCGTCCACGGCAGCCCGCGCTTGTCCTTCAGCTTGCGCGCCGGTGCGAGCTTGACCGTCGTGCACCAGTCGATGGAGTTCACGTACAGGAGGTTCGTCGCCGGCGAGAACGCGGGGCCGTTCCACTCGACGCCTCCGTTCACCCCCGGACAGAATCGGGTGCCGGCCTTGGTCAACGGCGCGTCGACGTTGTCCATCGTCGCGACCGGCGTCCGGAAGCGCCGCTCCCCGCTGGCCCGGTCGATCGCGTAGACGTAGCCGTCCTTCCCCGCCGCCGCCACGATCGAGCGCCCCCGGGCCGTGGTGAGCAGCGCGGGGGCGGCCGCCACGTCCCAATCGTGGACGTCGCGCTCGAGAAGCTTGTGCCAGGTGCGGAGGGTGCCCGTGCGGGCGTCGAGCGCCACGACGGAGGTCGTGTACAGGTTCGACCCCTCGCGCACCTGCCCGAGGAAGTCGGGTGCGGCGTTGCCGGTCGGGACGTAGAGCGTGCCGGCGGCGGTGTCGAGCGCGTACGAGGTCCACGTGGCTCCCCCCGCCCTCGGCACGCGCTCGGTCTCGTTCGGCCAGGTCAGGCTCGCCTCGCCGGCGCTCGGGACCAGGTCGAAGCTCCACACGCGGCCCCCGGTCCGTGCGTCGAACGCCATCATCCGACCCAACACGCCGAAGTTGTCGCCGCCCGCGTTCCCGATGAAGACGAGACCGCCCCAGGCGATCGGCGCCGCGGGAAAGGTCTCGCCGGCCCTCGGGCTCCCGGCCACCACGTTCCACAGCTCGCGCCCGGTGCGCGCGTCGAGCGCGAGCACGCGCCCGTCGTTCGCGCCGCGGAACAGCCGCGGGCCGTCGGGCGTGTCGAGGTAGGCGACGCCGCGATTCACCTTGTTCGGGTCGAACGGTGGGGCGGGGGAGTAGTGATACGTGTGTCGCCATCGGAGCGCGCACGTGGTGGCGTCGACGGCGTACGTGTCGGTGACGGTCGTGAAGTACAGCACGCCGTCCACGACGATCGGGCCGGTCTGCATGTTCGTCCGCTTCCCGACGTCGAACGTGCACACGGGCCGAAGCGAGGTGACGTTGCTCGAGGTGATCTGATCGAGCGGGGAGAAGCGCGCGCCGGCGTAGCTGCCGTTGTAGGCAGCCCAATCGGCGCGCGGGTCCACGGCGGTGCGCGACCCCGGCCCGATCCCCTCGGCGCGGAACGCAGGCCCGCGCCACGTCCGACTGCGGCCACGTTCCCGCGGCACCGCCTCGGGCTTGAGGAACACGAGGTACGAACACCCCGCCGCATCGAGCGCGATCGCCGCCAGCGCGAACGCACGGAATGCCCCGCGGACCCAGCGCCACGCCCGCGTGCCACGGCGCGCGGCGACACACGCGCGCGATCGAATCGTGCCGGTCATGCCGCACCGTGGCCATCATGTTGCATGCCGTTGGGACCGCGGCGACACCGAGCCGTCGACCGGTCAACCCGCTGGACGGCGGCGCCGTCCCGACTGGCGTGGATGCTCGCGGATGGTCGCGGATGCTCGCGGCACCGCAGGTGCTGCTCGCCGCGCTTGCGCTGTCGTTCACCGCGCGCCCGTTCTGGTGGCGTGACGCTCGCGATAGTGTTAGACGAGCACGCGTACGGGCCCGAGGTCGATTCCACCGCCGACGCCGGCGGTCCTCCGACGGAGCCACAATGCACGCATGCACGGAACCCCAGCGCGCGCGGGCCGCTGCCGGCCGGAGGGCGGTGGCCGCGGTAGTCGTCGGAACGGTGGTGGGGCTAGTCGCAAGCGCCTGCGGCGGCGACGCGGCCGCCGCGGCCCGCTTGTCCGCCGCGGAGTCGGCGGCGGCCCCGCCACGCCACTCCCCGGCGCGCGCCGCGCCCGACTCGGCGCTCTGGCTCCAGATGCGCAACGTCGACCTCCACATCGACGAGCGCGCGGTGCTGCACATCACGCGGCTGCACGGGCACGTCGTACCGGCGGCCGCCGGCGAGCCGCCGGTGCTCGACGACACCAAGTCGTTCAAGGTCCGGGTGACCTCCGGCGAGGTGTCGCTCACCGGGCCCGACCTGAGCGTCCTCCTCAACAAGTTCGTCTTCAACTACCCGGGCGCGCCGCTCAAGCGCCTGCGCGTCCGGATGGCGGGGACGCAGCTCGTGCAGACCGGCGTGCTGCACAAGGGCGTCGACGTGCGGTTCGAGATCACGTCCACGCCGACGCTGGAGCCCGACGGCCGCGTCCGGCTCCACCCGACCAAGACGCGCATCCTCGGCATCGACGGGCAGCGCCTCCTGCACGCGCTCGGCCTGCGCTTGGACGACATGCTCGACCTGCGGAAGGCGCGCGGGGCGTCGGTGAAGGGAGACGACCTGTTCCTCGAGCCGACCGAGATCCTCCCGCCCCCCGCGATCGAGGGGCGCCTCGCGTCCATCCGCATCGAGGGTGACAGGATCGTCCAGACGTTCGTGCGAGTGCCCGACGACTCGGTGTTCGGCACCTACGTCCGGCCCGACTCGTCCGCGGAAAACTTCGTCTACTTCCGCGGCGCGCGCCTGCGCTTCGGAAAGCTGCTGATGACCGACACCGACCTGCAGATCATCGACGCCGACGCGAGAGATCCGTTCGACCTCAACCTCGAGCAGTACAACCGCCAGCTCGTCGCCGGCACGTCGCGAACGCTGCCGAACCTCGGGCTGCAGGTCATGATGCCGGACTACCGCACGGTCGGCCGGCCCGCCCCCACCGTCGCCGGAGCGACCGGGTCCCGCCCCTGACGCGGTGACGCGCGGAGCGGCGCGCGGGTCCCTCACTCCAGAGCGACTGGCGAGGCCGAGCGCGGCCTCCGGGGGGATCATTCGCGGCGCGGGCGGCACCTAGCCCCGCCGCGCGTGATTTCCGCCGGTCGTGCGGACACCAGGGTGGGGACGACCCATGAGAAAACCGCGGAGCGCGGGCTCCGGTGCGCCCGTCGCACTCATGGCCACGCGCGGACGACGGCTGCTGCACGCCGCGCTCGCCGCGCTGGTGCTGGCCGGATGCGGCGACTCGCCGGGCGGGCCGGCCGCGGTCGACCCGCCGAACCTCCTGCCGTCGCCCAGCTTCCCGGAATGCCGGCCCGTCGAGCCGTACACGCCGACTGGTGAGTGGCGCTACACCTGTCCGACGGACGCGGGCTTCGATTCCACCCGGCTGCGGGAGGCAGTGGACGCGTGGGCGGCGTTCCCCAAGGTGCACGGCGTGCTCGTCGCCCGGCACGGGTACGTCGTGCTCGAGGCGTATCACAGCGGCTACGACTCGCGGTTCCGCTTCTACCAGCAGTCGGCCACCAAGAGCGTCACCTCGGCGCTCGTCGGGATCGCGATCGGCCGCGGCGAGCTCGCCGGCCGCTCGGCGATCCTGCGAGACCTGATCCCCACCTACCTGCGCGCGTCCGACGATCCCGCGGTCGCGACGATCACGCTCGACCAGCTCCTGACGATGAGCTCCGGCTTCGACGGCCCGCCCGTCGGCCCGCGGCCGCTCGTCCGGTCACTGCTCGCGCGCCCGGTGGTACACGAGCCAGGCACTTTCTTCGCGTACGACGACGGCGGCTTCCACGTGCTGGCCGTCGCACTGCAGACCGTCACGGGGAGCAACCTGCGGGACCACGCCAACCAGCACCTGTTCGCGCCACTCGGCTTCACCGTCGGCAGCGGCGAGTGGGCGACGGACGACCTTGGGATTCCCTATGGCTCCACGGGGCTCCGGCTCTCGCTCCGCGAGATGGCGAAAGTGGGCGAGCTGTACCTCCGGGACGGCGTGTGGGACGGTGTGCCGGTGCTCCCGGCCGGGTGGGTGGCGAGCACGCGCGCGGCCGTCGCCCTCCCCAACCTGCCGCAGGAGGGCCTGTCGTACGGCCTCGGGTGGTGGCTGGTGAACTACGCGGGCCACGACGCCTTCTTCGCGGCCGGCCACGGGGGGCAGACGATCACCGTCGTCCCCGACGCGGACCTAGTGGTAGCAATCACCGCGGACCCCCGCGACGACGGCGCGTGGCAGCGCTACCGGACCGTCATCGGCGAGCACCTCCTGCCGGCGCTGCTGCCCGAGCGGGCCGGCGTCGGTCGCTGACCGGCAACGCCCAGCTCGCCGGGCACCCGCCGGACGACGGTTCCCGGACGGCGACCCGCCCCGCGCGTTATGCACACGTGCGGCCGTCGCGCGGTGTGCCGGCCGCGCCTCGGGCCTCGTCCTAGAGACATGCGACTGCCACCTCGCTTGACGCGTTGCGTCGCGGTCGGCGCCTTCGCCGTACTCGCTGCCTGCGACCAGCCGACCGCGCCCCAGATGATCGCCGAAGCCGACCGCTTCGAGCGCGACTTCCGCACCGGCACGGCGGGGACGACGGAGCGGCTCTGGCGCCGCTTGAGCGACCTGATGGTGCTCGACGTCGCGCCGGTCGTCGGCGAGGCGGTGCTCGAGCTGGACGGCCGGCCGGAGCGGTACCGCACCTTCGTCTACGAGGTCGTCGTCGTCCCACTCGGAGCCGCGTGCGACGCCCGCACTATGACTCAATGGTGGCCGACTCTCGACGTCGTCCTCAGTCCGAGCGGACCGTCGATGACGGGCGCCGGCGGCCGGGCGCGGATCGAGCAGGTCTCCGACTCCTCGGGGCCGTGCCAGATGTTCTCGCCGGGGAATCCGTCGGTACGGAACCAGCCGCACCCGGCGTACGGCTACACACGCGCGGACTGCGCGCGGGTGCAGTTCGAGGTGAGCGCTGACGTGGAGCTGGCGCGGCGCGAGGGCGACTCGCGAGTCGCCCTCGCGCCGGACCTCCTCTGGCATGCTCCGAAGCGGTTCACCATTGCACCGCAGGTGGTGCCCGGTGTCCGATTCACGGTCTACTGCACTCCAAAGATTCCCGACCTGATGTCAGCCTGCATCCGGGAGGAGTGGGCCGAAAGGCTCGGCCCGTTCGGCCGTCAGCCAGCGCCCCCACCTCCCGCTCCGCAGGCCCCGGCTCCGGATTCGGCCACGCCCCCGGGCCCGGCGCCTCCGCCCCCCGACGCAGCGCCGCCTGCGCCCCGGTCGCTGCGGCCCCCCGATCGGCGCCCGGCCAAGCGGCCGGCCCGGGCGCCGGACCCGCGCCCTAACGCGGAGCCGGCCGCCGACTCGCCTCCGAACCACGGCGCGAGATAGGCGACGAGCATCGCCCTGAGTTCGGCGCGCATTTCCTCCTGCGCCGCGCGGGGCACGCTCACCTCGATGTACTGCATCAGCGCGCGCCCGGCCTCGACGGCGGTGAGGGCGAGCCGGCGCCGCTTCGCCGCCGGCAGCCCGGGAACGCGCGCCCGGAAGAGGCGGTCCACGCGCTGAACGAGTCGCTCCCGCAGCCGCCCGCGCACGGCGCGGAGCGCCGCCGACCCCTGCGGGGCGAAGAGGAGGGCGAAGTAGCCGGGATGAGCGTGATGGAAGGCGACGAACGGCTCGAGCACCGCGCCCACCACTTCGTCGAGCGGGAGCGTCGCCGCGTCGGGCGGGTCCGCTGCCTCGAGGAGGGTGAGCATGTCCGCCGCGTAGCGCTCGGCGACCGCGTGCAGCAGCGCGTCCTTGTTCGGGAAGAACTGGTAGAGCGATCCGATCGACGTCCCCGCCCGCTCGGCGATCGCCTCCATGGTCGCGCCGTCAGTGCCCACCTCGCCGCACAGCTCGCCGGCCGCGCGGGCGATGCGCGCGACCCGCTCCCGGGAGCGGCGCTGAGCGGGGACCCGGCGGGCAGCGGTTGCCTTCCCACCCGATGCGCCGTCAACAGACGAGTGCGGTTTCATGGTGGTTGACAACGTGAGGGAAGGCTCACATTCTGTCAAGCACGGCGGACGGTTCGCTGCACGCTCAACGCTCAGGTGACCGCCTCGGAATGCCCGTCCCGCACCGCGTTTGCCCGTTCGCCAGCTTCAGCTGAGGATTTTCAGGCATGCCATCCTACAAGGCCCCCCTCGACGACATCCGCTTCGTGCTCGACGAGGTGCTCGACGTCGGGCAGCTCGCCAAGCTGCCCGGCTACGAGGACGCCGCCCCCGACGTTCTGCTCGCCGTACTCGAGGAAGGCGGGAAGCTGTGCGAGGAGGTGCTCGCCCCGATCAATCAACGGGGGGACGCCGAGGGGTGCCGGCTGGAGGGCGGCGCGGTGCGCACGCCGAAGGGCTTCAAGGAGGCCTACGCCGCCTACTGCGCGGGCGGCTGGCCGGCGATGACCGCCGACCCGGAGTACGGTGGCCAGGGGCTGCCGCACCTCACGCGCTTCGTGTTCGACGAGATGCTCTGCTCGGCGAACCTGTCGTTCAGCATGTACCCCGAGCTCGCCCACGGCGTGACGGCGTTGCTCGAGCGGTGGGCCGACCCGGAGCTCAAGCGGCGCTTCCTGCCCAAGCTGACCGACGGCAGCTGGGGCGGAACGATGTGCCTCACCGAGCCGCACGCCGGCACGGACCTGGGGATCATCCGCACCAAGGCGGTGCCCGCCGGCGACGGCGCGTACCAGGTGACCGGCACGAAGATCTTCATCTCCGCCGGCGACCACGACCTCGCCGAGAACATCGTTCACCTCGTGCTGGCCAAGCTCCCCCACGCGCCGCCGGGCACGAAGGGGATCAGCCTCTTTCTCGTCCCGAAGTTCCTCCCCACCGAAGAGGGGGCGCCGGGAACGCCGAACGGCGTGAGCGTCGGCTCGATCGAGCACAAGATGGGGATCAAGGCCAACGCCACCTGCGTCCTCAACTTCGATGGCGCCAAGGGGTGGCTGATCGGCGAGCCGCACAAGGGACTGCGCGTGATGTTCACGATGATGAACGGCGCGCGCCTGGGCGTCGGGATGCAGGGGCTCGGCCTCGCCGAGGTGAGCTACCAGAATGCCGCCGCCTACGCCAAGGACCGCACGCAGGGCCGCGCGCTCACCGGGCCCGCCAACCCGCGGGCGGACGCCGACCCGATCATCGTCCACGCCGACGTGCGCCGCATGCTCATGACGATGCGCGCCTACGTCGAGGGGATGCGGGCGCTCGCCTACTGGGTGGGGCTCCTGATCGACGTCGAGGAGCGGCACCCCGACGCCGCCCAGCGTGAGGAGGCGGCCGACCTGGTGGCGCTCATGACGCCGGTGATCAAGGGGTTCCTCACGGACGTCGGATTCGAGGTCACGAACCTCGGGCTCCAGTGCTTCGGCGGCCACGGCTACATCCGCGAGTTCGGGATGGAGCAGTTCGTCCGCGACGCGCGCATCGCGCAGATCTACGAGGGCACGAACGGCGTGCAGGCGATGGACCTCGTCGGCCGCAAGCTGCCCGACGGCAACGGACGGCTGCTGAAGCGGTTCGCGGCGCTACTGCAGCGCGACCTGGCGGCGGCGCAGGCGGACGAGCGCCTCCAGGAGTTCGCCGCGCCGCTGGCGAAGGCGGCGGCGTCGCTGCAGCAAGCGACGATGGGCATCATGACGCGCGCCATGCAGAACCCGAACGAGGCGGGTGCCGTGGCCGCCGAGTACCTGCGGCTCTTCGGGCTCGTAGCCACGGGGTGGATGTGGCTCAAGATGGCCACCGTGGCGCAGCGCAAGCTGGCCGAGGCGGCGGAGCAGGGCAGGACGCTCAACGGCGACGGGCGGCGCTACGACGCGAAGCTCAAGACCGCGCGCTTCTACTTTGCCAAGCTGCTGCCGCAGGCCCACGCCCTGACCGCGCAAATCGCCGCCGGCGCCGCCCCCGTGATGGACCTCGAGCCGGCGGCATTCTAGAGGGCGGCTCTCGGCTCTCGGCCCTCGGCCCTCGGCTGGGGCGTTAACGGCAGGAACCCCTCGGCGTGAGGGCCGTCCTCCTGTTGTTCCGCTCTAGCCGAGGGCCGAGCGCCGAGAGCCGAGAGCCGCCGTTCTTCAGTGTCGCTCGCCTAACGGAACGCTGTCGCCGCCTACCCGGTCCCGCCGAGCGCCGCACATCGCCGGCGCTTGGCGTACCTTTCGTGGTGTCCACGCTGTATGCTCGGGCGACCGGGCGGCTCGGGCCTCCGCCCAGGCTGCCCGCGCCTGACACCATGAAATCCGGCACGCCATGAGATCTGCGATCGTCGAGGCGCGCGACGTCGAGAAGTCGTTCGGGGCCGTCCGCGCCGTGCACGGCTTCTCGCTGCAGGTGGCCGACGGCGAGATCCTCGCGCTGCTCGGCCCGAACGGCGCCGGTAAGTCCACGGTGGTGCGGATGCTGATGAAAGTCATCCTGCCGGACCGTGGGAGCGTCGTGTACCGGCTCGCCGGCGCCGAGCCCGCGCCGCCGGGCCGCGCGCAGCTCGGCTACTTGCCGGAGGAGCGCGGATTGTACCAGGACGTGCCGGTGCAGCGCATGCTCGTCTACTTCGGGACGCTGCGCGGCATGACCCGGGCGGCCGCCTCGCGAGCCGCCACGAATTGGCTCGAGCGGTTGGGCCTCGCCGAGCGCGCGCGCGATCCGGTGAAGTCGCTCTCGAAGGGCAACCAGCAGAAGGTGCAGTTCATCGTCGCCGTCCTGCACGGGCCACGCTTCGTGGTGCTCGACGAGCCCTTCTCGGGGCTCGACCCCCTCAACCAGGACCTGTTCGTCCGGCTCGTGCGCGAGCTGCGCGACGACGGCGCGACGGTGCTCTTCAGCGCCCACCAGATGCAGCTCGTCGAGCGGCTCGCCGACCGGCTGATCCTGATGCAGGGAGGGCGCGCGGTGCTCGAAGGCACGGTCCCCGCGCTCCGTGAGCGGTGGGGCGCCGGCAGCCGCCTGATACTCCGCGTCGCCGACGCGCGCCCGGTCGACTTCCTCGCCGCGCACCCGGCCGTCGAACGGATCGAGTCGGCACTCAACGGCGAGGTGCGCCTGCGGCTGCGGCCGCAGGCGCCGCTCAGCGCCCTCCTCCGCGACGCCGGCGCGCGGCTGGACATCACGAGCCTGCACTCGGAGCAGGTGACGCTGCACGACATCTACGTGGAGACGGTCGGGGCAGCGTTGGAGCCGGCGGCCGGCGAGGCGACGGAGACTGCGGTGGAGATGGGGGCGTGAGCGACACGCGGACCGTACTGGAGGTGGCGTGGTGGGAATTCCGGCGGTTCGTGAAGCCGCGCCAGCAGCTCATCACGCTGCTCCTCACCCTGGTCGGTGGCGGCGTCGGGTGGGGAGTCTCGGAGCTCGGGAAGCGGAACAGGCCGTCAGCGGAGATTGCGGTGATCGGCGTCGAGCATCTCCCGGTCGCGGCGTCTCCGGACTCGTCGCTCACCTTCGTGCCGCATCGCCCGGACGAGGAGCTTGCCCTGCGGAGGGCCGTGGGGCGCCGAGAGCTCGGCGGGCTGCTTCTGATTCGCGGCGCCGACACGGCCGAGCTCGTGGTGGCCAAGGAACCTACGTGGCGGTCGACACTCGAGCGGGCGCTCGCGGCAGCGCGGCAGCGAGCGAAGCTGCAGCAGGCTGACCTCGCGCCCGAGGCACTCGCGGACCTGCTCGCGCCGCCGCACCTCGACGTCACCTTTCACGAGGCCGGGCGCGGGCCGACCACGCAGGGCGCGCGTCTGGTGGCGATGCTCGCCGCCGTGTTCGTCATCCTCGGCGTCTTCACGGGCGCAGCCTACGTGTTTGCGAGCGTCACGGGGGAGAAGCAGCAGCGCGTCACCGAGCAGATCGTGTCCACCATTCCCTCCCAGGCGTGGATCGACGGCAAGATCCTCGGCCTCTCGGCCGTCTCGCTGGTGTCGGTGCTGAACATGGCTGCGGCGGTGGTGCTCCTCCTCGTCGGCCGATCGATCGCGCGTGGGGGCGGGGGCGTGCCGCCGGGTTTCGGCGACCCGTGGGCGATCGTGCTCACGGTGGTCTTCACGCTGCTCGGGTTTCTCTTCTGGCTGTCCTTCGTGGCGGCGGTCGCCGCGACCGTGGATGACCCGCACACGTCGACGCGCGCTCCGCTAATGTTCATCCCGGCGCTCTGCGGCGGGCCGGCCGGTTTCGCGCTCGGCAATCCCGATTCGGTGCTCGTGCGCGTGCTCGGGGTGTTCCCGCTCACGTCCTGGGCCGTGGCCCCGGTGCGCCTCGCCCTGACGGACGTGCAGGCGTGGGAGGTCGTGCTCGCGATCGCCCTGCTCGTGGCCGGCATCTGGGTGCTGCGCCGCATGGCTGGGACAATCTTCCGCTCGGCAATGTTGATGTACGGCAAGGAGCCGAGCTGGCGCGAGATGCGACGCTGGATGCGGGAAGCCTGAGCCCGGCCCCAAGATCGGCCGCCTACCCACCACCCTGGAGCCGACCGTGGAGCGCCCGAGCACCGTCGTCCTGACGCGGCGCGACGTCGCCGCCCTCCTGACGCTCGACGAGTGTATCGATGCCGTCGAAGCGGCGTTCGCCCGCTCGGCGCGGGGCCAGGCGCTCCCGTCCGGCGTGCTCGGCGTACCGGCCCGAGACGGGGGCTTTCACGTCAAGGCGGCGGGCCTTCAGCTCGAGCGGCTCTACGTCGCCGTGAAGGTGAACGCGAACTTCCCCGGTAACCCGCAGCGGCGGGGCCTCCCCACCATCCAGGGCGTGATCGTGCTCGGCGACGGCGAGACGGGCGTGCCACTAGCCGTCATGGACTCGATCGAGATCACCGCTATCCGAACCGCGGCGGCCACCGCCGTGGCCGCGAAGTACCTGGCGCGGGCCGACGCGGCGGTCGCCACCGTGTGCGGCTGCGGGGCCCAGGGCAGCTACCAGCTTCGCGCGCTCGCCCGCGTGCGGCCGCTGCGCCGTGCCTGGGCGGTCGACGCCGACGGGGCGCGGGCGGCGGCGTTCGCGCGCGAGCTCACCGCCGCGCTCGGGATTCCGGTCGACGTCGCATCCGACCGGCCGGCCGCGATGCGCGAGAGCGACGCGGTCATCACCTGCACGCCGGCGCGGCAGGCGTACGTGCACCGGGATGACGTGGCGCCCGGGAGCTTCGTGGCCGCCGTCGGCGCCGACAGTCACGACAAGCAGGAGCTGCACCCGGAGCTCTTCGTCGGCACGACGATCGTCGTGGACAGCCTGGAGCAGTGCGCAACGATCGGCGACCTGCACCACGCGCTCGACGCCGGCGTGGTCACGCGCGGGGACGTTCATGGCGAGCTGGCGGACATCGTCGCCGGCACGAAGCCCGGCCGCCGGCGCGACGACGAGATCGTCGTCTTCGACAGCACGGGGGTGGCGCTGGAGGACGTGGCGGCCGCCGCCCTGGTGTACGAGAAGGCGGTGCGCCTCGGCGCCGGAACGGCGGTCGCGTTCGGGTCGTAAGCGCGCGTGCCATGCCCGGCGAACCGAGGCGGCACGCGCGCTATAGGCTGCGTGCGGGTCGGGGTGAGAGCTCTCACGCGTGTTGCCGGGCGGTACACCAATGCGTCTTAGAGACGCGGTCTCAACAGCAAACTGGGCCGCTTCCCCTCACGCCCGGAGCGCACGCATGACCGCGAGGCCGCAACTGAAGGCGATG
>Ga0307415_100001007_pt1 | contig 13019 bp, 12 predicted proteins | sample DK1Cmetagenome_FD_204524 | JGI IMG/M metagenome (GOLD analysis project Ga0307415, IMG submission 204524) | Maize rhizosphere microbial communities from greenhouse at UC Davis, California, United States - DK15-C-2 | ecosystem: Host-associated > Plants > Roots > Rhizosphere > Soil | place: USA...
CGAGCGCGCCGAACGGCCGGACGGCGAACCCCACGGCGAACGTCGCCAGCGTCTTGAGGAAGTTGACGAGATCGTTCCCGGCCGGGTAGAACTCCGCGGAGATGATCGCCGCCAGGCTGCCGAAGATGTAGAAGTCGTACCACTCGATCATCGTCCCCGCGGACGAGGCGGCGATGACGCGCCAGATGCTCCAGCGGTGGGCATGGGGCGCGGTGGGGGTCGGCGCGGTGGCGGCGCTCGCCGCGGGGCTGCCGGTGGCCATCGGCTGTCTCCTCCGTGAGTGTGCGGCGCTGCCCGCGCCTCCGGCGTCGTTAGGCCGCCGGCGCGCGGGCGGCGCGGGGACCGCGCGTCCAACATACGGCGGCCGCCCCCGCCGAGTAAGCTCGCGACCCGCCCCCCGGCCGCTCACCACGACTCTGGATTCGCTCGCGCCGTGCCGCGCACCTGCGGGGCGAGGCCGCCCGCCAGCGCGCCCAGCGCTCCGCCGGCCCCGCCCAGCCGGAGCCGGCCAGCCACACGCGGGGACGCAGGGGCGCCCGGCCGGCGCCGGTGTTATGCTCTGGGCAAGCGCAGCCCAAATGGCGCCCGGCACGCCGCGCACTCCCGACCAACTCCTGTCCCACCGCTCGCCTCGCTCGCCTCGCTCGTGCGCACCTCGACCCCCGAGAGCTTCGCGCCCTTATAGGAGGAGACATGGAGGTGGCCAGGCCCGTGTTCTTCGAGTCCGGGGCGCACTTCAGGCGCTGGCTCGAGGAGAACCACGACCGGGCGAAAGAGCTGTGGTTCGGCTTCTACAAGAAGGGCTCGGGCCGAGCGGGTGTCACCTACGCCGAGGCACTGGACGAGGCGCTCTGCTTCGGCTGGATCGACGGCGTTCGCAAGAGCGTCGACGAGAGCCGCTATGTCATCCGGTTCACGCCGCGCACCCCGCGGAGCGTCTGGAGCGCCGTCAACATCAAGCGCGTCGGCGAGCTGACTGCGAGCGGACGGATGGCCGAACCCGGCCTCCGCGCGTTCCGTGCGCGCGACGAGAGCAGGTCGGGCCGCTACTCGTACGAGGCGCGCACGCGCGAGCTCGACCCGGCCTACGAGCGGCGGCTGCGGGCGAACCGGAAGGCCTGGGCGTTCTTCCAGTCCCAGGCGCCCTGGTACCAGCGCGCCACGAAGTCGTGGGTGATGAGCGCGAAAAAGGAAGAGACGCGACTGCGGCGCCTCTCGGCGCTCATCGAGGGCTCGGCGCGAGGCGAGCGGCTGCCGCAATTCACCCTCGCCAAGCGGCCGGGGACACCACCGGGGCGCTGAGCGCAGCCGACGCCGCGTAGCAAGCGGATCACTCGATGGTCATCCCGCAGGAGCGGCGCGCAGCGCCGCGAGTGCGGGATCTGCTCTCCCCGCCCTGTGGCCGGCAACGAGGAATGGGACAGTAGACGACCCGCTTCCGCGGGTACCCCGCACTCCCCCGACGCTGCGTGCGGGGTCGTGCGGGATGACCATGCCGCTGCGCACTCGCGCGCTCCGTATGTGGGTCATGCCGGACGACACCCGTTTGCGACAGCGCGGTCCTCCCCTGCGCCTCCCCGCCCCGCCGAACCGTCGGCGGGGCGTCGCGTTTGGGGCGACCCGCGTGCGAGCGGCGTGGTGACGCGGGTCACAGACGGAGGTAGGCGACCCCCGCCGGTGTCCAAGCTCACCCTCCGAGCGTCCTATAGTGGGGACGTGGCCACCGCCCTCCGACGCGGGGGTTAATTCGGAAGTCGCTACGAATCCTGCACCTGCACGACGTCAGGCGCGACGGAGCACTGGTTGCCTGACAAGGCCGCACACACGCGAAGTCGCACCATACTCCCGCCGGAGGTCGCGCATGCGAACCCCCACAAAAACCCACGTCATCACACTCCTCGCAACACTCGCCGTCACTGCCTGCTCGTCGGGCACCCGCACCATCATCATCCGCGAGCCGGCCCCGGCCCCCGTGCCGGACCGCGCGCCGGTGCCTGTGGCGGCCGTCCAGCCGCTCGAGGTCACCCTCGGCCGCCCGCTCGGCGGCAAGCTGTTGATCCAGACGAACCGGCCGGCCTACGTCGCGCTGTTCGAGATCGTGCCGGAGCGCGGGGTGACGCTCATCTACCCGACGTCCGCGCAGCAGCAGCGCTACATGCTCTCCGGGTCGAACTGGCTGCCCGTGTGGTGGGCGCCGAAGCAGCCCGTGTACACCGGCGCCTCGGCGTCGCGCGAGCCGCAGCCCGTCCGCTACATCTACGCCCTCGCGTCGGACGAGCCGCTCCAGATCCCCGAGGCAGCGCTCCACGACGGTTACCTGTACCAGGTGCTCGACACGCGCACCTACCGCGCGAGAAACCCGTACTCGACGATGCGCGCGCTCTCGCGCGAGTTCGTCCCCGAGGTCCGCGAGGACGAGTGGGCGGAGGACGTGTACGAGTACGCCCCGGCCCGCACGAACGTGCCATCGCGCGTCGCCCGCATCTACTGCCGCGACGGCTCGGTGTACGAGGTGCCCGAGGAGATCGCCGACCGCGTGTGGTGTCCGACGCGCCCCGTGGGCACGTGGGACAACCCGGGCCGGCGCCGCGGCCAGCCGGGCGCAGCCACTCCGCTTCCGCCCTCGCGCCCCGACTCGGTGTTCGGCGGCGACGGTCGGCGCTTCAAGCGTCGCGTGACTGGCGCACCGGGGACCCCCGGAACCCCGCGCGGTGGACCGTACGACCGCGTGTCCTACATCGCCGGCGAAGACGGCAAGGCCCCTGGGAGGGGCAACAACGGTAATGGCGGTAATAACGGCACCAACGGTAACAGCAACAGCGGAAACGCGGGGAACAACGGCAACAACGGCAACAACGGCAACAACGGCAACAACGGGCGCGCGCTCGGTCACCCGGGTGGCGAGGAGCCGCCGGGACAGACCAAGCCGCGCAAGAGCGACGGGGTGCCGGATTCCAAGTCGCCGAACTCGCGGAAGCCCGGGACGTTGAAGGCCGCGGTCGACGGGATGGTGCCCGCGCCCGACAAGCGCGCCCCACAGTCGAAGAAGCCGGGCCTCGGGCCGGAGCAGGGTCCCGAGCGCGCGGAGCCCCGCGGCCAGTCGCGCGGCGGGCCCACCTTGAAGTCGCCCGTGAAGTCCACCACGGAGTCGAACGGCCAGTCGAATGGCCAGTCCAACGGCCAGCCGAAGGGAGATCCGAAGGGGGGGAAGGTCGAGCCCAAGGGCGGGCCTGCGTCGGGAACCCAGGGCGAGCAGAAGTCGGAGCCGCGCCCCGAGCCGAAGGGTCAGTCGCAGAGCGAGTCGAAGGGCCAGGCGAAGGGCGAGCCCAAGTCGGAATCCGGCGCGGCGCAGGAGCCGCAGCGCGGCGGGGACGCGAAGCCCGACGCGCACTCCGACAAGTCGGGTGAGAAGCAGAGCGACAAGCAGGACGACAAGCAGGACGACAAGCAGACCGACAAGCAGACCGACAAGCAGAGCGATAAGCAGCCCGAGTTGAAGAAGCCGCACGGCAAGCCGGCGGAGTGAGCGCCGGCCGCCAAAGGGCGGCGTGGCACGAAGAGGTGACGCGGGGGTCTCTCCACCGGAGGGGCCCCCGCGTTTTTCGGGACCCCTTTCGTTAGGTCTCGCCCATGCGGCTGCGCCCCTCCGCCCTTTGCCGCTTCGCCGCGAGCGACGCCGGTCGGGGTCCTGCGGCGCGCCGGTGCGAGTTGGACGCGCCGGCGCGGCTGGCGCGTGGCGTGGGCCGGCGACACGTTGGAGCGCCGAGTTCCGGCGCCAGCTCACTCTCACCTTACCTCCGGCCGGAGGCGACCTTGAGGGCCACCCACGTGCACCAGCTCATCCCCCGAGGGCGGACAGGCAGGCTCGGTGCCCTTCTGGGCGCGATACTGTTCGGTGCGACTGCCTGCACGTCGTTCTCGGCGGCGCGGCCGGCCGACGTGCCGCTCGGGTCGTCGTACCACTCGAAGGTCGGCCTCGGAGCGCCCTTCGATCCGGCGGTGTCCTGGTTCTGGAGCCTCGACGACTGCGTCCTGTGCCGCACGTCTCAGGTGCCCGTCACCGAGCTCGGTTACAGCGTCGGGTGGCGCGGGGCGGCCGGCCGCAAGTACGCGGTCGGTCTCTTTCTCGACGGCCTCGCGCCGCAGGGCGACCTGTACGTGCAGCTCCGCGAGAGCGCCGACGTGAACGCCGGCGTCGGGGCTCGCGCCGGCCCGGCCGCGCCAGGGCGCTTCTGGACGGCCAAGCTGTACGCGCTGTACGACCGCCGGCGGGGCGATCGATCGCGACTGCTGCTGAACCCCGGACTCTATTTCTACGGCAACACGCGCGACCCTGACGGCGACCACGGCTTGAGCCAGGCGTGGCTGCTCGGCGTGACGCAGACGGTGGGCTTCGAGTACGACGTTGGCTCCGTCACGTACACGCCACAGCTCACCATCGTCGGTGCCCACGGCGAGTTGGGAGGCGACGCGGCCGCACTAGGGGCCGGCCGATCCCGGCTCCGATTCGACGACGTGTTCGCCACGGCGGCGCTCGGCATCACCTTCCGCCGGCGCCCGTGACCTGGGAAGCATCGACCGCGAGTGGAGGCGCGGAAGCATGCCCGAGTTGCGGATCGAGATCACGAAGCGCACCGACGGCGGCGCCGTGCTGCGCTGCACGCGCGCGGACGGCTCGGCGACGTGGCAGCCGCATCACCGGCGGCAGGCGGCGTTCTTCCCGCTCCACGACCTGACCCACTACGCCGTGGAGAGTGAGCTCGGCTTCCGCTCCGGCTTCTACGGGCTCGTCGCCGACGGGTGGGGCATCGAGGACACCGGAGGCAAGGGCGCCCGCGGCCCGCTCCCGCCCGAGGCGATCGCGGTCGAGCACATCGTGGGCTCGCTGGACCTGGAGCGCGCCGGCGCCGCCGCGTGGACGGCCGCGGACTTCAACGAGCAGGCGGCGGCGTTCGCCGCGTCAGGCGGCCGCCCGGTGCCGCGCCCCCTCACCGATGCCGAGATCGTGCGCGTTCGCGACCGCGCCCTCGAGCTGTTCGCCCGCTGGGGCGCGCTCGCGCCGGGCGAGACGTTGGTGCTGTCGTTCGACCGAAGACGCTAACTGCTAACTGCTGCGTGCTGAGTGCCGAGTGCTAGGAGCCGCTCAGGCCGGCTCCGGTGCGCGTCCCGAGCGGCGGTAACACTTCACACTCAACACTCAACACTCAACACTCAGCGTCCCGCCACGAACGTATCGCAGGACTCGGGGTTGCCGGACTCGAAGCCGCGGTTGAACCACGCCGTGCGCTGCGCCGACGTGCCGTGCGTGAACGACTCGGGGTGCACGGAGCCCGTCGCCGCTCGCTGGATACGATCGTCGCCGACGGCCGCCGCCGCGGCGAGCCCTTCCTCGACGTCGCCCTGCTCGAGCAGCCGACGCTCGCCCGTGGACCGCCCCCACACGCCGGCGTAGCAGTCGGCCTGCAGCTCCAGGCGCACCGAGAGCTCGTTCGCCTGCTGCGGTCGGGTTTCCTGCAGCTGGCGGACGCGGGCGTCGGTGCCGAGGATGTGCTGCACGTGGTGGCCGAGCTCGTGCGAGACTACGTACGCCTGCGCGAAGTCGCCCGATGCGCCGAACCGGCTGCGCAGCTCGCTGAAGAAGCCCAGGTCGAGATACACCTTCTCGTCGGCCGGGCAGTAGAACGGCCCCATGGCCGACTCCGCCACGCCGCAGCCGGACTCCACCGCGTCGCGGAAGAGGACGAGCTTCGCGTCGCGGTACTGCGCGCCGTACTTCGGGAGCACTCTCGCCCACGTCGCCTGGGCGTCGTCGAGGACGAAGGACATGAACTGGACGAGCTGCGCCTCCTCGGGCGTCTCCGCCACCGGGCCGCCGACCTCGCCGCTCGAGGTGCTGGGCACCGGGCCGGATCCCACGCCCGTGTCCTCGAAGAGGTTGCGCCCGAGTAGCAGGCTTAGGATGAGGAGGATGGCGCCGCCACCCAACCCCAGCCCACGCGCTCCGATGCTCATCCTCTGTCCGCGACGGTCCTCGATGTTCGAGCTTCGTTGGCCCGGAGTCCAGCGCATGGCTCCTCCTGTCGGTCGCCCCGCCCTCGCACTGCGCGGCTCAGGCCGGGGGGTTCTCGTTGCCGCGTACGGTGGCCCGAGAATTCGCAGGAACCGGGCCGACGGGGGTGGGAGCGGAGATCGGGGACCGGGGATTGCAGAAACATGTGACGTGTGACGTATCACGTGTTAGAGCCGCTCGGGAGGTTATGCGCGCCAACGCGTCCCGAGCGGCTCTGACACGCTACACGCCACACTCGGCACTCCGCGGAACCCACGCTACACTCCAGATCCGCATGACGACCGCCACCCAGCTGACCGTAGACGTCTACGCCGACATCGTCTGCCCCTGGTGCTACATCGGTGAGCGGCGGCTCGAGCGGGCCGCGGCCGAGCGGCCGGGCGTGGTGGTCGAGCGGTACTGGCGCCCGTTCCAGCTCCAGCCCGGCATGCCGGCCGGCGGGATGCCCTGGGCGGCGTTCGTGCGCGAGAAGTTCGGCGGCGAGGCGCGGGCCCGGAGCATCTTCGACCACGTCACGGCCGTGGGCGCGGCCGACGGGATCACCTTCGACTTCGGCCGCGTGGCGAGCGCGCCGAACACGGTGGACGCCCACCGGCTCATCCTCCTCGCCGGGGAGCGTGGGCGGCAGTGGCCGGTGGTCGACGCGCTATTCCACGCGTATTTCGCCGCAGGAGCGGACCTGAACGATCGCGAGCAGCTCGCGACGATCGCGGCCGGCGTGGGGCTCGACGCAGGCGAGGTGCGCACCTACCTGGCCGGCGACGGCGGCGCGGCGGCCGTACACGCCAGCCAGCGCGAGGCGCGGCGCCTCGGCGTACAGGGCGTCCCGTTTTTCGTCTTCGACAACCGCATCGCCATCTCCGGCGCGCAGCCGCTGGACTGGTTCCTCCGCGCGATCGACGCGGCGCTGGAAGAGCCCTGACGCTCCACCCACTCCTCCGTCACGATTCGGCCGGCCGGTGACGCCGGCCCCACTCGGCCGTCAAGTGTGTGGTGGATCACCCCCGGCGGTCGACGCCGGGGGTCGTGCGCACAGACCGTGACCGAGAGAGCGTGTTGCCGGGGACCGACAACGAGTCAGCAGCGCAGGACGGCGGACGTCGGACCATCGCCGCGGCCCGGAGCGCCCTCCGGTCCGCGCTGGTCTGGACGTGCCTGGCCACGGCGACGGGGATGTTCGCGTTCGAGGTGGTCAAGGCCGCCATGGCCCCCGACCTCACCCTCTGGGAGTCGCACGCGATCACGATCGCGTTCACGACGCTCATCGCCACAGTGGTATCCGGACTGGCGCTGCGGCACGAGTCGTGGCTGCAGCGGCGCATCGTCGGCGAGGCGGCGGAGCGGAAGCGCCTCGCCGAGGCCCACCGGACGCTGACGGCCGAGGTGGCCGAGCGCCAGCGGGTGGAGGCGGCGCTCCGCAGCTCCGAGGCAGAGCTCCGCGCCCTCGTCGGCGCCATGTCGGACGTGATCCTCGTCCTCGACCGCGGCGGCCGCTACATCAAGGTCGCGCCGAGCGCCACCGACCGGCTGTACCTCCCGCCGGAGGAGCTCGTGGGCCGGCGGCTCGACGAGGTGATGCCCGCCGAGGATGCGGCGACCTACCTCGCCCACATTCACCGCGCGCTCGACGCCGGCGGCCCGATCGACACCGAGTACAGCCTCACGATCGACGGGCACCGCTATTGGTTCTCCGCCACCGTCTCGCCGATGACGGACGACACGGTGCTCTGGGTGGCGCGCGACATCACCGAGCGCAAGGCGGCCGAGGAGGCGCTCCGGCACGACGCCTACCACGACGCGCTCACCGGGCTCCCCAACCGCGCCTACATCACCGACCTGCTGCGCCGGGCGCTGGCCCGGGCCGCCCGGCGCCCGGACCACGGCTTCGCGGTGCTCTTCCTGGACTGCGACCGGTTCAAGCTGATCAACGACAGCCTGGGCCACGCCGCCGGCGACCAGCTCCTCCGCGACGTCGCGGAGCGGCTGACCGCGGCCGTGCGGCCGTCCGACGTCGTCGCCCGCTTGGGCGGCGACGAGTTCACCGTGCTGCTCGACGACGTGGGCAGCGCGACGGACGCGATCGGCGCCGCGGAGCGCGTCCAGAGCGTCCTCGGCGAGCCGTTCACCGTGGCCGGCCGTGAGCTCTTCACGTCGGTGAGCATCGGCATCGCCCTCGGCCGCCCCGAGTACGAGTGGCCCGACGAGGTGCTCCGCGACGCGGACCTCGCCATGTACCAGGCGAAGGCGCGCGGGCGGGCGCGCTACGAGATGTTCACGCCCGAGCTGCGCGCCGGCGCGGACCGGCGGCTCGCGCTGGAGAACGACCTGCGGCGCGCCGTCGAGCGCGGCGAGCTGCGCATTTACTACCAGCCGATCGTCTCGTTGGAGACGGGGCGGATCTCGAGTGCCGAGGCGCTGGTGCGGTGGCAGCACCCGGAGCGCGGGCTCATCCCGCCGGCCGAGTTCCTGCCGATCGCCGAGGAGACGGGGCTGATCGTGCCTATCGGCCGGTGGGTGCTGGAGTCCGCCTGCCGGCAGGTGCGCGCCTGGCAGATGGCGAGCCCGGACCGGCAGCCGGCGATGTCGGTGAGCGTCAACGTCGCGGCGGCGCAGCTCGTCCTGCCCGGCTTCGTCGACACCGTGCGCGAGGCGCTCGCCACCACCGGGCTACCCGCCGAGGGCCTCAAGCTCGAGGTCACCGAGGGCATCATCTCGGCCGACGCCGCCGCCGCCGTCGTGACGCTCACCGAGCTCGCGCGCCTCGGCGTCACGCTCCTCATCGACGACTTCGGGACCGGGCACTCGTCGCTCAGCTACCTGCACCGCTTCCCGATCTCCACGGTCAAGATCGACCAGTACTTCGTGGGCCGCATGGACACGAGCGACGAGTGCCGCGAGATCGTGCGCACCATCGTCGGCCTCGCCCACGCGCTCGACATGGACGTGGTAGCGGAGGGGGTGGAGACGCCCAAGCAGGTGGACATGCTGCGCGCCCTCGGCAGCGAGTACGTGCAGGGTTACCTGCTCTCGCGCCCGCTCCCCGCCGGCGGGCTCGAGGCGATGCTACTCGAGGAGCCCGTGCTCACGCCGACCGACAGCGGCCGCTCGGCCGCCGGCGCGGAGTGGGCGGGGCTGCTCGCCGCACGGCGGATGTAGCCGGCCATGTCAGAGCCCGGCCATCGCTGCGCGATTTGCGGGGAGGAGCACCGCGGGCTCACCATGGCCTGGGGCGCCGACGCCCCCGCGTCGTGGCAGACGCTGTCCCCGGACGAGCGCCGCTACGGCACGCTCACCGCGGACTGGTGCCGCATCGGCCGCGCGGGGCTCTTCGTCCGCGGCTGCCTGGTGCTGCGCATCCGCGGCGGCGGCGCGGGGGACGTGTTCACGTGGCTGGTCTGGGTGCGCGTGAGCGCGGCGGACTTCCGGCGGGCGACTAGCCTCTGGCGGCGGCTCGCGCGGTGGGGACACCTGCCGCTGCCCGGCACCCTCGACGACGACCTGCCGTACACGCCGCCTACGCGCGGCCTGCCCGTCCGCGCCCACTACGGCGGTGCGGGCATGCGTCCCCTCGTCGTCGTGGAACCGTCGAGCCACCCGCTCGCGGTCGAGCAGCACGGGCAGATCTCTCACGAGCGGGCCGTCGAGCTGGCGAGCGGGATGGCGCACGCGGCCGCCGCGCGCCGCTCGGCCTAACGAATCGCGGCGTCCGCGCCGCGCCCCCCTTCAAGCCGCAAGCGAGGTCGGACCACATGGGCAAGCTCCTCGGCTTCGTCGGCGCCACCCTCGGCGGCTACGTCGGCTGGTGGCTCGGCGCGCCGGTCGGCACGATGACGGCGTTCATGGTGAGCATCGTCGGCACGGGCGCGGGCATGTACGCGGGCCGGCGCGTGGCGCGGCACTACGACGGGTGAGGGCGCGGCGGCGCCTGGCGCGACCGCGTGGCCTGGCACGCGGGCAATCCGTTGCGCCCCGCCGCGCTCGACGTCTTTAGAGCCCATAGATCAGACTCTTCAGACTCTTCAGACTCTATGGGTCGGTCGAACCCCGTTCCCACGCGCGAATGCTCTGCCCTGTCGATCAACGCCCGCTCCAGCGCACCGAGCTCGAGTCCACTCTCCCCGCCTTCGCGTGCGGCGAGTGCGCCGGCCACTGGCTCCGCTTCGGCGACTATCTCGCCTGGCGCGAGCGGCAGCCGGGCGACCAGCCCGAGGTGCCCGCGGCCGCGGAGATGCTGGAGACGACGCTCGCCGCGCCGGCGCCCGGACCGCGCTGGTGCCCCGACTGCGGCTACCTACTGACCCGCTATCACGTCGGGCGCGGCGTCACCTTCACGCTCGACCGGTGCGGCAACTGCAACGGCGTCTGGCTGGACCGGGCCGAGTGGGAGACGCTCCGGTCGCGCGGGCTGCACGACAATCTGCACGAGATGTTCGGGCCCGGCTGGCAGTGGGCGGCCCGGGAGGAGCAGCGGCGCCGGCAGGTGGACGCGCAGTTCGAGCGGCAGCTCGGCGCCACCGACTTCGCGCAGACGCGGGAGTTCGGGCGCTGGCTGGCCGACCACCCACGCCGGAGCGAGATTCTGGCGTACCTGCAGTGGCAGGCGCGCTGACGCCGCGTACGGACATGCGGCCGGCTATACCGGCTATACTTGGAGTTCGCCGTACGAGCAGGTTCATGCAGGAATTCACAGGGAGACGCATGGCACAGCGCACTGTTACCGACGGCTCGGGCCGCACGTGGGTGTGTGAAGAAATCCAAGCACCCGACGGCGACTCGCCGGCGGCCGCCGGCGAGTCGGCACCGCGACAGGGCGTCGACGTGACGCTGTCGTGTACGACGAGCTCCGTCGAGGAGCCGGTCGTGCTCACCGTCGGTTGGGGGTGGGAGCGGATCGCCGACCGGGGGCTGGCTCGGATGATCTCCCTGGTTGCACCGGGCGCGCGGCGATAGGGGCGTCCCGCCCGCGACTCTCGCGCCTGCGCGAGGGCCGCGGGCCAGCCGCGGCCCTCGCGCAGGCGAGGCCCGCTGGCGTACGGATCGCGGTGGGTTACCAGCGGGGACTACGGAGGCCCCTCATGACCACACCCATCTGGCTCGACCATTACGACGAGGGCGTACCGGCGACGCTCCAGCCCTACCCCGAGCGCACACTGCTCGACTACCTGGCCGAGGGCGCCCGCGAGTGGCCCGACCGCCCGGTGCTGTTGTTCAAGGGCGCGAAGATGGGCTACCGGGAGCTCGAGCACCTGAGTGACAGCTTCGCCGCCGCGCTCGTGGAGCTCGGCGTCAGGCCCGGCGACCGGGTGGCCCTGTGCCTGCCGAACTGCCCGCAGTTCCTGATCGCCGAGTTCGGCGTGTGGAAGGCGGGGGCGATCGCCTGCCCGTTCAATCCCCTGTACAGCGACCGCGAGATGGAGGACGCGCTCTCCGCCACCGGCGCCGAGACGGTGGTGGTCCTCAACCGCCTCTACGAAAAGCTGAAGGGCGTCCAGCCGCGCACGGCCGTGAAGCGATTCGTCGCCACCGGCATCAAGGAGTACCTGCCGCGATCGCTGCGCCTCGCCTACACGCTGCTCAAGGAGAAGAAGGAGGGAGAGCACATCACCGTGCGCGACGGCGACGTCTGCCTCGCCGACCTCCTGGCGCGGCACCGCGGCGCGCCGCGCCCGAACGTGCGGGTGAGTCTCGACGAGCCGGCGGTGATCCTCATGAGCGGCGGCACGACCGGGACGCCCAAGGGCGTCGTCGGCGCGCACCGCGGGATGGTGATCGCCGGGCTCCAGCTCCAGGCGTGGCTCCGCTCGGCCATGCTGGAGTGGACGGACACGATCATGCTCCCGCTGCCGCTCTTCCACACGTACGGCAACACCGGGCTGCAGAGCCTCGCGCTCATCAACCACAACCCGATCGCGCTCATCCCGAACCCGCGCGAGCTGCGCGACGTGCTGAAGGAGATCGAGGACGTCAAGCCGGCATTCATCTGCACCGTGCCCACGCTCCTCAACGGCATCATGAATCACCCGATGGCGCGCCAGGGGAAGGTGGACTTCAGCTCGATCAAGCTCTGCTTCTCCGGCGCCGCGGCGCTGATGGCGGAGACGAAGAAGCGGTTCGAGGAGCTCACCGGCGGCGTGATCGTCGAGGGCTACTCACTCACGGAAGCGCAGATGGCGGTCGTCGCCAACCCGGTGCGCGGCGAGAAGAAGATCGGCTCGGTGGGGATGCCGCTCCCCGACGTCGAGCTGCGCATCCTCGACGCCGACGACGGGCGCACGCCGATGCCCACCGGCGAGGTGGGCGAGATCGTGATCCGGGCCCCGCAGCTCATGCTCGGGTACTGGCAGCGGCCGGAGGAGACGCAGGAGATGCTCCGCACCAGCGACCGGGGGGAGCGGCTCCTCTACACGGGCGACCTGGGCTACCTCGACGCGGACGGCTACCTGTTCATCGTCGACCGCAAGAAGGACCTGATCAAGACGAGCGGCTACCAGGTGTGGCCGCGCGAGATCGAGGAGGTCATCTCGACGCACCCCGCAGTGGCCGAGGTGGGCGTCGCCGGCCTGCCGGACCAGATGCGCGGCGAGGTCGTGAAGGCGTGGGTGGTCCTCCGCCCGGGGAAGACGGCCACCGAGGGGGAGATCAGGGCCTACTGCCGCGACCGGCTCGCGCCCTACAAGGTGCCGTCGCAGGTCGAGATCGTGGCGGAGCTCCCGAAGTCGCAGGTCGGCAAGGTGCTCCGGCGCGTCCTCCGGCAGCAGGAGACGGCCAAGGCGGCCGCGACCGAGCGCGCCGGCACCTAACGAGCTTTCACGAGCTTCGGCGAGGGCCGCATGCTGTTCATGGTCATCGAGCGGTTCAAGAACCGCGACGCGGCCGCGGTGTACCGGCGCTCGCGCGAGCGGGGGCGCATGCTTCCGGAAGGGCTGCGCTACGTGGACAGCTGGGTCGA
>Ga0307415_100001008_pt1 | contig 13015 bp, 11 predicted proteins | sample DK1Cmetagenome_FD_204524 | JGI IMG/M metagenome (GOLD analysis project Ga0307415, IMG submission 204524) | Maize rhizosphere microbial communities from greenhouse at UC Davis, California, United States - DK15-C-2 | ecosystem: Host-associated > Plants > Roots > Rhizosphere > Soil | place: USA...
CGCGTTCCGCCGCGCCCTCATCGCCACCCAATATCGGGCAGGTCAACAGCTCACGCCCACTCCCACACAAACCCTGGAAGTCCAGGCAGCATGGGCCGCCGCCGGGCTATGAACCGCCAAACTCGAGAGGCTAACGAACGTCGAGCTATGGCTACTGCTGTCCCCTCGTCGCCAAGGGCACTTGCTAACCAACGCCACAGACGGCCCCTTCGGGCGGGTCATCCGCCCGCGGTCAACGTTGCCGCCCGTCGTCGGATGGCATCGAATTCCTTGCAGACCCGCGAGGAAAGGAGACGGCGATGCAGCAGCAGGAGGCATACCCGGTTCGGTTCACAGTCGACTACCCGATCGACCCCTGGACCGGCTGACCACCGGCCTCCGGATCTTTGCGGCCATCCCCATCCTGATCGTGCTGTGGACCGTGTCCGGAGCCGAGAGCTGGCAGTGGAGCACTCAGACCACCGAGACGGCCACCGTCGGCGCCGGCGGCCTGCTGTTCTTCGGGCCGCTGCTGCTGATCCTGTTCCGCCAGAAGTACCCGCGGTGGTGGTTCGACTGGAACCTGGAGCTGCAGCGGTTCGGCAACCGGGTGGGCGCCTACCTGGCCTTGCTGGACGACCGCTACCCGGCTACCGACCAGCACCAGTCGGTCCACCTCGACTACCCCTACCCGGACGCCCGGCGCGACCTGAACCGGTGGCTGCCCCTGGTCAAGTGGCTGCTGGCCATCCCGCACTACATCGTGCTGTTCTTCCTGTGGATCGCGGCGCTGGTGGTGGTGATCGTGGCCTGGTTCGCGATCTTGTTCACCGGCCGCTACCCACGAGGGATGTTCGAGTTCGTGGAGGGCGTGATCCGCTGGCACAACCGGGTGATCGCCTATGCGTGGGTGCTGGTCACCGACCGCTACCCACCGTTCCGCCTGACCCAGTAAGCCATTACCTGGGAGGAGTCATGGCAATGCCGGTGATCGGCCGTTGGCTGGCCGCAATCGCCGGCGGCCTGCTCGTCCTCACGGTGTGGAGCAGTGTGATCGGCACGCTGATCGTGCCCCGCCCGGTGGTCAGCCGGCTGACCCGGTGGGTCGACTGGTCCGTGAACGGTGCTTTCAGCCTGGCGACCACGGCAATCGCTGATTACCGGCGGCGTGACCGGGTGCTGGTCGGGCAGGCGGCGGCCATCTTGCTGGTGCAGCTGGCGGCCTGGCTGGGGGTGGCGTTGGTTGGGTACGGGCTGCTGCTGTGGCCGTTGATCCCTGACGGCCTGGGGTCGGCGTTCATCGTCGCCGGGTCCTCACTGTTCACCCTTGGGTTCAGGGAGCCGCCAGGGGCGCCCTCGTCGGTCGTGTTCGCCGCCGCAGCGACCGGCCTGGTGATGGTGACCCTGCAGATCGCGTATTTGCCGACGCTGTATGCGGCGTTCAACCGCAGAGAAACCGAGGTGACGCTGCTGAACGCGCGGGCCGGGGTGCCGTCGTGGGGCCCAGAGCTGCTGGCACGCACCCACTACGCGCTGGGATCGGGCATGTCGACCATCGATACGCTGCCCGACCTATATGCCCAGTGGGAACGCTGGGCGGCCGATGTCACGGAAAGCCACGCCACCTACCTGCCGCTGGTTCGGTTCCGCTCACCCCGGCCGCTGTCCTCCTGGGTGACGGCGCTGCTGGCGGTGCTGGACTCCGCCGCCCTGTTCCTAGCCCTGTCCCCCAAGGCCGCCCCGGTGGTCCCGGCCCGCCTGTGTCTGCGGAGCGGATTCACCTGCTTCACCCAGATCGCCCGCGCGATGGGCATTGCGGTGCCCGAGGAAGCCGACCCCAATGGTCCGATCAGCCTGACTTACCAAGAGTTCCTCGATGCGGTCGACCGGATGCGCGAGGTCGACTTCCCGATCGAGCGTGAGCCGGCCGACGCGTGGGCGGACTTCGTCGGCTGGCGGATCAACTACGAGCAGGCCGCCTACGCCGTGGCCGCCGCGGTCGACGCGGTCCCGGCGCTGTGGTCGGGTCCGCGCCGCCACGGCGATCCCGCCATCGCCCCCATCCGCCCGCGACTTGGCCGGCCGCCCACCTGAGCCCCGCCGCTGTGCCGGGGGCCGCAGAGGCCGATGGTTTGTAGCCTCCGGCCCGTTCGACGGTCTGGCCCCGAGCTCAGGCGCTACGGCGTGCAGCTGGCGTGTGTCGTGTCCCCTGGACGCTCCGGCGGCCCGGAGGCCTCATCGATCTGTCCACCAGTTAGATTGGGGCGACCGTAGGGCTAACGAAGGTTCAGCTATGACTACAGTTCCCCAAGCTCGCGACGGAACGTGGCGAGGTCGTTCATCAAGCCCAACATGTCGGGGTGGTCGTCGCCCAGCACCCGCCGCCAGCCGACCAGGGCCTTGGGCCAGGGACCGTAGCCGGTAGAGGTCAGGGTGCAATGTCCAGGACCACGCTGCGGTAGTGGCCGCCGCGGTCGAGCACGGTGAAGACACGGAACGGGAACCGGGCGCGGACCCCGACCGCGATGGTGGTCTGGCCCTCAAAGGACCCGGCGTAGCGGACCTCGCGAAGGCTGCTCCAGCCGGCAAGCTGCCCCGGGGTGTAGAAGTCGGCTCTGGGCTGGGCCAGGACCTTGCCGACATAGCCGTGGCTGTCTTGGCCGAGCGCCGGAGCGTTGATGACCACCTGGAGGGCGGCGGCGCCGGCCACCGGCACGGGTCGGCCGGAGCCATCCTCCCTCACCAGGTCCACATAGCGGACCGAGTAGCCGACCGGGTCTGGACCATTGAGGTGGAACACCACCCGGTCCGAGCACTCCTGGCGGCCGGCGCTGACCAGGTAGACCGGGGCGCTGCTGGACGACGGGCGTTGCTGGAGACCGGTTCCCCAGCCCGACCATGGCAGCGGAGCGCAGGACGGGGCCGGCGTGCCGGTCTGGGTCGTCTCGGGTGCCGCGGGGGGTGCGGCGGTGGTGGTTCGGGGGACGGTGGTGGTAGCCGGTGGGACCGGCGCGGCGGCGGTGGTGGGTGCGGGGTGCGCGCTGCACCCGGCGACGCCGAGGCTGGCGATAAGGAGGGCGGTGGCGAGTGGGCGGCTGGGACGCATGATGACTCCCGTTGCTGGCGCCCCGCGACTGGAGCGGCTTTGATCAGCCTCGACCGAGCCGGTCACAAATCCCGATCGGGTCTGTCTCGGCAGCGTTCCCGATGGGTCTCGGTCGGGTTGCTGTGCAGTGGAGCAATCATCTCGGGCGCGTCCCCGGCCGCCATCCAGCCAGGACGAGCGGCCGGGGAGCTGGCGGTGGCAACCGCCAGGGTGTCGGCGGCCACCTGACCGGTTGTCGATCGTCCCACCGGGGCCAGGTCGACACCGAGGCCCGCAAGCGAACAGCTTGCCGCGGGGACCCTGTGCTGCTGGCTGGTCGTGCTCGTTCTGATTGACGACCGCGACCGGATCGAGTCCGGTTCGCGTCTGCCGCGACACTTGCCTGTCGCCAGGCCGTGACCGGCCCAGCGCACGCTATAGCCAGCGACCCACAAGGGATCGTGCTGTTCTGGGGAGTCGCCATGCGACCAGTCCGCATCATCGCCGCCATCGTCTTCGCCATCCTCACCCTCCTGACCGTGCCGGCATGGGCATCCTCTGAGCCCGTCAGGCTCCGGGTCAGCCCGAAGTCAGTCGCTGCGGGGGACAGCGTCACCCTGTCGGGGTCGGTCGGCCCGGAGTCGGCGGCCTTGGAGTGTCCTGGTGGCGTCCAGCTGCTCTCTAGGGCGTTCCGCTCGACCGAGGAGTTCGCCGAGGTGCCAGCGCTGGGTGCGGCGGTCCGGCCAAACGGGACCTTTACGACCACCACTATCATTCCCCGGTCCAGGGCGGCCGGGAGCTACTCGATCACCGGGCGTTGCGGTGGAGGGAACTTCGGCGGGGCGACCCTGGTGGTCCGGGCCGCCACCCCGACACCGCCGGCGGCCCTGCGTGTCAGCCCGGGCTCGGTGACCGCCGGGGACCGCGTCACCCTGTCGGGGTCGGTCGGCCGCCCGGAGTCAGTGGCGGGCTCGGAGTGTGCGACTGGCGTCAAGTTGCTGTCTAGGGCGTTTGAGTCCACCCAGGAGTTCGCTGACGTGCCGGCGCTGGGCGCGGCCGTCCGGCCGGATGGGACCTTCACGACCACCACCATCATTCCCCGGTCCAGGGCTGCTGGGACCTACTCGATCACCGGGCGTTGCGGTGGGGCCAATTTCGCCGGGGCGACCCTGGTGGTCCGGGCCGCACCCACGACACCGACCACCACCCCCGAGCCGATGTCCCCCACGCCCACCGGCCCGCCTTCGGACCCGCCGGTGACCCAGCCGCAGGTGCCCGCGCCCATGGTTGCCGGGCCAGCCACCCAGCCGACCAGCGACCTGACGAGCCGCTGGGTCATTCCCGGGCTCGCCGCCCTGGCCGCCGGCACCCTGGCCGCCCTGAGCGCGTGGCTGCTGTACCGGCGCCGGCACCCGGCCCACCCTAACCGCCAGGGACGTTCTCACCTGGCGCACTGACTAGCACAGCCCACCCATTGGCCCGGCAGACCGCCGGGCCAATGGCGTTGCCGGCTGGCCTTGTCCACCCCGCCGGTTCTCCCTGGATCTTCTGCCGCCTGGCAGGCAACGGCTGGCGACAGCGACCGCAATGGCCATCCCCGACGCTGTCCAGGAGGAGAACCAGGCACACCAGCCGCATACCACCAGGACGTACCCGGTATCAGTCAGGAGCTGTCGCAGAGACGTGCTGGTGCGCAGCAGCGCGCTCGTTCCGTACCAGCGCTCCGGGGACTGGGCGTTGCTCGCAGGCGGCTGAAGGCGGATGGCGATCGAGAAGCACGGTCCTGTCGCGCCGACTGTTGACCACCCATGAGGTACTAAAGAGAACGAAAGTAGCTGGATATTCGAACCGTGCCTGACCTGCTTAAACGCCCTCTGGCGAGTCCAGCATCCAGATTTCTCCTTGGGTAACGAACGTCCAGCTATGGCTACAGCCCTTGGTGCTGACACCCAGGATAGGCCTACCTGGACAGCAGCCATTATGCGTTGCGTGCCCAATGGCTCAGGGTGTCGCGCGGCCGTCGCGGAGCACGCCGTGTGCACGATCCACCGACACCCTGTCCCAGGGGGACTCGACTAGCCACCAGGTGGTCGTGAAGCTGATCGGGGCGACCACCACGCAGACGGGCTTGGGGGTCCGTTCGGAGCGGGACCGTGGCCGCTACCGGCTTGGGGTCAAGGTGGGTGATGAGGAGTTGGCGGCGGTGCCGCCTGTGCGGCAGGCGTTTCACGGCGAGTGGAACTACACCATTCAACCGGCGGCAGATAAGCCACCACCGACGGCAAGGGAGTCGAGCACGACCCTGGAGATCTGGATGTGACGTCCCTGCAGCAGCGGCTGCGGCGCCTTCCTGCGCCAGTGGTGGATGCGGGCCTGGCCGTGGGGCTGGCAGTCGCGATCACGATCGGGATCCGCGCGGCGCCGGGGCCGGGCGCCCGACCGGATGCGTTCGCCTACGCGTGCGGGTTGACCATCGCCGCCTTGGCGCTGGCCCGGCGGCGCTGGCCCCTGGGGGTGCTGCTGGCCTCGGCGGCGACCCTGCAGGTCTACTACCTGGCTCAGTACACCAGCACCTATCCCGCCGTCCCGCTGTCGGTGGCGCTGGCCACCGCCTGGGCCGCCGGCCACCGCCGCTGGTCGCTGCTGATCGCCGCCTGGTACGTCATCGGGCCGCTTGGCTACGCCGTCTCCCAGCTTTCCCAAGACACCAGAACGCCGCTAACGCTGTTGGGTGATGCGGTGTCGAATGCAGCCATGTTCGCCGCCGTGCTGGTGTTGGGCGAGGCGGTGCGCAGCCGCCAGGCGCTGGACCGGGAACATCGCCTGCTGCTGGCCGAGGAGGAGCGGTCCGAGCGGCTACTGCTCAACGTGCTGCCCGCCCCGATCGCCGAGCGCCTGAAGCAGGGCGAGGGGGTGATCGCCGACGCCTTCCCCGAGGTCACCGTGCTGTTCGCCGACCTCGTGGACTTCACCCGGCGCAGCCAGCAGGTCAGCCCGGCGCAGGTGGTGGCAACTCTCAACGAGCTGTTCTCGGCCTTCGACCGGCTCGCCCAGCGCCACGGCCTAGAGAAGATCAAGACCATCGGCGACGCCTACATGGTCGCCGGGGGGCTGCCCAACCCGCGACCCGACCACGCCCAAGCGGTGGCCGAAATGGCCCTGGCGATGCAGGAGGAGGTGGCCGGGCGCGCCGACCCCGGCGGCCAGCCGCTGCAGGTCCGGATTGGCATCGATACCGGCCCGGTGGAGGCCGGGGTGATCGGGACCAGCAAGTTCAGCTATGACCTGTGGGGCGACACCGTCAACACTGCCAGCCGCATGGAGTCCCACGGGGTCGCCGGCTGCATCCAGGTCACCGCGCGCACCTACCAGCGGCTCCGCGACCGCTACCGGTTCCAGCGACGGGGACCGATCCCCGTCAGGGGCAAGGGGGAGATGGTCACTGGTTCCTACTCGGAAGGAACCAATGATCGACCGCTCGCCTGCCATCAGCCGAACCACGCCCTTGTCGGGTCACCAACAAGCAGCACAGTCGGCCAAATAGCCAAGCAGGGAGCCCTACATCTGTCGGGGATGCTGATGGTGAGCTGTCCCTAACTATCACTCGACTTACGCTTGAGTCTCATCGGTGAAGGCTTGGCCGTCACCACGCCCGGCATTGGTGGTCTCGGATCCGCCGGGAAATAACGAAGCGTAACGTTGCTGTATGTGCCGCCATCGCCGGATCCCCTGGATGAAGGAGATGCCAAGGAAGGACAGGCCACAGGCCGCTGCGACCGTGGCCACGAGCGGGCCAGGGGCGTCGAGGGCTACCGCCACGAGGGCGGCGAACACACCGGTCAGGGCGGCGTTCACGAACGCGATGAACATCCCACTACTGGCCAGCGGCTGCAGCACCGGTTTGGGATCCTCCAGATGGTTATAGGTCTGCCACAGGCCGTTGTCGTCGTCGTGGGCAGAGGTCACCAGATAGCGCTCGATCCCCGGGTCGAGCTCGACATAGGCGGCTCGCAGCCGGTTCATGCCGATCACATGGGCAAGATCCTCAATGTTGGCATTGCCCACCCGCAGCTGGGTCAGGGTGCCCACGAGCACCACCATGCCCAGGAGCACCAGCGCGAAGGTGATGAACCGTCGGTCGAATCGGGTGATCTGCCCGATTAGCGCCAGGCTGACGATGCTGGCCGACACCAGCAGAGGAAGGTGGTGATGCGGCTCAGGATCTCGCTTTGTGCTGTGCTCCGGGTGGCGAGCAGGCTCCAGTGCTCGGTCGCGAGCAGCTGCGCCCGGACACTCGACGGTGGGCTGCTGTTCCCGTGTTGGCTCGCCTCCAACGTTGGCCGGTCCGCCGGTTGTACAGAGGCGCCGGCGGGTGATGGCGGCATGGGGCTTCTGGTCACGCGAGCCTCCTGATCTCAACGAGGACTGCCGGAGCAGTATCGCGCGTGAGGCCGACTCCCACGATCGGCAGCCGTCCTCAGCCGTCTACGCCCGCCGTGGCTGGCCTGTGGGGTCTTGCGTGCGCTTCAGGCCGGTCGTCCGACTGTAGGAACCGCGGTGTAGCTAACGAACATTGAGCTGTGCCTACAGCTCACCCTGGAGCGGTTCGGCGTCTTGTCGTGGGCCAAGCCAGCGGCGGAGCACCCGGGTCACCACCGGCATGACCACAAAGGTCATCAGCGTCAGCAGCACCAGCGGGAACAGCAGCGCTCGCAGCGGCAGCGGCAGCCGAACCATCCTGGGCACGAGCAAGGCTTGGAAGGCGAGCACCAGCGGGTACACCGCCACGAGCGAGACCAGCCACATCTTCCAGCGGGGTGGTGGCTTCATCGTCGGGACGTTGGAGCCGGGCAGCTTGAACCAGGTCTCTAGCCCGGTCAGCTGCTGCAGTCCCCGGTCGGCCTCGAGCAGCTCCTCTACCCGGGCCAGCCAGCGCCGGCGCTCGTCCGAGTCCAGCCAGGCCCGCAGGCTCTTGGGGTCGGCGAAGCTGAACAAGATGTGGCGCTCGCGGCTGCCGGGAGCGTCCAGCACCGAGGCGCCCACATGGCCGGGGAACTGGCGCGCAGCGGCCAGGATGCCGCGCGCCCAGGCCTCGAAGTCGGCCTCGCGACCGGGCTTCACCCGCCGGCTGTAGAGCACCGTGACCGGCTCATCTGCCCGCGATTGGGCACCGGCTGGTGCCTCGCCGTCGGAAGAGCTTGGTCCTGGAAGCACTGTCATCCAGCTCAGTGTCACGCCGCGCGCAACCTGTGGCTACCCCTCGATCGAACCGCTGGACACGCCGGGACACTTGCCGGTCGAGCACGGCAGTGAAGCCGGCAACGTCGCTCTGGCTGCGGTTCAGCGCTGGTAGGTGCCGACCAGGGTCCCGCTGGCCAGCTCCTTGCCGTCCAGGGCGCGGCGTAGCTCCTGGGCCGAGGGCGCCCCGGTCAGCCCCAGCGGCGCCGCCGCGGCATAGACCCCGAAGACGTACCGGTGCGGGCCGTCGCCGACCGGCGGCAGAGGGCCGCCGTAGCCCTCCTCGCCGAAGTCGTTGCGGCCCTCCACGGCCGCGGCCGGATGCTCGCCCTCGGCCAGCCCGGTCGCCGTCGGCTGGAGCCCGGCCAGCACCCAGTGGGTGAAGCTGCCGCTGGGGGCGTCGGGGTCCTCGCACAGCACGGCCAGCTCGACCGCCTCCTCCGGTACCCCCGACCACTCCAGGGCTGGCGACAGGTTGTCGTGGTCCTTGGCATGGCGAGCCGGGATCGGCTGGTGGTCGCCGAAGGACGGGCTGCGCAACTCGATGCCGGCCATGCCTGGCCCCTACCCGCAGGTCAGCGGCCGAAACCGCTACGACGGACCGACGTTCGGACTAACGAACGTCGTCCCAACAGCTCCTTGTATTCGATACGGCCCTCGCGGGTTGACGCAGCAGCCGCGCAGCAACTCTCCTCTACGAAACCACATGTAGCACCACGCGCGAACCCTCGAGCTCTGTTGAATTGCCCTGCTACGCGAGGGTTCGTGGTGGGCCCTGTGGCGGGGATCCCTCGATGGCATGCAAGGGGTCAGGGGTTCAAATCCCCTCAGCTCCACCCCAGGTCAACGCCCTTCTCCGCCGTCGACCGCCCGCGAATCGCCCGCCTCGGGCAGCAAATCGGCAGCAATCTGCCCTGAAAGGCCGATCCAACGTCCGGTAGGGCGGTGCCGCCGGCCAGCTCGCTGGCGTTGTCGCGGGGTAGACCCCGGCCTCACCCGGGCCGGCGGCCTGGGTCTTCGCGACGAAGGATCGGATTAGCCGGGCACGGCAAGATCGATCACAGACGGGCGAGCTAACCTCATCCGTATCAGCGCTCTTCACGCACCCTGTTCCCCAGGATGGCGCCAGAGACCTGGGGATCAACGTATCGCTGGCGACCGCTGCGGACCGGTCGGTTCCCTCGGGTGTGGCCCAAACAGAGACCGGGCACGTCCCGCTCGCGGGGGCAGCGGCGCTCCGCCTGGGCGGACCTTGGCTGGCAAGGTAGACCCCCGCCGGCTGCCCCCGACAAGCGAGCCCCGCCTGGACGATCGCCTTGTTAGGGGGAGCCCTGGCAGGGTCTGGGCCAGGGACATCCCCCTGTATAGGCGGGCTGTCCGTGGCCAGCGGCATCGAGGTACCCCAACGCTGTGCGTGTTCAAACCACACAGAGGACGGTGGCTGGCTGGCCGACATTGCCGACCAGATCTCTTCCTTATCAGCGCTTCCACGTGGGCCGGAGTCCACCGGAATACCTGCTGCCTGGGGGAACGATTCTCCCTGGTTGACCGCTGGACACCGATGGACTCAGGTCGAGCGTGGACCATGTGTGGACCAAGGTTGGGGTTGGGTTCCGGGTCCTAGGATGGCGCCATGAGCATGCAGGAGCCTCCAACGAGGCATGCGGTTCGGCCACTTCTCCCCGTGTACCCCTTCAATGAGCCCGGACAGCCGATCGCGCTGCATGACGGGCTGGTCGGGGGACTGGCCCCGGACGACGCTCCAGGGGTGATGGAGTTGTCCTGCAGACCGGACCCCAAGGTCATCTGGAGAGTCGAGGACCGCGTTGAGGCGGTTGCGGGCGACCCAGTCACGTTGGTACTGCGACGGTCAGACGGCGATGCCCCTGTGACCGGCGTGTGGCGAAGCCGCCACGATGGATGGTCCAACGGCGCTGTGGTCGGCCAGGCCGACGTGCCGCTCAAGCGGGTGGTTGCGCACTGGTTCAACCTCCCCAACTTCCACGGCCCGATTGCGCTCACCAGGACCACCGAGGCCGGTGAGCACTGGTGGCTGGGCCGCTGGGAGATGGAAGTCGGCGGATGGAAGCTCACCCTTGACGTCCGACCCGATCACGCTCGGGTCTGGAAGGACCTCCACGAGGCCCACATCTATGTGATGACGCACGTGATGGACCTCCGCCGCGCCGATGGAGCTACCTTCACGGCCACCGACGCCGAACCGGTACTCACTGCGTTGCATGTGGGCGTGTCGTTTGCCTTGGGTCGATGGGCAGCGCCGATGCTGCCGGTCGGCGAGGACAACACCGGGAAGGTCGTGTGGGAGGACTGGCACCCAGGTCACTGCGATCCAGCGAGAAGGACCAGTCCTGGGTGGTGGCACGAACTGCAGCACACCTCTCTGGCCGACTTTCTCGGCCGGGTCATCACGGCGTTTGCCGATCCCGACCGGCTGCCGGGGCTGCGGCTACAGCTGATGTTGGGCATCGCTGCCATGAACGATCGCGGTTTTGTCGAGCAGCGGGTCGTGATGGGCGCCGCCGGGCTGGAGCACCTCATGTGGCAGATCCTGGTCCTCGAAGGCGGGATGGGCGAAAGCGAGTATCGAGATCAGGACGCCCACGAGAAGCTGCGCCGCGTGCTCACGGGCGCGCAGATCTCTACCGAGATCGACGCGGAGCTTCTACCGGTGACGGCGAGCTTCGCTGCCGAGGAGAGGCAACGCCAGGGGAAGGTCCTCGACGGCCCCGACGTGGTGACCCAGATCCGTAATCGACTGGTCCACCCAAGAGGCGCGCAGGAGCGGGTGTACCGGCTGGAGGGCCTGGTGGCGGAGGTGTGGCGCCTGACCCGGCACTACCTGGTGGTCTTGATCCTGCATTCGCTTGGATACCAGGGCTCGTACCGCGATCTCAGGAAGACCGGAGGGTGGGCCGGCGATGTGGGCGACGTCCCGTGGAGCAGGACAGAAGCGGGCTGAGGGGTTCGAACCCTCTTCGGCTGTGCTCCAGCGGTCGAGGTCGTCGACGTGAGGGTGTGGTGACCTGCGGTTCCTTCCTGCCCCTCGTGACCGCTCGTGCCCGCCCAGGACTGCCGCTTCCCGGTGCTGTGCGGACCCAGCACGGACCAGCACCACTGCACCACGGGTGCTCCGGTCGCGTGCGGCCGCGGACGCCTTGGGTGCTCCGGTTCTCCTGGTGGGCAGGGACGGGATCGAACCGCCGACCTTGCGGTTTTCAGCCGGGTGCGACCTATCCAGATCCGTTCGGGATCGTCCGTCGGAGCCGGATCCGTGCTGCTCAGCATGGTGAAGGCGGACCTCGTCATCCGGGTTGAGCCGGGTCCGTACGGCTGGGTGCGGACCGGTTGGGCAGAACGTCGGCAGAATCGCAACGCTCGACGGACAGCCGGTGGCCTGCCTCATCGACAACCGTAAGCCCCGGCACGTCGAAGTGGTCATACTGCCGCCATGGCGGTGATCATCCTCTGCATCGCGCTGGTACTGGTCGGGCTGGTCGCGGTGGTTCGCTGGGGCGGCCTGGCGGTCGAGCCGCCATCCACGCCGGGGCCGGACGGGACTGGCCCGACCGATCCGCCGCCGGTGAGCCTGGTCGTTCGCCGCTACCTGTGGTACCTGGCGGTGGCGCTGCTATCGGGCGCCGGCGCCGGCCTCCTGGCCGCCGGGGCTGGCGGGCGGCTGGTGATGCGGCTGCTGGCGGTGACCGCCGGAGCCGACGCCCAAGGCCAGGTCACCGAGGCCCAAGAGATCGTGGGCCGCATCACCGTCGACGGCACCCTGGGCTTTGTGGTATTCACTGGCCTGTTCTTCGGTCCGGTGTCGGGGGCCGCCTACCTGCTGCTGCGCCGCTGGTTGCCGGCCGGGCGGGCTGGTGGCCTGGCCTTCGGTGCCCTGCTGCTGGTCGTCGCCGGCACCCGACTTGAGCCGTTGCGCCGTAGCAACCCCGACTTCGACCTGGTCGGCCCGGGCTGGGTAGCGGTGGCCGCCTTCACGCTGTTGGTGGTGTTCCACGGCGCGCTGGTTGCCGCCCTAGCCGGCCGGCTCAGCCGGGCGGTGCCGCTGCTGGCGGCCCGGCCTGGGGCCATCGCCGTCCATACCCCGCTGCTACTGCTGGTGCTTCCGGGACCGTCGGTGGCCCTGGTGCTGATCATCGTCGGCGTGCTGGTCGTGCTGGCGAGCCGGATCCCCTCGGTGGTCGCCGCCTGGCACGACCGCCGACTGCTCGTGCTTGGGCGGCTGGGCCTGGCGCTGATCACCCTGGTGGCCTTGCCCGGCTTCACCATGGCCGTCGTCGACATCTTGGGCCGAACGTAGATCCAGCTTCCACCGCACAGCACCCGAGGTGATGTGACGGCCGCCAAGGCCGCTGGCACGAGCGCAACCCACGTGGGTTTGCGGCCACGGCCTTAACCTGGACCTCATCCTGAAACGAAATCGCCCGTGTACCAACGGTCTCTGCTGCACGAGAGCCGAGCTTGGCCGGGCCCACCGATTCTCATCCGTCGTGGCGGCCACAAGCCATGGGGGTCTTATCAGAGATGGACGGCCGAGCGCTGTGCTATCCGGCCTTTCCGCAGCTCGCGCTGATCCATGAATGGCACAGGGATGGGGTGAACCACTCTAGTGCTCTCTTTGCCGGCGCTGGCTGGTCGGGACAAGTGGTCGCGCGATCGGGACGGTTGACCGATCGCAAG
>Ga0307415_100001009_pt1 | contig 13012 bp, 11 predicted proteins | sample DK1Cmetagenome_FD_204524 | JGI IMG/M metagenome (GOLD analysis project Ga0307415, IMG submission 204524) | Maize rhizosphere microbial communities from greenhouse at UC Davis, California, United States - DK15-C-2 | ecosystem: Host-associated > Plants > Roots > Rhizosphere > Soil | place: USA...
GTCGCCGAGGACCGGCCTCGCCCTTCACGCCAGCTGGTGGCCGACGCGACACCTCGGAGTCACTTCGTCGGCTGGGGGTGTTGGCAAAGCTCGGCTGGGGTCGGGTCCCCGATCTCTCCAGCACAGAAGCCCGCCCGCAGACACTGCCGGGCGGGCTGGTTGGTGCTGGCTACTGGGGCTCCAGCGGCCGCACATTGGTGGCCTGGGGGCCCTTCGGCCCCGACGTCACGTCGAACTCGACGGCTTGGCCCTCATCAAGTGAGCGGTAGCCAGCCGCCTGGATCGCGCTGAAGTGCACGAACACGTCGTCGCCGGACTCGGGGGCGATGAAGCCGTAGCCCTTGTCGGCGTTGAACCATTTCACGGTTCCAACCGTCATGTACTTGTCCTCTCTCCATCGTCTCGGAGGATCGACCACGTCGACGCGACTCTAACGCCGACGGCAGGGACAAGCTCAACCTGCGGGTTGCGGGACAAACGTGAACCTCTTTCGGGCGCACGGTGATGGGTACGCCATCGTCTGCCACCACCGTCCACGACCACCCGGGGTGTCCGAGCATGCCCACCAGGAGGACGAGGCCGCGCTGTGCCGCGATCCTTCGCATCCGGCTGGGCAGCCAGCCCAGCAGCCGACAATGACCCTGGCGGGTATTGGGAACGACCTGGGCTTGCTGCTGGCGTCCGGCGGCATCCACACCGCTAACCGCCAGGGTGTCCTTGTGGCTGTCCATCCCGACGAACACGGCGCTCCCTTCACCTGGGCCTGCGGGGACAAGCCGAGCGGCGCGCAACCATGCCTCGGGATAGCCAAGCTGCTGTCAAGCGACCCCGCTCGACCTCAACAGCCCGCGGGGGCGCTCATTAGGCTAGCCACACCAGCGGCGGGCAGGACAATACCGAGCCACCCACGAGCCATCGACGCATCCTCATCCACGAGGACACCCGACAGCCAACACGTGAACCGTCCCGGGATTCCTGGAGGCTCCAACTCGTGAGAGGTTGGAGCCATGACACGACCGGGCAGGTGTCCACCAGAGCTGCGGGAGCGGGCCGTCAGGCTGGTGTTCGAGCACCAGGGCGAGCATCCCTCGCAGTGGGCGGCGATCACTCCATCGCCCACAAGTTCGGCGTCTCAGCTGAGACGCTGCGCAAGTGGGTTCGTCGAGCCGAGACCGATGACGGCCTCCGCCCTGGGCTGACCAGCGACGAACGCCAGCGGTTCAAGACCTTGGAGCGCGAGAACCGCGAGCTGCGCCGGGCCAACGAGATCTTGAAGTCCGCGGCGGCTTTCTTCGGGGAGCTCGACCGCCGACCCAGCAGATGATCGCCTGCATCCACGCCAACAGGGACCGGTTCGGGGTCGAGCCGATCTGCAGGGTGCTGCCGATCGCCCCGTCCACCTACTACGACGCCACACGCCGACCAGCCTCGGCTCGAGCGTTGCGCGACCAGGAGCTGAAGGCCGAGATCGGCCGGGTCCACGCCGAGCACTTCGGCGTCTATGGCGCCCGCAAGGTCTGGCGGCAGCTGCGCCGCGAAGGGATCGCGGTGGCCCGCTGCACCGTGGAGCGCCTCATGGGCAAGTTGGCCTGGAGGGCGTGCGTCGGGGCAAGCCCCGGCCGGGCCACCACGCCCGATGCGGCCGCTGCCCGACCCGCCGACCTGGTGGAGCGGAACTTCTCGGCGCAGCGACCCAACCAGCTGTGGGTCGCCGACCTCACCTATGTGGCGACCTGGTCCGGCTTCGTCTATGTGGCCTTGGTCATCGACGCCTTCAGCCGCTACCTGGTCGGCTGGCAGGCCTCGCGGTCGCTGCGCACCGATCTAGCCCTGGACGCCCTGGAGATGGCCATCTGGGCCGCCAAGCCCAGCTGGAGGGGCTGGTGCATCACTCGGACAGGGGCAGCCAATACCTGGCCTCCGCTACACCGAACGCCTGGCCGAGGCCGGGGCGGCCACCTCGGTGGGCTCCCGCGGCGACAGCTACGACAACGCGCTGGCCGAGACGATCATCGGGCTCTACAAGACCGAACTGGTCCGCCGGCGTGGCCCCTGGAAGGGCATCGACGACCTCGAGTACGCCACCCTGGAGTGGGTCGACTGGTTCAACCACCGCCGGCTTCTGGAACCCATCGGCTATGTCCCACCAGCCGAGTTCGAGGCCGCATACCAGAGACAGGAGGACCCCAGCGACCCTGCTCGACTCAAGCAACCGAGCCTCCGATGAACCCGGGGCGGTTCATGGACCAACTTCAGGGGCTCACGTCACTCGGCGAGTAGACACCTGACCCCAGCATGCGAAGATCGATGCGTAAGGGAAGGCAAGAGGCTGACGCCAACGGCCGCGAGAGCGGCAGCTCCCTCCTCCCACAGAGAGGACCCGCATGATCCGCAGGACCACGACCGTGCTCGCCCTCGCCGTGGCGGCGGCGCTTTTGCTGGGAGCGCCGGCGCGGGCCGACCACAACACCGATCACACCATCGCCCAGATGACCGCCCACTACCAGGATCCAGGGCTGGAGTTCCAGAACAGGCCGTTCGCCCTGCTGTACCTGCGTACCACTGAAGGGATGCGCGACGCCAACAACGCCGGCGAGTTCTCCGACCCGGTGTTTTGGAACACCGAGGTCATTCCGACCTTCGCCGACTACTACCTGGACGCCTATGCCGCCTGGCAGCGCGGCGACCTCCGCGACGTCGACCCGGCCTGGCGGATCGCCTTCCGGGCCAACCCCGACAAGCTCAACTGCACCCAGCTAATCTACCTGGGCATCAACGCCCACATCAACAACGACTTGGCGTTCATGATCGAGGAGATGGGGGCCCGCTACACCTACCCGGACCACAAGCACGTGGACGACGTGCTCGCCTTCCGGACCCGGCCGACTGTGTACCCCGAGATCCAGCGGGATCTGTGCCCGGGGCTGTTCACCGAGGTGATCCCGGCGACGGCCGACCGGGACATCTTCGCCTGGCGGCAGTTGGCCTGGGACAACGCCCAGCGACTGCTGAGCGCGCCCACCCCCGAGGCCCACGACGCGATCGCCAAGGAGATCCGCCAGCACGCCCGGGACAAGGCCTGGGAAATCATCCACTGGTACCGGTAGCCACCGGGCGCAGCGCCGATCGGTCGACCGGCTCGGCCTGCGGCTGCTGGAGGCGCTGGCCAGCCCAGCCGGCTAAGGGCTTTCGGCAGTAGGCGAGTGGGGCGGGACCGCGCGTGCTTATAGTGTGATGGTCAGGAACCGGCTGGACCGGTCGCTGTCGTGCTGGCTAGGGTCCTGTCATGGACTGGCCGATGGTGCTGCGCGGCATCGATGACGTGCTTGGAAGCGGCAAGGGCCGCGCTGAGCAGGCGATCCAGATCGCTGAGCTGATCCGGCAGGGAGGGAGCTACCGTTGGGTCGGGCTGTATATGGTGACGCAGCGGGAGATCGCGGCGATCGGCTGGAGCGGACCCGGGGCGCCTGCCCACCCGCGCTTCCCGGTGACCCAAGGGCTCAGCGGGGCCGCCGTTGCCGGCAGGCGGGCCGTGGTGGTCAACGACGTGACCGCTGATCCGCGCTACCTGACGGCCTTTGCCAGCACGCTGTCGGAGGCCATCGTCCCAGTGGTGGATCCCGGCACGGGCATGGTGGTAGGCACGCTGGATGTGGAAAGCGCCGAGCGGGACGCCTTCACCGATGCCGACCGCCAAGCGCTGGAGAGGTGCGCCGCCGCGCTCACGGGCCTGTTTTGAGAAGCGTCCGCGATGCTTGTATAGGTGGGTATCCGGTGTAGCCACCGGCCCAGCAGACGAGCGCGGCGGCGGCCCGGTCGACGTCCCGAGTCCGATGGAGCAGGCCTCGCCAGCGGCGCAGCGACCAGGCGTTGGCAAGGTGACCGATCGACTGCTCCACCAGCGCGCGTAGCCCGGCCTGGCAGGCGAACCAGGTGGAGTCCAAGGGTCGGAGTCCGGACCGGGACCCCACCGCCATCTGGCGCACCTCACTCACCCCGACCCGCGACCGATCGGCTCGTCGCGCACGATCAGGATGTGGGCACCACCAGAACGCGGCCAGTTGAACGACGCTTCACCGACTCATGGAAGCCGGGCAACGTCTAGGGCCGCAGCCGTAGGGCCTCTTGGCCTGGCAATCGCGCCCATCCCCTGCCGCACCAATGCCTCGCCGATGGCCAGGCCGCCAGGTGCTACAGGCCGTAGCGCTCTTTCGTCTTGGGGTCGGCCGGATCCAGCAGCGGCACGCCGCGCTTGGAGCGCAGCTGCTGGACCTCATCCAGGTGCTCTCGCACGTAGGCGGCTTCCTCCGGCGAGATCCGCCCACGATGGGGCAGGCCCCACTCCACCTTGCCCCTGCCGCGGGCCTGGTCGTCCCTGGCTGCGCGGCCCCGCCGACGTGGCTGGGCTGGGCGTTGTGGCTGCTGGGCGGCCACCGCGTCCATCAGAACAGCATGCATGTCGCCGCCGGCGGCCAGCTGGTTGAACCGCTCCACCGACAGCAGCGCCCGTTGCCCGCTGCGCTCCCCCGGCTGGACCACCTCGATCGACACATACTGCTCGCTGTCGGGCAGCTCCCCCAGCTCCTCGGTCAGCACATCCAGGGTGATGGGGCCTTGGAATTGGGGGTGTTCGTGCACGATCAGCTTGGCGAACTGCTCCTCAGTGGCCTGGCGACCCGATAGGTCAGAGACACGGACTTGCTTGACCGCCACGGCTAAGCCTCCACGGGGTGGGTTTGGCAAAGCATAGCAAGGTAATCGGGCCTTCCTGACTCCTCAGGACCGCCGTGGTGTCGTCACCACCAGCTAGATCTTGCATGATAGGTCCACAGCCGCCTGTCATGAACGCCGGGTTGGCGGTCCGGGCCGAGCCGGCTCCTCCTGGAGGATGACGGCGGCTGTCGCTGCGCCTGCGGGCCGAGGACCAAGTGTCGCCTCGGGGCCGACGACGGACATCGCCTGACGGCCTATCGTCGATGACGTACCGACAGGCGCCCAAGGGAAGGCGCCGATGAAGGAGAGGTCATGAACAGGACCTGTCCGGCCTGCTCGGCCAGGCTGGACCAGCACACAGCATCCTGCCCACACTGCGGCGCCAACCTGGACGCCGGCGGCACCCAGCAGGCGCCCGGAGCCGGCGCGGCGGACCAGCAAGTGCGCAACACCGCCGTGGCCGCGCACCTGTCGACCTTCGCGGGGCTCATCGTGCCCTTCGGCTCGGTCATCGGTCCACTCGCGGTCTGGCTGACCCGACGCGACCGGGACCCATTCATCGACCAGGCCGGTCGCGAAGCGCTGAACTTCGGCATCTCGGTCGCCATCTACGGCGCGGTGCTGCTCGTCGCCGCGTTGATGCTGGTCGGCATCCCGCTGCTGATGGTCGGGGTGGTCGCCTGGGTGGTGCTGGCCTCGCTGGCCGCCGTCAAGGCTAGCCAGGGCCAGGCCTATCGGTATCCGCTGACCATGCGGCTGGTCCGCTGAGCGACCGGGCCCAGAGTGAACGGCCACCTGAGGCGGCATCACTCTGGGCTTCCTCATGTCTGGGCAGCAGCCCTGCTCTAGGCAAATCCCACACGCGTCGCCCATCGCTGCGCCGCGACCAGCCGGTACAGGCCCTGCAGTTCCTCCAGCTGCCGGCTGGCCACGACCGAGGTCGGCGGCGCGTCGTCAAGAGCCGCTCATGGACGGCGGGTGAACGGCCGTGGAACGGCTGGCGACCGGGCGACGGAGATTCACCCGAGCCGGTCATTTTGCCTCGCGTCCGCGGTGGTCGAGGCAGATAGTGGAAGCCGAGCGAGCTAGCCGGCGTCGGCGCATCCCAGCCCGCCGTAGTTGCCGGCTGTCAACCTTGATTGACAGTCGGGGGGCTGTCAACTTAGGATGACAGTGGGCGCCGGGCGGCCGGTTGTTGATGAAAGGTGACGATCAAGTGTTGAAGCGGAAGCAAAACCGCGAGACGGCCGCGCCGAGTGCGGACGGCGACGGACGTCCCGGGCTGCTGGTCGCCGAGCGGGTCCGCAAGGTGTACCGCACCGGGGAGATCGAGGTGGAGGCCCTGGTCGACCTGGATCTCACCGTCGGTGAGGGCGAGATGGTGGCGGTGATGGGTCCGTCCGGATCCGGCAAGACCACCCTGCTGAACTGTCTGTCCGGCCTGGACGACATCGACGGCGGCCGGGTGCTGGTCGCCGGGCAGGACCTGTTCGCCATGTCGGACGCCAAGCGCACCAGCCACCGGGCGACCTCGATGGGGTTCATCTTCCAGGCCTTCAACCTGATCCCGGTGTTCACCGCGGCCGAGAACGTCGAGCTGCCCCTGCTGCTGGGCGGCACGCCGGCCAAGGAGGCGCGGCGGCGCGCGGTCGAGATGCTGGAGCGGGTCGGCCTCGCCGACCGAGTCGGGCACCGGCCCAACGAGCTGTCCGGCGGCGAGCAGCAGCGGGTCACGGTCGCCCGGGCGCTGGCCTCGCGGCCGGCGATCGTGTGGGCCGATGAGCCCACCGGCAACCTCGACACCCAGATGGCCACCCAGGTGGTCGACCTGCTCCATGAGCTGAACCAGGAGGGCCAGACCATCGTGCTGGTCACCCACGACCCGGTGATCGGCGGCTCGGCCAGCCGGCTGATCCGCATGCGCGACGGCCGGCTGGTCGCCGACCAGCAGCGCCCCCAGGCCGACGGGCCGCCGGTGGCCAGCCAGTGGGACGGGACGGTCGGGGTGGAGGGCTAGTCGATGTATCCCAACCTCACCCCCACCCTGGTCACCCTGCTCGGGATCGCCCTGGTGGTGGCCGCGTTCATCGCCGTGCGCCGGCCGTTCCTGCGCCGCCTCGCCCTGCGGCAGATCGCCCGCCGCCGCGGCGAGGCCATGCTGGTGATCATCGGATCGGTGCTGGGCACCGCGATCATCATCGGCAGCCTGATCGTGGGCGACACCCTCAATTTCTCGGTCCGGCAGACCGCCTACAAGAACCTCGGGCCGATCGATGAGATCGTCAGCTCGCCGACGGTCGCCCAGGGCGACCAGGCCGCCCGCCAGATCGCCCAGCTCCGCGACGACCCCGACGTCGACGGGATCCTCACCCTGCGTGGCGACCAGGCCGCCGTGGTCCGCGGCAGCGGCGCCGACCGCACCGCCGAGCCCCGGGCCAGCGTCTTCGAGGTCGACTTCGCCCAGGCGGCCGCGTTCAGCGGCGGCGTCCAGGACGGCTCCGGGCTGGCCGGCCCGGCCCCCGGCGCCGGCGAGGCGGTCATCAACGACGACCTGGCCACCCAGCTCGGGGCCCGGGCCGGGGACAGCCTCACCGTCTACCTCTACGGCCGGCCCACCGCCGTCCGGGTGGCCCGGGTGGTGGCCACCGTGGGCCTGGCCGGGGCCGGGACCGGGCAGACGGCCGCCCGCAACGCCTTCTTCGCTCCGGGCACCCTGGTCCAGGCGGCCAGCGAGGCCAGGGCGGCCACCCCGGCCAGGGGCGGCCCCGCTCCGGCGGACGGGGCGGGCGGCGCTGCGGGCCCACCCGCCCAGCCGCGCACCTTCACCTTCGTCTCCAACACCGGCGGGGTCGAGGCCGGCGAGCGGCACAGCGACGCGGTCGCGGCCAAGCTCAAGGCAGCCCTGGGCCCGCTGACCGCCCAGGGGACCTCGGTCGAGACGCCCAAGCAGAGTGTCCTCAACGCCGCCGAACAAGCCGGCAACGGCCTCGGCTCGCTGTTCTTGTTCATCGGCAGCTTCTCGATCATCGCCGGGGTCCTGCTGCTGGTGAACATCTTCGTGATGCTGGCCGAGGAGCGAAAGTCCGAGCTCGGCATGCTCCGGGCGGTCGGCATGAAACGCGGCCGGCTGGTCCGCAGCTTCATCATCGAGGGCACCATCTACGCCCTGGTCGCCGCCCTGCTCGGGATCCTCATCGGCCTGGGCGTCGGCCGGGCCGTGGTGGTGGTCGCCGCCCGCATCTTCAGCAGCTTCTCTGATGAGGACACCTTCAACCTGGCGTTCAAGTTCACCCCAATCAGCCTGGTCAACGGCTTCGCCATGGGCTTCCTCATCGCGTTCGTGACCGTGACCCTGACCAGCATCCGCATCAGCCGGGTCAACATCATCGCCGCCATCCGTGACCTGCCCAACGAGGGCGGCCGCCGACTCAAGCGCCGCTGGGTCGCGCTGTCGACGGTGGCCGCGGCAGGCTTCGGCGCCCTGTCGACGGTGGCCATCGCCAACAGCCAGGGGGTCGGGGTCTATCTGTACCCGGCGCTGACCGTGCTGGCGCTGTGCCCGCTGCTGGTCCGCCTGGCCCCCAAGCGCTGGGTCTACAGCGGGGCGTCGCTGGCCACCCTCGCCTGGGGACTGGCCGCCAACACCCTGCGCCCCAAGGTGTTCGACGACGGCTCCACGACCACCTTCATCGTGCTCGGCAGCCTCCTCACCTTCTCGGCGGTGTTGCTGGTCAGCCAGAACCAGCAGCTGCTGATGTGGCCGCTGCGGCCGCTGATCGCCCGCCCGACCCTGGGTGGGCTGGCGACCAGGCTGGCCGTCGCCTATCCGATCGCCCGGCGGTTCCGCACCGGCGCCATCCTCATCATGTACGGGCTGGTGGTATTCACCCTGGTCCTGATCACCGTGATCGGCAACCTGATCAGCGCCGGCACCGACGCCGAGGTGGCCAACGCCTCCGGCGGCTTTGGGATCCGGGCCGACTTCAACCCCTCAGCCCCGCTCGGCGACCCAGCCCGGACCTTTACCAGCGGCCGGTTCGCGGGCAAGGTGGCCGCGGTCGCGCCCCTCACCGTCAGCGGCGCCAAGGTGACCAACCTGATCAAGGGGCGGACCGACCCCATCGACGTCATCGCGGTCGGGGCCGACCCGACGCTGTCGGAGGCCGGCCTGTTCCCGCTCAGCCGGCGCCTCGGCCGGCTCGGCGACGACCCCACGGTCTGGCGGGCCGTCCAATCCGACCCCAGCTACGTGATCCTCGACAACTTCCTCGGCCAGGAGGGCGGCGGCCCAGGATCGATCACCTACCAGCCAGGCGACACCCTGACCCTCACCGACCCGGCCACCGGCACGGCCGAACCCAAGACCATCGCCGGCGTCCTCAAGTCCGGCCAAGGCTTCTACGGCGTCGGCAACACCGGGTTCGTGAGCCCGATCATCATGAGCCAGCAGGCCGCCCGAGCCCAGTTCGGGACGGGCGCCAAGCTGGCCAGCGCCATGGTCAAACCGGCCACCGGCGTCACCGACCAAGCCCTGGCCGCCGACCTGCAAGGCCAGTACCTACCCGAAGGGCTGGTCGCCACCCAGATCCGCGACCAAGTGGAGCGCGGCTTGGCCGCCAACCGCGGCTTCTTCCAGCTCATGCAGGGATTCCTGGCCCTGGGGCTGCTGGTCGGCATCGCCGGCCTGGGCGTGGTCATGGTCCGCGCGGTCCGGGAACGCCGCCGCAACATCGGGGTGCTCCGGGCCCTCGGGTTCCAGTCGGGCACCATCCAGCGGGCCTTCCTCACCGAGAGCACCTTCGTCGCCCTGGAGGGGATCGTGCTCGGCGCCGCCCTGTCCATCGTCACCAGCTACCTGCTGTTCAACAACGACGAGGAGCTGAACGCCTCCGGGGTCGGCTTCCCGATCCCCTGGGCCAGCATCGCGGTGCTGGTGGCCGCCGCCGCCATGGCCTCGATCCTGGCCACCGTCTGGCCGGCCCGCCAGGCATCCAAGATCCGCCCGGCGGTCGCCCTCCGCATCGCCGACTGACCCACCGCCGGCGGACGCTAACCGGCGGTCGGCTCGAGCATGCCGCGGGTCGCCCAGATGCAACAACGCCGCTTGCGACCGCCGCCTGATCGTTGGTTGTCCTCACAACACCAGATGGATGCTCCTATGGCGGTCAAGCTGTAGCCGCGGGAGGACTTGGTTGATCACGCGTTGTGGGCCTCATCCGAGATGAAGCAGTCTGCGTTGCCTTCTTGCTCTGGGTCTACCACTACCGCCAGGGTGAGCGGATCCTCGAGCCAGTTCGCAAGCATATGTGAGCGTGTCCCGGAGTAATGCCTCGATAGAGTAGAGCGCCTACTTTTCGACGGATCGCCCCAAACGCTTGACATCGTCGAGGTGGCTGCCAGACTGACGTGCTTGTAACCGGGAGGCATCGGCCGCCGGGAGGGGGGATAACGGGCTTCGAGTTGTCGAAGCGCGGCCCGGGATCCGGTCCATCCAACCATCTGGTAGGTGATGCTATGCGCCGCTGGACCAAGATCACCATCGCGTTGCTGTTGAGCTTGCTGGTCAGCCTGCCTGCGGGAAGCGCCTGGGCCGGAGGATCCAAGACCCACGTGGTCAGGCCTGGGGAGTCGATCCAGGCGGCCATTGACGCGGCCCGGCCGGGCGACACCATCCTGGTCAAGCCGGGGGTCTACACCGAGGCCTTGGCCATCACCACCGATAATCTCACCCTGAAGGGGTCGCGCGGTACCGTCCTGGTCCCGCCGGCCAGCGCCGACAATGCCTGCACCCGGCTCTTCGGTCCCATCTTGGGCCCCTCGGTGGATGGCATCTGTGTGCTCGGGGAGATCAACCTTGAGACCTTCGAGGTCATTGACCCGGTCGAGCGGCCCCGCATCTCCGGCTTCGTGGTCAAGGGCTTCACTGGCAGCGGGATCTTCGCGGTCGGGACTGAGGACCTGCGCGCCACCCACAACTGGGCCAAGGACAACACCGGCTACGGCATCTTCGTGCTGCTCTCCACCCGCCCGGTGCTGGCCTACAACAAGGCCAGCGGCAACAACGACGCCGGCCTCTATGTGGGGGATAACCAGCAGGTCGACGCCAAGGTCTTCGGCAACACCACCTGGGACAACTCCATCGGCATCTTCCTGCGCGACGTCTCCCACGGCACCGCCCAGCGCAACCAGGTCTTCGGCAACTGCTCTGGGATCCTGCTGTTGGCCGGCGCGCCCGGCCCGGTGACCGAGTGGAAGATCCGGCGCAACCTGGTCCGGGCCAATAACAAGACCGACTGCGGTGAGGAGGACCCGGTACCGTCCGGGATGGGCATCCTGCTTCTTGGTGCCGCGGACAACGACATCAGCAAGAACCTGGTGCTGGGCAACCGAGGCGAGGGCGTGGAGGGATTCGGCGGCGGCATCGTGCTGGTCACCGGCGGCCCACAGTTCGAGCCGTCCGGCAACACGGTCCGCAAGAACGTCGCCTTCCGCAACCAGCCGTTCGACATCGCCTGGGACGGCACTGGCAGCGGCGTGGTGTTCAAGGGCAACCGCTGCGCCACCTCCCAGCCGGGAGGTCTGTGCGACTGATCTGACCGCCCTGACCCGGCCGCTGGCTCAGCGGCCGGGTCAGGCCCGGGTGCGGCGCTCCGCCTTGGCCGTTCGCTCGACTGGTCGGCACCCTACGGCGGCCACAGCACCGGTCGACAGATCCACTCTGAAGGCACCTGGCCGGTCGATGTTTGGGTCAGACCGCACCGCGACCGCCGCGCTCGGGATCATCGCAATCAATGATGGCCGCCTTCGTCTACTCGTCGGCTGGAGCTGTCCCGCTCCTGACCAGCCAGGTGACGATCTACGGCTGGATTACTCGCCTCGCGCACGGACTCTATCGGCCTTCCGCATTCTGCTTGGTGCTCGCCGCTGAACCACAACCCGAGCCGCCCCGGCGGGCGGCAGGGCGCCGACGCACGCCGTACTCATCTTCACCGAGCACACCGTCGCCACCCCCGTCGCGTCATCCTCAACGTAGAAGAACAGCCGGCAGCGCTTGGCTGCTCGTCTAGAGGCACAGGGTACGGAACGACCACTGACTGTGAACGTCATCGGCTGTATGTTGCTGACCCGGAAGGGCCATCCCGGTTCCGGTGCCCTGAGCGGTAGCGCACAGTCAGGAGATCGCCGGTGGCGTCAGATCCCCGGTGTAAACGTGCGACGGGCGTAGGTTCCCTCGGGAGCTACCAACTCACGAAGGAGGACCCACGCCCGTGGCTGTCCGAGTATCGCCCACCGAGGCCATCCGCGCCCAGATCCACGAGCTGTTCGCGTCCGGTGGGGAGCTGCTGAGCGTCGTCGAGCAGGTCGCCCGGCTATCGGTGCGGCTGACCTTCCAGAGCGTCATCGAAGAGATCGTCTGCGAGGAGCTCGGCCGCGGCCGGTAGGAGCGCCGGACCGGGACTCGCCCGAGGGCTACCGCAACGGCTGGCAACAGCCCCGCACGCTCAAGACCTCGCTGGGCCCTGTCGAGGTGCAGCGGCCGAAGCTGCGCCACGCCCACGCCGCGCTGTGCGACCAGCTGTTCGGGCAGGGCGTCAGCCGAACCAACGCGCTGGAGACGCTGGTCATCTCCTGCTGGGTGCGGGGCCTGTCGGACCGCGACGTGGAGGCGATGCTGGCCGAGGTCTTCGGCGAGGACGCCACGATCAGCAGGACGACGGTGAGCCGGATCTGCCAGCGGCTGCGGGCCGAGTTCGACACCTGGTGCCGCCGCGACCTGACCGGCGTCCGCCTCGACGACCTGTATCTGGACGGGTCGTTCTTCAGGATGCACCCCAAGGCCAGGGCCGAGCCGGTGCTGGTGGCCTGGGGCATCAACACCGACGGCAAGCCGGTGTTCTGCGGCCTGGCCCCTGGCGCGGCCGAGTCGACCGATGCCTGGCGGGCGCTACTGGAGGACCTGAAAGACCGCGGGCTCGGCGCCCCGCTGCTGGTCATCTCCGACGGCGGCAAGGGGCTGGGCGCGGCGATCGAGTGCTCGTTCCCGGCCAGCCTGCACCAAAGGTGTCTGGTGCACGTCTGCCGCAACCTCATCGCCAAGGTCCCCACCCACGCCCAGGACCAGGTCAAGGGGGACTACTGGGCGATCTTCGACCAGATCCAGGCCGAGCGCGAGCCGCCGTCGCCGAGGCCCGCCAGCGGGCCAAGCGATTCATCGCCAAGTGGCAGCCGCTGTACCCCGCCGCGGTCGCCTGCGTGGCCGACAACCTCGACGCGCTCGTCGCGCACCTGCTGTTCCCGG
>Ga0307415_100001010_pt1 | contig 13011 bp, 10 predicted proteins | sample DK1Cmetagenome_FD_204524 | JGI IMG/M metagenome (GOLD analysis project Ga0307415, IMG submission 204524) | Maize rhizosphere microbial communities from greenhouse at UC Davis, California, United States - DK15-C-2 | ecosystem: Host-associated > Plants > Roots > Rhizosphere > Soil | place: USA...
CAGGCCCGCCGCTGATCAGCGTGAGCCCGAACGAATCCTCGGCGAGCAGATCGCCGAGACAGAGCCGGGGTCTGGTGGTCTCCGCCATGGGATGCCGCAGCAGCGCCAGTCTATGCCGTTGGTCGAGCTCCCAAACCGTGCCGGCGAGTTTGTTCATCCGACGGTTGCCGCGCTCGCGCTCGCCGCCGAAGACTGGGAGACCGCACGAGCCGAGGAGGCATGCATGACGCCAGTCGAGACGAAGCACGCGCCCCGCAGGACCAAGGCGGCGGCGAACAAGACCGCGCTGCGCGAGGCGATCGCCGCGCTCAACGCCGACGGCGCGGAGGAGTACCTCGCGCTGTTCCGGCCCGACGCGAAGCTGCACGGCTTCCCGGCCGGGATCGAGGACGTCGACGACCTCTGCCGCTTCCACGCCGCGACGGCGCACACGTATCCCGACGCCTCCGTCGTGCTCGACGACGCGATCGCCGAGGGCGAGCGGGTCGCGACGCGCTTCACGTGGCGCGCGGGCCAGGGCTCGGGCTGGGACCTGGTCGCGCGCGGCGGCGCGATCGTGCGCTTCGCCGACGGCCAGATCGCCGAGTGCTGGAACCTGCCGAGCGAGCTGCACACCGTCGCCGCGTAGCCTTCGCGGGCATGGACGCCGAGATCCTCGCGGCGGTCGCCGCCGAGGAGGCGGCGATGGCCGAGCTGCTGACCGAGCTGGTCGCGGCCCCGACGCTGCTCGGGGCCGAGGCGCCCGGCCAGGCGATCATGCGGGAGGCATTCGGCGAGCTCGGGCTGCAGCCGTTCGACGTCCCGCTCGACCGCGCGGCGCTCGACGGCCATCCGGGCGCGTCGCCGTTCAGCTGGGACGTCGGGGGCAAGTCCAACGTGCTCGCGAACTGGGAGCCGGCGACGCCGGCCGACGGGCGGTCGCTGATCCTCAACGGCCACGTCGACGTCGTCAGCCCCGAGCCCTCCTCGCTCTGGACCGGCTCGCCGTTCGCCGCGCGACGCGAGGGCGACTGGATCTACGGCCGTGGCGCCGGCGACATGAAGTCGGGGCTCGCGGCGATCGTCGGAGCGGTGCGCGGCCTGCGCCGGCTCGGGCTGGCGCCGCGCGGGCGGGTGCAGCTGCAGTCCGTCGTCGAGGAGGAGTGCACCGGCAACGGCGCGCTCGCGTGCGTGCTGGCCGGCCACACGGCCGACGCAGCGATCCTGACCGAGCCGACCCGCGGCGCCGTGTGGAACGCCCAGGTCGGCGTGCTCTGGTTCCAGGTGCGCGTCGTCGGCGCGCCCGCGCACGCGGGCGACGCGCCCGAGGGCGCCAACGCGATCGAGGCCTCGATGGCGGTGATCGAGGCGCTGCGCGGGCTCGAGTCCGAGCTCAACGTCGGCAAGCCGCCGCTCTATGCCGCGTATCCGCACCCGATCAACCTCAACGTCGGCATGATCCGCGGCGGCGACTGGCCGTCGACGGTCGCCGGCGAGTGCCTGACGCACTTCCGCCTCGCCCTCTTTCCCGGCGAGCGCGTCGCCGATCTCAAGGAGCGGGTCGAGGAGACCGTCGCCGGGGTCGCCGAAGCGCGACCGGCCCTGAGCGCCTACCGCATCGAGGTGCTCTACGACGGCTTCGCCTGCGAGGGCTACGAGCTCGAGCCCGACGCGCCGCTCGTCACCGTGCTGCTCGACGCGTGCGAGCGCGCCACGGACCGGCGGCCGCCTCTGTTCGCGTCGACCGCGACGACGGACGCGCGCAGCTTCCAGCTCTACGGCGACACGCCGGCCGTCTGCTTCGGCCCGGCCGCCGAGCGCGAGCACGGCGTGGACGAGCACGTCCTCCTGCCCTCGATCGTCGAGACCGCGCAGGCGATCGCGCTGTTCATCGGCGACTGGTGCGGGCTGGCGCGGACGAGCTGAAGCGGAGAGGGAGGGATTCGAACCCTCGGACGAGGTCGACCCCCGTCACACGATTTCCAGTCGTGCCCGTTCAGCCGCTCCGGCACCTCTCCTGGCGGGCTGCAAGGGTAGCCGCTCAGATCTGCCAGCGGCCCTCGACGAGCACCGGCACGCGGTCGCCGTCGGCGGTGATCCCGGTGACCGAGAGATCGTTCGAGCCGATCATGAAGTCGATGTGGATCTCGGATTCGTTCGACCGCTCGCGGTCGTTCTCGTCGAGCAGGAACTCGAAGCCCTGGCCGAGCGCGATGTGGCTCGCCGCGTTCTCGTCGAGCAGCGTGTCGTAGAAGATCGTCCCGAGCTCGCCGATCCGGCCCTCGCGGTCGACGAGCGCGACCTCGCCGAGGCGCGCGGCGCCCTCGTCTGTCTCTGTGATGGTCGTGAGCGTGCGGCCGCCCTCGGACGCGTCGATGCCCGTGAGGCGGCCGTCGCGGAAGTGCACGACGAGGTCGCGCACGACCGTCCCGTCGGACAGGACGAGTGGCTTGGTCGACGTCACGGTCCCCTCCGCGCGCTCGGGATCGGGCGTCGTGAAGACCTCCTCCGTCGGGAGGTTCGGCATGTGCTCGATCCCGTCGACGGTCTGGAAGCGCGCGGCGCGCCAGCCCGACGATGGCAGCAGGCCGACCGTGAGGTCAGTGCCGGGACCCTCGTAGCGGAGCGCGTCCAAGCGGCGCTCGGACAGCCGCTCGGCCGTCGTGACCAGCGTGTCGGCGCGCACGCGCCAGGCCGCGATCGGGTCCTCCTCGTCGAGCCGCAGGACGTGCAGCAGCTCGCGCTCGAGCCGCGCGAGCCGCTCGTCGTCGGGGAGGTCGGGGAAGGCCAGCTCCGCCCAGACCGGCGTCGGGCACGGGCAGATCGTCCAGTTCGTCGTCCGGTCGCCGACGACCTTGATGCTCTCCTTCAGCGACGGCAGCCGGTCCTTGCCGACGAGCGTGGGATCGAGGTCCGACAGCAGCCCCGGCGCGGTCGGTCCCGAGAGCGCCACGCGCGCGCCGCGCTGGTCGCCGAGCGCGAGCACGCGCTCGCCATACCACGACGGCACGAACTCGAGCGTGTCCGCGCGGGCGTGCTGGATCCGCGCGCGCTTGACGTGCGGATCGAACCAGCCGACGTCGACGAACTTCGCGCCGCGCCGGTAGGCGCTGGCTGCGAGCGCCCGCACGAGGTACTCCTTGCCCGGCTCGCAGCCGATGGCGACGATCTGATCGTGCTGCACGTTGGCGCCGAATCCGATCACGAGATCGGCGAAGCGCTCGAGGGTGGCCGGGTCCATTCGCGGCAGGTTACGATGGCAACCCGCTACTTTGTCCACTGCTCTCGGAGGGGTGCGAGAGTGGTTGAATCGGGCGGTCTCGAAAACCGTTGTGCGGGCAACCGTACCGAGGGTTCGAATCCCTCCCCCTCCGTTTCCCAGCCGCGGTTCATCCGCCCGCTGAACGGCGGCCGTCGATCCGGCACGCGAAGGCAAGGGCGTCGGCGCGCTGGCGGCGGCGCGACGCCGCACATCGAAGCGAGGTCGGCGGCGGATGGGCGCGTGTTGTCGCAGGGATGGGTCGCTGACCGAAGGCCGCCGAGGCGGCCGAAGTCAGCGACCCACCCTGCTCGACGCGACGTCGATTAGCTGGACAACCTGGCTGGGTCGTAGCGCTAGCCGAGGATCTCGTTGCCGTAGCGGGTCACGATCTCGGCCGCGTTCTCGGGGGGTACGACCTCCGGTGGCGGCGGCGTCATCGTCTCGGCGGGAACGCTCGCAGCCTCGACGAGGTTCTCGAAGCCGGCGGGCGTGATCACCCACAGCATGCGGGCGCCGGCCGGACCCACCACGAAGCGGTGCGGCACCTCGCGGGGGCCGAACGCGAACTCGCCCGCCGTGGCCTCGATCCGCTCGTCGCCGACGTAGAGCACGGCGTCGCCCTCGAGGATGAGGAAGCTCTCGTCCTCGGTGTGGTGGACGTGGAGCGGGGCCTCGAGACCCGGCGGCGCGACGACCTCGAGCAGCGTGTACTGGCCGTTGGTGTCCGCGGCGGTGGCCCGGACGGTGGCGAGCATTCCGAAGAACCAGCGGGCGTCGCCCTGCTTGAGGCCGGGACTGGTGGTGGTGGTCGACATCTTGCCTCCTTTGGATTTGGGAACCGTCGATCCGAGGAGTATAATTAGCGAGAAATTTTTGTCAACGAATTGTTCTCATCAAATGTCCCCACGCAGATACGACATGAGCAAGCGCGCCGCCGCCGTCGAGGAGACCAGGCGACGGATCGTCGAGGCCACGATCGACCTGCACACCTCTAAGGGAATCCTCGCCACGAGCTGGGAGGAGATCGCGCGACGCGCCGACGTCGCGCCCGCGACCGTCTACCGGCACTTCCCGACCCTCGACGAGCTCCTCCCGGCCTGTGGCGAGCTGGGCATGCGGCAGCTCGCGTTGCCGTCGGACGAGGAGATCGCCGAGCTCTTCCGGGGCGCACGCTCCCGCCGGGAGCGGCTGCGCCGGCTGGTCGACGAGGTCTTCGGCCTGTACGGGCGCGGTGGCGACGTGCTGCGGGCGGTGCGCCGCGAGCGAGCCCTGCTTCCGCCCCTCCAGGACGATCACGAGAGGATCGAGGAGCGCCTCGACGCGCTTGCCACCACCGCGCTCGAGCCGTTAGAGCTCGAGGAGCACGAGCTCGCGGTGGTTCGCGCGTTGACCGACTACGACGTCTGGACGGCGCTGCGCGAGCGCGGGATCGCCGGCCCCGACGCCGTCGACGTCGTCGCCGGTCTCCTGGAAGGCTGGTTGCGCTAGCGCCAGTCTTGTCGGCCGTCGCGCGACGGCGGGGACTCGATCCCGTTGGAGCTCCCGAGCTCGCCGGAGGTCCGCGCGAGCCGGCGCCGGTGCTAGTCGCGCGGGAGATCCTCGAACATCCGGGTCACGACGATCGGGTCCACGGGATCCACGAGCGCGGCGTTGATGGACCGCACGTCGGGCCAGCCGGCGCCCAGCATGCGCGCGCCGGCGCCCGCGGCATCGTAGGTGGTCTGCCGCAGCTCAGGCTCGCCGTCGGCGACCCAGAGCCAGCGCGCAGCCCCGTCGCCTTCGTAGGGCAGCCCGACGCTCCCGGCGTTGACGAAGCGCACGCGGCCGACGACGCGATCGTCCTGCTGATGCGTATGCCCGGCCACGACGAGCCCTGCCGCGACGCCGGCAAGCGCCTCCGCCCAGCGCTCCGGGCTCGACAGCCGGGTCAGCATCTCGTCGTCGCGGCGCGGGCTGGCGTGGCAGAACAGCACGCCGTCGAGCTGCACGGTCAGGGGTAGCTCGCCGAGCCCGCGCGCTCGCTCGTCACCGAGCTCGGCCGCCGTGATCGCTGCCGTCGTGGCGACCAGATCGTCGGGCGCCGCGGCGGCCGGGCCGACGGCTTCGGCCACCTCGCGCTCGCCGTTGCCACGGACCCATCGCACCGGGACGCTCAACGAGTCGAGGCGAGCGAGCGTCGCGGACGCGAACGGACCCGGCACCGAGTCGCCACCGACGACCACGACGTCGGCGCCCGTCGCGCGCGGATCGGCGAGCACGGCCTCGAGTGCGTCGATGTTCCCGTGGATGTCGTACAGCGACAGGACGTCCACCCGCGCCAGCCTAATGGTCGTCGACCGGGCGGCCGCTTGCACGCTCCGCTACGGTCGGCCCATGGCCGTCGCCACCACCAGCGCAGGCGAGCAGGAGGTCGCGCGCGATCGCCGGCGCCGCAGGCCGGCCATCGTGATCGTCGACGACGAGCCCGCGGTCCTCGCTGCGGTCGCGCGCGACCTGCGCCGGGCCTTCGGCGAGCGCTACCGGATCGTGCGCGGAAGCTCGGGCGACGAGGCCCTGGAGCTGTTGCGCGAGCTCGTCGGGCGCGGCGACCAGGTAGCGCTGCTGGTCGCCGACCAGCGCATGCCCGGGATGGCTGGCACCGACTACCTCGTCGCCGCCCGGCAGCTCGTCCCCAGCGCCAAGCGGGTCCTGCTGACGGCGTACGCCGATACGGCGGCGGCGATCCAGGCGATCAACGAGGTCGCGCTCGACTACTACCTGCTCAAGCCGTGGGACCCGCCCGAGGAGCAGCTCTACCCGGTCGTCGAGGACCTGCTGACCACCTGGGAGTCGGGCGCCGCGCTCGAGGCCGGCGGCGTGCGGCTCATCGGCCACCGCTTCTCGAAGGACTCCCACGACCTGCGGGACTTCCTCGCGCGCAATCGCGTGCCCGCGCGCTGGCTCGACGTCGAGCGCGACGGCGAGGCGCGCGAGCTGCTCACGGTCGCCGGCGTCGGCGACGGCGGCCTGCCGGTCGCGCTGCTGGAGGACGGCACCGTGCTCGAGCGGCCGACCGTGCTCGAGCTCGCCGAGCGGCTGGGCGTGGCGGCGCAGCCGGCCTCCGACCACTACGACCTGGTCATCGTCGGCGGCGGGCCGGCCGGGCTGGCGGCGGCGGTGTACGGCGCGTCGGAGGGGCTGCGGACCGTGATGGTCGAGCGCGAGGCCCCCGGCGGCCAGGCCGGGCAGTCCAGCCGGATCGAGAACTACCTCGGGTTCCCGGTCGGCCTCAGCGGCTCGGACCTCGCGCGGCGCGCGACCGACCAGGCGCGGCGGCTCGGCGCGGAGCTGCTCACCGTGCAGGACGCGATCGGCCTGGAGGTCGAGGGCGCTGGGCGCGCCGTTCGGCTGACGGGCGGGTCCGCGCTCAGCGCCAACTGCGTGCTGGTCGCCTCGGGCGTTTCGTACCGCCGGCTGGACGCGCCTGGGTTCGCCGAGCTCTCGGGCGCGGGCGTCTACTACGGCGCGGCCATGACCGAGGCGCGGTCGTGCAAGAACCAGCACGTCGTGGTCATCGGCGGCGCCAACTCCGCGGGCCAGGCGGCGGTGTACTTCAGCCAGTATGCGCACAAGGTCACGATGCTGGCCCGAAGCGCGCTGGAGAAGTCGATGTCGCACTACCTGATCGAGCAGCTCGCGGCACGGCCGAACGTCGACGTCCGCACCGGCTCGCACGCGGTCGCCGCCGAAGCGGAGGACGGTCGCCTGAGCGCGCTGCGCATCCGCGACGCCGGCGGCGCGGAGGCCGTCGAAGCCGTGGACGCATGCTTCGTCTTCATCGGCGCGGCGCCGCGCACGGACTGGCTGGAGGGTGTCGTCGCGCGCGACGAGCGCGGGTTCATCCTCGCCGGGGCCGACGCCAGGGGCGCGGGCTGGCCACTGCGGCGCGACCCGTACCTGCTCGAGACCAGCGTGCCCGGCGTCTTCGTCGCCGGCGACGTGCGCGCGCGCTCGATCAAGCGCGTGGCAAGCGCCGTCGGCGAGGGCTCGATGGCGGTCTCGTTGATCCACGAGTACCTGGCGCAGGCGTGACCACCGCGCAGCTCAGCGCCGCCGACCTGCGGCCTGTCGACCTGTTCGACGACCTCGACGACGAGCAGCTGGCGGTGTGGGCGGCCGCGGCCGAGCCGTTCGACGCCGCGCCCGGAGACATCCTCGTCGAGCCCGCCGCGCCGGCGGGCGGCCTGCTGCTGCTGCTCGAGGGCACTGCTCGTACGCTGCTGCTCGACGAGGGGCGCGAGGAGCCGCTCGGCCGCCAGAACGCGCCGACCTGGATCGGCGCGATCGCAGCGCTCACCGGGGGCACGTCGGGCGTGCGCATGCGGGCCGAGTCCGCGTGCCGCCTGGCACGGGTCCCGACGCCCCGGTTCACGGAGCTCGCGCTCGCGAGCCCGGCCGTGCACCGGCGGATCATGCGCCAGATCAGCCCGGTGATGACGCGACTCACGGCCATCGAGCAGAATCGCGAGCGGCTCGCCTCGCTGGGAACGATGGCGGCGGGGCTCGCGCACGAGCTCAACAACCCGGCGGCCGCGGCGCGGCGCGCAGCGTCCGACCTCGTCGACGCCCTGGAGACCGTGAGCGGCACGATCCGCGCGTTCGTGGAGGCAGGGATCTCGCGCGAGGACGCCGAGCGGCTCGTGCACCTGCACGACGAGGCGCTGCAGCGGTCGGGCGGCCAGCCCGCGCTCAGGGCGCTGGACTCGGCCGACGCCGAGGACGAGATGCTCGAGCGCCTCGAGGACCTCGGCGTGCCCGAGGCCTGGCGGCTCGCCGAGCCGCTGGCGGGCGCCGGGCTCGACGGTGACTGGCTGAGCGAGGTCGCGACGCTCGCCGGGTCGGCGACCGGCCAGGCGCTGCGGTGGGTGGCCGCCTCGCTCACCGCGCACAACCTCGCCTGCGAGCTGCTCGACTCCGCCGAGCGAATGGGCGCGCTGGTCGGCGCGGTCAAGACGTACGCCTACATGGATCGCGGCGGCCTCGTCGAGGCGGACCTCCACGAGGGCCTCGACAGCACGCTCGTCATCCTCGGCCACAAGCTCAAGCACACGCGCATCACCGTCGTGCGCGACTACGACCCCGCGCTGCCGAAGCTCACCGTGCGCGGGTCGGAGCTCAACCAGGTCTGGACCAACCTCATCCACAACGCCATCGACGCGCTCGGCGAGCACGGCACGATCACGGTGCGCACGCGGCTCGACGGCGACTGCGTGCAGGTCGACGTCGCCGACGACGGCCCCGGCATCCCGGAGGACGCCCGGCCGCACGTCCTCGAGCCGTTCTACACCACCAAGGCCGTCGGCAGCGGCACCGGCCTGGGCCTCGACACCGCCAGGCGGATCGTCGAGGAGGGCCACGGAGGCAGCATCTCGTTCGAGACCTCAGACGCCGGCACGGCGTTCCGCGTCCGGCTGCCGCTACGCCCGACCGCCCGCTGACTCGCGCGGCGTGCACGAATGGGTGCCGGTCCCTCGCGAGGTGCGAGCACGATCTTCCCGCTGGCGCGCCGGAACCGCGCGATCACCCCTGGCCGGCCTCGATGCGCCCGTGTGCGGCGAGCGTGGCCAGCGCACGCAGCGTCAACGCTCCGCGCCATTCCACGGCGTGTCCGGGCGACCACTCGAGCCAGTCGAAGGTCCACCCCCCGTCGTCGCGCTGTGCCGCCTCCAGCCGGTCGAGGTCCGCCTCGATCTGGCCATCGGTGAAGAGAGCGCGACTGCGGCTCCCGGGGCGCTCCGACAGCGCCAGCGGCGTCAGCCGCTCGTTCTCGGTTCCGCCCGGGACTGGGATCGATCCATCGGCGCGGCCAGGCGGTGGCGGTCGAGGAGGCGCGCGGCGGCATGGACGAACCGCTCGGCGGCGTTGATGTCGATGGGCATGGGGCCACGCTACGGCGCCGTGAGCGCGGGCGTCTTGCAGGGATCGGACTCGTGTCGCTGTCGGTACATCTCCAACCGCGCCACTCGGATTTTGGAGGGCTCCCAAGTGCGCGCCGCGCCAGCGTTCGCGACGGTGGGCGTCGCTTGTCGTAGTCGTGAGGAGAGGATCAGATGGTTGAGATGGGAGCTGTGCACGAGCCGCCGGAGGCTCAGGCCCTGAACAAGGGCCTCAAGCGCAATGCGATCGGATACGCGTCGAGCGTCGTCATCGGCGTCGCGTCGACCGCGCCGGGCTACAGCCTGGCGGCCGTACTCGGGTTGATCGTCGCGATCGGGGGCGTCGGCGTGCACGCGCCGGCGGTGCTGCTCGTGTCGTTCGTGCCGATGCTGCTGGTGGCGCTCGGATACAAGTACCTCAACAAGGCCGATCCCGACGCGGGGACGACGTTCTCGTGGGCGACGCGCGCCTTCGGGCCGGTCACCGGCTGGATGGGCGGCTGGGCGATCATCGTGGCCGACGTCATCGTGATGGCGAACCTGGCGCAGATCGCAGGCCTTTACACGTTCCTCCTGTTCGGCGTGGACGACCCCTCGGTCGTCGCCGTGACCGCCCTAGGGATCGCGTGGATCGCGGTCATGACGGTGATCTGCGTGATCGGCATCGAGGTCAACGCGCGCACGCAGCGCTGGCTCCTCGCCGCCGAGATCGTGACGCTGGCGGCCTTCGCGGGCGTCGCGCTCGTCCGCGTGTGGGCCGGCGACGCGCCCGCCGGCGCGATCGATCCCTCGCTGTCGTGGTTCTCGCCGTTCGCGATCGACTCCGTCGGCGCGCTGACGTCCGGCCTGCTGGTCGGCGTGTTCATCTACTGGGGCTGGGACAGCCTCGTGACGGTCAACGAGGAGACCGAGGACGCCGACACGGTGCCGGGCCGCGCCGCCGTGCTGTCCACGCTGATCCTCGTCGGCATCTACGTCATCGTCGCGTCCGCCGCGATCGCGTTCGGCGGCGTCGAGCGACTGGCCGGCGACCAGTCCGGCGACGTGCTCGGACTGCTCGCCGGCGACGTGTTCGGCTCGAGCACGCTCGGCAAGCTCGTGATCGTCGCCGTGCTCACGTCGGCGGCGGCGTCGACGCAGACGACGATCCTGCCGACCTCGCGCACCGCGCTGTCGATGGCCCGTGCGAAGGCGGCGCCGGCGGCACTCGGTCGCGTCCACCGCCGCTACCTGACGCCGGACGTGGCGACGTGGGTCATGGGCGGCCTGTCGATCGTCTGGTACCTCGGGCTGACGATCGTCAGCCAGAACATCCTGTTCGACTCGATCGCCGCGCTCGGGCTGATGATCGCCTTCTACTACGGGCTGACCGGGTTCGCCTGCGCCTGGTATCACCGCCGCACGCTGACCGCCAGCCTGCGCCGGTTCGTCCTTGTCGGTCTCGCGCCCTTCACGGGCGGTGCGGTGCTGCTCTTCGTGTTCGTGCGGTCGAGCATCGACCTCGGCCGCGCCGACGCCGGCTCGACGACCTATTTCGGCGTCGGCTCGCCGCTGGTCATCGGCTTCGGGTTCCTGGCGCTCGGGCTCGTGCTGATGGCGATCTGGCGCCTGGCCGGCCACCGCGAGTTCTTCCGTCGCCGGCCGGAGGCTGCGCAGCCGGAACCGCGGGACGCCGACAAGCGCGCGGCGCCCGACGCCGACGAGCCGCTGCCGGCCCTCGCCGCGAGCTAGGTGGTCGCGGACGCCTCCGCCCACCAGGCGGAGGCGTCCCCATGTCCACGCTACGAACGGCGTTGGAGATCTACCAAGGCAGGAGTACGATCGCCGGCGGGGAACGGTGTCGCGACCGCGGTCGGCCTTCACGCTGGGTGACCTCCTCGCCCAGGAGGATCTGGGCCTGGAGCTGCTGAGCGGTGGCGAGGCGTCGCTCGAGCGGCGCGTGGCGGGCGCGCACACGATCGAGATCGAGCATCCGGCGACCTGGCTCGAGCGTGACTGGATCATGCTGACCACGGGCGTGCGCCTGCGCCAGCGGGCCGAGGAGCAGCGCCTCCTGATCGCCGAGCTCGACGCGGCGCGAGCCGCCGCGGTGGGCTTCGGAGTCGAGCTCGTGTTCAGGCGCGTGCCCTCGGCCCTGCTGAGGGAGGCGCGTGCCCGCTCGTTCCCCGTCTTCGCCGTCCCGCTGCGCACGCCGTTCCGCGAGATCGTCAGCGCCGTCAACCGTGCCCTCGCCGGCAGCGACCTGCGCTCGATGCAGCGGCTGTCGTCGATGCAGCTGCACCTGATGGACGCGCTCGGGGAGGAGGACCCGCAGCGTGCCGTCCTGGCGCGGCTGGCGAGCTTCGTGGGCGCCACGGCGCTGCTGTTCGCGCCCGACGGAAGCGTCGAGGCGGCGACGGGCGAGGCGCCGGTCGAGGCGATCTGGCAGGCGATCAGCGCGCATCCGGCCGTGCTCGTGGAGTTCGAGCTCGACGGCTGGCACACGGTCGCGACCCCGGTGACGGCCGGGCAGGCGGTGACGGGATGGCTGGCCGTCGTCAGCCGGCGCGCACGCTCGGTCGACCGTCTCATCCGGCCCGCCGCGCGGGCGACCGCGCCGGTGCTCGCCGCGCTGGCGCGGCTCCGGGGCGTCGCGCGCGAGCAGGAACGGGCGATCCGCGGCGCTCTGCTCGAGCAGGCGCTCGAGCCAGGGGCCGGGAGCGACGCCGGCACGGTCGCCGCGCGCGCGGCGTCGCTCGGGATCGACCTCGCGGTACCGGCCCGCGTAGTGCTGGTCCGCAGTCAGGCCGCGCGCGAGCGCGCCCACGCGAAGGCCGATCTGAACGACGTCCGCGCGCGGCTCGAGCATCGGCTCGACGACTCGGGGCTGCGCCACCTCACGACGCGTCGCCCCGGCGCGGTCCTCGCGCTGGTGCAGGGCGAGGGCGAGCGACTGCACGCAGCGATCACCGGCCTCGTCGACGATCAGCCGGGGGTCGCGGCCGGCATCGGGCGTCCCGTGACCCGGCTCGAGCGGGCCGTCGACTCGCTGCGCGACGCCGAGATCGCGGTCCGGCGCATCGGCCAGGATCGTCGCGAGCGCCTGCTCGACTTCGCCGACTTCGACCTGGGAACGCTCGTCGTCAGCGAGTCGCCCGCCGAGCGGATCCAGCCCAAGGTCGAGGAGTGCCTGAGCATCCTGCGTGCCAACCCGGGGCTGCACGCTGCGCTCGTCGCCTACTTCCAGCAGGGCATGGACGTGATGCGCGCCGCCGAGGCGATGCACCTCCACCACAACTCGGTTCGCTACCGGCTCGGGCGGCTGGAGCAGCTGATGGGCCGTCAGCTGAGGGACCCGGCGACAATCGCGTCGCTCTACATCGCGCTGGCCGCCGCGCCGCCGGAGCTGTGAGCGAGCCGCGACTGGCGCCGTAGATCCCTGCCACGCCGGCGAAGCCGCGCGGCCCGCGCGAGGAAGTCGGGCGTCGCGCGCGGCAAGGGAACACGGCGTCAGCCCTTGGGCGGCAGCGACGCGGCGTAGTCGAGCCCGCGCCGCACCCAGGCCCGCAGTTGGGGCTCCGTTTCCACCCCCGCCGGCGCAACGAGCACCCAGTCCTTCATCGGGCGCCCCGACATGTCGGCTGGGCGGGTATGCGGCTCGGCGAGCGCGCCGGCGCGGCCGTCCCGTCCGACGCGGACCATCAGCTCGTCGCCCGCCAGGCCGACCGCCATGTTGCCGGCGAGCAGGAAGACGAGCCGGCCGAACATCGCCTTCTCGGTGACGCCGTCGACGCCGGCGAGCTGCTCGTGCACTCGCTCAGCAAGCCGGTCGTCGTGCGCCATGCGGGTATCTTGCCAGCGCCTTCGTCGGATCGA
>Ga0307415_100001011_pt1 | contig 13006 bp, 9 predicted proteins | sample DK1Cmetagenome_FD_204524 | JGI IMG/M metagenome (GOLD analysis project Ga0307415, IMG submission 204524) | Maize rhizosphere microbial communities from greenhouse at UC Davis, California, United States - DK15-C-2 | ecosystem: Host-associated > Plants > Roots > Rhizosphere > Soil | place: USA...
GCAGCAGCGTGGCACCGCTCGTCAGCCACGCGGGCTTCAACTCGCTGGAAGTGCTCCGGATCGCTATCGTGGGGTAGGAACTTCGGCGACGTCGCCGCGAGCGCGCAGATCGTTGAGCCAGCGCGTTCGCTGCTCCTCCGACCGGGGACTGTTGCCGAACCGCTGCTGCACGTAGCTCTGGATGCGGAGCGTCTCGCGCGCGAGCTCGCTCAGCCGGTTGTCGTCAACGCCGGTCCGCTTCATCACCGCATTCACATCCGAACCGGCGCGGGCCTTCATATTCACCATCAGCGCCTGAATCGCCCGAAAATCGGGTTCAGGTGGCGGAAATCGATTCACTTCGGCCAGCATCAACCGCCGGTCGATCATCAGCTTCACCGGATCGCCCGCTGTCGGATCGACGACCCCGAACGCCACCGCCGCATCGACGTCCGTCTGCGTGATCGCCGCCATCCCGACCCGGGCGACAACGCGGTCGAGCAGCTGCTGGGCGCCCGCTGTAACCGCGAAGGCCGCGAAGATCGCGAAGGCCGCGAAGCAAACGAGAACCCGATTGAACTGGCAGCTCTTCGCGCTTTTCGTGGACTTCGTGGTTATAGACCAGCGTGAGTCGCGCCCTGACAGTTGGTAGTCCGCCATCAGAATGCCTGTCCGATGGAAATGTGAAAGACCATCCTGCGCTCGCGCGGGATGTCCTCTCGGAACTGCTGCGGATCGAGATTGAAGCCGAGGTCCATCCGAATCGGTCCGAAATCGGTGTTGACGCGGACCCCGAAGCCCGCGGCCGGCCGCAGGTCGGTCACGCTCAGGTCGCTGGCCAGCGGAAAGACGTTGCCGGCATCGACGAAGCCGACGCCCTGCAGCGCGCCGAACAGCTTCATTCGCAGCTCCCCGTTGAGGATCACGACGCTGTTGCCGCCGAGCGGAAAACCGTTTGGACTGATCGTCTCTTCGTTACCCAGGCGGTCGAGAGAGAACCCGCGCACGCTGGTGTCGCCGCCGGCAAAGAACCGCTCGCTTGCGGGCAGCGCGCTGACCGCCTGATCGGCGATGACCCGCTCGAACCCGTGCGCCGCGCCCACCCTCGCGCCAAATGCCACGACCGCACGACGCTTCGTCGGCAGCTGCCGGTACAGGAATCCCTGTGCGTAGGTTCTGACAAACCCTACCTCCGAACCGAGCGCGCGCAGGGCAAAGTCGGTATCGAGGATGAGATAAGTTCCAACCGCCGGGTCCAGCAGATCGTCCCGCGTATCGCGAATGAACGATCCGGCCAGCTTCGAGAGGCGGACTTCCGGAAACAGCCTGTCGATGAGCGGTTTTTCATCGGCGGTGAAGATTTCGTCGAACAACCGCGTCCGCTCGAACGAGTACCGGCCGGTGATGCCGAAACGGGGCGTCAGCTGCGAGCCCACTTCCGCGCGCGCAATCCGCCGGCTGAAATTGAACGACGTCCGCACCGCCTGCTCGACGATCCCGGTCAGCAGCAGCTCCGACCGATCGCTGAACACCCTTGGCTTGCGGAACGTGCCGACGATGCGGAATTCGTTGAAGCCAAGGTTGCTCTCGGCCTCGTCCAGCGGGTCCTCCGGGTCCAGGATGTCCGTGGCGCGCAGACTGACGCGGGTGAACAGGTTCGCTGAACTGGTGGTGCCCCACAGGTTCCGGCGGCCCAACTCGAACGAGCCGCGCGGCGCCAGATCGAGATGGTCTTCGGCGGTACCACCAGGGCCGGTCCGCCGGGCGCGCACGGTGGCTTCGACGCCGGGGGCGAATCCCAGCGTGGTCCGGTCGGCTTCTTCGAGCTGGACGACGACGTCGCGCCTGGCCTCTCCCGGATGGTCGACGAACTGGAACACGATCCGGCGGAACAGACCGAGCCGGGCCAGCCTGGTCCGGCTGTTGTTCAGTGCCGCTTCTCCCAGCGGCTCGCCCTGGCGGATCTCGAGCTCGTTGAGAATGGTGGCCGTGTCGGTCCGGTCGTTGCCCGTCACGATGATGCGCTCGACGATGACCTGCGGGCCTTCCGTGATCGCATAGGTGACGTCTGCCTGGGTGCCGTTCTCGGCTAGCGTCGTCTCCTCACGGACCAGCACATTCGCGTAGCCGCGATTCCTGTACCTGATGGCGATGAGATCGCGGCCGTCGGCGACGTCGGTCGCGCGGTACGGAGCGCCCGGGACCACGTTAATCGCACCTTGCAGCTGCGACTCCGGGAACACCATGTTTCCGGTGAAGGCGACCGCGCGCACCGTGGTGCGTGGCCCTTCCTCGATGGCGAGGCTGACTTCGACTCGCCGCTCCGATGAATCGGGATTGTCGGCCGGCAGCACGGCGACGTTTGGCTTGACCTGCGCGCGCGGGAATCCGCGCGTCGTGTATTCGGCCTGCAGGGCCGCCAGCTGCGCCTCGAGCGTCGCGCCGACGAACTCGTTGCCGCGCGCGATCGTCACGATCTTCTGCAGCTCCTCCACCGGTATTGCGCTGTTGCCGGTGATCCGCACGGCATCGACCGTATAGTGGGGGCCGCGCGTGATGCGGTAAGTGATCTTCAGCTGGCCGGGAGTTTCCTCTCGCGTGTATTCCGCTGTGGCGTCGCGATAGCCGCGGGCGCGGAAGTACTGTTCGATCGCCCGCTTCGAGTCCTCGAGCAGATCCTCATCGGTGGAGCCTTCGGTGCGGACGGGAACGAGGCGATCCCGTTCGTCTTCCGGCAACGGGTCGCCGGTGAACTCGACCATGACCAGAGGGCCCCGCAGCAGGCTGACGATCAAATACGCGTCGTCCGGCATATTCGGGGAGACAGTGGCGCGCGCCTGGTAGAAGCCCTGCGCACGCATCCGCTGCTCCCACCGGTCCAGCGTCTGCTGCACCTCGTCCGCGTCGTACGGCTGGCCGATACGGATGTCGGGGGGGGTGAACATCGCCTTGGCCTCGTCGAGATCGAGGCGGCGGAACTGCACCTCCGCGATCCGGGCCCGCCGGCCGGCATCCACGTCGAAGATCAGCGTCGAGCGATGCGGGTTGTGCGTCGGGACGACGCGGGCCGAGACCTTGGCGGCCGGGTAGCCACGCGGCCGGTAGGCGTTCTGCAGCACCGTCGCGGCCTCGTCGGCGCGGGCGGGGTTTGGAGAACGGCCGAAGCGGTCGGTCACGACGCGGCGCAAATCGCCCTCCGAAATCGCGACGTTGCCGTTGAATTCAATCCGATCGACCGGATGTGACGGCGTCAGCATGTAGCGGAGCCGGGCGCCGCCGGCGGCCGGTTCCGCCACCGGACGGATGTCGTCAAAACGGCGCAGATTGAACAAGTGGTCGAACGTCTCGCGAACGGACGTCATCGACAGCGGCTGCCCGACCCGCGTCTCAACCAGATCCAGAATCGCCGGATCCGTCACCCGCTGCCCTTCCTGCTCGACGACAACGTCGACGATCGGCTGACCGACGAGATCCTGGGCGTCGGCTGGTGAGGGCGCCGGGGAAGTCAACAGGCAGAAGGCAAAAGGCAAAAGAACGCGCCTCAAAACGTCCGCCTGAGCCTGAAGTCGAGCGCGTAGGTGCCGTCTTCGTTGCGCGACAGGATCCAGGAGAGCTGATCGGTCTGGTCGATTTCGACGACGATCACCTGGTCGCGCGTCGTCGACGAGAGCGACCGTGAATAGGTGAGATAGACGCGATTGCCGACGCGCTTCAGGATGGTCACCCGCGCAGCGGGGTCGAGGCGCGCGGACTGCTGATTCGGATCGAGCAGCGAGGTGCTCAGGTTGAACGACTCCACGCCAAATGCCTTCTGCGCCGCCTCGCTGATTTCCGACGAGACGGCGCCGGTCAACTGGCGCGTCAGCTGATCGCGAAACAACTGTTCCTGCGGCGTGATGCCGGCGTACTGGCGCTGCTCGACGTCGCGGCTGGGAGCGATGTCGCTCAGCAGCAGCGCAAACAGCTGATAATCCGGCAGATCCGGATCCGAAGAGAACGCCATGTTCGAAATCGGATTCGGGCCCGTCGCGGTGACCGTGACGTTGTAGGTCTCGCCCGGAACGCGGACGCGTGTTCCCGCTTCGATGTCGAAGAACGGCTCGATCGCCGACGGGTTGTTGAACTGAATCGACGCCTGCCGGACCTGGTAGCGCTTGCCGCCGAAAAACACGTCGCCGCGATCGAGATCGATCGTCCCGATCAGCCCCGGACGGTCGAACGTGCCGACCAGCTGCAGGTCGGCGCGGGCCACTACGTCACGAAGCATGTTGTTCTCGGCGTGGAGCGTCGACGGAGCGTTGATTCGCACGTCATAGATCAGCGGCAGCGTCGGCGTCGTCGTCGTCGCGATGCCGCCCACCGGGGTCTGGCCGAAATCGAAAATGTTGACGCCCGCGGCGAACTGCTTCGTATACGTCGCATCGTGCACGGTGACGTTGCCGCCGAGCGTCAGCTCTTCCACCGAGCCCTGCACCGTGAGATCGGCGTCCACCGTGGCCCTCAACCACGGACTGGCGCTCTGCGGATACAGCAGACGCACGTTCTCGCCGACGATCGACACGTCGACGAGGCCCGGACGATAGCCGTCGATCCCGATGCTGCCGCCGAATGTCACCGGGCCGTTTCCGATCGTCGCCGTCAGCTCGTCGAGGTTGATGCCATTCGAGTCGAACGTGACGACGCCGCTGATCTTGTCGAGCGCGTGCGGCAGACTGAAATGCCGGATGCGGCCGTCGTTGATTTCCATGTTGCCGGACAGCATCGGCGTGCGCATCGGTCCCGTCAGCGCCGCCTTCACCTCGGTGCGGCCGGTGCTGCGGACGTTGCGCGTGAACCCTTCGAGGATGCGCAGGTTGGCGCCGCCGTCGAAGCGCATGGCGATCGTTTCGTTGAGCAGGTCCACGGTCCCTGCCATCGTCAGCTGCGTGTCCTGACCCACCAGTTGCGCATCGAGGATGCGGAACGAGTTGCGGTCGAGCGCCATGCGGATCGGCAGCCGCTGGCCCGGCCGCTTCGGATCGTCGGGATTGCGAAGCGGGAAATCGAACAGGCGGATGTCCAGCGCCTGCACCGAGGCATCGAACAGCAGGTTGTCGATGCTGGTCAGCTCGCCGTAGACGCGGAGCGTCCCGCTGGCGATGGCCGTGGTGTACGGCGACAAACGGGGCTGGAAGGCGCGGATGTACGGATCGAGCGAGGTATTGGAGACCGTGAACGTCAGATCCGTATCCCGCGTGTCGTCCAGCTTGATCGTGCCGCGCCCGTCGGCGACGAATCGTGCCGAGCTCGCCTCGAGACGCCTGGCCGTCAGGAGGTCGCCGTCGATCGTGAGGTCATAGTAGAGGCGCCCGATGCCTTCGTCGGCCACGAACAGGTCCGCAATGCTTCCACGCACGTCGTATTTCGGACTGGCGAAGGTGCCGCTGCCGCCGGTGGTGAAGTCGATGACGCCCGACAGCGGAATCTTCGACCCCTCCATCAGCGTCAGGGTTTCAACCGCGATGTTGCTGCCGGCGAAATTGAACGAATAGACGCCGTCCCAGGTGATCGACGCGAAGCCCGTTCCCTCGCCGGAGCCCTTGGCGGCCCGGATGTTCTCGAGCCGGACACCGTCTCCTTCGAGCTTCACATCGGCCGTCGCCGAGTCGAACGTCTCGCCGTAGGCAGTGCCTTGAGCAACGGTCATCGTGCCGGAGCCGAACGGACGCTCGTAGTCACCGGTCACGGTGAACTGGCCCGACAGCGTGCCGTGGAAGTCGTAGTCGTCGATGTCGAAGGCGTGCTTGAGGTCGGCAACCGGCCGGCGCATCACGGCGATGCGCGCGTTGATCTGCTCGCCCCCGTCGCTGCGCGGATATCCGAGCGAGAACCGGCCATTCACAGCTATCTCTGACCCATCCATCGCCGACACGACGACGTCCTTTACGTCCGCGTAGGCGTTCTCGATGACGGCGTCTCCGGTCACGGAGCCCCACGTCACGTCGAAGGCGCGGATGTTTTCCCCGGCGAACTTCCCTTCGATGCGCGGTCGGCGGAAGGCGTCGAGCATGACGCCGTCGAATGTGCCATGGCCGTCGACCGGGATGACCCTCGTCCGGTTGCCGAAGGCGGTCAGCATCCCGGCAAAGAGCCGGTCGCTATCCTGCCAATCCGCGCTGCTGACGTGGAACGGCAGGCGCGAGCGTTCGCCATACGCCGTCCGGCCTTCGACCTCCACGTATGTCGTCGGCGTCGCGATGCGGCTCGGGCCGATATCGATCCACTCTGGACCGAACGAATAGGCGAGCGTCCCGCCAATCGGGACCGGGCCCTTCGGCAGATGAGGGCTGAACTCGCCCGGCTTCTGGTTGCGCGGCAGCCTCGCGCGCAGTTCCTCCACCGGCATCGTCCTCGTCATCAGCGTGGTGCCTGCCGGCGGAACGACCGCGACTTCTCCGGTCCACTTCCTCTCGCCGAAGCGGCCAGACGGCCACACGATCAGGTTGTCGCCGGAGGCGCGGCCGGCCAGCTGAAGCCCCTGCACCTCGAAGAACTCGGACAGCCGGGACAGGTCGACGCCTTTGTAGGTCGCATCAAAGGTATTGGTCGGCCGGACGCCGCGAACGCCAAGCGGCGCCATCGAATACTCAAAGTCGGCCTGGCCGCCATAGAGCCGGCCCGATGCGTCGTGGACCTCGAGCGATCGCGGCAGCCACCGCACCGATCCGCCAACGTCGTCGAACCGGTGGTCGTTGACGAACATCGTCGGCGCGCGGAACGTGCCCTTCACCTCGCGGCCCCCGGACGTCTTCCCGTCGGGTCGAACGTCGCCTTTGAACAGGTGGAAGGTGCCGTCGAATTCCGCAGTGCCGGCCAGCTCGAATTCATCGCCGGCAAAAAAGATCTGCCGCATGCGCGGCAGGTCGATCGTCGACGTCACCGAATACATCTGCTCGGGCCAGTGCGACATGTTGACGTCGCCCTTCAGCACCGACCTCGTCCCGTCCGTCGCCAGGTTGATCGCGTCGAAGACGACGCGTCCGCCGTCGATCTTGAACGTCGTGTTCATGTCCGCTCGGAAGGGCAGGTAGTCCTGAATGCTGACGAGGCCGTTCGAAAAGCGAGCCGACCCGCGGTACTCGGCGTTCGGCTTGGCGACGGTGACGTCGATGTTGCGGGCGATCACGCTCCAGGGGGTGGTCCGATCGTCGTAGGCGAACTCGCCGCGGAGGGCACGGACGTAGCGCAGCGTGGTCGTCCACGTGCGAGGTCCGCCGGAGCGGCGCGGGAAGCTCGGGAAGCTGTGACCGTCGGATGTCTGCTCGACGAACATCGTCCAGTCGGACATCTCGATCGAATCGATGACGACCTGTTTGCTGAAAAGCGAACGCCGGTTCGGCATCTTGACGATGATCTCTTTGGCGGTCAGCCATGGGCGGGACTGCGGCGTCAGACCGTCGATCGTCAGGTTCCGGACGACATAGGCGCCATCCCAGATGCGGACGCTCAGCTCGCCGATGTGCATCGTCCGCTTCAGGTAGTTCGTCCCGGCGGTTTCGGCGCGCTCGCGCAGCGAAGAACCGACGTCCATGGTGAGCGAGAGGACAAACACGACCGCGAGGATCACGGACGCCACGGCAAGCGTCCGCCGCACGACGCGCCGCGTCTGCACCGGAAAATGAAAGAAGACTGCGGAGAACGCTGCCAGCAGCAGGAGGGCGGCGGCGACGAGCGGTTTCGACAGCCAGAAGCTGATGATCGCGAGAACGGCGCCGGCAACGGCGAGCAGCCAGCCGACGCGCCGCAGCGGCATGGCGCGCGTCACCCGGCTGCGGGTGTGAGCCACCAGATCACGCGCGTTACGAAGCATCACTCGAGCACCACTAATACCGCATTCGCTTCGACCGAGGCACCCTCGCTGACCCGGACCTCGGCGATCGTTCCGCCGCGCGGTGCGCGCAGCTCGTTTTCCATCTTCATGGCCTCGACGACCACGAGGGGCTGGCGCGCCGACACGCGCTCATCAGGTTTGACCAGCACTTTGACAATCCGGCCGGGCATTGGTGCCACGATCATCCGCGGCCCGCTGCCGGCGTCGCGATCGCCCCCGCGCGGACGCGCTCCCCGTCGGTTGTCGGCGATCGTCAGCGGGATCGCCACGCCGTTGACGTGGACGATCAGCTCGCCGGCCGCCGTCGGCTCAAACGCAACCTCGTAGCTAATCCGGCTGAAGCCCGACTCCACCCGGTCCGGCAAACTGCCCTCGTGGAGTCCGGCTTCAGCCGGATTCAGCAGCATCGACCATTTGCCGCCGGTCTCGACCACACTGACATCCACCGTGCGGCCGTCGATTCCGGCGATCCACCGGTCACCCTCGCGCCGCAGCGCGACCTGCCGGCGCTCTCCGTCGAGCTCGATCTCGATCACTCGCGGAGGCTTTCGACCCTCGCCTGACGTGTCCACGCTGCCGGCTCGTCCCGGAAGGCGGGCCCGACAAGGCCCGCCCCACTACGCGACATGCCGGCCCGCGACGCGTAGATTGCGGCGGCGGCAACAGCGACCTCCCGCAGCGACGATTCCGGCTCGGAAAACGACGTTCCGCGACGCTGCTGCAAGAGCGTGTCCAGAAACTCAGTGTGGAATGCGGCGTCGAGAAAGACCGGCTGGTCGAGGAGCCAGCGGAAGAACGGGACGGTCGTGCGAATGCCGCGGATGTCGTATTCGGCAAGCGCACGGCGCATCCGCGCCACCGCCTGCGGACGGTCCACCCCCGACGCCACCAGCTTGGAGATCAATGCGTCGTAGTAGACCGGCACCTCGTCGCCAGCTTCGAACCCGCTGTCATCGCGAATCCCCGGGCCGTCCGGAGGACGCAGCGCCGTGATCCGGCCGGGCGACGGCATGAAACCGGTGTCGGGATCTTCAGCGTAGATGCGGCACTCGATGGCATGGCCGCGCGGCGTCAGCGCCCGGGCCGCATCGATGGTCAACCGCTCGCCGCGCGCGATCCGGATCTGCCACTCGACGAGGTCGAGTCCGGTGACGGCTTCGCTGACCGGATGCTCGACCTGAAGGCGTGTGTTCATCTCGAGGAAGTAAAACTTGCCTTCTCCGTCGAGCAGAAACTCCACGGTGCCCGCGTTCGTATAGCCGGCGGAGGCGGCGATGGCGGCCGCAGCCGAGGCAAGACGGCCGCGCAGATCGGAATCGACGACCGGCGACGGCGATTCCTCCACGACCTTCTGATGCCGCCGCTGGATGGAGCATTCGCGTTCGACGAACGGGACGACAGTGCCGTGCCGATCGGCAAGCACCTGCACTTCGATGTGCCGTGGATGCGCCAGCCGCCGTTCGAGGTAAATCGCCGAGTCGCCAAACGCGGCGGCGGCCTCCGATCGAGCTGCGCGAACGGCGCCTGGCAGCTCGCCCGGTCCGCCAACGACACGCATCCCCTTGCCGCCGCCGCCGGCAACGGCCTTGACCATGACCGGGTAGCCGATGCGCTCCGCCATGCGAGCGATCTCCTCGTCGGCGGCGTCTCCGCCGAGCGGCGCTTCAGTGCCCGGTACAACCGGCACGCCGGCGGCGATTGCGGCCTGTCGAGCGGCCGTCTTGCTGCCCATCAGCGCGATCGCCTCGGACGACGGACCGATGAAGGTCAGGCCCGCATCGCGGCAGGCAGCAGCAAAGGCGTCGTTCTCCGCCAGGAATCCGTAGCCGGGGTGCACCGCATCCGCGCCGCTGGTCCTGGCGGCAGCAATGATGCGATCGATTCGGAGGTAGCTTTCAGCCGGCGAGTTGCCGCCGATGGCGACCGCTTCGTCGGCGAGACGCACGTGTCGCGCCGCGCGATCGCACTGGGAATAAACAGCCACGGAGGCGATCTGCAGATCGCGGCACGCACGGATAACGCGCACGGCAATCTCGCCGCGGTTGGCGATGAGAATCTTGCGCAAGACGTGAAAAGCTTAACAGTTCACGCTTCCGAGTTCTCGCTTCCCGGTTCGTGTTCAGGTTCGGTTCTGAGTTCGGCGTTCGGGGTTCGGGGTTCGGGATTGGGGTTCGGTAGAGGCCGACCTTCAGGTCGGCCTTTCGTCAAAACACGCGAAGGCGGTCAATTCGGTGAGGGCCGGGAGACGCGGCGGATGACGTGGACGGGAACAGGACCGTTGCCGGGCTCGAGCTTGAGACCCAGATCGCGTTCGATCGCGGTGACGATGGTCGGCGCGTTCGGATCCGGCGGAATCCCCCCGATCGGCTCGTCGTACGCCCAGCTGATTCGAAAGTCGTAGCTGCCGGTGATCTTCGTGTCGTCGGTGACCGGAGCGCGCAGATGGCCACCCAACGTTACCGCCAGCTGCGCCATCGTGGCGTTGTAGCCGACGTATTCGTAGCTCAGAACACCGTTGCCATCGTTGCGCATCGTCGCCACGCGCGAGCGCTCGTCCGGTTTGGCCGGCGGCTTCAGATCGTGAACGTTGCGCGCGATCAAGCGATAGACGGTTCCGGTTCTCGTTTCGCGTTCGATCTGCAGCTGAAACCGATCGGCAAGCAGCGACCGCAGCATCAGTCGCATCTGGTCCTGGCTGACCTCGGCGCCGCTTGTTGCCATCACGTCGAACCGATCGACGCGCAGCCAGTCCGGCCCGCCAATCAGTTCGCGCGGCTGGATGTTGTACGCCTGTTCAATAAGCTGCCCCAGCGTCAGGTTGTTAGCCACAAAACGAGTCGGGAAGAACCGGAAGTCGATAAAGCCGCTACCGTTGGGCCTGATCGAAGCCGCCTCGAACGAAGGTGAGGCCGCGGCGTCCGCTGGCGGCTGCTGCGCCAGCGCGGGCGCCACTGACCACATGGTGACGGCGAGCGCGAGAAAGCCGCGTGGCACGCGGCTATTTTAGGACCGTTGCGGTCACCTCGATAGTGGTCCGCCGATCGCTGGTCGGATCCGCCGTCTGCAGAATCTGCGTCTTGCGCCCGTCCTCAAAAACTGAATTTGTCACGGCGGTGACCATGCCGGGCTGAGGCTTGGCATCGGGAATATATGCCTGGTATTCGACGTTCACGCTCGCGCGAACGACGGTGTCGCTATGCCAGGTCACGTTCCGAACGTCGACGTTCAGCGGAACTGGAGTACCGTCCGAGCGAACCCCCGTGCTGCGGATGGAGCCGGTGCCGCTGTAGTTCGACACCGTGACCGACAGAGCCTTGGTGACCGGCTTGCCACCGGCCGTATCCGTGATCGTGATGTCGAACCTCACGTTACGCGGAGTGGCCCCGGACACGGGGACGGCGGGCGGGGCCGGGACGGCCGAAGCCGGTCTTGCCGGCGCGGCAGGACGAGGCTGTCCAAGCCGCAATGCCGTCGGCGCTGCCGGCGGCGCCGGAGCAGGCTGCGGCGCCGGCGCCGCGGGCGGCGCTTGAGCCGGCCGTGCCGGTGGAGCCACCGGAGCCGGGGGGGGGTTCTGTGCCCAGACAGGCGTGGCGAGGGCCACTCCCAACAACGCGACCAACAGCACCTTCTTCATCTCTCGGCTCCTCACTCGATACCTCGCAGCGGCTCAAGCTGCAGGGGCGCGACTTCGATCGGCATGACCCCTGAATTCTCGACAGTGATCGGATTCCCGGCGGCGATCTGAACCGGATCGAGCGGTTCGACCGCGATTGGCGGAATCACCGGCTCTTCCTCTTGCGGCATCACGGCAACGTCATCGGCAAGGCGCCGCAAGCGGGCCGGATTTTGATTCGCCTCAAGGCGGACACTACGAATTCCCACTTCGTCCACCTCGATCGTGGGACGTGACTTGTCAGACGCGTCCGGCGCGCGTGTCAATTCGATCGTGGGGCGAACGTTGTCACGTTCGGCTGCCGGACCTGACAAGGCCCGGCCCACGGGGTCAGACACCAACGCCCGCCCCACGATCAGTGCGGCGAGCATCACGCCTAACACAACACCCCATGCGGGAGCGAGCAACCAGACGGGGCGGCGTGCTGCGACGCGATTCCGCACCGCGCTGCGCAGCGACGAAGACGGCTCGCCAGCCACGATCTGCCGCGCCGCGCTGTCGATCAGCGCGTCAATCGGCTCTCCGCGCTCATTTCGCATCGACATACCCCAGGGCCGCCAGCGTCCCCCGTACCTTTCTGCGCGCCTCGGATACCCGCCATTTCACGGTGCCAGCAGGAACACCCAACATGCGCGCGATCTCCTCGTACTGGTATTCCCCGCTCTGCACCAGCAGCAGCGCGTCGCGCAGCTTCGGGCTCAGCGCCTGGATCGCCCGCACCGCGTGAGCCTGCAGCTCGGCGTTGTTCACGCCCGCGTGCTGACCGGCCGGCGCCGCCGGTTCGGCCACGTCGGCGATGGGCATCGCGCGCCGCAGCCATCCGGCAATTCCACGCCGCTTCGAAATCGCCCGGTTCCAGGCAATTCGCAGCAGCCACGTCCGGAAGGAGCTGTCGCCGCGGAAGCGTCCGAGGGCGTTCCAGGCGCGGATGAACGTGTCCTGCGCCACCTCCTCGGCGTCCTCGCGCACGCGAAGGGCGGCAAGCGCCGCCCGGAACACGGCCGACTGATGCCGGACGACGAGCTGGTCGAAGGCGTCAGGGTCGCCCTGCCGAGCCAGCAGGACCAGCTCCTCGTCCGTCACACGTTCTATGGACCTGCGCGCCGAGCGGATAGTTGGGTTGGTCCGGCGCCGGGCAGGGAACTCCCAACTCCCGATTCCCAGCTCCCAATGCGTCACTTCGGAATTTGCGGCCATCGTCAGGCGTTGAGCACCAAGCCTACTTCTTCATCAGACGTTCAATAGACCGTCGTGCCGCCGCGTGAGTTGGGTGAGAGGCGTCTTACAGCGGGATATTTCCGTGTTTCTTCGGCGGATTCTTTTCCCGCTTCGACTCGAGGGCGCCCAGCGCCGTAATCAGCTTGGCCCTGGTCTGCCGCGGCTGGATGACCTCGTCAACGAAGCCTCGCTGTGCGGCAATGTAGGGATTGGCAAACTTTTCACGGTATTCGGCCACCTTCGCGCGTCGCGCTTCGGTGGCCAGG
>Ga0307415_100001013_pt1 | contig 12981 bp, 14 predicted proteins | sample DK1Cmetagenome_FD_204524 | JGI IMG/M metagenome (GOLD analysis project Ga0307415, IMG submission 204524) | Maize rhizosphere microbial communities from greenhouse at UC Davis, California, United States - DK15-C-2 | ecosystem: Host-associated > Plants > Roots > Rhizosphere > Soil | place: USA...
GCTGCTGTGCCGACCCGCCGGTCGTCCAGGCGGCCGAGTGGTTCGCCCGCGCCGCCACCGGCCTGGTCGGGGTGGCCGACCTGGCCGTCGCCGGCCGCGACCGGCTGGCCGGGGGCGTGCAGGCGGTCCGGTTCGCCCAGCCCGGCGGCGAGGTCCGGGTGCTGCTGCGGGCCACCCGCGACGCCGAGCCGCGGATGCTCACCGACCACTCGACCCGGCCCGAGCCCCCGCTCGCCTTCGACCTGCTCGAGGTCGCCCAGGTGTTCTAGGCGGCCTCGTCGGCGACGCTGGTCTCCACCGTGCGGCCGAGGCGGCGCCGGGTGCGGCGGTCCAGCCAGCGGGCCAGCAGCGACAGCGAGGCGTTGACGGCGATGTAGACGGCCGCGATGGCGGTGTAGACCGGGATCGAGTAGGGGCCGCCGAGGAACTCGACGGCGTTGCGGCCGACCCGCAGCAGCTCGGCGTAGGCGATCACGAACCCCAGGGAGGTGTCCTTGAGGAGGGTGACGAGCTGGCTGATGAGGGCCGGGAGCATCCGCCGGACGGCCTGGGGGATCAGGACCAGCCGCAGGGTCTGGCCCCGGCGCAGGCCGATGGCGTAGGCGGCCTCGGTCTGGCCCCGGGGCAGGGACAGGATCCCGGCCCGGAAGATCTCCCCGAGGACGGCGCTGTTGTAGAGGGTGAGGCCGCCGACCAGGGCCCAGAAGGTCGAGATGGTGACCCCGGCCGCCGGCAGGCCGAGGAACAGGAACAGGATCAGCAGCAGCAGGGGCAGGCCGCGGAACAGCTCCACCCAGGCCCCGGCGGCCGTGGCCAGCCAGCGCCGCCGCGACAGCCGGGCTACGGCCAGCAGCCCCCCGATGGCCATGGCCAGGACCATGGCCATGGCGGCCGCCCGCAGGGTCGCCCCCAGGCCCCGGCCCAGCAGCTCCAGCAGGTCCTGCCGGGTCAGGACCTGCCAGCGCTCGGCCTCGAACACCCCCTTGGAGGCCAGCCGGGCCGCCGCCAGCCCGATGACCAGGGCGACCAGCAACCCGCCGGCGATGCTGCCGATCAGGATCCGCCGCCGCCCCCGGGGCCCGGCGGCGTCGTAGAGGACGGCCTCGCTCATCGCGCGACCGCCAGCCGGCGCTCCAGGCGCCCGGCCAGGAGCCCCGACGTCAGGGTCAGGGCCAGGTAGCAGACGGCGCTGCCGGCGAAGATGGCCAGCACGGCGTCGCTGTTGGCGTTGGCCAGCCGGGTGGTGACGTTGGTCAGCTCGACCACCCCGAAGGCGGCGGCGATCGAGGTGTTCTTGGTCAGGGCGATGACCACGTTGATGAGCGGTGGGATCACCGTGCGGAACGCCTCGGGGAGGACCACCAGCCGCAGCGACTGGGTGAAGGTGAGGCCGATGGAGCGGGCCGCCTCGGCCTGGCCGACCCCGACGGCGTTGATGCCCGACCGCACCGCCTCGCAGAAGAAGGCGGCGTGGTAGACGGTGACGGCGATCACCGCGAAGACGAAGAACGACAGCCGGATGTCGAGCTGGGGCAGCACGAACACGGCGAAGAACAACACCACCGTCAGCGGGGTGTTGCGGACCACCTCGACATAGGTGGCGCCGGCGGCGCGGAGGGTCGGGACCGGGGACACCCGCATGGCCGCCAGCAGCGTGCCCAGCAGCAGCGCGAGCACCGACGACACCACCGTCAGGGTCAGCGTGGTCACGAACCCCTGGCGGAAGGTGGCGAGGTTGTCGAGGACGGCGTCCACGTCCCGGCCCTCCGGCCGGCCCGGCTCAGTAGCGGTCGATCGTCGGCGGGGTCGGGTCCTCGGGGGCGACCTTGCCGGCGGTGTCCTTCCAGGCCTTCAGCCAGCGGCCGTCCTGCTCGATCTTCTCAAGGGTGTCGTTGATGAAGTTGCGGAACTCGGTGTCGCCCTTCTTGAGCCCGATCCCGTAGGGCTCCTTGGTGAAGGGCTTGTTGACCAGCTCGAAGGCCTCCGGGTCCTGGCTGATCAGCCCCAGCAGGATGACGTTGTCGGTGGTCACGGCCTGGACCTGGCCGCCCTTGAGGGCCTCGGCGCACTTGGAGTAGACGTCGAACTCGGTCAGCTTGGCCTCGGGGTAGTTCTCGCGGATGTTCTCGGCCGGGGTCGAGCCGGTCACCGAGCAGACCTTCTTGCCGGCGAGGTCCTCGGGGCCCTTGATCGCCTCGGGGTTGCCCTTGGCGACCATGATGTCCTGGCCGGCCTCGTAGTAGGGGCCGGCGAAGTCGACGACCTGCTTGCGCTTGTCGTTGATGGTGTAGGTGGCGACCACGAAGTCGACCTTGCCCTGGTCGATGAAGGGCTCGCGGTTGGCCGAGACGGTCTCCACCCAGGTGATGTTGTCGGCCGCGATGCCCATCTCGCCGGCGATCAGCTTGGCGATCTCGACGTCGAAGCCCTCGGGCTTGCCTTCCAAGTTCTTGAGGCCGAACAGGGGCTGGTCGAACTTGGTCCCGACCGTGACCTTGCCGGCCGACTTGAGCCGGGCCATGGTGGTGCCCTCGGCGAAGCTCGCCCCCTCGTTGACGGTGCCGCCACCGCCACCGCCGTCGTCGTCGCCGCCACCACAGGCGGCCAGGGCCAGCATCAGGGCCAGTGCGGCCCCTACCAGGCCGGTCGTCCGTCGTGCGCGCATTGCGGTTCCCTCCTTGCCTGGGCGGGTCCGGGCCGCCCGTCAGTGGCTGATGATCTTGGACAGGAAGTCCTTGGCCCGGTCGGTCCGGGGGCTGGCGAAGAACTCCTCGGGCGGGGCGGCCTCCAGGATCCGGCCGCCGTCCATGAACACGACCCGGTTGGCGGCGGAGCGGGCGAAGCCCATCTCGTGGCTGATGACGATCATGGTCATGCCGGCGGCGGCCAGGTCGCGCATGACGTCGAGGACCTCGTTGATCATCTCCGGGTCCAGCGCCGAGGTCGGCTCGTCGAACAGCAGCAGCTTGGGGTCCATGGCCAGGGCCCGGGCGATCGCCACCCGCTGCTGCTGGCCGCCCGACAGCTGGGCCGGCAGCTTGGCCGCCTGGTTCTCGACCCCGACCCGGGCCAGCAGCTCCCGGGCCCGGCGCTCGGCCTCCTGCCGGGACTGGCCGCGGACCTTGATCGGGCCGAGGGTGACGTTCTCGAGGACGCTCTTGTGGGCGAACAGGTTGAACTGCTGGAAGACCATGCCGACGTCGGAGCGGAGCCTGGCCAGGCCCCGGCCCTCGGCGGGCAGGGGCTGGCCCTCGAGGCGGATGTTGCCGTCATCGATCGGCTCGAGGCGGTTGATGGTCCGGCACAGGGTCGACTTGCCCGAGCCGGAGGGGCCGACCACGATCACCACCTCGCCCGGGTCGACCTCCAGGTCCACGTCCTGGAGCACGTGGAGGTCGCCGAACCACTTGTTCACCCGCTCCATCTGGAGCAGGGGGGAGCCTGCGGCCATCCCTCGGGCCTCCCACCGTCGCCAAGGGGCGAATGCACCTGACGTCGGGTATCAAACCATGGTCGGGACCGGGAGGCGATTGCGTCATCGCCCTATCCGGCGCGGGACGGGCCGAGGGGGAGCGACAGCGCGCGCTCGCCCAGGCCGGGGATCCGGGCCAGGACGACCAGCCGGGGCGGCCGGCCGGCGAGGGCGGCGGCCAGGCGGAACGGGCGGGGCGACAGCCGGGCCGCCGCCAGCAGGGCCTCGACCCGGGCGTCGCCGGACAGGCGGCGGTGGCGGGCCAGGTCGCGGGCGAAGCCGAGCCCGTCGGCCAGGGCCCCGCCGGCGGCCGGGGGCGGCCGGCCGGTCGCCCAGGCCACGAACCGGTCGGTGAACGCCTCGCCCAGGTCGGCGGCCAGGACCGGCCAGGCCCTGGCGACCTCGCGGGCCCGCCTGCGGGCCAGGGCGGCCGCGGTCGCCCGCACCCGGTCGGGGTCGAAGCCGTCGGGCACCGGCCCCCCGGCGACCAGCGCCCGGACCAGCGCCGCCTGCGCGGCGGCCAGCCGTTCCGGCGCGGCGCTCACGGCCGGGCGGCCGACCCCGCGTGGACGGCGGCGGCGATGGCGTCCAGCTCGGCGGCCAGCTCGGGCTCGGGCGGGTAGGCGTCGTCGCGCTCCAGCATGACCCCCGGCGGGCCCTCGGGGAACCGGGCGCACAGCTCGGCCACGAGCTCGAGGACGGCGGGCGGGGTCGGGTGGGCGTGGGTGTCGTGGTAGAGGCCGTCGCGCTCGACCCCGCCGGCCACGTGCACGTAGGCGACCCGCTCCAGGGGCAGGGCGTCGAGGAAGGCGAGCGGGTCGCCGCCGTGGTTGCGGGCGTTGGCGTACAGGTTGGCCACGTCCAGCAGCAGCCAGGCCCCGGTCCGCTCCAGCAGCCCGGTCAGGAAGGCGGCCTCGTCCAGCTCGGGGGCCGGCCACTCCAGCGGGGCGGCCACGTGCTCCAGGGCGAGGGGCACCGGCAGCTCGGCCTGGGCCAGGCGCACGTTGCCGACCAGCACGTCGAGGGCGTCGCGGGTCCTCGGCACCGGCAGCAGGTGCCCGGCCTCCAGCCCACCGCCCCGGACGAAGGCGACGTGCTCGCTGACCAGCGGCGACCCCAGCCGCTCGGCAAGCCCGGCCAGGTGCCCGACCCGCCCCGGGTCGGGCACGGCCGCCGACCCCAGCGAGAGCCGAACCCCGTGGGGCACCACCGGCACCCCCCGCTCCCGCAGCCTGGCCAGCCCGGCGGGCAGCGCCTCCCCGTCATGGAACCGCTCGGCCACCACCTCCGCGAACCCCAGCCCCCGGCGACGGTCCACGAACCCGGCGAGCTCGTCCCGCCAGCCGATGCCGACCCCGTGGAGCAGGCTCATCCGCCACACCCCCCGCCACCGCAGCCCCCGCCGCCCCCGCCGCCACCGCAGCTTCCGCCGCCGCCGGCGTCGCCGCCCCAGGAGCCGCCCAGGTGGGCGCCGTGCTCGCGGGGGATGCGCAGGGCCACGGCCGTCTCGGTGTCGGCGGCCCACAGGACCCCGGCGCCGAACAGGGCGGTGGCCACATGGCCAGCTCGGAGGCGGACGCGCCGGCGGCCGGGCGGCCGGTCTCGGCCCGCAGCCGCTCCAGGGTGCGCCGGCCCAGCCCGGTGGCGTTCGGGACCCGCAGGCAGAGGACGACCGCGAGCACCACGGTGACCGCCAGCAGCACGACCAGGAACCCGACCGGGCGGCCGTTGGCCGTCCCGGCGGCCACCCGGGCCACCCCGAGGGCGGCCACGGGCAGGAACCACAGCCCGGTGGCCCGGTACCGGGCCCGCTGCTCGTCGGTGGGGGCCAGGCCGAGCCGGCGCTGCCGCTCGCGGACGGCGGCCATGGCCGGCTCCCGGCACAGCTCGGCTCCCAGGGCCGGCTGCGGGTGGTCGGGGCGGGTGGCGACCAGCTGATAGGTGGCCCACTCGACCGGGTGGGCCCCGGCCGGCGGGGCGGTCCCCGCGACCAGCCGGCCCCGGGAGCGGCGCCGGGGCGAGGGGGCCAGGTGCCGGGCCCGGAGCAGGGCGGAGATGGCCGTGGTGGCGGCCAGGTCGCAGCCGCCGTTGAGGTAGGCGGCCTCGTAGCGGTCGAGCCGGGCCGGGACGGCCGCCCCGTCGGGGGCGGCCAGGGCCCGCCGCCGGGCCAGGACCACGCCCGCCACCGTGACGGCGAGCAGGGCCACGTAGATGAGCAGGAACCGGGGACCGCTGATGCCCCATGTGTCCATGGCGACCTCCTGGCCGCTCCGCTGGTCATCCCCGCCAGCGCGCTGGTCATCCCTGCCAGCGATTCCGATGCGTCAGCGCGAGTATCGGGGCCGCCCCGAGCGGCCGTCCAGATGCCCGGCCAACCTGTTACCGACCGGTAACCCGCCGTTCACGGCAGCCGCCTGCCACCATTGGCCCGGCACGCCGACGAGCCCGAGGAGCGCCGATGCCCGACCGCTACGCCGACTACCCGAGCCTGCAGCTGGAACGGCCCGCCGACGGGGTGCTGCGGGTGGTGATGAGCGCCCCCGGGCGCCTGAACGCGGCCGGCCCCCAGATGCACCGCGACCTGGCCGGCATCTGGACCGAGATCGACCGCGACCCCGAGGTCCGGGCGGTGGTGGTCCGCGGGGCCGGGGACGCCTTCTCGGCCGGCGGCGACCTGGACCTGGTGGCCGAGATGGCCGACGACTTCGAGGTCCGCCTGCGGGTCCTGCGCGAGGCCCGCGACCTGGTCTACAACCTGCTCAACTGCTCCAAGCCGGTGGTCTCGGCCCTGGCCGGCCCGGCGGTCGGGGCCGGGCTGGTCATCGGCCTGCTGGCCGACATCTCGATCGCGGCCCGCTCGGCCCGGATCATCGACGGCCACACCCGCCTCGGGGTGGCGGCCGGCGACCATGCGGCGATCGTCTGGCCGCTGCTGTGCGGCATGGCCAAGGCCAAGTACCACCTGCTGCTGTGCGAGCCGGTGTCGGGGGAGGAGGCCGAGCGGATCGGGCTGGTGTCGCGCTGCGTCGACGACGCCGACCTGCACGAGGTCGCCCTGGAGGTGGCGGTGCGGCTGGCCGGCGGCTCCCAGAGCGCCATCCGCTGGACCAAGTACGCCCTCAACAACTGGCTGCGCCTGGCCGGGCCGGCCTTCGACACCTCCCTGGCCCTGGAGTTCCTCGGCTTCGGCGGCCCCGACGTCCGCGAGGGGGTGGCGTCCCTGCGCGAGAAGCGCCCGCCCGACTTCACCGGCCCGGCGTGATCAGGCCGACCTCGTAGGCCAGGATCACCGCCTGGATGCGGTCGCGGAGGCCCAGCTTGGCCAGCACGTTGCCGACGTGGGTCTTGACCGTGTGCTCGCTGACGAACAGCGAGGCGGCCATCTCGGCGTTGGACAGCCCTCTGGCCATGAGCTCGGGGGCCTCCCGCTCGCGGGCGGTGAGGGAGCCCAGGGCGGCCGGGTCGGGCCCGGCCGCGGGCGGGTGGCGGGCGAACTCCTCGATCAGCCGACGGGTGATCCTGGGGGCGAGCAGGGCCTCGCCGGCGGCCACCACCCGCCCGGCCGCCACCAGGTCCTCGCGGGCAGGTCCTTGAGCAGGAACCCGCTGGCCCCGGCCCGCAGGGCCTCGAACACGTACTCGTCCAGGTCGAAGGTGGTCAGGACCAGCACCCGGACCGGGTCGGCCAGGTCCGGGCCGGCAGGCGCCGTCGCAGTCGCGGTTGGCGTACCCCAGCGCGATCGGCGAGAAGGCGGCGACCAGGGCCGCCAGCAGCCCGTCGGCGACCAGCGGCCGCGCCCGCAACCAGCGGATGAACGATTCCAGCATGCCGTCAGGATGCCGTGGCGCCGACGGCGTCGCCTCCCCCGGCCGGGGGAGATTCAGCCGCCCAGGGCGGCCAGGTCCGGCGGGGCGGGCAGGGGCCGGGGGTCGGTCCGGCGCAGCGCCGCCCGGTCGATCCCGCGGGCCAGCGACACCGGCTCGCGGCCGCCGGTGTCGACCACCCACAGGTCGAACGGGCCCGCGCAGCCGCCCTCGGCGACCAGTACCCGGCGGCTGTCGAGCCAGCCCACGGCGCGGGTCGGCCGGGTCGCCGACGCCAGCAGGGGCCGGCCGGGCCCGCCGTCCAGCCCCGACAGGTCGGCCCGGCGGTCGCCGCAGCCGGTGCCGGTGTCGATGGCCACCTGGGTGGCGGTCGGCTCGCGGCGGCCGACGATCGCCAGCACGTCCCGTTCGCCGGTCCACGCCGGGGCCAGCCGCCGCCCCTCGGCCAGGGAGAACACCTCCAGGTGGCGGCTGCCGTCGGCCCGCCGGCTGCCGTAGTAGAGGGCCTTGCCGCCGGCCGCGAAGGCCAGCGGCCCCAGCCGGTCCCGGGTGGGGGCGACCAGCCGGACGGCCCCGCCGCCGCTGTTGGTGGTCATCCAGATCTCGGAGGCCCCCTGGCGCCGGAGCACGAAGGCCAGCCCCTGCCCGGAGGGGTGGCCGGCCACGTCCTCGTAGATGGTGCCGCCCCGGAACGGGGTCAGCTCGCCCAGGTCGATCGAGCCGAGGGCGGCCGAGTTCAGGTTGAGCCCGCCGGGGGCGACGAACGCCAGCGAGCTGCCGGCGGCTCCGAGCCAGGTCAGCGAGACCGTCTCGATGCCCCGGGGCGGCCGCCACACCGGGGCGCCGACCCCGCGCACCTCCAGGCCGTCAAGGACCACCCGGTCGCCCCGCGGCCCCCACAGGAACGGGCCCGGGTGGCGGACCTCGAACAGGCACCACAGCCGGCGCCCGTCGGCGTTGGTGGCCCAGGCCCGGCCGCCGGCCACGAACGCCACCGGGGCGGCGGCGGGCGACGGGCTGGCCCCGGGGCAGTCCTCGGGGAGCGGCCCCGCGGCCGTGGCCCCCACGGTGGTGCCGGGCGTGCTGGGCAGGGTGGCCCCCCGCTCCGAGCACGCCACCGCGGCCAACGCCAACCCAGCAAGCAGCAGGCGGGCCCAGCGCGACCGTACGGGCATGGTCAACCGTGTCCTCCCCCAGTCCCGGCAACTGGCGGTTCCACGCATGATCCCACCATGCGCGCAGCCACGCGAACCGGCCCGGTAGCATCGGCGCATGGACGTTGACCTGCTGCGCAGCGCCGTCGCCTGGCGGGACGGCCGGCTCGAGATCGTCGACCAGACCCTGCTGCCCGAGCGCTTCGTCGTACGTGAGCTACGCCATCTCGTCGAGGTGGTGGACGCCCTGGTACGCCTGGCCGTGCGGGGCGCCCCGGCCATCGGGGTGACCGGCGCCTTCGGGGTCGTGGTCGGCCTGAAGGAGGCCGGCCCGCCCCGGCCCGGGCCCGAGGGGCTGGCCGCCGCCCGGGCCGACCTGCAGCGGACCGCCGACACCCTGGCCGCGGCCCGCCCGACCGCGGTCAACCTCGGCTGGGCGGTCCGCCGGGTGGCGGCCGCCGCCGCCCGGGCCGGCGACGCGGCCGGGCTGCGCCGCCTCGCCCTGGCCGAGGCCCAGGCCATCCTGGAGGAGGACCGGGCCGCGTGCCTGGCCATGGCCGAGGCCGGCCGGGCCGAGCTGGGCGCCCGCTCCCGGCTCCTCACCCACTGCAACACCGGGCGCCTGGCCACCGCCGGCCTCGGCACCGCCCTCGGGGTCGTCTACGCCAAGGCGGCCGCCGCCGAGCCGGTCCAGGTGCTGGCCTCCGAGACCCGGCCCCTGCTCCAGGGGGCCCGCCTGACCGCCTGGGAGCTGGTCAACGCCGGCATCCCGGTGACGGTGGTGGCCGACACCGCCGCCGGGGCGGCCATGGCCGGCGGCCTGGTCGACGCCGTGCTGGTCGGCTGCGACCGGGTGGCCGCCAACGGCGACACGGCCAACAAGATCGGCACCTACAGCCTGGCCGTGCTGGCCCGGGCCAACGCCATCCCCTTCTATGTGGTCGGGCCGCTGTCGTCGTTCGACCCGGGCGCCGCCGACGGCGCCGCCATCGAGATCGAGCAGCGCCCGGCCGACGAGGTCACCCGGGTGGCCGGGTCCCGGCTGGCCCCCGAGGGGACCCAGGTCTGGAACCCGGCCTTCGACGTCACCCCGGCCGAGCTGGTCACCGCCTTCATCACCGACGCCGGCGTGCTGCGGCCGCCGTTCGGCGACTCGATCGCCGCCGCCCTGGTCAGCCGATGATGGTGTGGGCCCGCAGCCAGCCGGCGGCGGCGGCGGCGGGCGGGCGGCCGTCGGCCACCTCGAGGTTGAGCCTGGTCAGCTCCACGGTGGTGAGCTGGGCGCTGACCGCGTTGACCAGGGAGACCAGCGGCGGGCCGTAGGCGTCGACCAGCTCGCGGCGGAGCACCGGGACGACGTTGTCGGCCGGCTGGAGCCGCCGGTCGTCGGCCAGCTGGACCAGGTCGGCCCCGCGCCGGAGCAGGCTGGGGTCGGTGGTGTCGATCATGCCGACGTCGATCTCGCCCATCCTCAGGGCCGCCGCCGTCACCGCCCGCGACGGCATCGCCTCGAAGCGGGCGAAGCTGAGCCGGTAGACCTCCTCCAGGCCCCCGAGGCACAGGGGGCGCTGGGGGCACTCGGGCGGCCCGCCGATGACCAGCCGCCCGGCCAGGGGGGCGAGGTCGCTGATCCGCTCCAGGTGATGGCGGCGGGCCAGGTCGCCCGAGACCACGAAGCCGTTGCGGTCCACGGCCGGGGCGAAGGCGAGCACGCTCACCCCCCGGGGCGCGAACGCCTGCTCCAGCCGGGCGTGGGTCTGGCGGGGATCGGCGGTGGCCACCCGGTCGCTGTCGTTGAGGAAGTTCAGGGCCGAGCCCAGGTACTCCGGCACCATGTCGACCTTGCCCTGCTCGAGGGCGGGGGCGACCACCTCGCGGGAGCCCAGCCCGACCACCTGCTCCACCGGGAAGCCGTGCTGGCCCAGGGCCTGGCCGTAGAGCTGGGCGAGCAGCTGGCTCTCGGGGAAGTCGAAGGAGGCGAGCTGGATGGTGGGCCGGCCCTGGTCCTCGGGCGGCGACGGCGGCGGGGCCTGGCCCCGGTCGCAGCCCGAGGAGGCCAGGACCAGGGCCGCCACCAACACCAGCACGACCGGCGAACCCGCCGGTCGGCGTCTGGTGATCATCGGCCGCAAGCCGATCCCGAGCCCTCTCATGTCTCCTGTTGCAAGCTGTGCACTCAGGTTACCCTCCTGTGCATGGAACCGACGCTCCGGCGGCCGCCTCCCGGCGGCGGCGAGCCCGCCGTGACCGGTCGGCTGCAGCGGGTCTCCCGGGCCGGCCGGCGTCGGCGACCCTCGGGCGAGGCGCCGCCCCTGCCCCGCACCCTCAACCGCAGCGGCCAGCTGTGGCTGGGGGCCGCCGGGGCGGTGCTGGTGCTGTGGGCGGCGATCATCATGAACCAGCGCACCGCCCAGCTGGTCCTGGTCAACGACAACCGGGTCGTGGAGTGGGCCGCCGGCCTGCGCACCGAGCTGCTCACCGACCTCATGCAGTCGGTCCACGCCCTCGGGTCGCGCTGGATCCTGCGGGTCCTGTTCTGGTCGACGGTGGTCGTGCTGGTGGTGCTGCGGCGCTTCCGCCACCTGTTCGTGTTCCTGGGCTCGACCCTGGCCGTGACCGCCCTCACCGGCTTCTTCGCCTACCTGTTCGTGTGGCCCCGGCCGCTCGGGGTCGAGATCCTCGGCGACTGGAGCGGTTACGCTCATCCCTCGCGCCTGGTGGCCGCCCTGACCGCGACCCTGATGGGCATGCTGTACTCGCTCGCCCCCACCGGCCGGCTGCGCCGCGTCGGCAAGCCGGTCATCGCCGGGCTGGTCACCGCCCTGTCGGTCTCGCTCGTCTACCTGGCCACCAACTCGCCCAGCGACGTGGTCATCGCCGCCGTGATCGGGGTCACCATCCCCCTGGTGGCCTTCCGCATGATCACCCCCAACGAGGTCTTCCCGGTCACCTGGCACCGGGGCAGCTCGGCCCACCTGGACGTCGGAGGCCGCCGCGGCCAGGCCATCCACCAGGCCCTGGAGGACCAGCTGGGGGTACAGGTGGCCGAGATCAAGCCGTTCGGCCTCTCGGGGTCGGCCGGCTCGACACCCCTGCGGGTCAAGGTCAAGGGCGAGCCGCCGAGCTGGCTGTTCGCCAAGCTGTACGCCGGCAGCCACCTGCGCTCGGACCGCTGGTACAAGCTGGGCCGGACCCTGCTGTACGGGCGCCTGGAGGACGAGAAGCCGTTCAACACCGTCCGCCGCCTGGTCCAGCAGGAGGACTACGCCCTGCGCCTGATGCACGGGGCCGGGGTCCGCAGCCCCGAGCCGTTCGGGATCGTCGAGATCACCCCCGAGCGCGAGTACCTGGTGGTCACCGAGTTCTTCACCGACGCCAAGGAGATCGGCGACCTGGAGGAGGTCGACGACGTCATCATCGACGACGGGCTGCGGATCATCCGCCGCCTCTGGGACGCCGGCCTCGCCCACCGCGACATCAAGCCGGCCAACCTGCTGGTCCGCGTGGGCCGGGTCCACCTGATCGACGTGTTCTTCGCCGAGGTCCGCCCCAGCCCCTGGCGCCAGGCGGTGGACCTGGCCAACATGATGCTGGTTCTGGCCACCCGCTCCAGCCCCGAGCGGGTCTACGCCCGGGCCCGGATGCACTTCAACGACGACGAGATCGCCGAGGCCTTCGCCGCTACCAGCGGCATCACCATGCCCTCCCAGCTCCGCAAGACCATGCGCGACCAGGGCCGCGACCTCCACACCGAGTTCCTGGCGCTGCTGCCCGAGTGGTACTCGCCGGTGGCCATCCAGCGCTGGAGCCTCCGCCGGGTCGGGCTGATGATCGGGGTCGTCCTGCTCGCCCTGCTGGCCCTGGCCGCGGCCCTGAACAGCTTCTCGTCGGCGGGGCTGCTGTGAGGCGGCTGCTGCTGGTCGCCGTGGTCTGCCTGGTCCTGGCCGGCTGCGGCGAGCCGGTGACCGGGGGGTTCCTGAACCCCAGGCAGCCGGTCTGCCGCTACCAGGGCCGGCAGGCGACGACCATGGTCGTGCTGATGGCCCAGGCGGTGCCAACGGCCAGCCAGCTGCCCTGCGTCGCGCTGCTGCCGGCCGGCTGGAGCGTCAGCGACATCTTCGTCCGCAACGGCCGGGCGCGGTTCTCGCTCGACTCCGACCGGGTCGGGAACCGCGCCGTCCAGGTGGTCCTGGAACGGTTCTGTACCCTCGGCAACGTCACCAGGGTGCCCTCCGACCATCCGGGCACCCGCCGCTACCAGGAGGTCATCTCCATCGAGCCGGGCAAGCGCTACCGGGGCGCCGTCTACTACCTGTTCCCGGGCGGCTGCGTCACCTACCGGCTCGACTTCCGCAGCGACGAGCAGGCCCGGCCGCTGTCCGAGGTGAGCCTGGCCCTCGGCTTCATCAGCCGCGACGAGGTGCGCCAGACGGTGTCCGACTACACCCACGGCCGGCTCCAGCTGGACCCGCCCTCGGCGGCCACCCCGTGAACAAGGTCCTGACCCTGCCCCGCCACCCCGGCGACGCCC
>Ga0307415_100001014_pt1 | contig 12977 bp, 15 predicted proteins | sample DK1Cmetagenome_FD_204524 | JGI IMG/M metagenome (GOLD analysis project Ga0307415, IMG submission 204524) | Maize rhizosphere microbial communities from greenhouse at UC Davis, California, United States - DK15-C-2 | ecosystem: Host-associated > Plants > Roots > Rhizosphere > Soil | place: USA...
CGCGGCCTGAGTCGCGCTCGTCGCGCGGCTTCGTGGCCCGTCACAGCTCAGGGCTCTAGCCCGTGTGCGGACGCCGGCTCACGCGGCGAGCCGCGACGGTTGATCGGTCAGCTCGGCCACGCGGTCGACGGCGCGGGCGGTGAGCACCAGGTCGTGCCGCCCGTCGCGAATGAGCGCCCCGTCGCGCTCCAGTCCGATCAGCGCGGACGTGAGCGACGGGCGGTGGGCGCCGACCAGGCTTGCGAGTCGCTCGTGCGTCAGCGGGAGGTGGATCGCGATGCCCGCCGGGGTCACGCGCCCGAATCGCTCGCCGACGTGGAAGAGGTAGAGCAGCGTCCGCTCGTCCAGCCGCCGCAGCTGCGCGAATGTCCTCTGCACGCCCAGCGAACGGGCGCGCTGGAGCGCGCGATCGAGCAGCGCCGCGCCGATGGCGGGCCAGCGGCCGAGCGCGGCGGCGAACTCGTCGTCGAGCAGCGCCACCCGTGCCTCCTCGGCCACCAGCCAGCTGGGTGTCGACTCCACCACGGACTCCTCGCCGGTGCCCCACGGACGGATGACGTCGCGCGCGCCGAGCAGCTCGGCGGTGCAGTTGGTGCCGCAGCGCGTCTCGCGGATCAGCAGGCCGCCCACGACGAGCAGCCCCAGAGTCGACCGCCCTCCGTCGAGCTGCGGCTGCCACGGGCCGATCGGCACGCGCGCTACGTGCGCCCTGAGCTCGTGCCCCGCCTCCTCGAATTCCTCGCGGTCCAGCGCGGCGCCCAGGTCCGGGTCGAGGTTGAGAAGCGGCAACGGCCGCGAGCGGCACCGGCGCGGCGCTACAACCATCGGCCCACCGTGCGCCCCGCCGGCGCGGCGTTCAACGTCGGCGGATCGACTCGGGGCTTGAGCACGTCGACCACGCGGTCGATGCGCGCCTCCACCGTCGGCCGGTCGACGTGCAGGACATCGCCGATCTCGCTCGCCGCCATGCCCTCCAGCCGCATACCGAAGATCGGGTGGTCGGCCGGGTCGAGCCGCTCGGCGGCGTGCTTCAGCAGCTCGGCCGGCACCGCGGGCGCGGGCATACCCCCGCCGGCCACCGCCCGTATGGCGGCCAGCAGGAGCTCGCCCGCGGTCCCCTTGCCCAGGACGCCGGCGGCGCCCGCGACCATCGCGGCCACGGCCAAGTCGGCCTCGGCGAAGCCTGAGAAGATCAGTACGCGAGACGGCCAGTCGTCGCGCTCAAGCCTGCGGCAGAGGGACAGCCCGTCGCCGTCGGTCAGGCGGAAGTCCGCGATCACGACGTCCGGCTGGAGCTGCTCGAACGCGACGATCGCCGCGTCGCAGCCGGAGACCGCGGCCACCGGCAAGATCCCGTCCTCGGAGCTCAGCAGCGAGACGATCCCCGATCGGACGATGGCGTGATCGTCGACTGTGAGCACGCGGATCACCCGGCAAGGGTCGCAGCGGCCGACGATCACGCCCATCGGGGTCAGCCCCCAAATCGGCGCGGGCATGGACCCCATTCAGCCGGAGCCTCGGGCAGTGGGCCTCGACTATCGTTGCCCGCCATGGCTGCCGTCGCCGGCCCGCGCGCCGCGCTCCGGGACCCGCGCCGCCGGCGGGTCATTCCCCTGTTTTGGCGGTTGTTCGTCCCGAATGCCGCTGTGCTCGTCGCGGCCTGCTTCATCCTGATCCTGGCCCCGCCGAACGGCCGCGTGCCGGTGCTCGTCGGCGGCCTGGTCGTGATGCTGCTGTCGGACCTCGTGCTGATGCGGTGGGCCTTCGCGCCGCTCCAGCGCCTGTTCGCGCTGATGCGCCGCGTCGACCCGCTGGCGCCCGGCCGCCGGCTGTCCGTCGGCGGCCCCGAGTCCGAGGTCACCGAGCTGACGCGTGCCTTCAACGACATGCTCGACCGCCTGGAGACGGAGCGGCGCGACAGCGCTCGCCGCGCGCTCGCCGCGCAGGAGTCCGAGCGCCGGCGCGTCGCGAGCGAACTTCACGACGAGGTCGGGCAGGCGCTGACCGCGGTCCTCCTGGAGCTCGACCGGATCGGCCGGTCGGCGCCTACAGACCTGCAGGGCGAGATCCACTACGCGCGGGATACGGCGGCCAACAGCCTCGAGGACGTCCGGCGGATCGCGCGCCGGCTGCGGCCCGAGGCGCTCGACGACCTCGGTCTTGTGAGCGCCTTGATCAACCTCAGCGAGCGGATGGAGGAGGCCACCGGCGTCCGAGTCGAGCGACGGCTCGAGCGCTCGCTGCCGGCGCTGAGCGGCGAGGCCGAGCTCGTCATCTACCGGATCGCGCAGGAGAGCCTCACGAACGCGGCGCGCCACGGGGACAGCAAGACGATCGGACTCGCACTCGAGAACGAGGGCGCCTGCGTGCGCCTGACGGTCAGCGACGACGGCCGCGGGTTCGAGCCCGCCGTCGAGGGTCGCTTCGGGGGAATACGCGGGATGCGAGAACGCGCGCTGCTGATCGGGGCGCGGCTCGAGATCGACTCCGAGCCGGGACGGGGGACGCGCGTCTACCTTGAAGTAGACGCAGCCCAGGATCCCTAGCCGTGACGCCGCTCAAGACACACATCCTGCTGGCCGACGACCACGCCGTCGTGCGCCGCGGCATCCGCCACGTGCTGGACGCCGAGCCCGACTTGGAGGTGGTGGCGGAGGCCGGCGACGGCGCGGAGGCCGTCGACGCCGCACTGGCCGACAACGTGGACCTGGCGATCTTCGACATCACGATGCCGCGCCTGACCGGACTGCAGGCCGCAGAGCGCGTCACCAAGCAGCGTCCAGGGATGCGCGTGCTGATCCTGTCGATGCACGACAACGAGCAGTACTTCTTCGAGGCCCTCCGCGCCGGCGCGTCCGGCTACGTGCTGAAGTCCGCCGCCGACCGTGACCTGGTCGAAGCCTGCCGCGCCACCATGCGTGGCGAGCCGTTCGTGTACCCGGGCGCGGTCCGCGCGCTGGTCCGTGACTACCTGGCCCGCGCGGCGCGCGGCGAGGGGGACGCCGTCGATCCGCTCAGCTCGCGCGAGCTCGAGGTCGTCAAGCTGATAGCGGAGGGCTACAGCGGCCGCCGAATTGCGGACGAGCTCGTCCTGGCCGAGAAGACCGTCGAGCGCCACCGTTCCAACATCCTGGAGAAGCTTGGGCTCTCCGACCGTGTGGAGCTCACGCGCTACGCGATCCGGCGAGGGTTGATCGAGCCCTGACTTGGGGGGCGGCCCGCCGCAGGTATGGGGGTGTGCCCCCATTGGACGCCTGTCATTCGAATGACACCTTCCGACGCGCACTGGAAGCGGTTGGATCGGGAGGTGTAGGTGATGGGAGCACTACGGGCAGTGACGGGAACAGCCGCAGTCGCAGGGCTTGCGGCGTGCGCTTTTCCGGGGATCGCGGCGGCGCGCATCGACGCGCTGCCCAACGTCGATTCGCAGTTCCGCAAGGGATCCACGGCGCTCGCGCGCTCGATCGCCGACAATCCGAAGGTCGTGAGGCGAGCGAGCTTCTCGATGCTGCCGCCCGGCGGGAGGCCGGCGGCGATCTCCACCACCAGGCTCGCGGGCTTTCCGCGCGACGGTAAGAGCTACGCGATCTTGTCCACGGGGGACGCGCGATTTGCCGGCCGGCCGAACAACGCGCCGGACTTCGGACGCGGCAGCGGCGGCCCGTTCGTGCGTGGCGCCCGCGATGTGGTGATCTTGCGGATCGACCTGCGCGTTCCGGCCGGCACGAGTTGCCTGTCGCTGCGTTTCCGCTACCTGACCGAGGAGTTCCCCGAGTTCGTGAGCAGCCCGTTCAACGACGCGTTCATCGCCGAGACGGGCGACACGACGTGGACGACCTCGTCTAACGATGACCCGACCATCTCGGCACCGGGCAACTTCGCGCAGACGGCCGATGGGAAGCTGATCAGCGTGAACGCCAGCGGGCCGACGGCGCTTTCGTCGGGCAACGCGAAGGGCACTACGTACGACGGCGCGACGAGGATCCTGCGAGCCTCTACGCCGATCAGCCGCGGCAATCGTCGCCTCTACCTGTCGATCTTCGATCAGGGCGACCGCCAGTTCGACTCGGCTGTGTTCCTGGACCGGCTCGAGCTCGACGACCGCTCGCCCTGCGAGTCCGGGGCGGTGCCCGACTAAGCCGTGCGCTCCCCGTCGGGGCCGCGGAGCATCAGCTCTGCGGCTCCCCGGGGTAGCCCTCGACCTCGATGATCATTTCGGCGCCCGGGTTATGCGGGTCGGCGATGCGGTGGGTCCCGATCGACACGAAGGTCTTGTCGAACCGCTCGCGCGGCTGGAGGGTCCCGGAGTCGAAGTCCTCGCCTCGCCCGCCGACCTGGGTGATCGTATGGGGCCCCTTGCCGCAGTTGACGAAGGTCACCGGTGCGCCGCTGCCGACCACCACGCGCTTCGGGCTGAACCCGTTCTCGGTCACGTGGAAGAACTTGCGCCGCTCGCCGCCCTGCCGTGCGCACGGATCGTCGAGGAACGACGTCGCCGAGTCGGGCGGGGGACGCACGGTCGTCCCGCCCGGTTCATCGTTACCGCAGGCGGCGACCGTGGGCAGCGCTGCTGTGGCGAGCAGCGTCGCCATGCGGCCGCGTGTACCCCGGCGGCCTGTCATCCCGTGCAGCCTCGATGTGCCATGCCTGTCGTGTACCCGCCGCTTGGTGACCGGGGCGCATGGCGTCAGCCAGGTGACCGGGTCGTTCAGGGCGCGGTCGCGTCGCGGCGGTTCTTGTCGGCGATCGCGACGAGGATCAGGACGAACGCCACCAGGCGGACCAGGTAGACGTAGGTTGCGTTCTCGTTGTCCTCGCCGACCGCGACGAGGATCAGCCGATTGACCGCGAAGACGGCGAAGGCCAGCGCGAAGATCCCGAGCAGTCGGTCGCCGGAGTGGCGCCAGAAGCGCAGGAAGAAGAGCGCTATTCCCGCGCTCGTCACGACGCTGGCGCCGCTGATGAAGGCGTTGGCCTCATCCATCGCGGGTCACCACGGGTACGGCGGGGCGACGCGGAAGGCCCGCGCCGCCCCGGCCCATCAGCAGTGGACTGCGACGTTGAAGTCCCCGTCCGCGGGAGTGCCCGCGTCCGCGTCGAACACCGACACGCGCACGCGCGTCGCGTCCGTCGGGTCCAGTGCCACCTGCGCCGACTGGTTCTCGCCGAACTGTCCAGAGGCGACCTGATACGAGCAGGCCGTCAGGTCGCGGTCGCCGAAGTCGACGCGATAGTCGCCCGCGCCGGTCCGCAGCGCCTCGGTTGCGCCGTTCTTGCTGCCCAGCGCCGGCTGCACCGCACCGTTCGTGTCGACGTTGGCGAACAGCTCGCGGCCGATCTGTGCCGGCTCCTGGCCGTCGAGCTTGTCCGCGTCCGCCGCCTTGTCGGTCTTCAGCAGGAAGTCGCTCGCCTGCTTGTCGTCCAGCAGGTCGGCGTTCAGGTTCGCCACGCGCCCGCGGTTGGTGTCGCGGATCACGAACGGGATCGTTCCCCTGGTCCGGAAAGCGGCGGCCGGGCCGAGCCCGCGATTCACGTAGTTCGCGCAGGCGTTGATCTCCTGCGTGCCGTCGTTGTCGCAGCCGTAGCCCGCGGCGCGGCCGCCCTTGGCGTTGTTCGACTGGCGAGTCGACTGACCGTTGTTGCCGATGTTGGCGACGATCGCGGTCTCCTGCGTGGCGCCGGTACCGGTGTTCGGGTTGCGCGTGCCCAGGTTGATCGGGCCGCCCTGGCCCTGGGCGACCGCGATGGGCGCGCACACCGCGACGATCAAGCCGGTTGCGAACGCCGCGCGCTTCAGCCTGCGCGCGTTCCTTCGTGTCCAGTTGCGGACCATGCTGCCTCTCCTTCTGGCCGGTTGCGCAGCGGCGCGCGAGCCGGCATTCCGGGTACGGGCGGCAATTCATCAACGCAGAGGCGGTCCGGCAATGGGGGACGGCCCTCAAGCGGAGCGGGCGCAATCCCCCAACCGCAGTCATGCCGACTCCCAGATCAGGCCGCCGAGCAGGACGAGGAGCGCCGCGAGCGCGGTGGAGAGACGCACCGTGGACAGGTCCACGTCCGGCGCCACGACCTTGTCCACGAAGAGCACGGTGTTGTTAGCGGCGAGCCCGGCGAAGCACAGAGCACTCCACAGCAGGAGCCGCGTGTGTGCCGCGACCCAACCGCGCCAGAGCAGGAGGGCGCAGCCGGTGCTCGTCAACGCGCACAGGACGTACACCGCCGTCGCCATCTCAGTCGTCCCTTCGGACGCGGAAGGCGTCGGAGAACGATTGGATTGCGCTGTTCGGCTTGTTGTAGATCGACTCGATCACGGTCAGCCGCCGGCGCCCGTAGAAGTCGACCAGCTCGTCCGCCGCCCGGACGTGCGGCCCGCTCTTAGCGTGCGTATAGCCGTCGTCGTTCTGGTCGGCCAGGTTCGCGGCCGCGAAGCGCGCCAGCCATTCCTCACAGGCCGCAGGGCTGATGTGGAGGGTGCGGCTGATCTCGGCCGGCGTCCAGGCACGGCCGGGCTCGCGGCCGAGGAGCGCCAGGATCTCGACCTGCTGAACCGAGTCGATGTGGCGCAGGATGAGCTGACGCACGGTCTTCGGGATGTCGGTGTGCGCCATGGATGCGGTGCCCGGAAACGTGTCAGCGCCCGCATCGGGCGGCCATGGGGGTGCACCCTCAGAACCGGCGGGCGGCGACCCCCAAAATGCCGCAGCGCGCGACCGATCCTGTCTCTGGACCGACAAGAGGCTGGTCATCCGCGGCCGGACCTTCTACAGCCTGGGCGGGCGCACATCCCCCGATCACGCCCTTCCACCCATGCCTACAGCTCGCGAAACTGCGTGCCGCGCCCTGGCCGTTGCCTGCGCCGGCCTGACCTTGCTACCGGCTGCCGCGACCGCCGGGAAGCGCCAGGAGACGATCGTCCGTGACGACGCCGCCCTCGCCGGCTTCGACGACGGCCTGCGCCAGCGTGCGCTCGGGGACCTGAGCGATCTCGGCGTCGACACGGTCCACCACATCGTCGGTTGGCGCGCGATCGCGCCTGACTCCGAGAGCCGCCACCGGCCTTCCTTCGACGCGACCGACCCGGCGGCGTATCCCGCAGCCGAGTGGGATCGCATCGATGCACTCGTCCGCGGTGCGGATGCGCGCGGTATCGACGTGATTCTCGCGCCCGCCGGGCCCGCTCCCCTGTGGGCGACGGGTTGCGACGGCGACATCGACACCGAGCAGCCGCACGTCTGCAAGCCGAGCGTGGCCGAGTTTCAGCGGTTCGTCATTGCCCTTGGACGCCGTTACTCCGGTACCTACGACGACGAGAACGGCGGCGTGCTGCCGCGCGTCGATCGCTGGTCGGTGTGGAACGAGCCGAACCAGGGCGGCTGGCTCCAGCCGCAGTGGGAGCGCAAGCGCGGCATGTGGTCGCCCACCGCCGGCTACCGCTACCGCCGGCTTGCCGAGGCGGCGATCCGCGGGCTGCGCAAGAACGGCCACGGCGACGACCAGATCATGATCGGGGAGACCGCGCCGCTGGGCCGTGCCACCGGCGCTCGCTACAAGCGCTCGACCGCGCCGCTCGTCTTCTGGCGGTCCGTGCTGTGCCTCGACGCCAACGGCAATCGCCTGCGCGGCAAGGCGGCGCTCAACCTGGGCTGCCGCCACCCGCGCAACATCGACGCCGACGCGATCGCGCACCACCCGTATACCCGCGGCGCGGCGCGCGATCCGCGGACGCGGCGAGTGGCGCGCGATGAGGTGACGCTGGCGTTTCACCGCCGGCTGCGCAAGGTGTTCGACCGCGGCGCGGCGCTCAACCGCAACCAGTACAGGATCGACTTCTACATCACCGAGTACGGCTTCCAGACCGACCCGCCCGACAAGCGGGTGGGCGTCCGGCCCTCGCTGGCCGCCAAGTGGCTCAACGAATCGAACTGGATGGCCTACAACAACTCCCGGATCAAGGGCTTCGGCAACTACGAGGTCTACGACGAGCGCGACGTCGGCGCATTCCAGACGGGGCTGCGGTTCCGCAGCGGCAAGGCCAAGCCGTCCTACGACGCCTTCCGCATGCCGATCTGGGTCGTGAAGCACAGCAGCTACACGCGGGTATGGGGCCAGGTCCGGCCCGCACGCCAGGGCGACGCGGTGGCCATCGAGTACCAGGTCGGCCGCGGCGGCGAGTGGAAGCATCTGGAGACCGTGGCGATCGACAACTCGGGACGCTACATCGACGTGCGGGAGGACAAGCGCGCGCGCAAGTGGCGGCTCGTGTGGCACGAGCGGGGCGGCGCGCCGCGCACGAGCCGGGCCGCCTTTCCCGAGCGGCGCTGACGACCTCGACTGCGAGGACGTCCGTGCGCGCTACTCGGCCGAGTGGACGAGGCGCAGGTGGCGGGCGTCGCTCGAAAGGCATAGCTGCTCCATCTCCTCGCGAGCCGACGGTCCGAGGACGTAGCGGTCGGCATCCTCGCGCCACAGGACGCCGCGCTGCTGCATCCGCTTGAGCGCCGTCGTCACCGACGGCCGCTGCGCGCCGACGAGCGCCGCCAGGCGCGTGTGCGTGAGCTTCACCGGCACGACGATGCCGCGCGGGGTCACGCGGCCCCATCGCTCGGCGAGGTGCCAGAACAGGGCGAGCAGGCGGACGTCGACACGCTTGATGTGGCAGGTCGCGCTCAACACCGCCTGGGCGCGGGCGCGGCGCAGCGCGCGATCCGTGATCTCGGTGAAGACCTCGGGGAACGCAGCCAGTCGCTCGGCGAACGAGCGGTCCAGCACGGCGACCTCGGCCGCGGCGAGCACCTCGTACTCCGTCCGCGCGGGAATCGCCTCGGAGGCGTCGTCGGCCCACGGCCGCAGGAGGTCGCCCTCGCCCAGGATCTCGCTGCTCCGCTCGGCACCGACCACCACGGAGCGGCAGATCAGCCCGTCCAGGACGAGCAGGCCGATCCCGCCCGCTCCGTGGCTCCTCTCGCCCGGTCGCCAGGGACCGGTGTCGAGGCGGACGACGCGTGCATGGAGCGCGCGCCGCGCGGTGGCAGCCGTGACCTCGTCGAGCTGACTCGCCAGCTCCGGATCGGCCGCCAGGAGAGGGACGCTGGCGGGCCGGCGCGGGACGGCAAAGATGCTGTCCCGCGCGGGAGTCGGTAGGGCCGGTTCGTCGAGGACACTCATAGGGTCAGTCTCGCCCGCTCGCGCGCTTCATTCATCGGGGGCGGCCCCCAAAGTCGCGCCGGTGCGACCCCCAAATTCGGATTGCGGTGCGGTCGTCACGTCCGGCCGCTGCCGGTGGTGACGTCGAGCACGAGCGTGGTTCCGCGGCCAGGCGCAGAGGTGATCGAGAGCCGGGCGCCTATCAACAGTGCGCGCTCGCGCATACCGCGGATGCCGCCGTTGCGGCGCTCGTGAGCGGAGATGTCGAAGCCACATCCGTCATCGCTGACGGCGAGCCGAACGTCGGGTCCCGAACGGCGGAGCTCCAGGTCGACCCTGGCCGGCGATGCGTGGCGGATGGCGTTCGTGAGGCTCTCCTGTGCGATTCGGTAGATGACGAGCTCGACCTCGGCGTCCAGTCGCGGCAGCCCGCCGTCGAGCGCACGGTGGACCGCGACCGCGCTCGCCTGCGACATTCGGTCGGCCAGGCTGGTGAGCGCACTGACGAGGCCAAGGTCGTCGAGGGCCTCGGGGCGCAGGCGGCGCGCGATGCGGCGCACGTCGTCCAGGCTGTCGGCTGCGGTGCTCTTCGAGTACTCGATCTCCTCGCGGAGCCTGCCTTGCGCGTCGCGCGAGACGCGATCCAGTTCCAGGACGACCGCCGTCAGCGACTGTCCCACCTCGTCGTGCAACTCGTGGGCGACTCGCCGCCGCTCGGACTCCTGCGCGGCCAGGGCGCGGCGAGCACTGTCGCGGCGCTCGAACTCGAGCCTGTCCATCATGTCGTTGAACGCCCGTGTCAGCTCGGTCACCTCCGACTCCGGGCCGCCGACGGCCAGCCGGCGCCCGGGGGCGAGCGGATCGACCTGCCGCATGAGCGCGAACAGCCGCTCGAGCGGTGCGAACGCCCGGCGCATGAGCAGCAGGTCCGTCACGAGCATCAGCGCGAGCCCGCTCAGCAGGATCGCGACGCGGCCGTTCGGCGGCGCGACGATGAGCAGCCCGCACGCCGCGACCAGCACGGCGGCGTTCGGGACGAACAGGCGCCAGAACAGGGGGATGGGGCGGCGTGGCGCGCGGGTCACGGGGGGCGCTCGGACGTCCCGGCGGCGACCGCAGTCAGTTCGACCTCCTGACCATGCGCCCGGATCGTCGCGCGCCGGCCCGCGAGCGCCACGAGGGTCAACCCCCATTCCGGCCGGGTGGCGGCCCTCATCTTCAGCCCGGAGCGTACGGGCGCGGGGCGGCGGGTATGCGCCCTTCGTGACACGAGCGATCGTCATCGGGGCGGGCCACAACGGATTGGTGTGCGCCGCCGAGCTTGCCCGGGCGGGCGTCGACGTCGTGGTGGTCGAGCAGGCGGACAAGGTCGGCGGCGGCGTCGGCTCCGCCGAGCTGACCCTTCCTGGGTTCGTTCACGACACCTGCGCCGGCTTCATGCCGGTCGCGCGCGTCTCTCCGGCGATGCTCGCCCAACCGCTCGAGCGCTACGGCGTCGAGTGGGTCAACCCGCCGACCGTCGTGGCGCATCCGTACGAGGACGGCCAGGCGATCGCGCTCGAGCAGGACCTGCAGGCCACCGCCGCGAGCATGAACGCGGTCGCGGCCGGCTCCGGCGACGCCTGGCGCGCGCTGCTCACGCGCGTGCTGCCCCACGGGCGCGCGTTCGCGGAGTCCGTGCTCTCGCGCTTCCCGCCGGTGCGCAGCGGTGCACGCATGGCCGCCGGCCTTCGGCGCGACCTGATCGACCTGACCCGGCGCTGGCTGGGGTCGGCCGAGGCGTTCGGCGACGACCTGTTCGGCGCCGAGCGCCCGACCGCGTGGCTGTGCGGCGCCTCGATGCACTCGGGGTTGCCGCCCGATGCGGCCGGCAGCGGCGCGTTCGGCTTCCTGCTGATGATGCTCGGCCACCTGACGGGCTGGCCGTTCCCGCGCGGCGGCGCACAGCGGCTGGCCGATGCGCTGGCCGCGCACGCCCGCGACCAGGGCGCCGAGATCCGCCTGGGCGAGCGGGTGGAGCGAATCAGCGTGCGCCGCGGGCACGTCGCCGGTGTCGAGCTCGCCGGCGGCGAGCCGATCGACGCCGACGCGGTCGTGGCCACCGTCACCGCCTCGCCGCTCGTCGCGATGCTGCCCGACGGCGCATTGCCCGAGCGCACGTTCCAGCGGCTGCGCTCGTTTCGCTACGGCGTCGGGGTCTTCAAGGTCGACTACGCGCTCAGCGAACCGGTGCCCTGGGCGGCGGAGGCGCCGCGGCGGTCCGCGGTCGTACACGTCGCCGGCGAGCTATACGACCTGAGCCGCGCCGCGCAGGAGGCGCAGCGCGGCGACGCGCCGGAGCGGCCATCGATGGTGATCGGCCAGCAGTCGCTGTTCGACGACACGCGCGCGCCCGCTGGGCAGCACACGCTGTACAGCTACACCCACACGCCGCCCGACATCGGCGTGCCGCCCGACGAGATGGTGGGGCGGATGGAGGAGCAGCTCGAGCGCTTCGCGCCCGGCTTCGGGCGCTGCGTGGTGGCTCGGCACGTGCGCACGCCGCGTGAGCTGGAGCAGCAGAACCCGAGCATGGTGGCCGGCGACCTGGCCGGCGGCTCGTTCGAGATCGACCAGCAGCTGGTCTTCCGCCCGGCGCCCGAGCTGAGCCGCTACCGCACGCCGCTGCGGGGCCTGTACGTCGGCAGCGCCTCGGTGCACCCGGGCGGCGCCACCCACGGCGTGCCGGGGCGCGAGGCCGCGCGCTCGCTGCTGCGGGACCGCTCGCCGCTGCGCTTCTGGCGCTGAAGGAGGAGGCCCCGCGGCGTCCCAGGGACACCACGGGGCCGTCAGCCGCAGGCGAGAGGGGCACCTGCCGGCTGAGAACTACGCGTGCGTGGGACGGCCCTTGTGCGCGGGGTCGTAACCGGCCTCCCGCTGCACCGACTCGGACGGCAGCGCGATGCCCAGGCCGAGTGCGGCCACGATCGCGTTGGTGATGTTGTCGGTCGTGTCGACGGCAAACAGGCCGAACACCGACCCGCCGTCGATGAATCCCCACACGGCCATAACCGCGTAGACGATGCCGGCGGCCAGCGCGAACGTGCGCGCGGAGTCGATCCGCGAGGCTGCGAACAGGCCGGCCGCGCCGGTGGCCATGAAGAGCACCGCGTCCCAGCCGTTGACCCTCCAGATCAGGAAGTCCTGACCGCTGCCCGAGTCGACGGTTCCGAAACCGGTGCTGCCGGTGACGAGCGCCAGGACCCCCAGCGCCAGCATCACCCCGCCGACGATCATCGCGTACCACTGCACGGGTGTCTTGGGTGCCTCCATTGCTGCTCCTTTCGTTGGTGGCACGGAAGGGATGCTCGGCTCACGCCCCGCTCTCGCAGCGCCGGTCTGGTGCCTGACCGCCTCCGTCCCGCAGCGCCGTCATTCGTCAATCAGGTGACTCCCGTGTTTGCCGGCGGCACCGCACGGCAAGGCTCTGGTCGATGCGTTTCGCGCGTGCGTGTGTGCTGGCCGCCGCGGCTTTCGGACCAGGTCTGGCGGCCTGCGACGCGACGCCGGACGAGCGCGACCGCGTGCGCGGGGCCGTCGAGACCTTCGTGCAGTCATGCGCGGAGGGCGAGGGCGTCGCGGCCTCCGAGGGCCTGACCGAGTCGACGCGCGAGGAGTTCCTGGCCGCCCCCGACCTGCTCACCAGCTGCCGCGCGGTGCTGGGGGTGGAGGACGATCCGGCCGCGCTGGGCTCGCGAGAACAGCTCCGCGAGGCACGCATCACCGAGGAGGACGCTCATGGCGGGTTCGGCAGCGCTGTGGTCGAGCTGCCAGGTGGGACGCGCCGCCGCGTC
>Ga0307415_100001015_pt1 | contig 12974 bp, 12 predicted proteins | sample DK1Cmetagenome_FD_204524 | JGI IMG/M metagenome (GOLD analysis project Ga0307415, IMG submission 204524) | Maize rhizosphere microbial communities from greenhouse at UC Davis, California, United States - DK15-C-2 | ecosystem: Host-associated > Plants > Roots > Rhizosphere > Soil | place: USA...
ACCGCCTCGCGTTCAGCCTCGCTCATGCCAAGGGTCGCCACCGTTCGAAACACTCCGTTGCCGTAGCCGATGAGCCGTCCCATATGGTCGGATGGGGCGCGGGCCACAAGCGTAAGTCCAGCCTTGCGGGAATCGGCCTTGCGGAAATCAATTGGCCCATGCTAGTCGCCCGCCACCCTGCCGCGGAGTAACCATTCGGCTCTCCAGCGGCTTAAGCTCAGAGCGGGCGTAGCTCAGGGGTAGAGCACAACCTTGCCAAGGTTGGGGTCGAGGGTTCGAATCCCTTCGCCCGCTCCAGCTGTCTCACTGCAGACGCGATATATCCACCCGGCCGTTGGAGCACGGGTGCTTCGTTCCTATGTCCTCAGCAAATTGGAGGATCTCCATGACTGATCAGGCCGAACTCTCGCGCGACCAAACCCGCGAGAAAGTGCAGACCGAGAATCCGGCGACGGGCGAGCCGGGCCGATCCTACGACAAGCATACGATCGAGGACGCACACGCTGCCGCTGCGGCCGCACGCGAGGCCTTCCTAAAATGGCGCCGGACAAGCTTCGGCGAGCGCTCTGCGATTATCCGGAAGGCCGCCGAAGTCCTGCGCTCCCGCAAGGACGAGTTTGCGGCCCTGATGACAGAGGAGATGGGCAAGACGCTCGATGAAGGACGTGCCGAAATCGAGAAATGCGCGCTCAATTGCGACTGGTTTGCCGACCATGCGCAAAGCTATCTCGCGAACGAGCCTGTCGACACAGGCGAGGGAGAAACCTTTGTCACCTTCAATCCGATAGGCGTCGTCCTGGCGGTGATGCCGTGGAATTTTCCCTTCTGGCAGCTGTTCCGTTTCGCCGCGCCTGCGCTGATGGCGGGCAACGGGGCGCTCCTGAAGCATGCCAGTAACGTCCCGGGCTGTGCGCTCGCCATCGAGGAGGTGCTGCACGAAGCGGGTGTCCCGCGGGACCTGTTTCGAAGTTTGCTCATTGGAAGCGACGACGTCGAGGTCCTGATTAAGAACGAAAATATCGCGGCCGTGACCCTCACCGGCAGTGTCGCCGCAGGAAGGAGCGTTGCGACCGCGGCCGGATCGGTGCTCAAGAAGGCTGTGCTCGAGCTCGGCGGCTCCGACGCATACCTCGTGCTCGAGGATGCCGACATTGCGGCCGCTGCAAAGGTCGCGGCAACGGCGCGCATGGTGAACGGCGGCCAGAGTTGCATCGCGGGCAAGCGCTTCATCGTTGTGCGCTCGGTGCTCGAACCCTTCGAGAAGGCGCTGACAGATGCCATGCGCGGTTTCGAGATGGGTGACCCACGCAAGGAAGGAACAAAGCTCGGGCCGATGCAAAGCCTCGAAGCACGCAATCAAGTCCACGCCCAGGTGAGCGAGAGCGTACGAAAGGGCGCGCGAGTCCTGACCGGCGGCAAGGTGCCGGATCGGCCGGGCGCCTGGTATCCGCCGACCGTCCTGACAAACGTGCTTCCGGGCCAGCCCGCACATGACGACGAAGTCTTCGGGCCTGTCGCCGCGATCATCACAGCCGAGACTGAGGAAGAGGCGATCAACATCGCCAACGAAAGCGAATTCGGACTTGGATCGGGCGTGCTGACGTCGAACCTCGACCGTGGCCGGCGCATTGCTTCGGAGGAACTCGAAGCGGGCTTGAGCTTCGTCAACGATAACGTCCGGTCGGACCCGAGGGCGCCGTTTGGAGGGGTCAAACATTCCGGCTTCGGCCGCGAATGCTCGGCCTATGGAATTCGCGAGTTCGTCAACATCAAGACGGTGCACATCCAGGAGTCGGGCAAGGGCGGGAACTCGCGCACGGAGTGACGCCCGTCAGGTGCGGGGCGCTTCCCGGAACCACTTGGTCAGGACGTATTTCGTCCCGCGCCGCACCTTCATGCCCTGGTGCAAGGTGGCCTCGTTGGGCGTGCCGTCCGGTAGCAAATTGTTCCACGTCAGAAGCTTGCCCGTCTCGGGCTGGATGGTCTTGCCGATCGCTTTGAAGCGAGTCGCACCCCCATCCTCCGGTTCGTTGAGATAGACCATCGCCGTCCAGGTGCGCTGGCCCTGGTTCGCCGTGTGCACGTAGAAATCGTAGCCGCCCGGATTGAACGTATCGGTATGCGGCTTGAACTCCTGCCCCGGCGCATAGCGCTGGCCCTGCAGCGCCTCGCCGTGGTCCGGATGAATTCCGAGCAGTTCGCAGAACCTCTCGTTCACCGCTCCGACGACCGGGTCCGAAGAGTCCAGGTCGCAGGTTTCGCTCGTCCGGAAATTGGCAAGGCCGACATCGTCCGCGATCGTCGAGGGTCGCCGCTGGCGATCGATCCGATCGATGAGCGCGGCGCAGGTTTCTTCGTCAAGGAACTGCTTGAGGATGAACAACTCGAGCTCGCGCGTCGGCACCCGCTGAACGCCGATCGTTGCGCGGAGCCGTTGGGCCGGCCCGACCATCTCAGAGCGAGATATTGGCCGCGAAGCGCATGTCGTGCTGGTTGATCACCGCCTCCACGACATTGTTCATCAGTTTCATCCGGACCGGCAAAGGCGTCGACGTTTTCTTGATCATCACCGCCACTGAATAGCTGCGGCCGTCCGGAGCCGTCAGGATCCCGATATCGTTATAGCCCGCCTGCACGCTTCCAAGCACCTGGCCGGTGCCCGTCTTGTGGCTCAGCGACCACCCGCCTTTCAGGCCACCCTTCAGCCGGTTGGGCCCGGTGTGTGTCTGGCTCATGATTCGCAGAAGCCTTGCGGTCGACGCAGGCGAGAGGAGTTCTCCGCGCTTCAGTCGAGCGAGCGCATGCACGATCCCGTTAGCCGACGCACCGTCATAGGGGTCCTCGATGTAGCGATTGAATGCGGCGCGGCGCACGGACATCGGCAGCGCATTTCGTGCTTGGTAGAAGGCTCGGCCGATGGAATAGCTCGGGGTCCATGCGAGGCCCGCGATTCGGCTCTGAAGCGATCGTTCGCCATTATAGAAGCGGATCGCATCGATGCCCTTGGCCTGCAGCATTGCGCGCACCGCTTCGGGCCCGCCCACCGAGCGCATGAGCTTGTCGTTGCAGGTATTGTCGCTCTTGGTCAGTGCTTGGACCATCAGCTCTCCGAGCGACATGGTTGTCCCGCCGCCCAGGATCTTTGCTGCAATAGGCTGATGGAAAAGTGTGAGGTCGCCTCGGCTGAGGGTCACCTGATCCTCGAGCCGGACGCGGCCCTTGTCGACAGCGTCCAACGCCGTAATCGCAACCCAGAGCTTGCTGACGCTCTGTTGTGGGCTCAGTTCATTGCCGTTCCAGGATGTCGTCCAATTGTCGTCGATCGACTGGACCGCGATCCCAACACGGCCGCTGAATCCGCGGCCTAGTTCGTCAATGCGCCTCTCTAGGTAGATCGGCGGTCGAACCGCCTGTGGCCTGACCTGCGGCTGAGTGACTCGCGGAGGCACGGTCGCAAGCTGTGTCGCTGCTGCGTGAACGGCTGCGCTCGAACCCGACTGGGCAAGCGCGAGTGTGGTCAGGCCAAGGCTGAGCCATCGTGACGTCATGACGGTACGTCTCCCCCACCTATATATTCCCACAGCGCCAGCAGCTTAACGATTCAATGCTGAACGCAGGCTGTTCCACCCGGCGCAGTCACAGGAATCGCATCCCAAACGGGTTTTGCCAACCCTTTATCCGGCGGAAGGGCCGCTCTTTCCGAGCAGGGCGGCCGATTCGACCTCGTCGAGCGCCCGATGGATCGAGACATATTGCCGCGCCTTGCGCACCCAGTTCTGCGCGTTCGGGGCGCCCGGCAGACGCATGGTTTCGGCAAGAGCCGCGTCGACCTCACCGTCCTCGAGCTGCGTTAACGCCCTTTGGTAACGGGCGTCGGGCTCGGTCGAGGGGCGGTCGGCCCGGCGAACCTGGACCAACGAGCCGATCTCGCGCTTGAACTGCGTCCACCAGCCGTCCCGCGGTGCCGACGACCGAAGATTGGGCCCCAGCGTTCGATACTCGCTGATCAACTCGTTGAGCTGCACCGGTCTGTGGGACCCGGTGATGATCGTCGCGACCGCACCGGGATGCGTTTCAGCGAAACGGTCGACGAGCAGGGGTTCGAGAAAGCCTAGCGCTACCCCCCGATCGACGGCACGGCGCGCGGCAAAGGCCACGAGCAGCGCATCGGCGCGCCCTGCGGATCCCTCGACGCGCTGCGTCGACCGCTCGACCCGGGAAAGCCGACCCTCTAGCTCCGCGATACGGTTGGCGTCGGCCGAGGGTTGGGGCTGTGCCGGGACCGGTGGTGTCCCTGCCGCACGCTGTGGGGCAGCGGCCGGAGTCTGGACTGGGGCGACGCCGAGAAACCGAGCTGCCTGATCGTAACGGGCGAGCGCCCATGCGGCGCCCGCAGCGCCCGCGATCAGCAAGGCGAGCGCGATCAGTAGTCGGCCGCCCCACCCCGATCCGGTCCGGTTCGCTACACTTGCCATTGCCGCGGTCATGTTTCGCACAGCCTGCGGGCAAGAGCCAGTAGCGCCGGGTCGGTCGGCGCGGTGGCGATTCCGACCTCGGCCCAGCCGCTTCCGGCAGCATCGGCAGCTGCCTGGCTGATTGCCGCTACACGAATGGTCGCGCGGGTCTGTTCATCGATCAGTTCCACCAGCCGCGTCCCCGCGCGGGGGGAATGCAGGGCGGCGACTTGGCCGCGAAGCTCTCCAAGGCTCCCTGGTCGGTCGATCGCCCTCGCGCGATAGACCGTAAGGCGGTGAATCGGCTGCCTCGGCCGGTCGGGTGGGCGCCGATCCTCGCCGCAAAGATGGAGTAGCCGAGTTCCTGGATCGATCGAGGCAAGCAATTCGTCGACGCCGGCCTTCCCTACGCTCGCCACTCCGAATCCGGCGACCTCGGCGGCGACTGCGGTCGCCTCGCCTACGGCATGAACCGGCAGGTTGCGAAGGCGCTCAAGCTGATGGCCGCCCATGTTCACGGCGTTAGCGCTGGTCAGCAGCAGGCCATCGAATTCATCCGGCGGGGGTGCGGACCATTCCACCGCCTCGAGTTTAAAGATCGGTACGGCAATTGCGTCCAGGCCGAGCTCCAGCGCGCGCTCGATGGTTCTACGGGCGGCAGGTTCGGGGCGAAGGACGAAAAGCCGCCTCATCCCGCGCTGAACAGCGAGCGGATCGATTCCGGTGCTCGATCAAGCATGCTCTTCGCCAGTTGTCTCGGCGTATCGCAATCGCCGCAGTCGAACATGACATCCTCGCGCAACTGGTCCCGCCCATCCTCCGACAGGACCTGCGCTCGAAAGCGGATTCTGCCATCGACGATTTCGGCAAAGGCCGCGACCGGCGAATGGCAATTGCCGCCAAGCGCTGCGACGAAAGCGCGTTCCGCCAGAACCAGCGTTTGTGTCGTCCGGTCATCGATGATGGTGAGAACCGACGCGATCACATGGTCGTCGGCCCGGGACTCGATTGCGATCACCGCCTGCGTCGGTGCAGGCAACAGGACGTCGAGCGGGATGGGCGTTCCGACATTGTTGATTCCGAGGCGTCGCAGACCGGCGCCCGCGAGGAGCGTCGCGTCGACCTCACCCGCTTCGAGCTTGGCGAGACGGGTCTGCACGTTGCCGCGAAGTGGCACGATCTTCAGGTCGGGGCGAAGCGAGAGCAGCTGCGCCTTCCGCCGTGGGGAGGACGTTCCGACCACCGCTCCTTCCTTCAGCGCATCGATCGACTCGGCACCGATCAGCCGTTCCTGCACGTCGCCGCGTGGTCGTACCGCGGCCAGGCTGATCTCTCGCGGGCGGATCGCCTCGACGTCCTTCAGCGAATGGACGCAGAAATCGACTTCGCCGGCGAGCAGTGCCCGGTCGAGTTCCTTCGTCCACAACTGCTTGCCGCCGATGTCGGCCAGCGGGCGGACCTTTTCCTTGTCGCCGGAAGTGACGACCGTCTGGATCTCGATGAAATCGGCCGGCCATCGGTTGCCGACCTCCAGCGCAGAGGCGACCTTGTGGGCCTGGGCCAAAGCGAGAGGTGAGCCGCGCGTACCAAGAATCGGAGACCGGTCCATGGCGGCCCTGCTACCCCCAAACCGGTCCCGCCACTAGCCGAGCGGCGCCCACTGCGGCAAAGGGCGCGCCATGGCGTTGGTCCTCGGCCTCGAATCCTCGTGTGACGACACTGCGGCGGCGCTGGTAACGAGCGACCGGGAGATCCTTGCACAGGCGGTCGTCGGGCAGAATGAGGCGCATCGGCCGTTCGGCGGAGTGGTTCCGGAAATCGCCGCTCGAGCGCATGTCGAGATCTTGCCGGACCTGATCCGGGATGTGCTGAAGAAGGCGGGTAAGGACATCCAGGATATTGACGCCATCGCTGCGACGGCGGGTCCCGGCTTGATCGGCGGAGTGATGGTCGCTTTGCTTGCGGGAAAGGGATTGGCGCTCGGAACGGGCAAGCCGCTGGTCGCGGTCAATCACCTGGAGGGGCACGCGCTCAGCCCTCGGCTCGTCGATCCGGATCTCGACTTTCCGTATCTGCTTCTGCTCGTCTCCGGCGGGCACTGCCAAATCCTCGAAGTGCGGTCGGTCGGTGAGTACGCGCGTATCGCGACGACCATCGACGACGCGGCGGGCGAAGCGTTCGACAAAGCGGCAAAGCTCCTCGGGCTGCCCTATCCCGGCGGTCCTGCGATCGAGCAGCTTGCAGCCGAGGGGAATCCGACGGGGGTTCCGCTGCCACGCCCGCTCGTTGGATCGGGTGAGCCCCACTTCTCATTCGCCGGGCTGAAAAGTGCCGTGCAGCGTGCGGTGGCGTCCGGTGAATACGCTCCTGCCGATATCGCGGCATCCTTCCAGGCGGCGGTCGTGGACTGTCTAGTCGACCGGACCCGCCTCGCGCTCGAGCGAAGCGGCGTGCCCGCGCTCGTCGTCGCCGGAGGTGTCGCAGCGAACCGCGAGATCCGCGAAGCGCTCCAGCGCCTCGCCAGCGAGCAGGGTCGCCGCTTCAGCGTGCCGCCCGCTTGGCTCTGCACCGACAATGCCGCGATGATCGCCTGGGCCGGTGCAGAGCGCTTCGAGCGCGGGCTGACCGATCCGCTGGACGCTCCGGCACGCGCTCGCTGGCCGCTCGATCCGAACGCTGAGAAAGTTCGCGGGGCAGGGGTGAAGGCATGAGCTTCGACCGCCTTGGAGTCATCGGTGGCGGCGCCTGGGGCACGGCGCTGGCGCAGGTCGGCGCAAGCGATGGACGCGAGGTCTTGCTTTGGGCGCGGGAGGCGGAAGTCGTCGAGGCAATCAATTCGGATCACGAAAACAAGGTATTCCTCCCCGGCCCGAAGCTCGATCCGGCGATCCGGGCGACGACCGATATCCGCGATCTGAATGCTTGCGATGCCTTGCTGGTCGTTACTCCGGCCCAGCACATGCGCTCCGTGCTTGGGTCCGCGTCGGTCAGGGATCGGCCGCTGATCCTCTGCTCGAAGGGCATCGAGGAGAAGAGCGGTTCGCTGCTCCACAACGTCGCCAAGGATACGTGCCCGCAGGCGGCCATCGCCGTCCTGTCCGGGCCGACTTTCGCGCACGAAGTCGCTGCCGGGCTGCCCACCGCCGTTACGCTTGCCACCGACGATCAAGCGCTCGCCGAACAGCTACGCGACCGCATTGCGCGGCCGACCTTCCGAATCTACCTGAGCGATGACGTCGCTGGGGCCGAGATCGGTGGAGCGGTGAAGAACGTTCTCGCCATTGCCTGCGGCATCGTCGAGGGCGTCGGCCTCGGGCAGAACGCCCGCGCGGCGCTGATTGCGCGTGGTTTTGCCGAAATGACGCGGTTCGGGCTCGCCAATGGCGCGAGGCGCGAGACCCTCGCCGGACTGTCGGGATTCGGCGACCTCGTTCTCACCTGCTCCTCGACCAGCTCGCGCAATTATTCGCTGGGCAAGGGGATCGGCGAAGGCCGGTCCGCCGTGGATCTGCTGAGCGACCGCAAGACCGTGGCCGAGGGTGCTTTCACCGCCCCGGTGCTGGCCCGGCTCGCTGAGCAGATCGGCATCGACATGCCCGTCGTCGCGGCCGTGAACAAATTGCTGTCGGGCAGCGCGAACATCGAGCAGGTCTTGCAGGAGCTGCTCTCGCGGCCGCCGCGGCCGGAGGCGCACTAGAAATCGACTGCGATGCCCTTCTTCTCCCAGTCACCGTAGCGCGTGGGATCGAGCCTCTTTTCCTCTCCTGCCGGCGGTGGCGCGTCTTCGAGTGGCGCAGGCTCGGGCAGCGGCGGCGATTTGGACAGATAGTCAGGCACTTTGGGCCGTTTGGGCTTCATCGCCTGAAGATGTGCGTTGGACGGCCCGATGCCAAGCGTTGAGGGACTTCAGGCGAGACGAGCCGCGCTGCAGATGCTGGACGCGGTGCTCCGGCGCGGACGGACTCTCGATTCCGCGGCACAGGCAGCGAAGGGCCTGAAACCCGCCGACCTCGGCCTGGCCGTGGCAATCGCCCGCGAGGTCCTGCGGCGAATGCCCGACCTGGACGTCTTGATCGACGGCGCCACGCGCCAGCGTCTCCCCGACGACAGCAAGGCACGCATGGTCCTCCGTCTTGCGCTCGCTCAGAAGGTGGGGCTCGGCACACCCGAACACGCGTTGGTGGCGACGGCGTTGCCCTTGGTGGACGGCGGGCCGCGACGGCTCGTTCATGGTGTGCTTGGGACCTTGCTGAGGAAGGGCGTGCCGGCGATGGACACGCCGCACCTTCCGGGAGAGGTAGAGCAGCGCTGGTGCAAGGTTTGGGGCGATGACGTCGTGACGGCGGCGCGGCGGTTGATCGCCAAGCGCCCGCCGCTGGATCTAAGCTTCGCCAGCAGCGAGCAGGCAGAAGCATTCGCTGCTAGCCAAGGCTCTTCGCTGGCTTCGAGGAGCGTTCGACTGAAGGACGCGGGCTCGGTCGTCGATCTCCCCGGCTTCGGGACAGGTGAATGGTGGGTGCAGGACCTTGCATCGTCTCTCCCGGGGCGCCTGATCCCGGACACCGGGGACGTGCTCGATCTCTGCGCCGCGCCGGGCGGCAAGACGATGCAGATGGCCGCTGCGGGCCACCGCGTCACAGCGCTGGATCAGAGCGAATCCCGGCTCAGGCGTCTCCGCGAAAATCTCGACCGTACGGGTCTCGACGCGGAGCTCGTCACGGCGGATGCCCTGAAATGGAATCCTGACCGGACCTTCGATGCCATCCTTCTCGATGCGCCCTGCTCCGCCACCGGCACATTCCGGCGTCATCCCGAGGTTTTGTACCGCGCTCGCCCACAAATCATCAGCGACAGCGCCGAGCTGCAGACGCAGTTGCTCTCGCGGGCGGCAGCCTGGCTGAACCCCGGCGGTGCGCTCGTTTACGCGGTCTGCTCCCTCGAGCCGGAGGAAGGCGAAGCAGTAGTCGGCCGATTCCTGGAGGCCGACCAAGGCTTCGAAGTCGACCCGCCAAAGCCCGGCGAGCTGCCTGACTTCGTGGCGCCATCGCCCGAAGGCTGGGTCCGAATCCTGCCCGGTCTGCTCGAAAGCGAAGGCGGTCTCGACGGCTTCTTCATTGCGCGCCTTGTCCGCCGAGGCCGTTAACGGTTAATCGAAAGCATGCCAGTCATCTCCCCTTCCATTCTCTCTGCAGACTTCGCCAAGCTCGGGGAGGAAGTGCGCGCCATCGACGAGGCGGGCGCCGACTGGATCCATGTCGACGTCATGGACGGCCATTTCGTGCCGAACATCACGATTGGCCCAGGGGTCGTGAAAGCTCTCCGGCCGCATTCGGCCAAGCCGTTCGACGTCCATCTGATGATTTCGCCGATCGACAATTTCCTCGACGCTTTCGCCGAGGCCGGTGCCGACATCATTACCGTCCATCCCGAAGCGGGCCCGCACCTTCACCGGACGATCCAGCGCATCAAGGGTCTAGGCAAGAAGGCCGGCGTGTCGCTCAACCCAGCCACCCCGGCGAAGATGCTGGATTACGTCCTTGACGAGATCGACCTGGTGCTGGTGATGAGCGTGAACCCCGGCTTCGGCGGCCAGAAGTTCATCACCAGCCAGCTGAAGAAGATCGAGGCGATCGCCAATCGGATCGTGAAGGAAGGACTCAAAGTCGAGGTCGAGGTCGACGGCGGGATCGATGCCGAAACCGCGAAACATGCAGTCGGCGCGGGGGCGACAGCGCTCGTCGCCGGGACTGCCGCCTTCCGCGGCGGACCGTCCTCCTATGCAGCGAACATCAGGGCGCTCAGGGGAGACGGATGAGTTCCGAATCCGCGGCGGTCGTCCGCAGGCTCGCCAAGCGTCCGCTCTTTTCCCGTCTCTTCCCGTCAGGACGCCAGCCGCTCAAGCTCGTCGCCGTCCCGCGTGACCATGTGCAAGGCGACCGCCATCGCGGGGATTCGATCCTGGCCGGCCGCTTCCTGCTCGGCGCCGAGTCCGTTCCGATCAAGGAACTCGACTTCGCAAGCCTTGGCGTGGACGGCGCGGCAGCCGCCCAGCTGCAGGGTTTCTCCTGGCTTCGCGATCTCGCCGCCGCGGCGTCCCGAGAGAAAGGCGCAAGAGTCGCTGAAGCGCTCGCCGGACGCTGGCTTCTCTCGCACGGAACGCGCGTCGACGAGGCTTGGAGGCCCGACCTTTGGGGCGAACGGATTCTCTACTGGACGGCCTACGCCCCTTACATTCTTTCGAGCCGTGATTCGGGATACCGGTCGGCGGTCCTCAACACCTTGGTGCGCGGCGCTCGGCACCTCGATGCCAACGCGGACAAGGCCCGGCCCGGACTGGACCGGATCACCGCCTGGGCGGGGCTCGTGGCTGCGGGGCTGCTCGTCCAGGGCGGCGTTCCGCGGATCGCAAGGGCCGAGGCCGGCCTGGCAAGGGCGCTGTCGACTGCACAGTTCGAGGATGGGGGGCTGATCAGCCGGACTCCGCACGAACAAGTTCTGCTAGTCGACCGGATCGGCCTGCTGCGCGGTGCTTATTTCGCCGCCAAGCAGAGCCTCCCGGACTCCATCGAAGCCGCCGCGGCCGCGGCACTCGCCGCGCTTCATGGCGTCACCATGGGCGACGGCGCACTTTCGAGCTGGCAGGGCGGGAATCCGGGAGATGCCGCCCGGCTGCACGCACTCGTCGAAGGCTGCGGCCTCCGAGCCCGGCCGCTCCGGCAGGCGCGGGGCTGGGGCTATCACCGACTCTCCGCCCTCGGCACGGTGCTCGTCATCGACGGCGCGGCGCCCCCACCCGCCAGGATGGCGGCCGCCGGTTGCGCGTCGACGCTAGCGTTCGAAATGTCGGACGGCTCGCAGCGGCTGGTCGTCAATTGCGGCGGTCCGGCCCCGCTTCCGACCGCCCTTCCCGCCGAGCTGATCGAAGCGCTGCGTACGACTGCCGCGCACAGCACGCTTTCGCTGGCCGACACCAATTCGACGGCGATCCTGGCCGACGGATCGCTCGGAAAAGGCGTGGAGGACGTCATCGTCACCCGCACCGAGGACAATGATTGCAGCCGGCTCGAGGCAAGCCATGACGGCTACGTCAAGAGCTTCGGCATCACTCACAAGCGCAGCCTGATGCTCGGCAACGATGGCAAGGAGCTTCGCGGTGCCGACCAGATGATCCCCAAAGGACGGCGCAAGATTCGCGACGCGCTCCCCTACGCCCTCCGCTTCCATCTCGCTCCCGGGGTGGAAGCGACGACGACGGCCGACGGAATGGGCGCGATCCTGCGCTCTTCGGGCGCTCCGCCGTGGAACTTCCGCTGCCGCGGGGCGAACCTCTCGATCGAGGAAAGCCTGGTGATCGACGGACGCGGCGAAGCCGTTTCGACTACGCAACTGGTGATTCAGGGCGAAGTCGCGGCTATCGGCGGCGATGTGGCCTGGCAGTTCCGCCGCTCAAGCTAATACAAGGATCTCAGATGACCGATCTCGTGCCCGTGAAAAGGGCGCTCATTTCGCTTTCCGACAAGAACGGTCTCGATGGCCTCGCGGCAGAACTGACGAAGCGCGGCGTCGAAATCGTCTCGACGGGAGGCACTGCGGCCAGGCTCCGGGAGCTTGGGCATGATGTTCGCGACGTCTCCGACTTGACCGGATCTCCGGAGATGATGGACGGGCGGGTGAAGACCCTGCACCCCAAGGTGCACGGCGGCCTCCTCGGCGTTCGCGACAATCAGGAGCATGCGGCCGCGATGGAGCAGCACGGAATCGAGCCGATCGATCTCGTCGTGGTGAACCTCTATCCGTTCGAGGCGACGGTAGCTCGCGGCGCGGATCGCCACGAGATCATCGAGAATATCGACATCGGGGGGCCCTCGATGGTTCGCTCCTCGGCGAAGAACCATGCGCACGTGGCGATCGTTACCGATCCGGCGGACTATGACGAGCTTCTCGGGGAGCTAGCCGCAAATGACGGCGCGACGTCATTCGACTTCCGCAAACGCCTCGCCGCGAAGGCCTTCGCCCTGACCGCCGCCTACGATTCGACGATCTCGCAATGGTTCGCTTTCGCCGACCAGCAGCAGCGCTTTCCGCCGCTGTGGACCCGCGCCAGCAAGCTTAAGATGCCGCTTCGCTACGGCGAGAATCCGCATCAGCAGGCGGCACTTTATCTGCCCGTTGGTCCGCACGCGTCCGGAATCGCACAGGCCGAGCAGGTCCAGGGCAAGGAGCTCAGCTACAACAACCTCAACGACGCGAATGCCGCGATCGAGCTGGTCGCCGAGTTTGCGGGCGGCAAGCCGACGGTCGTCATCGTCAAGCACGCCAATCCCTGCGGCGTCGCCAGCGGAGACTCGCTTCTCGAAGCATGGAAGGATGCGCTGGCGTGCGACAGCGTCTCGGCCTTCGGCGGCATCGTCGCGACCAACCGTCCGCTCGACGCCGTGACGGCCGAAGCGATCGCGCAGATCTTCACCGAGGTCGTCGTCGCTCCGGACGCCGATGACGCCGCGAAGGAGATCTTCGCGA
>Ga0307415_100001016_pt1 | contig 12973 bp, 11 predicted proteins | sample DK1Cmetagenome_FD_204524 | JGI IMG/M metagenome (GOLD analysis project Ga0307415, IMG submission 204524) | Maize rhizosphere microbial communities from greenhouse at UC Davis, California, United States - DK15-C-2 | ecosystem: Host-associated > Plants > Roots > Rhizosphere > Soil | place: USA...
GGAACTCGATCAGCCGCCGGCACCAGCGCCAGCCGGCCGGCCAGATCATCGCCGCCAGGGCCAGGGGCAGGAACAGCACCGAGATGTAGATGGCGGCCGCCCGCAGCAGCAGCTCCAGCCAGATCGACAGCGCCCCGAGGGTGACGATCAGGGCCCCGAGCAGGACCCCGAACACCGGCGCGGCCGGGTTGACGGTGCCGGCGCCCAGCGCGGCCAGGGCGCTGCCGGCGTCGGTCATGAACTTCTGGGCGTCCGCGCTGGCGTTGCCGCCCAGGATGGCGCTCATCCAGTCGCTGACGTTGATCAGCATCTGGACAAGGGCCGGCCCCACGGCCGAGAGGATCGCCGCCAGGGGCAGGAACACGAACGCCGAGCGGATGGCCTGCATGCCGTCGACGCGCACGATCGACTGGGCCACCGACACCAGCAGGATGGGCAGGGCGATGATCACGGCCAGGGCCAGCATCACCCGGTACTGGGAGGCGAACCAGTCCGCGTTGACCACATCGGGGCTGGTGGTGCCCTGGAGCAGGCCGCCCACCTTCTCCAGGAACCACTTGCCGGCCGAGGCCACGGCGGCGGTGAAGCTGCGCAGGGCGCTGTCGCCGGCCGTCTCGACCACGTTCTGGGCCGCCCCGGTGACCGCGCTGGTCACGGCCTGGCCGGGGTTGGTGCCGGCCCGGCACACGTTGCGGGCGACCGGGCTGGGGATGCTGTCGCAGCGCGACTGGCTGGGGTCGGTCTGGGCCATGGCCGCCGGGGCGGCCACCAGCAGCAGGGCGGCCACGGCGGTCAGCACCAGGACCGCGCGGGCCCAGGCGCGCCTACGGTCCTGGTGCATAGGTGAACTCCTTGAACTCGTTGGCCTTGCCGAGCAGCTCGGGGGCGGCCGTCGGGGGGGCGACGTCGGCGATCGGCACGGGCCCGTCGACGGTGGTGCTGTCGACCTGCTTCCAGTCCCCGCCGGCCCAGCGCAGCTCCACGGTGGTGGTGCCCCAGGCCTCGCGGATCGGCGCGGCGGTGGCGCCGCCGACCGACCCGCCGACGCTGGTCACCCAGATGGCCACCCGGGCCGTGCCGGCATCGAAGGACTCGACCCGCCAGCCGACCGGGGTCGCCCGCAGCAGCACCTGGGCGTCCTGGCCGGCGGCGCCGGCGGCCCCGAGACCCTGGCGCAGGGAGACCACCGCCTGGTCGAAGGTCTTCTGGAGGCGGCTGCGGGCCTCGGGGGCGGCCAGCACGTCGATGGCCGCCCGGCGCCTGGCCTCATCGAGGATGAGGTCGCTGGACAGCACCCGGGTGAAGTTGGCCGCGGCGGCCACGGCGCCCTCCTGGCTGTGGGCGTAGCCGACCCCGACCCCGTCGAGGTAGCGGCGGGGCCCGACGGCCCGGCTGGCGGCGGCCGTCGCGGGTGCGGCGGCGGCCGTGCCGTCACCGGTGGCCGCGGTCGCCGGCGGGGCGGTGGTCGCGCCCGGTGCCGTGGTCGCCGCCGCCGGGGTCGCGTCCGGGCTCCCGGTCATGGTGGCCCGGCCCACGACCAGGCCGCCCAGGAACAGGATCACCGCCCCCAGCACCAGGCTCAGCATGGCCGGCAGGCCGCTGGCCCCGAAGCGCCGCTGCTCGGGGAGCCGGTACAGGACCCTTGCCTGGTCACGCACGGCCATGGCCCTCACTCCCCCGCCAACGCCGGCGAGGCCCGGCGTGGCTGCCGGGCCCCCGGCGTCGGGGAAGTCGCCATCGAGGCCCTAGGCGGTCTGACCGAGCGAGAACGCCCAGTTCACCAGGGCGGCGGCGGCGCCGACGATGACGGCCCCGACCACCGAGTACAGGGTGGCCCGCTTGCCCACCGCGGCCTGGTGGTAGTTGGACGACAGCGACCCCACGCCCCACATGGCCCCGCCGATGATGATGCCGACCAGCGAGAGCAGCAGCGCGAAGGCACCGATCCCGTTGATCAGCTGCTGGATCGGCCCGGCCCCGGGGATGGCGTCGAAGTCGGGGGTGAAGTTGACGTCCTGCGCGAGCAGCACGCTTATGCGCAACAGCATCGGTAGGTTCCTCCGATGGTCATGCCGTGAATCCATCGGCCACGGCGGCGGCTACCTCCAAGTACGCGCGTCTGGTAACGGGGCGCAAACGCTCCACCTGGGTCTCGGCGCCGGCGGACAGGTGGGGGTCCCACGGGACCTGGACCACGGCCCGGCAGCGTCCCTGGAAATGCTCCTTGATCTTGTCCACCTCGACCAGGCCCTCCTCCCGGACCGCGTTGACGACGGCGACGGCGTTGCGGACCAGCTCGGAATGGCCGTTCTCGTTCAGCCAGTCCAGCGTGGAGCTGGCCGCTCTGGCCGAGTCCAGGCTCGGGGACATGACGACGACGATCTGCTCGGCCAACTGGAGGATTCCCTTGGTAGCCGATTCCAAGACACCGGTTCCGGTGTCGAGCAGGATCAGGTTGTAGTGGCGTTCCAGCAGCCCGATGGCCCGGCGGTAGTCCTCCTCGCCGAGGGCGGTGGTGATCCGGGGGTCGTCGTCGGCGGCGACCACCTCGAGCCGGGTCGGGGCCTGGTTGGTGTAGGAGCGGATGTCGGCGTAGCGGATGATGTCCTGCTCGTCGGCGAGCAGGTTGGTGACGGTGGCGGCGGTCTCGCGGCGGACCCGGTAGCCGAGCGAGCCGGCGTCGGGGTTGCCGTCCAGGGCGACCACCCGGTCGCCCCGCAGCGAGGCGAAGGTGTGGCCGAGCATCAGGGTGGTGGTGGTCTTGCCGACCCCGCCCTTGCGGCTGATGACGGCGATCGAGCGGCAGCCGCCCACCGGGGACTTGGCCCGGGCGACCAGCTGGCGCTCGGCCAGCTCGGCCGGGCTGGGCCCGAAGTTGATCCGCCCGCCGGTCAGCCAGTAGACGAACCGCCGCCAGCCGTCCCGGGGCGGGGCGGCCTGGCCGCGCAGGTAGCGCTCGGCGGTGAAGTCGGCGGCGGTGGCGGTCGAGCGGCCGCTGGCCGGGCTGGTCATCCCGGCCAGCCGGTCGGCCCGGTCCGACCGCTCGGAGCGGCCGTCGACCAGGTCGCGGGCGTTCGGCGGGGGCGGCTGGCCGGGGGCGCGGCCGTCGCCGCGCCCGGCCGGCGGCGCCGGCGGCTCCGGCCGCTCGCGGGTGCCGGCGGGTGCGGGTGCGGCCGGGGCGGCTGGTGCGGCCGGCGCCGAGGGACGTTCGGGACGCCCGGCGGGCCGGGCCCGCTCCGGTCCGCGACCCTCGGGATCGGTCGCCGGGACCGGTTCGTCGCCACGGCCCAGCGGGACCAGGGCCTCGTCGGAACCCCCGGTCCAGGCGGGCCTCTGCTGCTGGCTCACAACGACCCCCGGTCGGTCTCCAGATCTGTTGGTTCGGATGCGGTTCGGATGCGTATTTGGGAGGACTTGTCCCTCTGTGATTACCAACAGATTACACTGATGTGCAATGACACCAAGGTGATCGACCAGCGGGAATCGGACCTGAACGACCGGTTCCCGACACGGTGGACCGTGACCCCGCCACCACCTACGCTTACAGCAATCCTGTCAACCGGCTCGACTATCCTAAAATACCACCGATAGGCCAGGTGATGGTCAAGCTCCTGTTCGGCGTCTTCGCCGCGGTCTTCCTGGTCCTGGGCCTGATGGCGTTCGGGCTCTCGACCTCGCTGATCGGGGGCGGGACGCCGAGCGCCACCGCCCAGCAGGACATCCCGCCCCAGCTCCTGCCCGTCTACCAGACGGCCGCCGACAGCTGCCCGGGGCTGCCGTGGCCGGTGCTGGCGGCGATCGGGAAGGTCGAGACCGACCACGCCCGCTCGACCGCCCCAGGGGTGCGGTCGGGGGCCAACTTCGCCGGGGCGGCCGGCCCGATGCAGATCGGCATCGGCGGCAAGGCCGGCAACACCTGGGCCGCCTACGCGGTCGACGCCGACGGCGGCGGGGCCGACGTCTACAACCCGATCGACGCCATCTTCACCGCCGCCAACTACCTGTGCCGGAACGGCGCCGACCGGGGCACCGACGTCGCCGGGGCGGTGTTCGCCTACAACCACGCCAGCTGGTACGTGACCAGGGTCCTGGCCGTGGCCTCGACGTACGCGGCCAGCGAGGGCCTGCCTCCGGGGGCCCCCGCCGAGGAGGTGGCGGCGGCGGCCGTCCGTTACGCCTACGACAAGCTCGGCTCGCCCTATGCATGGGGGGCGACGGGTGAGCGGGGCTTCTACGACTGCTCGGGGCTGATGCAGAGGGCCTACGAGGCGGGCGGGCTCAAGCTGCCCCGCACCTCCCGGGACCAGTGGTGGTTCGGGGCCAGGGTCTGGAACGTGTCCGACCTGCAGCCCGGCGACCTGGTCTTCTACGCCTACAACACCGCCGACCCGGCCAGCATCCACCACGTCGGCATCTACATCGGGGCCGGCAACATGATCGACGCCCCCTACACCGGGGCCACCGTGCGCATCACCCCGTTCCTGCGCGGCGACTTCATCGGCGCCGTCCGCCCCACCGCCACCGCCGGCGGCGGTGCCGCGGGGCCGACCGCCACCACCATCCCGGCGGCCCCATCCGGCTGAGCCCGTACAATCTGGCACATGGGTGCATCGCCCTTCATGGCCGCCACCTTGGACCGACGGCGGTTCGTGCAGCTGGCGGCCATCTCCGGCGCGGCCACCCTGGCCGGCTGCCGGACCTCCGACGCGCTCGGTGACCGCGAGCCCGTAAAGCTCGGCTACGTGTCCCCCCAGAGCGGGCCCCTGTTCGCCTTCGGCGAGGCCGACCGCTTCGTCATCGAGGGCGCCCGGGCCGCCTTCAAGGACGGCCTGGAGATCGGCGGGCGCGCCCACCCGGTGGAGATCCTGGTCCGCGACAGCCAGTCCAGCCCCACCCGGGCCGGCGAGCAGGCCAGGGACCTGATCGCCCGCGACCAGGTGACGCTGATGCTCGTCTCCTCGACCCCGGAGACGACCAACCCGGTGGCCGACGCCTGCGAGGCCACGGGCACGCCCTGCATCTCCACGGTCACCCCCTACCAGTCCTGGTACCTGGCCCGCCGCCCGGCCCCGGACCCGGTGGCCCGCAAGCCCTACCGCTGGACCTGGCACTTCTTCTGGGGCCTCGAGGACGTCATCGGCGTGTTCGCCGACATGTGGGGGCAGGTCGAGACCAACCAGGTCCTCGGGGGCCTGTGGCCCGACGACAGCGACGGCCGGGCCTGGAGCGTCGGCTTCCCCAACGTGCTCCGCAACCAGGGCTACCGGATCGTCGACCCGGGCCGCTATCGGGGCCAGCAGGACAGCTTCTCGACCGAGATCGACGCCTTCGAGGCCGCCGGGGCCCAGATCGTCACCGGGGTGCCGCTGCCGGGCGACTTCGCCAGCTTCTGGAGGCAGGCCCGCCGTCGCGCCTACCTGCCCCGGATCGCCTCGGTCGGCAAGGCCCTCGCCTTCCCGGCGTTCATCGAGGCCATGGGGGCCGCCAACGGCCTCTCGACCGAGGTCTCCTGGAGCCCGCGGCACCCGTTCACCTCCTCGCTGACCGGGGCCGGCGCCGCCCAGCTGGCCGAGGACTTCCAGCGGAGCACCGGCCGCCAGTGGATCCAGCCCCTCGGCTTCGTCCACGCCCTGTTCGAGGTGGCGGCGTCGGTGCTGCGGCGGGCCGGCGACATCGCCGACAAGCCGGCCCTGGTCGACGCCATCAAGGCCACCCGGCTGGACACCATCGTCGGCCCGGTGGACTGGACCAACGCCCAGGCCGACTTCCCCAACGTGGCCAGGACCCCGCTGGTCGGCGGCCAGTGGCGCCGCGGCCGGACCTGGCCGTTCGAGCTCGAGATCGTCTCCAACACCAGCCACCCCGAGATCCCGGCCACCGGGACCCTGCAGCCCATCGCCTGACCGCCCCGAGGAGGTTGGATGGGGATCGAGATCGACCGCGAGCGGTTCGACGACGCCGACTACGCCCGCTTCACCCGGCGCCTGGAGCAGTGCCTGCGCGCCCTGGAGCGGCTGCTGGACCGGCCCGGGTTCGGCGAGGGCCCGCGCAGCATCGGGGCCGAGCTGGAGCTGTTCCTGATCGACGACCAGGGCCGCCCCCTGGCCAGGAACCAGGCCATCCTGAAGGACGCCGGCGACCCGCGCCTGACCCTGGAGCTGGACCGGTTCAACCTGGAGGTCAACCCCTCGCCGTCGTCGCTGGCCGGGAGGCCGTTCACCGGGGTGGGCGGGGAGCTGGAGGGGGCGCTGGAGTCGGTCCGGGCCACCGCCGCCTCCCACCACGGCCGGGTGGCCATGGTCGGCATCCTGCCCACCCTGCGCGACCAGGACCTGCACCGTGGGGCCATCACCGACGCCCCCCGCTACCGGGCCCTCGACTGGAGCCTGCGCCGGGTGAAGGCCGAGCCGTTCGAGATCGAGATCCGTGGCCGCGACCCCGAGCCGCTGCGGGTGGTGCGCGACAACATCGTGATGGAGGGGGCCAACACCTCCTTCCAGGTCCACCTGCGGGTCGACCCGGACGACTATGTGGACGCGTTCAACGCCGCCCAGCTGGCCACCGCCCCGGCCCTGGCCGCGGCCGGCAACTCGCCGCTGTTCCTGGGGCGGGTGCTGTGGGAGGAGACCCGCATCGCCCTGTTCGAGCAGGCGGCCGACGACCGCGACGCCCCGGGCCGGGAGCGGCTGGTCTCGCGGGTGGCGTTCGGGACCGACTGGCTGCGGACCAGCATCCTCGACCTGTTCGAGGAGAGCGTCCGTCACCACGAGCCGCTGCTGCCGATCTGCGGCGACCAGGACCCGCTGGCCGCCCTGGCCGACGGCGGGGTGCCGCGCCTGGACGAGCTGCGGCTGCACCAGGGCACGGTCTGGCGCTGGAACCGGGCCATCTACGACTCCGGCTTCGGCGGCCACCTGCGCATCGAGATGCGGCCCCTGCCGGCCGGGCCGACCGTGACCGACATGCTGGCCAACGCCGCCTTCCTGCTCGGCCTGACCCTGGCCCTGGCGCCGGACGCCGCCACCTGGACCCGGCAGCTGCTGTTCGCCAGGGCCCACGCCAACTTCTATGACGCCGCCCGCCTGGGCCTGGAGGCCGAGCTGGAGTGGCCGGCGGGCGACGGGAGCAGCGGGCGGGTCGGGGCGGCCGAGCTGGTGGCCCGGCTGCTCCCCACCGCCCGCCGGGGGCTGGTCGAGGCCGGAGTCGACGCCGCCGAGGCCGACCGGCTGCTCGGGGTGGTCGGCGACCGGGTCGAGGCCGGGCAGACCGGGGCGGCCTGGCAGCGCCGGACCCTGGCCGCCCTGGAGGAGAGGACCGGCCGCGACCAGGCCCTCGGCGAGCTGCTGGAGCGCTACCTGGAGCTGCAGGCGACCGGCGAGCCGGTCCACACCTGGCCCGTGGAGGGCTGAGTCCGGACAGGCCGAGGGGCCGGCCACGCGGCCGGCCCCTCGTCAGCTGGGTACGGCTAGGGCGTGGCCACGTTCACCAGGCCGGCCCCGTACGCGTTGTCGTCGGAGATCCGTGGCCCGCCGAGGTGGCAGACGCCGACCTCGCAGGGCACCGGGACCAGCTCACCCGGCGAGGTGTCGCCGACCCGGATGGCCGTGGTGTAGTTGTGCGGTCCGTCGTTGGCCAGCCGCTTGAGCCGGGTGATCAGCGCCCCCGGATGCTTGCGCAGCGACGGGTGGGCGCTGGCGATCAGGGCCAGCGACCCCACCACCTGCGGCGCGGCCATCGAGGTCCCCTGGATGGTCGAGTAGCACTCGCCCTCGTGGAACCCCGAGCCGGTGGTGAAGGTGAAGCAGGGGATCTCCACCGCCCAGTTGGAGGTGGTGCTGAACACCTGCCAGGCGTTGGTCAGGTCGTCGAGGGTGTAGGGGAACCCGGGGGTGCCGCCCCGGTCCCACAGGGGCAGGTTGAACTTGCGCGCCCCACCCGGGCCGGCGATGTCGATCCGGGGGCCGTAGTTGGAGTAGTAGGTGAGCTGGTTCTGCCGGCCCTGCCCGGCCGCCTGATGCGGGTCGCTGGCCGGCTTGCAGGTGGCGTTGAAGTCGGGCGGGACGGGCGGATCGGCGTCAGGGTCGCCCGGGTCGCCGACCGTGCCCGGCGGGCAGCTGGCCGAGGAGGGCACGACCACCCGGTTGGTGGCGGCCACGTCGACGTAGCCGGGCACCCCACCGGGCATCTCGACCGTGCCGATCAGGTCGGCGAAGTCCTCGGGAGCGGTCGCGGGGTTGCTGAGCGGACCGTGGCTCACGACCCGGCCGCCGGCGCCGACCCGGACGTGCTCGTTGCCGGACGAGGCGACGATGATCGTGCCCTTGCTACGGGCGTAGCGGGCGGCGTCGATGTAGGCCTGGTAGATCTGGGCGCCCTCGGGGGTGGAGATGTCGGTGTAGCCCCCGAAGGAGATATTGACGACGTCGATCCCCATGTCGGCGGCGGCCACGAAGGCGGCCAGGAGCACGGCGTCGCTGGCCGAGCCGCACCACTGGGAGATCTTGAGCGCGACCAGGTTGACCCTGGGGGCGATCCCGTTGATGCCCTTGCCGTCAAGCGCGCCGGCGATGCGGCCGCCGATCCAGCTGCCGTGGCCGTTCCAGTCGGTGTCGGCCGGGCCGCCGAACTCATTGGCCAGATCCTCGTCCGAGACGTCGCCGCAGGGGTTCTCCGGCTCGAGACCGGTGAAGTCGACCACCTGCTTGACCTTCGGGCCGAGCTCGCTGTGAGTGTAGTCGAGGCCGGTGTCGGCCACGCCGACGGTCACCTTGGGGCTGCCGGCGGTGGTCTTCCAGCCCTGGGGCAGGCCGATGCGGCGGTAGTCCCACAGCAGGCCCTTGTAGTCCCAGGCGGGGTCGGGGTTGATCCCGCCCGCGGAGGCGGCCGCCGGCGCCTTGGCCCTGAGCTGGGTCGCCCCGCGCACGCCGGGGGCGTCGAGGTTGGGCGCGCCCACCTCGGCGTCGATCTTGCGCACCTGGCTGCGAGCGACCCCGAGGGTCCGCCGGTCGGCGGCCAGGCTGCTACGCGCCGACGCGGGTGCGCTCACCACCATGGTGTTGACCTGCTTGAGGTCGCGCACGACCCGCGCGCCCTCCTTGACCGCCTTGGCGCGCAGCCCGGCGTAGTCGGCCGACGACCTGGCCCTGACCAGGTAACGGCCAGAGGCCTTCTCGGGGGCGGCCGAGGCCAGCTGGGGCAGCAGCGCCCCGAGCATGGCCAGGATGGTCGCGACGACCACCCCACGCAGCACGGCTCGAACCTTCATCGGCTTCCTCCTGCTCCCCCCGGACGGGTTGCACGGCGCCTGCTGTGGGCAATCCTCACAAATCACCGATCGCCGGACAAGCATCCATGAGCTGTGTGATCTCGCCAATCCGGCGCCTGACGTATCCCGGCTACGTCAGTGCTACACGCTGGAGGTGCCCCGCCGGCGGACGAAGAACCCCACCACCAGCAGCACGATCACCGTGCCGATGATGGCCGAGAGGATCCCGCCCCAGTCGAAGATGTCGGTGTCGCCGATGCCGAGGCCGACGGTGAAGATCAGGTAGCCCAGGATGGCCCCGGCCAGGCCGAGGGCGATCGACGCCAGCCACGAGGCCGGCCCGCTCATGGTGCGAAACACGTCGCCGGGGACGAGCATCCGGGCGACGACGCCGGCGACGAGGCCTAGCAGCACTGCTCCGAGCATGACGGCGCTCCTTGTGCGGTCGATGCCTGCCTGGCCGTATCGAACATCGAGGGCCCGCACGGCGCAAGCCACGGGGCGTCGGCCAGCCCCTCGTCCATGGGCCCCCCGGCCCGGCACGCCTCCGACCGGTAGCGCTCGGGCATCAGCGGGTAGACGCCGCGCCAGTAGCTGGCGGCCAGGCCGGCCGCGTCAGCGGGCCCGGCCCCGAGCAGCCGGGCGGTGTGGGCGTCGCGCTGGACGGCCGCGCACTCGGCCCCGGCCTCGCCCAGGCGGCCGGCCAGGTGCATGGCCTCGTGGGTGAGCACGTGCACGGCCACGACCTGGTCGCGGGTGGGCCGGTGCTTGTCCGAGCGCACGGAGGCGGCCAGGTGGCCGCACTGGTCGCGCTTGATGAGGGCCCACGCCTCCGGGGTGCCGTCGGCCCGCCAGCGCACGTACCCGAGCTCGGGGCCGCCGTCCAGGACGGCCTGGCCGAGGCTCTGGCAGCGCACCGCCACCGGCGCCCCGGCCAGCGCCGTGGCGGCCTGACCGAGGCGCCGCTCCTGGGAGGCCCTGGCCACCCCGGGGGCGGCCGCGGCCACGGCCAGTGCGGCCAGGACGACCATGCTCGCCCAGGGGAACCGGCGCGGCCGGCCAAGCTCGTCGGCCGGCGCAGCCACCAGCCCACCCCGACCGCGACCGCGCCCCCGGCCAGGGCGACGGCGATGAAGGTCAGCACCGCAGCTCCTCCCGTGGCCGCGCAACCGCTCGTCCTGGGAGCTATCGGCAGCTTCGGCGCGGGGGTGAGCCGCCGGCGGCCGGGCGGGCGGGCCGGCCCGGGCGTCGGGGGGCCGGGGCTCAGCGGCGCAGGACCCGGTCCATCACCTCGAGCAGCTCGTTGACCTTCTCCTCGCCGCCGCCGGCGGCGATCTCCTCGCGGACGCAGCCGCGGATGTGGCCGTCGAGCAGCCCGAGGGCCACCTTGTCGAGGGCGGCCTGGATGGCCGCGACCTGGGTGACGACGTCGACGCAGTACTTGTCCTCGTCGATCATGCGGGCCACGCCGCGGACCTGGCCCTCGATGCGGCGCAGCCGGGTCTGCAGCTGCTGGTTCTGCTTGGTGTAGCCGGGCACGGCGCCTCCCTTCGTCCTCACGCCCATACCCCGGTAGAGTATCTTACGGTACCCGGGGTGGGTATCGGCGACCCGGAGGAGGTGACGGTGGCGCGGACGGTCGACCTGCCGATCGAGGGCATGACCTGCGGCGCCTGCGCGGCCCGGATCGAGCGGGGCCTCAGCCGGCTGGACGGGGTCGCCTCGGCCAGCGTCAACCTGGCCGCCGAGCGGGCCACGGTCACCTACGACCCGGCGGTCACCGGCCCCCCGGCCTTCGCCGGCAAGGTGGCCGCCCTCGGCTATGCCGTCGGCCGCGCCCCCGAGACCGCCGACCCGGCCGGCGGCCTACGCCGCCGGCTGGTGGCGGCGGCCGCCCTGACCGCGCCCGTCCTCGCCCTGTCGATGGTCCCGGCCTTGCAGTACCCGGGCTGGGAGTGGCTGGCCGCGGTGCTGGCCACCCCGGTGGTGCTGTGGGCCGGGGCCGGCTTTCACCGGGCCGCCCTGGCCGGGCTGCGCCACCGCACCGCCACCATGGACACCCTGGTCTCGCTGGGCACCCTGGCCGCCTGGGGCTGGTCGATGGCCGCCCTGGTGGCCGGCGACGCCGGGGAGGCCGGGGCCGGGATGGCCGGCGGCGGCGGCGGCGGCACCTACGTCTACTTCGAGGTCGCGGCCATCCTCGTGGTCCTGATCCTGTTCGGCCGCTGGCTGGAGGCCCGTGCCCGCCACCGCTCCGGCCAGGCCCTGCGCCGCCTGGCCGAGCTGGACGCGGGGACGGCCAGCGTCCTGCGCGACGGGACCGAGGTGGCGGTGCCGGTGGACCAGGTCGCGGTCGGCGACCGGTTCGTGGTCCGCCCGGGCGAGCAGCTGGCCACCGACGGGGTCGTCGAGGCGGGCCGCTCCTCGATCGACCGGTCGCTGCTGACCGGCGAGTCGGTGCCGGCGGCGGCCGGGCCGGGCGACGAGGTCACCGGGGCCACGGTCAACCTGGAGGGCCGGCTGGTGGTGCGGGCGACCCGGGTCGGGGCCGACACCGCCCTGGCCCGGATCGTGCGCCTTGTCGAGGCCGCCCAGGGCTCCAAGGCCCCGGTGCAGCGGCTGGCCGACCGGGTCGCCGGGGTGTTCGTCCCGGTGGTGCTGGCCGTGGCCGCCCTCACCCTGGCCGGCTGGCTGGCCGCCGGCCGCCCGGCCGGCGAGGCCGTCAGCGCCGCCGTGGCCGTGCTGATCGTGGCCTGCCCGTGCTCGCTCGGGCTGGCCACCCCGACCGCGGTCATGGTCGGCACCGGCCGGGGCGCCCAGCTCGGCATCCTCATCCGCGCGGCCGAGGTGCTGGAGCGGGCCGGCAAGGTCACCTGCGTGGCCCTGGACAAGACCGGCACCATGACCACCGGCCGCATGGCCCTGGTCGGCGTGGCCGCCGCCGACGGGGTCGACCCCGACGAGCTGCTGTGCCTGGCGGCGAGCCTGGAGGACGGCTCCGAGCACCCGGTGGGCCGGGCCGTCGCCGAGGGGGCCAGGGAGCGCGGCCTGCGCCGCTCCCCCGCCGAGACCTTCACCAGCCTGCCCGGCCGGGGCGTGAGCGGCCGGGTCGGCGGGCGCGAGCTGCTGGTCGGCTCGGCCGGGCTGCTGGCCGAACGGGGCTGGACCGTCCCGGCCGGGGTCGCGGCGGCCGTCGACGCCGCCCGGGCGGCCGGCCACATCGCCGTGGTCGCCGGCTGGGACGGCCGGGCCACCGGCCTGCTGGCCGTGGCCGACCAGGTCAAGCCGGGCGGGCGCCGGGCCGTGGAGCGACTGGCCGGCCTCGGCCTGGAGACGGTCCTGCTCACCGGCGACCACGAGGCCACGGCCCGGACGGTCGCCGCCGAGCTGGGCACCGACGAGGTCGCGGCCGGGCTGCTCCCAGCCGGCAAGGTGGCCGAGGTCCGCCGCCGCCAGCGGGCCGGCCAGGTGGTGGCCATGGTCGGCGACGGCGTCAACGACGCCCCCGCCCTGGCCCAGGCCGACGTCGGGGTGGCCCTGGCCGGCGGCACCGACGTGGCCGTCGAGGCCGGCGACCTCACCCTGGTCGGGGGCGACCCGAACGGCGTGGCCGACGCCGTCGCCCTGTCCCGGGAGACCTACGCCACCATCAAGCAGAACCTGTTCTGGGCCTTCGCCTACAACGTGGCCGCCATCCCCCTGGCCGCC
>Ga0307415_100001017_pt1 | contig 12966 bp, 11 predicted proteins | sample DK1Cmetagenome_FD_204524 | JGI IMG/M metagenome (GOLD analysis project Ga0307415, IMG submission 204524) | Maize rhizosphere microbial communities from greenhouse at UC Davis, California, United States - DK15-C-2 | ecosystem: Host-associated > Plants > Roots > Rhizosphere > Soil | place: USA...
GCGCACCACATCGGGCCGCGGCGAGAGCGCGAGCACCGGCGCCCGCGGCCGGTGGGCCGAGATCACGCGCGCCGTCCCGCCCGACATCGTGGGGACGACCAGCGCCTTCAGCCCGAGCTGGTAGGTGGCTCCGACGGCGCCGAAGGCGATCGTGGCCGCCTCGTCGCTCCCCCGCCCCGCCCGCTCGGTCATGAAGCGCCCATACGGGAGCTCGCGCTCGGTGGCGATGGCGATCGCGGCCATCATCTCGACCGCCTCGACGGGGTGGCGGCCGATCGCCGTCTCCTGGGAGAGCATCACGGCATCCGTGCCGTCGAAGATCGCGTTCGCCACGTCGGCGACCTCGGCACGGGTCGGGCGGGTCGACTGCACCATCGACTCGAGCATCTGGGTGGCCGTGATCGACGGCTTCAGCTTCCTCCCCGCGATGTGCAGGATCTGCTTCTGCACGAGCGGAACCTCCTCGATGGGAAGCTCGATGCCGAGATCGCCCCGCGCCACCATCACGCCATCGGCGTACTCGATGATCTCCTCCGCGTTCCTCGCGGCCAGCGGCTTCTCGATCTTCGCGATCAGGGGGATGTCGCGGTCGCCCAGGTGGGCGCGTACGGGCTCGAGGTCTTCGCGCCTGCGCACGAACGAGAGCGCGATGAAGTCGACCCCCATCTCGACCCCGGCGTCGATCAACGCCAGGTCCTCGCCGGACACGGCCGGGAGCGAGACGGTGACGTTCGGCAGGTTGATCCCCTGCCGCGAGGCGAGCGTGCCGCCCACCTCGACGCGGGCGCGGACCTCCTCTCCTCGCACCTCGCGGACCCGCAGGCGCACGGCACCGTCCGCCAGGTAGACAACCTGCTCCGGCTCGACCAGCTCGGCGAAGCCCGGCCATGCGACGGGCAGGCGGCCATTCCCGGTCTCGCCGTTCTCGGCGGGCACCAGCGTGACGTCGCTGCCGACCGACAGCTGAACGACGTCCCCCGGAATGGGGCCGAGCCGTAGCTTCGGCCCGGGGACATCCTGAAGCACTGCGACCTCGCGGCCGGCGGCTCCCGCGGCCGACCGAATCAGCTCGACCGACTCGGCGTGCTGCTCCGGCGAGCCGTGCGCGAAGTTGAGCCGGGCAACGTCCATGCCCGCGTCGACCATCCGGCGGAGCAGCTCCGGCTCGCGCGAAGCGGGCCCGATCGTGGCGACGATCTTGGTCGACCGGATGGCGCCCATGACGGCGGAGGGTACCCCGCGGATAGGCGCCCGAAAAAAAGGCCGCTCTTAGCGCAGGACCTTGAAAAGTTTCGGTTGACCCGCCTTCAGTCTCGGCGTAAGTTCGCCGAAGCGTTCATGCCAGATACGGGGGACTAAGCAGGACCCCGGACGACGAGCAGAGGACTCGCAGTGCGCCGTCCCGGGTCTCCCAGGGCGTCTGGTGTGGATGGCGCATACCTGAAAAAAAACAACGGAGTTGCGGGGAGGTTTGATGGGCGATCGCGCCATGGTCGATGCTGGGCCACAACACCTGAAGGCACTGGAGCGCGCCAACCGGGTCCGCCTTGCGCGGGCGGCCCTGAAGCGCAAAGTGGCGGCGGGTGAGCGCAGCGCGGCCGAAGTGATCATGGCCAGCCCGTGGGAAGCGGAGAGCATGTCCATCAGCGAATTGCTGATGAGCCAGCGCCGCTGGGGGCGGACGCGGTGCCGCCGCGTCCTCTTGTCATTGGGGCTGCCTGAGAACAAGCAGATTGGAACGATGACCGAGCGTCAGCGCGCTGCCCTCGCAGCGATGCTCTCGGCCAAGATGGGACCGCCACACGCCGAGCGGCCGCAGGAGAGCCGCCCGATGGGACTGTCCCTCAGCCCGGTCTAGCCGGACTGGAGCGGCGGGCCTGCCGGGTCGAACCCCGGCAGGTCCGTTGCGATTTCCACGATGTGACCGTCGGGGTCGCGGATATAGATGGACTTGAACCGCTCGCGGTCGAGCACCGGTGTGCACGGGACGTCCCGCGAGGTCAGGTAGCGCCGCCAGCCCTCGAGCTCGTCCTCGCTCGACACGCGGAATGCGAAATGGTGCGTCGACCCGACGCCGACGGCTCCGTGCTCCATGCTGGGGTACTCGAACAGCGACACGAGCGTCCCGGCGGCGCCGTCGGCGTCGCCGAACCAGAAGTGGCGTGCGCCCGGGTCGTCCTGGTTGACCCCCGCCTCGACCAGCCGCAGCCCGAGCAGGTCGCGGTAGAAGGCGGCGGAGCGCTCGAGGTTCGAGCTGATCAGCGTGATGTGGTGGATGCCCGCGATCCGCAGGCGGCGTTCTTCAGTAGCCAAGGTTGAGGGGGACGGGGCTCGAGCCCGAGAAGAGGAAGAACCAGATGCAGAACGAGACTAGTGCCAGGGCCGCGCTGATGGCCATCACGCCCTCGAGCGTGACGTTCCCGTAGGTATCGAGCCCCCGGCGCTCGCGGGCATGGATGTGCTGGAGGTTGAGCCACCCGAGCAGCCGCATCAGCACGGCGATGCTGAGGACCACGCCGACGGCCATCACAAGCAGGGCGAGGCCGATCGAGTCGCTTTCCGCCTGGACCTGGGACCCGACCCACAGCCACCCGAACGGGATCCCCGCCCACAGCACGATGGCCACCAGCACCATCGCGATGAGGATCAGCGCGCTCAGCGGAAGCTGACGCCGCCCGAGCGGTGCTTGAACGCCTCGCGGAACGCCCAGAATGAGATGCCGAAGGCCCCCAGCCCGGCCGCGAGGAGGAGCGGCAGGAAGACCTTCCCGGCGGCCAGGGCGATCACGGTGATCGCGACCACGGCGATCGAGCCGGCGAGGAGACTCGAATGCGACCTGAAGCCCGCGAAGTGTTCGCGGATCGAGACCTCGAGGCCCGCCAGGGCGCCCAGGAGCAGCCCGGCCGCGAACATGACGACGCCCTGGTCGCCCCGCACGACGAAGCTGCCGATCAGCAGCACGATCGACACGAGCACGGCGAGCTCGGACAGGGGGAAGCTGCCCCAGGGCGCCGGGGGCCGGTCGTCGATCGATGACCGGCCGCGCGCGTACGAGCGCCGCGTCTGCGCCCCCTCGGCGCGCTGGCGGCGCGCATCGTCGCGCTGCGCGCGCGTGGACGCGCCCGGCGCAGGCGCGCCCTCAGCCATCCGCTTGCGGCTACGACGTCCCATCGGATGTCAGGTGGCTAACGGGCAGCCGGAAGAGATCCGGACGCGCCACCAGTTCAGCATCATCCCGAGGATGCCCCAGCGAGGGCGGACGTGCCAGTGCTTGCACCCGCGCTCGCCGATGTCCTCGGCGCCGACCCGCACCCACTTGTGCTTCTCGGGCGCGAGCATCATCTCCTCGATCAGCCTGCGGTTCTGCTCCTCGACCCATGTGCGGTCGCTGAGCGTGCGCCGGACGTCGTGCAGCCGCTCGGCGAGGTCGTCGCGCAGGCGCTCGAGCTCCGACAGCGAGAGCACCCGCGGCCCACCGCCGCGCGACTTGACCCCCCAGTCGAAGCCGCCGCGCGGATAGGCGGAGCAGAAGAGCGCCGCCAGTTCGGACTCGAGCCGGGCGACCTGCTCGAGCAGGTCGCGGCGCGCGGCACGCTCGTCCGGGCCCGTCGTGACGAGCGGCATTGACGGCGGAGGTGGCTTCAGCACGCTGGCCACGCGCCGATGATAGACCCTCACGAGCCGGTCCGCAGAACCTCCGTGGCCGTCCACAGGGCCTCCTCGACGCTGATCTCCGGCACACCCTTGACCTGCACGCTGCACAGGAGCATCCGCTCCGTGGCGGGATCGACACCGCGCTCCTCGGCGATATCGCCGAACAGGACGGCGACGGAGCGGTCCGGGTCGGCCAGGACGATCTGCCGCACCGAGAGCGGCCGCCCCTCCTCCCCGCCGAGCGGCTCGCCCTCCTGCGAGAGCCGCAAGCCGAGGGGCGGCGTCACCTTGTCCGCGTCGAGCGCCATGACGGGCACGCCCGTCTCGACGGTCGCGATCACGAGTGCGTCGTCGAGCAGGTTGCGACTGCGGAACGAGCCGTGCTTCATCCGGTCGAGCGCGGCCTGCTCGGCCGGCGTGCGGTGGTCGTCGGGGTCGATCCCGACCTGGCGGAAGAAGACGCGGTACGCCCACGGGATCGGCTCCTGGCGCAGGTGGACCGCCTTGCCGCCCGTGTAGCGGTCGCTCAGCTTCCGCAGCCGCTCCTTGATCTCCGGCGGCGTGGGGCCGGAGCCGCCCTCGTACGGGATCCAGCGCAGCCGCAGCTCGGGAAACTCCACCTCGAGGTCGGCGTCGACCCAGCCCGTCTCGATCACCGTGGCGGAAGCACCTCCTCGAGCTCGTCCTCCGAGAGCGGTTTGTTCGCACGGAACTCGCGCAGCGCCCCGCCGCGGTCGGCGACGGCGGTGCTGCAGTACGCCACGCGGTAGAGATTGAACACCGCCAGATCCTCGTCGACGGCGACCGGGAACGTGACCCCGGTCCGCTCGACGACCTCGCGCGCGCTGTCATGCGGGCGCCCACTGATGACCGCGGCGAACTGCAGGTCGCTCCGCTCGTGGCTCAGGGCCTCCATCGCCTCCAGCTCGCGCTCGCAGTCGGCCGCTGGGACGCTCAGCGCGAGTACGAGCGGCTTGCCCGCGAAGAGCTCGCAAGCCGTCAGGACGCCGGGCAGGTCGACGTCGCACGCGGGGGTGTCGTTGCCGGCCTGCTCGTCGTCCGCGTCCTGCTTGACGTTCGCATCGCCCTCGGCGTCGCTCGTCACCAGCGGCGCGGCGAACACCGGTATCCGCTCCCCCTCCTCGGGGCCGCTGTAGCCGCGACCCGCGTTAGGGAGCGAGTTGATCGCCACGACGACGATCACGATCAGCGCGGCGACCCCGACGACCCACGTGTAGCGGCCGCCCGGGCGGGGCGGCCCGGGAGCACGCCGCTCGCGCTCCTTGCGCTCGGCCTCCATGTCGCCCTCGTCGAGCTCCGCGAACCGCTCGGCGGCGGTGGGCTCGCGCGGTCCGAGATCGCCGAAGCGGTCCTCAGGGCTCATCACGCACGCGAGCGGCGCGGGCGAGGTAGGCGCGGACGCGGCAGCGATGCGCGCGGGCGCGGCAGCCGCGCGCCGGCGAGCTCTTCGCGCACGGCGCGCCACCACGCGCGCGGATCGAGATCGCCCGCGCCGAAACGGCGCCGCTCCGCCCAGACGAGGGCGGCGGGAAGCACGATCATCACGCCGAGCAGCGAGACCGTCAGGTCGACCACCGTCACGACCCCGAAGTCGCGCAGCATGCGGATATCGGAGGCGATCAGCGCGGCGAAGCCCATGATCGCCGTCACGCCGGAGGCGAGGACCGCGGACCCCGTCGAGGCGTAGGTGGCGTCGATCGCCTCCTCGGGCTCCGCCCCGCCGGCCCGCTCCTCGCGGTAGCGCGCCGACAGCAGGACGCTGAACTCCGTCGATATCGCGATCACGAGTGCGCCCATGACGGCGGACATCGGATTCAGCGGGATGCGGAGCAGGAAGAGGACGAGGGCGGACCAGCCGGTCGCGAGCGCGATCGGGATCAGCGGGATGGCGGCCTCGCGGGTCGAGCGCCGCACGATCCTGAGCACGAGGAAGACGAGGAAGAGGCCCGCGACCAACGTCAGGAGGCGCCGCAGCGGGTCGGCGAGCGAGTCGTTTGCGTCCGCGGCCAGCACTGGCAGCCCGACGACCGCCGCGTCGACGCCCTCGGGCGGATCGAGCCGGGACTCGATGTCGTCGATCACGTCCTTCTGGCGGTCGAGCGGCATCAGCCGGATGCCGAAGGCAAGCGTCGCGGTGCTGCGGTCACTCGAGATGACCGCTTGCGAGAAGTAGGGCGGAACCGCGTCCAGCAGGGCCCTCACGCTCTCCTCGCTCCTCGGCGTCCCCGACCTGAAGAGGTCGGGCAGCGACAGGGCCGGGCATAGCTCGGGCGGATCGTTGTCCTGCGCGCAGGTGGCCCCCACCGTGTAGCCGTGGGCCTGGAGGACGCCCGACTGGAACTCGGTCATCCACTGGATCACCGTCGGGTCGGTCAGGTCGTCGCCCGACAGCGTCACGTCGATCTCGCCGGAGACGCCCGTGGACTCCTGGAGGACGTTCACGTCCTTCAGGGCCTGGAGGTCCTGCGGGACGAGCTCCCGCACGTCCGAGATCACCTCGGTCTGCGTGTCGGCCACCCAGCCGAGCACGGCGATTGCGAGCCCGACCATGAGCACGCGGCGCGGTCGCTCGAGCGCGACGTCGATGCCTCGGCGCCCCCACCGGCCGAGCGCGGCGGCAGCGTCCCCAATGCGCTCTCCCACTGCGCTGGTGGCGACCGCCTCCCACCATCCAGCCGCTGTCGCCCGCACCCGCGGCAGCATCGGCGGCACGCCCGGCCGCGGCTCGGAGAAGCGAACAAGGGCGGCGAAGCCGGCCGTCAGCGCGCAGCCCAGCGCCACGAAGATGCCGACCACGAGCAGCGCGCCGAAGCCCCGCACCATCGGGACGGGCGACAGCAGCAGCACCAGGAAGCCGACCGCGGTCGACAGCCCCGCCGTCGCGATCGTCGGGCCGCCCGCGCTGGCCGCCGCCGCGGCGGCTGCTCCCGGCGAGGGACGCACCGCCGCGGTCTTCTCCACCTCCTCGAACCGCGCCTGGAACTGGATGCAGTAGTCCACCGCCAAGCCGATCAGCACTGGTAGGGCGGCGATCGACGCCATTGTCAGGCTCGCGCCGGCCACCGAGAAGGCTCCGAAGGTCAGCGCCACCGCCCCGAGCGCGAGGACGAGCGGCAGGAGGCGCAAACGCGTGCGGAAGACGAGCGCGAGGGTCGCCGCCATCACGAGCAGCGCCGCCCCGAGCAGGATGAAGATCGAGTCCCTCACGGCGCTGGCCAAGCTGTCGACCACGACCGGCACGCCCGTGACGTAGTACTGACCGCCGCGGTCGAGCGCGAACTGCGGGTGCCCGACCGCCTCCTGGATCTTGTCGACAGCCTCTTCCCGCTGCGACTCCGACAGCGTCGGCTTCATCCGGATCTGGATCAGCGCCGCGTCGTTCGAGGGGAACAGGTAGGCGAAGCGCGCCTTCGGCTCGCCGACTCCGCGGCTCGGGTCGAAGACGAGCTGGGAGACGAAGTCCACGTTGTCGAGCGAGGGCACGCTCGTCAGCCCGTAGCGCAACGCGAGCCGGAGCGTCTCCTCGGTGAACTGCGCGTAGACGAGCGAACGTGCCTGCTCGGCGAGGCGTTGCTGCTCGGCGGGCGGGTCGCCGCGCCGCTTGGACAGCCTGCGCGCGGCGTCGGCGGCCGCCTCCGCCTCGCGCGCCTTGGCCGCCTGCTTCGCGCTGAAGCCCTCGGCGATCTGGCTGGCGGCGGTGTTGACGAACGTGCCCGGGCCGTAGACGACCTTCGCCGGCTGCGCCTCGGCGAACCAGGTGCAGACCTCTGGCAGCGTCCTGAGGCCCTCCTTCGGCACGTTGCCCGAGAGACAACCCTCGAGCCGCAAGAGCACGCCCAGGTCGGGCGTCAGGATCGTCTGCTGGAGCTCGCCCTTGACGAGCACGACCACCGGCTCCTCGCCGAACTCCTGCCGGAAGTCCTCGGTCGCCTTGAACGCCGGCGAGCCCTTGTCGACGAGCGTGTCGGTGGAGGCGCTGGGGTCGAGCCTCAGCGCGAGCGCGGCCCCGACGAGTGCGATGACGGCGAACGCGCCGAGAACCGCCACCGGGCGCCGCGCGACCCAGCGAACGATGCTCCCGAACGGGTCACGACGAGCCACGAGCGGTCAGGTTACGAGACGCCTACCGCTCGGGCGCAGCTTCGACGTGCGGGTAGACGCCGGGTGTGCCGGTCAGGCGCGGGCCGAGCGGAGCCTGCGGCTTGCAGTCCGGCGCGACCGTGCCCTGCTGGCCGCCATAGACGAACTCCTGGATTTGGTCCCGCAGCTCCTGCGGGAGCAGCAGCGACGCGAGCGGCGTGATCGGGAGAACCGCGTTCGAGGTGCACAGGTACTCGCCGAAGACCTCGAGTCCTGTCTTGATCTTGTTGTAGCCGAGCGGCTCGGTGTACGGATTGGAGCGGTTCGTCGACAGCCGGTACGGCCACGCCGCGAGGTTCTCCGGGTTGACCGGGTTGGACGTGCGCAGGTAGTGGATCGGCGTGGACGAGCCCGCCGGCGTCTGCGTGGCCTGGGTCGCCCCCACGTCGTTGGCGAAGAACGCCGTGATCTCGTGCTTGTAGTAGCCGAGGTAGGTGAGGATCGGGTTGAGCTGGCGCAGGAACGGGTCGAGCTGGGCGAGGAGTGGGGTCGTCTCGTCGAGGAAGCTCTCGAGCGCCGGCAGGCCGCGCTTCGAGACGCGGATCAGCGGGTCGAGGTCGCGGAAGAACGCCTTCAGGTCGGGCGCCAGGCCGGCGAGGTCGATCAGCGTCGGGCTGAGCTCGCGCGCAGCCGGCCGCAGCTGCGTGATCAGCGGGTCCGTGTCCTTGGCGAACTCGGTCACCCGGTCCACGGTCAGCCTGGACTCGTCGAGGAACGTCGGCAGGATGCGGAACGTCTCCGCTAGCTCGGCATCGCGGGACGCCGTCGCCTCGAAGACCCGGTTCGAGTTCACAATCAGCGACTGGAGCTGGCCCTGGCGCTCCGTCAGTGCGGAGAACACGACGCCGGTGTCGCGGACGAGCTGCTGCGTCGCGCGCTCGTGCCGGTTCAGGATCTCGAGAACGTCGCGCGTGTCGTTCGCGAACGGCGCGAGGTTCCCGAGCGCGTCGTTGATGTCCTCGCCCCTCCCCCGGAACGCCCGGCCCTGCTGGTCCAGCCAGACACGGAACGCCTCGCGCGTCTTGGCGTCGAACGCCCGGAAGATCTCGTCGAGCTCGACGGTCGGCGACACCTGCCCGTCGGGGAGCTGGCCACCGTCCGCGAGCATCGCGCCGGCCTTCGTACCGGGCGAGAGCTCGACGTACGTCTCGCCGAGCAACGTCTTCTGGCGGAGGATCGCGCGCGTGTTCTCGGGCAGCGGCGCGTACTGCTCGTCCACCTCGATCTCGACCGAGGTGCGCTCGTCGTCGAGGTCGAGGTCCTTCGTCTTCACACGGCCGACCGGCACGCCCGAGATGCGCACGTCGGCCTCCTGGGCGAGCTGCGTCGCCTCCGGGAAGTTCACCTTGAAGCGGTAGCCCTGCGGCTTCAACGGGGTCGAGCCGCCGAAGACGAGCCAGAGGTAGAGCAGGATGCCGAAGCAGGACAGCGCGAACAGCACCATCACGAAGATCCGGCCGACGCTGGGAGCTTGCTTCTGCATCAGTCGAAGCCTCCCTTGGCCGCCTTTGCCTGCTTGCGCGCGCTCGGGGCGGTCGGGCTCTGGTCGCACACCTCGTCGCTCGACGGGGCGTTCAGCAGCGAGAAGAGGACCTCGAGCTGCGGCAGCGTCGTGACCAGATTCTCGACCGCCACGAGGCTCGCGCAGTCGACCAGGAACATGCCGCGCCGGATCGGGCCATGCGCGTCCTGCGTGTTGAAGACGAACGGCGCGTTGTGGTTCGCCCACGAGGCCCAGAAGAGGAAGCCCTCCTCGTTCCCGGGTGGGTTGTAGGCGAGCGTGTCGAGCAGGTTGTTCACGACCTTGAAGACCGTTATGAGGCGGCTCGTGGTCGGGGCCAGGCGCTCGGCCGTTCGGCGCAGCTCGCGCACGGGGCTGCGCGCGGTGCGGGCGAAGGGCCGAATCTCGTCGCGGATGATCGGGGCGGTCTCGCGCAGGACGGGCCCGGTCTCCTCAAGCGCCGGCCCGAGGTGGCGCGCGAACGGCAGCAGCGCCTGGAAGCTCGGGCCGAGCTCCGAGGCGAGCCGCTCGACCTTGCCGAGCGTCGTCTTCGTGGTCGCGAGCGTGGACGGGAACAGCTGAAGCGCGCGCTGGAGGTTCTGCGACTGCTCCGCGAATACCTGGAAATTCGCGTTCGAGGAGTCGACCAGGGCGGCAAGCTCGGTGTCCTTCTTCGCCAGCTCGTCGGCCAGCAGCCGGAAGCTGTGGATAGCGCCCGCGGCGTTGTCGCGCCGCTCCGACAGGAGCCCCGTGAACTTCGCGATGTACTTGTTGGTGGGCTCGAAGCGCTTGAACGTCTCGCGCAGGTCGGCCGCGTACGACTGTGCGTACGCCTTGGACGGATCGTCCGTGAACGCCTCGCCGCCGGCGTTGGCCAGGATCTGGAGGTACGCCCGCGTGTCGCCGTCGAGCTGCGCGAGGATCTCGTCCGGGTTGACGTCGGGCTTCGTCTGTGTGAGCCCGATGCGCCCGCCCTCGGGCAGCTCGCCCGCCGCCTGCGTGCCCGGGTCGAGCTCGACGAACATGTCCTTCAGGCCCGTCTTCGGCCGCAGCAGCATCGTCGCGTCGCGGTAGATCGGCTTGTACTCGTCCTGGATGTTCAGCTCGACGACCGCCACGCCGTCCTCGAGCTCGACATTGCCGATGTCGCCGATCTTGACGCCCGCGATGTTCACGCTCTGGCCCTGGCCCGGGACCACGGCTTGGCCGGTCTCGAACTCGGCGTCGACCGTGTAGAAGTCGGAGCCGATCCCGGGGACCCACGAGGGCAGGTAGAAGCGCTGGTTGGACAGGATGTAGCCGGCCGTGCCGGCGGCAACCACGACCAGGAAGAGGATCGCGATGAAGTCGCGCAGGTGCTTGCGGATCGCGCGCGTCATGGACCTCCTCCCAGGACCGCGTTCTCGTTCACGCGCGGAAGGTCGTTGTTGAAGCACTTGACGTCACGCCGGTATGGCGGGCGGCGGGCCGGGTACTTCGGCAGCGAGCCGATCGGAGCGAGGTTCGGGTTCGTGAAGAACGGAGGGCCTCCGAGCCGCGTGTTGGTGGTCGTGAACGTCTGGTCGCCGCCGCCCGGCTGGAAGCGGGTGTACCCGCCGTTGCCGTCGAAGTTCTGGCTCTCGCCCGAAAGCGCGACCTGGCTCTGCCAGAACTCCTTGTAGTTCTCGACACCGGTCTCGTGCGGGTAGCCGGGCGGCCCGTCGATGACGATGTCCCCTGCCGGCAGCACGTTCTCGATGAAGCAACGGCTGGCGTCGTCTACGCGCGGGAGCAGGTTGATCGAGTCGTCGGTCACCTGGGCCAGGTCGTCGATCGCCGGGCGCAGGTCGTTCACGAGCCCCTGAAGCTCCGCGGGCGACACCAGCGCACGGACCTGGCGGATCCACGGGAACGAGTTCTCGATCACGTCGGGCGTCGCGCGGACGCCGGGCAGGATCGCCCGCGCGAATGCGCGCGTCGGCGGGAACGACGCGTTCAGCTCGTCGAGCGCCGGCCCGGCCCGCTCGAGCACGCCGGGGAGCTCTCCGATCGTGCGCCGGAGGTTGTCCTCCTCGGCCGCGAACGCCGCCACTGTCCGGTTGAAGTTGGTGACGAAGTCCTTGAGCTGGTCCTCCTTCGCCGCCAGCGCGGTCGAGATGCGCGCCTGGCTGCCGATCAAGCTGGAGAGGTCATGCAGCTCGGTGCCCATGGTCGCGTCGTTGACGATCGCGATCCCGCGCAGGGCGTCCGCCGCGGTCGGGATCGAGTCGTGCAGCGACTCGGCGGCGGTCTGGCCCCGCGTCATCGGCTCCTGGTCCGCGTCCTCACCGGGCAGCGGCGGCCCGTTCAGCGCGTCGCCGTAGCCCTGGAGCAGTTTCTGGAGGTCGGCGCGCGTGTCGCTCTGCAGCGACGTCAGGACCTCGTCCAGCTGGACCGAGCTGCTCGTCTGGGCGGCCGGGATGGTCGAGCCGTCCGCGAGCTCGGGCCCGGAGGGCGAGCCCGGGTCGAGCTCGACGAAGAAGTTGCCCTCGAGGAAGATCCGCGGCCGGATCTTCAGCTCGGCGTCCTCGTGTAGCGGCAGCGCGTCGTCCTTCAGCTCCATCGTGACGACCGTCAGGTCGGAGTCGTCCGAGTACTTGTCGACCTTCTTGACCTGGCCGACCTCGACGCCGGCGATGCGGACCGGCGAGCGGGTGGACATGTTCTGTGCGTCCGCGAAGACCGCCTTCAACTCGTAGGGCGGGTTGACGAACGGGATGTCCTTGGAGAACCCGAGGTAGACGAGGATCCCGATCACGACCAGGGCGATCGCCCCGACCTGGAACGGCGAGCGCTCGTGTGTGGTGCCGGCGACCCGTCGTGCCATCAGCCCGTGCCTCCGACTTGGCCCTCGGTCTCGGTGCCCTGGTTCCCAGGCACGTTGCCGATCACCTGCTGGCCGACCTTGAAGACCTCGTTGCCGGCCTCGCACTCACGCGTCTGGCCCGGCGCGGCCGTGTTCGGGTACGCGTTCGAGTGGAGGTAGTTCGCGCGCGGGTTCGGGCCGCCGCCGTTTGCCGGCGCCGCGGACGGGCCGCCCTCGTTGTTCGGGCCGAGCGGCGTCGCGAGGATGATGAACCGCTGCCACGTGCCGTTCGCGTCGCCGACCGAGAGCAGGCTCGAGATGTTCCGGAACCAGAGGGTCATGTAGTTGCAGACGGTCTGAGCCGGCGTGATGAAGTGCACGGTCGGCCGCAGGGCCTCCACCGTGTCGCCGAGCCGCTGGATGCCGCGCGGGACGAGCGGATCCGTCGCGAAGTCCTCGAGCGCGCGGAAGACGTCGGCGAGGTCCTCGTTGAAGGCCGGCGTCTTCGCGAGCGTGTCGGTGCCGATCTCGAGCGCGTCCGCCAGCACCGGGGTGGTGGTCGGGAGCACCGCGACGCCCGGCTTCAGCTCGCGGAAGAGCCCGGTCGTGTTGCGCAGGAACGGCCGCTGCTGCGGGAAGCCCTCGATCGCGGCCTGCTCGGCGGCCGGCGAGCGCGAGATCGACTCCTGGAGGAACGGCCGCGCGACGCTTGCCAGCGCCGTGAAGGTGGTGTCCAGGTTCACGAACAGCTGCGCCTGCGTCTCGGCCACAGGGGCCACCTCCGCAGCGGCGCGGCCCAGGGCCTGGAACAGACGCGCCAGCTCTG
>Ga0307415_100001019_pt1 | contig 12938 bp, 19 predicted proteins | sample DK1Cmetagenome_FD_204524 | JGI IMG/M metagenome (GOLD analysis project Ga0307415, IMG submission 204524) | Maize rhizosphere microbial communities from greenhouse at UC Davis, California, United States - DK15-C-2 | ecosystem: Host-associated > Plants > Roots > Rhizosphere > Soil | place: USA...
CACGTGGTCGTGCAGGCCGCGGGGGATGGCGGCGCCGATCACCCGGGCCAGCCGGGCGCTGATCAGGGCGTCGGTGATCAGCGCGAACAGGATGGCCAGAGTGAGGAGGAAGTTTGGTATGTGATATCGGACCTCTCCATTCTCTAGGGACAGCAGAAGGCCCCGGCCGTGACAGACCGGGGCCTCGGGGAAGCGGCAGGTTAGCCGGTCGCCGTCCGCTCGCACAGGACCAGGTGCAGGATCGTCCCGCCCTCGGTGCCGGCGGTGGCGCGGATGAACACGAAGCCGCTCCCCACTGTCTCGGTCACGACCTGGACGTCGCCGGTGGTCGTGATCCGGTAGCGCAGCAGCGTGTCGCGCTCCCCGGTCGTCGGGTTGACCTCGCAGCCGATGAACGCCTGGGACGTCTGTCCTGGTCCCAGCTCGCTCTCGATGATGAGCGGGTAAACCTTCTGCTGCGGTTGGGGGTCGGTCAGGATCGGATCTGCGGCCGCGGCCGGGGCGACGAGGAGGGACAGGGCGAGGGCCGCGACGACGGCCCAGCGGATACGACGCATGCGCGCCTCCTTCGGGGTGGGTCGGATGCGGGAAACGGCCACGGACGGGTCATGCTCTCCTCCTCCCTATCGCACGGTTCCGCCGATGGCGGCGGCGATCTTCCGCGCTAGGGCGCGGCTGCGGGCCCGGTCGCCGTCACTGTCCAAGCTGATCGCCCAGCTGTCGCCGACGACGGCGATGCCGCCGAAGGCGTCGCTGGTCTCGGCCCACCCCTGGGTGGCCTCGACCGACGCGAACACCAGCACGCCCGCCTCGACCCCGTCCAGGCGGGTGTCGTAGGTCTCTTTCGCCCCGCTCAGGGCGGGGTCGGTCTCCTTGACGCTGGTGACCTTGAACCCGTGGCCGCGCAGGTCCTCGATCACCGCGGTAGCGGTGGTGGTGCCGGGGGCGGTGGTCTGGACGACCGAGGCCGGGGTCGGATCCCCCGCCGGCGCTGCCTCCTCTCTGTCGTTGCTGCTGCACCCGGCGGTCAGCAGCAGCGCCAGGGCCGCCGCGGTGATCACTCGTCGCATGTCGTCCTTCCTTGTCGTCAGTCGGTCAGCTCGTGGATCTCCTCGCCTAGCTGCTCGGTCAGCCACTGACTCAGAATCGTCCGGTGGCAGAGCTTCCCGGCCGGCTCGAAGCACAGCAAGACCAGATCGCCGTAGGCGTCGCGTAGTTCCTGGACCTCGGCCAGGATCCGCGGCTTCTTCGACCAGAGGCGCCTCCTGTACCTGCGCCGCAGTTCCTCCGCGTCGGTCACGTCGACCAGCCCGAACGGGTACACTGCGGGCCAGTCCAGGAGGGGGCGGGGAAGGAGCGGGGCGGCCCGACGCTCGTCCTCACCGGGACGCCCCACTCTTCCCTCCACGCTCGGTACGAGCAGGTGTAGATCACGTCAGGGATCGCCCCAGCAGGACGGCCAGCACCACTGCCAGCAGCAGCAACCCCACCAGCAGCCAAACTGGGTCCGGTCTACGCATCGTCGTCACCGGCCAGCCGCGCCGCCCAGGCCCTCCACACGGCCGTGCACTCCGCTACGCCCTCGGGCAGCTCAGCCTTCAGCCTTCGGGCGGTCACCACCGTGGCCTCCGCGTACCCGGCCACGCGGCGCACGTCGTCGGCCAGCTCGGCCCTCCGGTCCTTCCGCCGGCGCCGCTCCCTCCAGCGTCGCGACAGGGCCAGCAGCCGACTCCAGGGCCTCACCGGTCCACCCCGCTGTGCCAGTCGCCATAGTCGTCCTCACCCGGGTCGAAGTGGGCGGCCTCCAGCCGCCGCTCCACGTCGCGCTCGTCGGCGGGGGTGACCTCCAGGTCGTCGGCGGTCCACACGAACCGCTCCGCGGACCGCTCTCGGTCGCCGGTCATCGGGGGAGTCCCGCGTCCACGGCCTCGTGGAAGGCGCGGTGCCTGCGCTGGGCGGTGTCGGTGGCGGGGACGAGCGCCGAGCACCCGCCACAGACGGTCAGCTCGAGCCCTTCGGGGAGCGGCCACCAGCCGGCCGCGGGGCGGGTGGGGCGGCGGTCGGGGTCGCGGTTGACCCGCGGACGGGCGCCGTTGGATCGTGTCTCTTGCCTCACGGGGAACCTCCGTGGGGACGGCCCCGGGGCGCTGCAACGCCGCCGGGGCGCTCAACGTGGAAGGGGCCCCGGGCGGAGGCGGGGGGGCCAACCTCACGCCCGGGGCCGGCTGTCAGGCGATCTTGCGGCCGCCGCGGTTGACGTGCGGGCGACCCTTCGCGGGCGCCTTGGGGGCGGGACCGGTGGCGCCGCTCCGACGCTCCGACTCGGGCTGCTCCACCTTCACAGCTTCCGGCTTCGGCTTGGCCGGCGGGCTGTTCAGCTGCTCCACCGTCGCGTGGCCCTGCTCCACGATGGTGTCCAGCGCCTTGTCGTAGCCGCGGACGTCGCTGGCGATCTTCTCGGCGCCGCCGTCGAGCCGCTTGTAGACGTCCCAGCAGCCTTTCTTGCCGGCCTTCCGAATCTCGAACTTGCCGTCAAGGCTGCGGTACACGCCCGGCTGCGGGTTGCGCGTGCGGACCTGCGTCCGCTGATAGGTGGACTCGCTCATCTCTCGCACCTCCTGGCCCTCCTGGGCCGCTCTCCCGGCCGCTGTTGGCCGGACGCTCCTGCTCAGGCCGTCTGCTCGGCCTCCAGCCGCCGCCAGAACTCGACGCTGCGGTGGTCGGTCGCGTCGGTGATCTGCGCCGTCTGCTCGTCGATCTCGCACCTCCTGCGCCCTCTTCGGGCACGCTCCCGGCTATTTCTGTCGGCTATTTCTATAGGTAAATTATGGTACATTTCGCATCACGAGAACAGTATTCACCCGAAAAATGGCCGAGCAATTTACCGGCCCAGCTAATTACCGTCCTATAGCTCCAGGGGCGGCCGGGGTTACTCCGCCACGGCTCCCTGCCGCACCTTCCACTGCCACCAGAACCGCAACGCCGGCCACCCCAGGACCACCGCCAGAGCCACGCGGAACTGCAGCCAGTCCGGCAGCCAGTCGGCCACCAACTCCGGCCAGGTCGTCATGACGATGCCGGCAGCCAGGTACAGGACGCTCTCGATGCGCAGCCCCAGATCGCCGGTGGTCACGTCCCGCAACTTGTCCACATCCCGCCGCACCTCGCCGATCCGACGCTCCCGCTCCTCAACCTCGGCCCGGACCTCCTCGTGCCCGGCCTCCCGCTCGGCAGCGATAGCCAGGTGACGCTCGTGCTGCTCCTGACCGATGGCGTCGCCTAGCTTGTTCAGCAGCCTTCCCAGCTCCGCGATCTGGTCCTCGACGGTCAGCTCCGGACGAGGCTCATACGGCTCGGGGATCACCACGGCCGACGCGTCCAGGGCCATCCCCTGCCCGAGGGCTGCGCCAGCATGCGCCTGGACCGGGCGGGCAGGCAGGCCCATCAGCCTCCGCACCTTCGCCACGGCCCTGACCCACCCGGTCTTGAACCGGGCGGCCCACTCCTTCGGCTTCTCCCGGTAGCGGGCCACCGACATCAGGTCCCGGACCAGAAACAGCACGCCGACCAGCTCGCACCAGCCCCCGAGGGCGTTGACCTGCTCCGCGTTCATCTTCCCGACGGTCAGACTATTCGTGTCCGCCTTCCAGCTCCCGGCGAGGTGGCCAGCCGCCCAGGTCGGTCAAGAGGTGGTCAAGGAACTGCTGGCTGTAGGGCTGAAGCACCCAGAAGCGCGGAACTCCATAATCAACGTGGGCCACAACCAGACCTTGCTGTTCAAGCATGGCCAGAGCAGGATCGAGCAGGTCAGGATGGCTCGGCCATCTGTCCCGCATCTCCTCTTGCGTGACCCGTTCATCGCCTGTCCTTGGCTTGCCGTCCTCGTTGGTCCCGATGACGACCAAGAGCGTCAAGTCGGCCGGGCTGAGAGCGACCACCGTGCGGGTCAGGTATAGCAGCGCATCGACCTGGCCTGGTGTCGAGTCGCCTCGCAGTGCCGCCGCCACCACCTGGGCGAGCAGGTAGCGCTTGTTGTCGGTGGCGGTCCTGGCTGCCTCCTCCGCCGCGATTGCGACAATCTCGGCGATGACGGGGTTGCCCTCAACAGTGCGCCGCAGCTCCTCCGGCTCCCGGTCGGTCAGTTCCTCCAGCATCTCGGCCCACCCTTGGAACTGGACCTGCTGGCGGTTGCCCAAGCCGCGGAACAGGCCGGCAACCCCGGTCGCGGCGCCGATCCACGCCGGCACGTCGCCCCACTGGATGAGCGCTCCCATGACCACCTCACCTCTGCTCGCACCTCCAGCCGGGGAGGCTACCAGCGGGCCGGGACCAGGGGGCCGGTAGCATGCCGGCCCGGGGTGGTGCGAGAGATGGTCAAGAGGCGTCGTACAACTGCCGCAGCCGGGCGCCGATCTTCTTCTGGATGTCCCTGGACAGGTCGGTCAGCAGCTTCCCCTGGTCGTGGACGGTGACCGGGGATCCGGACCGCACCAGGTCGCCGGACACCTCCACGATCCGCTCGATCAGCGCCCGGATCCGGACGTCGAGCACCCGCTCCTGGAGGGTCAGGACCCGGGCCTCGGCCCGCCGGTACTCGGGCGGCTCCACCGGCACGTCGACGTACCTGTCGGGGGGATGGTCCGGCGGGAACCGCTCCAGCACCAGGTCGTCGACCACCCGGTACAGCTCGTCCAGCGCGTCCTGGACGTCCACTAGGGCATCCCGCTCGAAGATGTGCCGGCGCTCGGTCTCCTTGGCCTGCCGCTCCCGCTTCTGCTGGGAAGTCGAGTTGATCCTGGTCCCCAGCCAGCCCGCACCGACCACGAGTAGCCCTGTCACCAGCGAAGCCTCGAACGGGGTCACCTTCATGTTGCTCATCCCTTCGCCTCGCACCTTCACCGGGGCGATGGCCCACAGCGGCGAGGATGGTAGCGCGCGGCCGCCGGGGGCCCGTGGCTGGGGCGGGGTCGCGGTCGCGGCCCCAAGGCGGTGGACCCTGGTGGTCGGCGAGGCCGCGACCCTGCCGGTGAGCGTACCCGCCGGCCGCTACACTCCCGCCCATCCGGTACGTGACTGGGGGGGCATGGTGGCGACCGACTGGGGACCTGTCGTCCAGTTCATCGCTGGCGCGGGAGCGGCCGTTGGAGGCGTTCTGCCAGCAGCCCGCCGGGCGAGATCACGGTGGGGTCTCAAGCGTGCCGAAGCCGGGGGCAATCTCGAACCCGATCGTAGTAACTACCGTTCCGCGGGTGTTGATGGCCACGCCGTCGGGATCGTCGATCTCGACCCACCGCTCGTCTCGTTCGACGGGGACCTGCCCCACCGGCAGGTGCGAGGCGATGAAGGCGTTGTCGTCGAGGTAGTCGACGAGGCCGCGGCACTCGTCGGGGGCGAACTGGCCCAGCCACGCCCGGCGGGCGACCTCGTACATGATCCGGAAGCCGATGGAGCGCCATCCCGGCTGACCATTGGTGTCCTCTACGGGAGTCACCATCAGCGGAGTCTCAAGGCTGTTCTGCACGCCAGGGGTGTCTGAGATTGCGCGCTCGTTCCAGAACTGCTCGAAGAGGGCGACCGGGTCGATCTGTGACCCTCCAGGGTGAGTGAAGAGGAGGGGGACGCCACGGTCGTCCACGAGATAGTGCTCCCCCTGGACGAGGTAGAGGGAATGGAAGCTGAACTGTGCGGAAGGATGCAGGTCGATCCACAGCAGCGGGATGGTCAGCTCCAGACGCCAGTCGCGGCTCTCGGCGTCGTGGAGGTTGTAGAGCCCGATCCCCTTGCTACGGGCGTAGTTCCTGGCGCCCCGGGTGAAGCCGGAGCGGCACGCCATCACGCCCTGTGTGGCGCCAACGTCCTCGACCACGGAGGCAAACTCACCGACGGCGACCAGGTCCGCCGGGTCACCCCAGTCCTTCGCCTGCACGATGGACAGGTACTGCTGGTCGGCGTCGGACCACCGAATCGACACGTCGATCTGCCGGCTGGTCTTGCTGAGCCGGCCGGGTAGGTGGTCGTCCCAGGTGACGGTCGCGTCGGGACGTAGGTCGCCAGCGATGCGCTCGGCGAGGCGCTCGAACCCCTTCCAGTCCCCCATCGACCCTTACCTCCTGACCGCGACGCGGCATGGTAGCAAGCAGAGTCCTCCTCGCGGCGATGGTGCTGGTCGTCGCGGCGCCAGCCGCTACTAGCAGCCTGAAGGTGACAAGTCCCGAGGCTGGCCCGTAACAGCAAGGAGTCCCTGGCCCCGACCATGCGGTTGCTCAAGGAGCTGGTCGAGGCGCTGTAGTCGTGGCGGCCTCAACGCGGCGGCGGGTGGCCCGGCCGCCACGATGACTCGCCGTCTCGGTGCTGTCGGGGAGCTGCCCCAGCGCCCGGAGCAAGTCCCGCCACCGGTAGACCGGCTCTCCCGATGCGTGCTCGCCCCACACCTCCAGCCCGGCCGCGGCCTGCCGGAGCTGGTCGACGCTGACCCCGAGCCGCCTCGCGGTCACAGGATCGAGGCGGGCGACAAGGGGCTGGTGGCGGCTCCGGCTCGGCCAGCTCCCGAGGCCGTTGCCCGCGGGGGCGTGCGGCATGTCTCGTCTCCTCCGGGCCCCGGGCCCGCCGCAAGCCCGGAGCCTCTCGTCGCTGCTACTTGCGCCAGTCCGGGACCTTGCGGCCGGATGGTGCCGAGCTGGTCGCGGACCCGCGGATGCCGCCGGCGCCACCGGACGCCACGTCCACGAACGGCACGCGGCGGCCGCTCGGGGTCGCGCTGCTCTTGAACGCCCTGGGGCCCTCGAGCATGGCCCGCCCTGGGGTCTTCTTGGTCGCCATCGGTGTACTCACCTCCTCCCGTCGCTGGTCGAGTACTGCGCGAACCGGTCAGGCACCTCGCGGTGCCTCGCCGCCTCCAGCATGGCGGGGAGCTGGTCGAGTTCGCGCTGCTCGTCCGGGGTCAGGGTGTGCTTGGCGAGCAGGTCGCTCCAGCGGCTCTCCACCTGCACCGCCGAGACCACCGGACCAGGCTCCACCAGGGGCGGCTCGGGTTCGGGCGGGACCAGCTCCAACCCCGGACGGTCGTCCTGGGCGCGGGGGAACTCCGACGCCACCGCGGCCCTCCTGGACCTGATCTGCTCGTAGATGGCTCGGACCCTCTCGGGGTCGTAGACAGCTCGGACGGTGTCGATCACCTCGGCGTCATCGGCGTCCGGCGGTAGCTGATAGAGCTGCTCGAACGACCGCCGTTGCGGCTCCTCCGCGCCGGATAGCTCCGCGTTGACGACCGCGACGTCTAGGGCTTGCGGCAGCAGCTTCGTCAGATGCTCCTGCACCGCCCTGGCTGCCCGTTCCCGCACCACCGCCGGGGCCGTGCTGCCCATCAGGTCGAGCTGCTGGGCCAGGGCATGACCGGCGACCGCGAGGACGCGCCGTCGATGCTGCAGCATGGCCCGCTGGTCCTCGGCGTCCAGCTGGGCGAGACGCTGCTGCAGCTCCGCCTTGAAGGTCGGGTCGACACTCAGCCGCTCCGCCTGCCGGGTGGACATGCCCGCTGCCTTGGCAGCGTCGGCCAGGGTCTTCCCCTCGGCCCTGGCCTGGAGGAGGAGCCTGCGCTTGCCGACATTCGCCGCCACTGGTTGCCCCTAGGGAACGTCCTGCGGCATGGGCGGCACCCGCGGCGCATCCGCGGGCGGATTCTCCAGCCGCGACACCTCGACCTCGGTCCGCCGGCGGATCGGGGGCTGCCGCTCCACCTCCGCCCCGACCCGCTGAACCGGCCCAGCATCCTCCGGCGCCCGCATATGCCGGTTCGGGACCACCGGGGCGGGATGCCCACCCGGAGGGGGGCGGCGCAGGATGACCCGCGGCTGGTCCGCCTCATCCTCCGGCAACGGGTCCAAGAGGCTCCGGCCCTTCTGCACGGCCCGGAGTATCGCGGGCAGATCGACCCGATCCGGGCGGGGGAGGCGCAGGTTGTCCCGCATCCCGGCGAGGCCGGCGCAGTCGCGGTGGGTTTCCAGCAGATCCTGGTACTCGTCCACGAGGGCGTCGGCCTCAGCGGGCGGGGTGCGCATCAGCTCGTCCAACAACTCGCGCTCGCGGGCTTGCGCCGCCGCGCGGATCTCGCGGAAGGCGCCGCGTTTGATGCGGAGCTGCTCCTCGAAGACCTCGTGGCGGAGGTCCGCGAACGCCGACCAGGGACTCAACGTGATGCTCGGGCCCGCCTGCTCCTGGATCATCTTAGTCAGGCCGAGCACCGGAGCCGCGTTGGTCTCGGGGTCGACCATGATCGCTTCGCCGCGGTGGGCGGCGATGGTCCGCGCCTCGCTCCAACCAACCTCGTCCAGGTTGCCGCGTAGGTCGGAGTCGGCCAGGTAGCTGCGCTCCGCCTTGCTCAGGTTCTCCAGCAGCCGCTCCGTCGCGCGCCAATCCTTGCGGCCGCTCAGGACCGCATGGGGGCCCATCAGCGGTCGTCCCTCAGCTCGTCGGCGAGGACCTCGAGCCGGTCCAGGATCGGCTGCAGCCCCTTCTGGATCGCGCGGCGGACCTGGGCCTCGGTCATGCCCTGCCCCGGCATCCGGGCGCGGTCGAGGGGCTCCAGGATGGCCTGGGCTGCCTGGGCGGTCGCCCTGGGCCCTCTGCCGACCGCGACGGCCCGCAGGGCGCCCTCCTCGTAGGGGGTGAGCTTCTCGCCGCGGGCGGCCTTGGCGGCGAGGGGGGCGAAGGTGGCCTGTTGGGGAATTTTCTGGAGCTATGCGTACGGGGGGAATTTCCCCAAAGGTCTGGCAGGTGTGGCAGGGGGCGCGTTCCTACTGGTCATGGCGGGTCCTGAATTCGGACGCCCCGGTAGACGAACGGCCTGGAAGGCAGCTCGATCTGGACATTCGGGGAGCGGCTGAGGCCGGTTGGGGCGGCGGTCCGGACCTGGTCGACCCTGTTGCGGACGGTCTCGGCGTGCTGGATGAAGCGGGGTCCGAACAGCTCCTTCGGCCATGGCTGGTGGCCGTTGACGTTCAGCCAGTGGTTGAAGTCCGCGTGCATCTCGACACCGGCGATGCAGGCGTCGGGGTCGGGGATGAGCCACTCCGTCCAGTAGCCCAGGATGCGGTCGGCTTCCTTCCGCCACTCGAAGGTGTCGTCCTTCACCCGAGCGGTCGGGGCCAGGATCTCGGGCCCCTTCTGGTACCAGCGGTGGGCGCCTTCGATGGCCCAGGTGACGATGGCGTCGTGCTGGCCATCCTGGTTCGCCTTGATCCGACCCTTGAGGCGCTCGTCAGCGCGCCGATCACACGGGGCCTCGAGCTCCTCGCCGGCCTTCCGGAACGTGTAGGGGAAGCGGAGCAGGGCCAGCCGGCGCCAGGTGCCGTGGTCGACCTCGTTGACCACCGGGATGTAGTTCGTGGTGGTGAACAGCGAGTGCGACGCTTTGAAGGTCATGTTCCGCTGGTGGACATGCCGGGCGGTGATCACACCGACATCCTGGATGCGCTTTAGCGAGGTCACGTCCAGAGCGCGGGCCTCGGTCAGTTCTTCGGCCACGAGGAACCGCTTGCCGCGGAGAGTGGCCTGCTCCTCGGAGTGCTCGGTGCCTCTGGAGGACTGCAGCAGCTTGGCCGACGCCATGGACGCGTAGTCACCGAGGGCGCGCACGGCCCCATCGGTGGTGAGCGCGCTCTTGCCGTTCTCCCCGGACCCTTGGAGGACGAGCAGGATGCCGTCCGGAGTGGGGTGGCCGGTCATGGCCTGCCCGATGCGGATCTGCAGCCAGGCCCGCTCCGGCGGGTCGAGTGCCTCCAATGCAGCGGTCCAGTCGGAGTGGGTCGCGCCCGGTTGGTATCTGCCGCTGGTGATCTTGGTCATCAGGAAGTCCGGCGAGTGCGGGAAGACCTCCAGGGACCGCAGGTCGACCACGCCGGCGGGGGTGTTGAGCAGGTCCGGATCGGCGTCCAGTTCGGCGGCGCGGTGTTCCACAAGCCCGCGGGCGAGGCCGAGCACGGCCCGTTCCCGACCGGCGTTGAGCAGCTGCCGCCACCCGTCGAGGGCGTCGGTGTCGCTGCTGCCGTTCTGCAGGTCGGCGACGGCCTTGCCGAAGCGTTCCAGGGTGTAGCTGCGGAGTGCTTCGGCGACGGTGACGTCGGTGCATTCGACCCAGCGGGTCTGGTCCCACCGCAGCCAGCCGAGCCCGGACACCCACATGTACCGGTCGATAAGGATGTCAGCGGCGACGGTCTCGGCCATCCGGGCGTCGGTGAAGCGGTCGTCGGCGTCTTTGAACCCGGCTGGCTTCTTCCCGCGGCTCCTGCCACCCCTCTTGGGTGGGGGTTGTGGGGACTCCTCGCCGGCGTGACCGTTGTCGGTCGTGTCGGGTGGTGGGTCGAGGTGACCCTGCGCTCGGGCCCGGCGGATGATCTCGTCGGTCTCGCGTCCGGTCGGAGCGTCGCTCACGCCGCGCACCTCCCCCACGAGCTGTAGTGGACGGCGAGTCGCATCCCGGCGAGCTCGCAGGCGGTGGCGTGGGCGTGCTCGGCCCGCTGCCGGCGGAGACGCTCGCGGGCAGCACGTCGGTGGTCTGCGGTAGTCTCTCGAGTGGGGTTGCTGTCCTCCTGATCTCGGGCCCGGCGCTGTTGGTGGTGCCGGGCTCGCTCCTTGTCGGGGTAGGTCGGCGGCGCTCGGTGGCGCTCAGGGGCCGGGCGATTCACTCCACCTGCGCCGAACCCGGCGCGGGGGTGAGGGGTTCGGGTCGGGTGGGCATCACGCGGCTCCCTTCTCGGGACGCTGCTCGAGGACCAAGCAGGCAATGGCCAGCAACGCCCGCTGGTTGGTGATCTTGGGTTCGAGGCCCTGCGCGGTCCGCTCCTCGAGCGTCTCCCGCTCCGCCTCGGTCATAGGGCGGCCGCCTTGGCGGGGTGCCGGCACGATTCGATGAACTTGTCGAGCTCGTCGGGGTCGAAGCGGATCATCCCGGTGATCTTCAGGTAGGGCAGCAGCCCCGACTGCTGGTGCTTCCGGACCCACCCCTCGCTGACCGGGGTCCACCGCTCACTCATGTACTCCCGGGCCCCGCGCACGTCGAGGAGGGGTCGTGTCGTCTGTTCCATCTGTTCCCTCGGTGGTTGTCCTGGAGGTTCGTCTTGCAAGCGATGCGTGGTTCTCCTGCATCTCTCGCACCTCCAGGCCCGAGGAGTGCGTCAGTCGCCCTCGTACTCGGTGCCGAGGCCACAGATCGCGGCTTGTTGCACTACTTATAGGGTACTACAGTTTGCATCGGGATGCCACCAGTAGAGCCCGGTAGCACTTGACAGCGGCCTGTCCCGGTGCTGGTCAGCTGTCAGACTCGCCAGGTGAGCTTGACCCTGGACCGGTCGAGGCGACGGCCCTGCTTGGTCCCCAACGCGGCCGGGGCGACCTCGATCCTGGCCACGCAGGCATCGACCAGCGCCCGTCTGCGCTCCAGATCCCACTGCTCCCATGCCTCCTGCACTGCCGCGACCCCAGAGGGCAGGACCGCCAGCACCGCCGCCTTCGCCTTGCGGGCCTGCTTCGCCCGCGTCTGCCGCATCCGCGCCTCCAGGTCCTGCTGGACCTCCAGGAACGCCGGCCGCGGCAGGATCCGGGTCACGTAGTGGTCATGGGCGGCCTGTTCCAGCGCCCGCTCGTCCTCCTCCAGCTGCCGCTGTAAGCCCTGGTCGGGGTCGGCGGGGGCGCGGATCGCCTCGGCCAGCTCCGGCGTGTCCAGGGCGACCCACAGCCGCTCGAGGACGACCCCCTCGACGTGGGCGGCGCTGATCGACACCGTCCCGCAGCCCCTCCCATAGGGCTTCGGGGTGCACTTATACCGAGGCACCCCCCTGACGGGCTTGGAGTGGAGCTTCTCGCCGCAGCGGCCGCACCACAACAACCCGGCCAGGAGATGCTTGCGGGGCTGCCCGGCGTGGGTCCAGATCCGCCCGGGGTCCTTCCGCATCGCCACCAGCCGCTCGTGCTCCTCGCGGGTGACGATCGGCTGCCACACCCCCGGGTACCGCTCGCCCTTGTGCAGCCGCAGGGCGGCCAGCCCCGGGGAGCACAGCATCTCGGCGAACGTCCCCGTCCGCCACGCCTTCCCCTCGGGGGCGCGCTTGCTCGGGGGGGTCCGGACCCGGGCAGCGTTGACCGCCTTGACGACGCTGCCCAGGGTCTCCCCGCCCAGGAGCCGCTGGACCGCTTCGCGGATCACCAGGTACTCGATCAGGTGGAGCTCCTGGCGGGAGTGGTCGGTGTAGCCGAACGGCCGGCTGGTGCCGCCGGTGTGGGCCTTGCCGTTCTGCGCCGCTTCCTCCATCGCCCACCGCACCCGCAACGAGGTGTTGCTGGACTCCATCTCGGCCAGCCCGGCCATCATCCTGAGCGTGAAGATCCCGCTCGCGGTGGCCGTGTCGATGCTGTCGTGGACACTGATGAGCGCGATCCCGCGTCGCTCGACCAGTCGCAGCAGCCGCTCCAGATCGACCAGCCGCCGGCACGCGCGGTCCAACTTCCAGAAGATCGCCCCGTCCAGCAGCCCGGCGGCGAGGTCCCCCAGCAGCTGCTCGAACGCCGGCCGCTCGACCCCCGACCAGGCGCTGAGGTCGAGGTCGCGGTAGACCTCGACCAGCTCGTCGCCGCGGACTTCGGCGAGGCGCCGGATGTCTCGCTCCTGGCGGGCTGGGCTGTCGGCCGGGTCCTGGTCGCTGCGTTCCTGGGTCAGGTCGTAGTGGCTGTTGCGGACATAGCCGCCCAAGCGCATCGCTCGCACCTCCAACACTGCCACCTCACTGGGGTGGATGTAGGAGTATTGTACAGGGTGGGGAGGGCGGCCGTGCCCGACAGCATCAGGGCCACGCCGTACAGCTGCAGGGGCGGGGGCGCGTTGCGCAGGTGGATGTCGCCGAAGCCGGTGGTGGTCATGATCGTCACCCTGAAGTAGATGGCGTCGA
>Ga0307415_100001020_pt1 | contig 12935 bp, 16 predicted proteins | sample DK1Cmetagenome_FD_204524 | JGI IMG/M metagenome (GOLD analysis project Ga0307415, IMG submission 204524) | Maize rhizosphere microbial communities from greenhouse at UC Davis, California, United States - DK15-C-2 | ecosystem: Host-associated > Plants > Roots > Rhizosphere > Soil | place: USA...
CGCATCCATCCCTCAGCCGAAAAAGCCTGCTCACGCTCGATGGAACCCGATGCCTTGTCGCCCCTCGTGGTCACACGCAATAGCTGCGGAACGTGCCCCGCAAACCGCACGAGAGTGTCGTCAGATTGGACAACGGACTATGGAGCCTTATGGAGCTCTGTGGCTGCAACCGGTGGCAACAGGTCACAAATCGCTCCCGCGCGAACCGGCGGAAACAAGCGGAAACCGTTGCCGTGGGTTGCGTCCGGTTGCCGATTGGAGCGCATGGTAAGGATGGGGTCGAGGCAGACATCGGCCTTGCCGTGCCCGGCCGGCCGATCGGTCCCTGGTCGCGGAGGACCGGAGCGCCGGAGGCGTCCGCGACCGGACGGGACCGGAGCGACGCCGAGCGCGAGCGGCGGGGGAGCTGGGCCACATCGGGGCCACCAACGAGCGGTGGACAGCGGACAGCCACGATCACTGGCGGTCTGCCGCCACGGCAGGCCAACAGGCTCGCCAGGTCGACCACGCAGGCCACGACGAGGGCCGACGCGCTTTCACACGGCAGAGGCCACAGGTTCGAGCATCCTTAGGAAGTCATCCTCGGAGATAAGCTCGATATCACTTCCAGCAGCCCGAAGCCTCTGTGCCTTCTTCATCTTGGAGCTACTGATGCCATCGGTGAACTTGCGGAAGTCCTGGTCGCCAACCACCAAGAAGTTCGTGTCCTGTGTCACCGTAGTAGGGCAGTAGCCCCCCAGGTTAACGACGTGCTGCATCGCATCGCGTCGAACCATGCTTTGGAGGGTGCCAGTAAAGACTATACCCGCGCCAAAGAAGGGATGGTCCTGATCGAACGTATCGGTTTGCGGGGTGATTTGGCTGGGTCGGAGGGCAATCGCCTGGCAGGGCCGATAGCCTTCAGGCGACAGCCAGCCGCAGGGCTCCGGCATTCTGTGAGGTCGTCTGGTTAACGTCATAATGCCGGATAGTGCAGTGCAGGCACGAACGCCCAAGATCATGCGGTTACCACGGCCTCATGACCACGACGGACGCCCGTGCTTGCCAACTCGTCATCCCCGATCCCGGCCGCCCTCACCCAGCTCACCCACGCCCAGCCCCTCCAGGACGCCGAACCCCCGCACCTGCTCGCCTACCTGGCCACCGTCCCCGATCCGCGGGCGGCCCGTGGCCGCCGCCACCCGCTCATCGCCATCCTGGGGCTGGCCGCCGCCGCGGTCCTGGCCGGCGCCCGCTCCATGACCGCGATCGCCGAATGGGCCGCCGACGCGCCCCAGCCGATCCGGGCCGCGCTCGGTGCCCGCCGCGACGCCCCCGGCCACTTCACCGTCCCGGCCGAGGCCACTATCCGCCGGACGCTGGCCCGCCTGGACGCTGACGCCCTGGCCGGCGCCGTCGGCTGTTGGCTGGCCGACCGGGACCGTCCCAGCCAGGACGGGCGGCGGCGCGCCCAGGCGGTGGCAGTGGACGGCAAGACTCTGCGCGGCGCCAGACCCAGACCAGGCGACCGGCGGGTCCACCTGCTGGCCTGTATGGATCACACCACCCGTGCGGTGCTGGCCCAACACCAAGTCGGCGGCGCGCCCGAGGAGGTGCCGGCCTTCGCCCCGCTGCTGGCCGACCTGGACCTGGCCGGCGCGGTGATCACCGCCGATGCGCTGCAGACCCACCCTGAGGCCGCCGAGTTCCTGGTGGCCTGCAAGCAGGCGCACTACCTGCTGGTCGTCAAGGCCAACCAGCCCAGACTGCTGGCCCGCTGCGCCGGCTTGCCCTGGCATCGCGTGCCCGTGCTGGACCGCACCCGCGACCAGGCACACGGCCGGGTTGAGCTGCGCACCCTCAAGGTCGTCACCGTCAACCACTTCGGCTTCCCCCACGCCGCCCAGGTCCTCCAGGTCACCCGCAAGACCCGGGAGCTGCACACCACCCGCCGGTGGCGAACCATGACCGTCTACGCGATCACCAGCCTCGGCTTCGCCCAGGCCAGCCCGGCCCGACTCGCCGATCTCATCCGGGGGCACTGGGCGATCGAGAACGGCCTGCACTACGTCCGCGACGTGACCTTCGCCGAGGACGCCTCCCAGGTCCGCACCGGCAGCGGCCCCAGCGTGATGGCCTGCCTGCGCAACCTCGCCATCGGCGTGCTCAGCCGGGCCGGGCCGGTCAACCTCGCCGCCGCGCTCCGCCACCACGCCCGTGACCCCGCCCGCCCCCTGGCCACCCTCGGGATCAGCCTCCGATGAAACGGACATCACGCAAGACCGCCAGGGCCTGACCCCTGGAGAGGGCCTCGCTCCAAGGGCGCTGCAAGCAACTCGTCAGCTCAGCGCGGCACTGACCGGAGAAAGCTGCGGACCTCGGCATTGAACCGGTGGGGAGCCTCCATGTCGCATTGATGGCCGACCCCGGGAAGCACCACCAGCCTGGAGCCGGGAATCTTGGCGTGCAGATCGCGGGCGACCACCTCCAGGGGCGAGCGCCGGTCGGCATCCCCATACAGCAGCAGCGTCGGCACCTGGATGTGCGGCAGCACCTCCCGCAGGTCGGCCTCGGCGAAGCCCTGCACCATCGGTCGCATCCCGGCCGGGCGGACCTCCGACATCATCACCAGCGCCTCACTGACCACCTCCGCCGACGCCTGCTCGGTGAACAGCCCCGGCAGGTAGCCCCGCACCCACTGCTCGGGTGGCAGCTCGGCCTCGCGCAGGGCCCCTTCCAGGCGCTCCTGGACGACCTCAGGCGGGAGCGAGCCCGCCCAGCCTGCATACGCCGACGCCAGCACCAGCGAGCGTGGGACCTGGGGATGACGGCGGTACAGCTCCAGCGCCAGCCCCCCGCCCCACGACAACCCACCCACGTGGGGTCGTCCCAGGTCGAGCACCCGGATGAGCCCGGCCAGGCAGTCGGCGTAGTCAGGCAGCCGCCACGCCGCCGGTGGGTCTGCCGACCCGCCACAGCCAGGGGCGTCCCAGGCCAGGACGGTGAACTCGTCGGTCAGCCCCTCCAGCTGCCGCCGCCACTCGCGGCTGTCGGCCAGCCCCCCGTGCAGCAGCACCAGCGGCGCGCCTTGTCCGGCCCGTCGGTAGGCGACCCGGAGCCCTCCAACCTCGACGTGGTCCATGCCGTCCTCCATCGGCCACGGGCATCCACCCCAGCCGCACTCCGAGCCCGTGTGGCCTTGGAGCGGTCGAGCAACTCCAGGCTCTGGCCTCGCGGACAAGTTCCCACGAGTAACCCGTAGAGCCAAGGCACGGCCCGACGCGGAGCCTCTCGCGCATCACGCACCACGTCACCAACCAGACAAACTCACAGAACGCCGAAGCCCTGCAGCCAGCCGAGACGCAGGCGAACAGCCTCCGCGGCAACAATTGGTTCCGGGGCGGAGAGAGCTGCACAGCAGCGTAGCGCCACCTCGGCCGACGCCACGGCGTCTTCCTCCGCGTCATGATGTAGGAACTTGATGCCACAGTGATTGGCTACCACCGGCAGACTGTAGCTGAGGAGATCAGTCCACACCTTCTTAGCGAGCACTCTTGTGCAGAGGTATTCCAACCGAGGCCAGGATATTCCATAGGTATCGAGGGAATGGCGAAGGACGCTGATATCGAAGCTGGCGTGGTGGGCAACGACCTGGCGCCCTGCAAGGAGCGTCTCGATGGTCGGCCAGAGCGAGTCGAAGGTGGGCGCTGATGCCACGTCGGCCACCGTGATCCCATGGATCATGACGTTGTACGGGTTGAAATCCAGGGTTGGTGGCCTGATGAGCCAAGAGGCACGGTCGATGACTTGGCCGGCTTCAACGATGGCGACTCCAAGCGCGCAGGCGCTGGCTCGCGTTTCGTTCGCCGTCTCGAAGTCGATCGCCACCCACGACATCGGCCCTCCCTAGATCGCACCAGATCCTGAGGGGCGGACACTACGATACTGGTGCGACGAATGCTCATCTCGACCTCTCCGTTCAAGATTGCGGAGGATGAGCAGATTGTAGGCCATGGCGTGGGTCGGCTCACGCCCTGGCCGATGCCTGGACGCTGCCACCGTGCCGAACGGATGCTGTCCAGCAGCCGGCTTGAGAGGTCGTGGCCCTGCGGTAGCTACCGCACCCGGAATTGGATGCGCGTACCGCTCGCGATGGTCTCGGCCATCGCGTTGAGGTCCTTATCGTTGAGGGGGCCGTCTCGGAACTCCGGGTGTCGCTTGATGGCCGCCCGCACCGTGGGCACCGGCTGGCCGGCGTACCTGCGCCAGAGGTCGTCAGCGGCGGACTGTAATTCCTTCCCGACCTTGGTCATCTCCTGCTTGACGATCTTTTGCAGCGCGGCCTGGTTCAGCTTGACTTTGACGTTGTCTGCCACTGCCTGGGCTCTCCTTGGTTGGCTTGCCGGCGGAGGCTACCATGTCGGCTCCGCCCTCGTCGAACTAGTGTTTGCCCACGCTGGCCCGCATCGGGGGTAACGAAGAGCGACGCAGCTGAGAGCGGAGCCGACAGGCGGCGAGACAGAGGGAGCAGTCCGGTACTGGCTACGCGGCGCCGCCGGGGCCGTCGTGGGGCCGCGAGACAGCGGTCAACAGCGGTCAACAGCGGTGCCCCACGGACAACTAAAACCTACAGCTCCTAGCCGTAATCGGCCGTGATGAAGCCGCAGGTCCGTATATGGCATGCAAGGGGTCAGGGGTTCAAATCCCCTCAGCTCCACCAGGCACAACGCATCTCCCACTCACCCTCGCAGCGTCGTCTGCCAGCAATCTGCCAGCAAATGACGCCGAGTGGCCGCCTCAACGCGGAGCGTCACCAGGGCTGCTGGTCAAGGGCGGCTTCTGCCGTGGCCAGGACGACCACCAGGCGCTCCTCGACCGCGGCCACGACACGGGCGGCCATCTCCGGGGTGGTGTGCCGGTAGTGGGCCCCGATGGCGCTGGCCTCATGCCGGCCGGCCCGCCCGCTGGGCTGGTGGCCCATCAGCTCGTCGATGACCCGGGCCGGGATGCCGGCGTCCTCCAGCCAGGTCGAGAAGGTGTGGCGAAAGTCATGCGCGCCGTGCAGGTCGACCGCCTCCAGCAGGGGATGCTGGGTGGCTGGCCGCAGTGTCCACCGCCGCGTCTGGTCGTCGGCGTCGGCGGCGTCGGCCGCGGCCAGCTCGGCCAAGGCGCGGTCGATGGTGGCCCTCGAGGCGGTGCGACCTTGGCCGCTGAGTTGGGCCGCCAGCTGCTCGGCGGTCAAGGGTCCGTGGTCGCGGAGCGCCACGAGGACGCGGGCGGCGGTTGGTCGCAGCCCGGCGGTGGCCGGGTTGGCCAGCTTGGCCAAGGCGCCGTGGTAGGTGCGGCGGAAGTTGTGCCGCGACAGAACCGTGCGCGTGCCCTTCTTGACCCCGGGGCCACCGCGCTGACCGGGGCCGCCGCCGGGGCCGGTGAACAACAGGGCGGCGGGATCGCTGCCGGGCGGGAGCCGGCGGCGGACCGCCTCCACCACCTGGGGCGCCAGGGGGACCTCGCGGATGCTGGCATCGCTCTTGGGGCGAGGTTTGAAGCCGCTGCCGAACTGGCTGCCCGCCTGATAGCGCACATCGACGACCTGCACCGTTGGGATGGGCTGGTTGAGGTGGACGCGGCGTCGGTGGAGGCCGGCGAGCTCGCCGATGCGCAGGCCGGTGCCGAGCAGAGTGATGACGTGATCCCACCAGAACAGCGGGAAACACGCCAACAACTGGCCGGCTTCCTCGGGAGTGAGGGCGCGGCGTTTGCCGGGTCGCAGGACCAGGTCGGGGTCGGCGCGGCGCTTGGGGGCGGGGACCTTGCGGACTGGGTTGGTGTCGATCGCGCCTTCGTCGAGGGCGAACTGGAAGATCCGCAGGGCCAGGGAGCGGCATTGGCCAAGGGTGGCCGGGCCGACCTTGGCGGCCAGGTCGCGTTGCCAGCGGCGCGCGTCGGCGGGGCCGATCAGCTCGATCGGGTGGTCAGCGAACCAGGGCCGCACGTGCAGCCGGAGCCGGCTCTCGGTGATGGCCAGGGTGTTGGGGCTGCGGTCGGGGTCGGTGGAGTACAGCTCCCACCACTCATCGGCCCACCGGCTGAACGGTAGGCGGCCGCGGCGGCGACCCTGCCAGGTGCCGCGTCGGAGCTCCAGGCGTTTCTCGGCGGCCAGGTCGCGGGCCTCATCGGCGGAGTCCACGGTCTTGGCGCCTTGGGAGCCGTCGTCCAGGCGCCAGGACACCTGGTAGCGGTGGCCGCGCTTGCGCCAGGTCACCGAGCCCATCAGGGCAACCGCTCCTCGAGCGTGAGCAGCCAGGGGCTGGTTGGCGACAGGCTGCCCTGTCGAGGCACATCGGCAGGCCGCTGGCGGGCGCTGACCGCTGGGCAGGGCTCCCGATATGGCCGGGAACGGCTGAGGCCGTTCTCGTTGGATAACGTGACAGGCGAGTTCACCCTCATCGGCAGCCGCCCGAGGTATCGCCGCGCGCCGCAGAAACGCCAGAATCGACAGAAACAGCTCCGGCGGTTGTTTTTGCTGTTTCTGTCATTTCTGCGGCGCGCGGCAGCGGGTTGACCAGGAACCGCGGCGAGGCTGGCCGACCCCGGCCGCGCGGGTCCTGGGAGGGTTCAGGGTCGACCCGGCGCAGGTAGCCGTGCTCCTCGAGCAGCCGTAGGGCTGGCTCGAGGTCGGTGGCCGTGGCGAAGTGGCCGCGGGGGGCGGCTCGGTGGGCGTCGCGGCGGCTGAACTGGGTCCGGTTGGTCCGGTGGATCCAGTCCAGGAGCCAGCGGGCGTCGTCGACTCGGGCGTCGGTGCCCATGAGGTCGAAGACGGCGCGGGCGTGCTCGATAAGGTAGTCGGCCAGCTGGATGGCGCGGGCGAAGGTGTCGGGTTTAATTGGTTGGGCCCAGCCGTCGCGGAGGTGGTCGGCGAGGTGGAGGAGGCCGGCGAGGCGGCAGGTGGCGCCGGCCAGCTTGGCTGCCCAGCCGGCCAGGTGGGCCAGGTCGCCGCTGTCGGCGGCCAGCCGGGGCTCCAGGTCGCGCTCGAAGGCGAGCAGCAGGTCGCCCGCCTCGGGATCGAGGGACAGCAGGGTCGGCCAGTGGTCGCTGTTAGACCCGGCCAGCGTGGTCAGGCTGGCCGCCAGGGCCTGCAGCTCCAGGGCGTAGCGGTCGGCCACCGGCTCGGGGACAGGTGGGGCGCCGGCTTGGCGGCGGCCAACCAGGCTGGCCGGGAGGCTATAGAGGAACCGGGCCAGCAACCCCCGACCCCGGAAGCCGGGTCGTCCGGCCAGGCCTTGGAGGACTTCAGGTTGAACGGTGAGGCCGATGGTGAGGCAGGGGCGTTGGACGTATTCGGGGGGTCGGCCGCGGCGGTCGACCTTGAGCAGGTCGCCGGCGTGGCCCTTGAGGTAGACGCCCAGGTTGGGGCCGACCTGCTGGTTGTAGCGGCCGGCCATCTGGTCAAACACGTCGCCTTCGGGTGAGAGGAGGGCGATGCGGCCGTAGGTGGCCAGCAGGCCGGCCAGGGCCTCGGGGGTGGCGTCATCGACCAGCCACCGCGGGATCGGCGGGACCACGAGGCGGGCAGCCTCGGCGGCCCGGGCGATGGCTTCCGCCTGCTTGGCTTCGGCCTGGTCGACGGGGGCCTTGCTGGCGGCGGCTTCGGCCTGGGCGGCGGCCTGGTCGGCGATGCGCCGCAGGGTGGTGGTCTCGGTGATCCCGGGCAGGGCGACCGCGGCCTGCTGGCGTTCGAAGTCGGCCACGGGGTGGGTGAGGGCGGTGAAGACGCTGCTCTTGCGGGCCCCGGCGTCCATGCCCAGGGCGATGAACAGGCACAATGGCTCGCGCCAACCCGGGCGAGGCTCCACTTCGACGGCGCCGGCGGCCACGGTGGCCAGGACCGCGAGGGCGAGCATGCCGGCCAGGTCCGGTGGGGTCTGGGTGGCGGTGGCCACTGCGGCCACGTAGTCGCCTAGCCAGGCTGGAAGGACCTCGACCGGGAACGGGGGCACCTGGCCTGCCACCCCGAAGGGGACCGGCGGCTCCCAGCCGCGCCCGTCCCTCCCGGCGGTGGTGTCAGCGAACTCGCCGGCCAGCTGGGCCAACTGCGCGGGGTCGGCGTCGGAATGGGCGAGGCGGATGCCCAGGTCGATCACCCGCCGGCGCCGGGCCATCTCCGCGACCAACCCGGCGTAGTGGGCGGCGTTGGCCACGGTCGGCACCGCCTCGACGAGGGTGTGGAGGAACGGGCCGCCGCCCACATCGACGAGCTCGCCGCTGTGGTCCAGCTCCCCCAGCACGGTCACCGGATCGGTGGGCTGGCCGCGGTCGGCCAGCCGGAGCATGGCGCGCCAGATGGTGCGGTGGGCGGGCCGGTAGAAGTCGGCCTCCTCGAGGACGGCGGCGACCTCGACCAGTAATCGTCCGGCGGTAAGGACGGCTCCGAGCACCGCCTCTTCGGCCTCCAGGTTGTGGGGTGGTTGACGGTCGGGTTCAGGCACCGGTCGCAGGCGGCCCCTGGCCGGCTGCCGGCGCGGCTTCGGTTCGTTCATCGACGCGTGCTGCGGGGGCTACTCCCCCGCCGCCGGGGCTTGGGTGCGAGCGGCCGCTGGTCCAGGATTTGCTTGACGTAGCGCTCGGTCACCTCCAGGCCCTCGGCGTTGAGGTCGCTGGTGATCTCGCGCACGGTCAGGTTCTGAATCTGTTCGGGGCCGAGCCGTTCCAGGTAGGCCTCGATGCGTTGGCGCTTGGTCATCACGGCGCCGTCAGCAACCGCTCCAGCCGGCAGGCCGGTTTGCCTGTTTGGTGGGTTTTCCGGAAGGTGGTGAGCTGCCGGAACCTGCCCGTCGGCCCTGAGGGGCCAGCCGCCCGGCAAGCCGGGGGGCGGAAGGTTCCAGTCCAGCCCGTCCGAGCGCCAGACCGCACCCTGCAGCATGCCCTCGGCGGCTGGGGGAGTGATTGGTCCGAGGGGTCTGCCGAGGGCGGTCATGACCCATCTGACGATCTGGATGTCGATCTCGAAGGCCAGCATCATCAGCACCGGCGGCAGGGCCGCAGCCAGCCGACGGCCCGGGTCGGCGCCGGCGTGCTGGAGGTTGAACCACACCGTCAGGGCCCCGGTGAGGAGCATGGTGAGGATGGGCCAGCCGCGGGAGCCGCGCAGGATGCCGGCCAGGATGGCGGCGAGTTGGGCGACGATGAACGCGGCGTCGAGCAGCAGGGGCCAGAGGCGGGTGAGGCGGTCGGAGTAGAGGCCGGTGTCGCGCACCCAGGCGTACAGGGCGCCGTAGCTGGTGGCGAAGGACACCGCGGCCACGCCGAAGGTGAGGGCGGCCACGGTGATGATGATGGCCCGGCCGAGGGGGTTGAGGTCCGAGAAGCGCAGGGTCACAGCAACCTCCTGGTCGACGTCGAGGCCACGACAGGGGAGCGGGGTATCGCTTGGCCCTTGGTGGTGGCGGAGGAGCGGTTGGGTCGGTCGGTCTGCTGGCCGGCTCGGTGCCAGAGGTCGACCAACCAGCCAGCCGCTCCAGTCACGGCCCGGATGGCCTTGGTCACAGCGCGGGCCACGGCGGCCGCAACCCGGATCAGCCCGGGGCGGTCCTGGCCGGCCTCCAGCTTCGGCTTGGCCCTGGCCGCCTGCGTGGCCTCGGGGTTGGCCGAGGAGCCGGTGGGGCTGGTCAGCGGCGGGTCGACGGTGTTGGCCAGGGTTAACAGGCCCGCCAGCAGGGCGACGACGGCGTACTCGGCCACCGACCGGGCCAGCGGGCCCGGCCCGGCGCTGCGGTGGAGGGTCAGTAGGACGACCACCAGGGCGGCGAGGCCGATGGTGAGCAGGCTCTGGGTGGACAGGCCGGGGCTGGGGTGGTCGTGGCCGAGGACGAAGCCGACCACGGTGCCGAAGCCGGCTAGGGCCAGGGTGGGCCACCACCAGCGGGCCAGGGATCCAGCGACGCGGAGGGGGAGGGGGCCGTGGTCGACCAGTGGGCTCCAGCCGGGGAGGGGCTGGCCCCAGCCTGGGGCCGGTCCCCAGCCGGGGATCCCGCCGGCCTGGCGGGTGCGGTAGCTGCGTTGCATCGGGGTGCTCCTTGATGAGGGGTTGGCGGTGGGCGGCGCATCCGCCTGGGTCGGGTTCGGGTCCCGCCACTCACCGGACGAGGGTTGGGAGCTAGGCCGATCGGCGGCGTCGGCTGAGGGGGATGACGGGTTCGCAGCGGTGGCTGGCGAACACCCGGTCGGCGATGGGCTTGGGCCCGCGGAACAGGGCTCGGCGGCAAGTCATGCAGCACACAGCCCAGGTGCCGTCGCCCATGTCGATGAGCCAGAGGTTGCGGTAGGCCATGAACGGGCTCCTTGGTGGGTGATGGGAGGGGGGCGGGTCGGTGCGTGGCCGGGTGCAGCGGGTTGGGGTTGGCGGGCTAGATGAGGCCGAGGACGAGCAGCCAGGACGGTTGGCCGTGTTCGCAGGTGCCGTCGGGTTCGACAAAGCAGCCGTCGGTGGCCTCACAGCCGCCGTCCTCCTCGACCTGACGCTGGAGCTCCTCCAGCGGAGGGCGCGGCATGGCCTTTACCTCCTTCCTTAGGTGGGGGTGGCGGTGGGGGGCGCGTCCGTCCTGGATGCGGTTCCGGGTTCGCGCCCACCCATCCGGCCCCTCCAGGGGGCAGCCCGGGGGAGTAACAGCGTCTGCTGAGGCCGCAACGCAGCCGAGCGCGGTGGCCAGGTCCGGGTGGCCGCTCACCGCAGTCGGCCCTTTTCAGCGGGCTGGTGGTCGCTGGCGTCGCTGACCTCGGCTGCGCAGGGCAGACACAGCCAGAGGACGACGTCGGCCTTGGGGTGCTGTCTGGTCGGGCCGACGTGGGCCTCCACCGGCGCTCTGGCCGGAGTGGGGTTGCCGCACAACGGGCAGGGCCGCGGGGCCGACCTAGGCGTGGTCATCGTCGCCCACCGCCTTGGGTCCGGTAGCGGGCGGCAATGGCCTTGACCCTGGCCACATAGGCCCAGGAGCGGTTGTAGGCGAACACGGCCCGATCCAGCCGGCGAGGAGCACCGTGAGCGCACAGGTAGCGGGCGGCGGCCGGGATGGCGTCGCCGGGGTCATAGACGCTTGGGTGGCCGTCGTGGTCGAAGTCGGCGCCGTAGCGGGCCCAGGCGTTGCCGGCCCGCCCGGTGCCGATGCCGAACTGCATCGGCCCGGCCGCCCCGGCGCTGTTCCAGCCGGAGCGGACCCCGGGCAGGGGGCTGCGGCCGTGGTCGGACTCGACCTTGCCCACGGCGGCCAGGACGCTCCAGGACAGCCCCGGGCAGCGCCCGGCCGCCTGGCGGTACAGGCGCAGGTAGCCGGTGGGGATGTCGGCCCGGGCGGCCGGGCTTGGTGGCGCCTGCCGAGTTGATCGGCCTGGGCGGGCGGGCTTGGCGGCGGCCGGGGGGTCTAGCAGGCCCAGGTCCTCGGCCACGCCGTAGGCGGTCACGGCCAAGATGAACAGACAGGCCAGGATCACACTCCGGCGCGGCCCCAGCGCGGCCAGCAGCCGCAACGGCGCCAAGGCCAGCCAGACGGCCAGGGTCATCGGCACCACCGCCGCACGACCGCGTCGGGGCTGACCGGCGGCCCACCGTTGGGGTGGATCTGGAAGTGGAGGTGGGGCGGGCCGCCGCGGGCGTTGCCGGTGGTCCCCACAAGGGCGATCTGCTGGCCTGTTTGGACCTGCTGGCCGAGGTGGACCAGGTTGTGGTGGTTGTGGGCGTAGTAGTAGGCGGTGCCGCGTTGGTCGCGCAGCCAAAGGCTGATCCCGCCTCGGCCCCGATCGAGGTTGCTGAGGCGGCTGATGTGGCCGCTGGCCACCGCGACCAGGGGCGTGCCGGCGGGGGCGAGCAGATCGATGCCCTGATGCCACCGCCGACCGCCGTCGCGGGGGGCGCCCCAGCCTTGTCCGATCCGGACCGATCCCTTGACCGGACACACCCTCCCACCACCAGGGCCACGGGCGGGTGGCTTGGGGAGACGAGGGAGCACCCTGGCCGGGCCCGGGGCCTGGCGGAGCTCGTTGACCAGGGGACGGAGCCGGTCGAACTGCGGAGCGGCCAAGGCGGCCACCACTGTGACCACCACCAGCACGGCCAGCCCGCCACCAGGGGCGGGGCGGCGGGGCGGCGGGGCGATCACGACTCCCCCCCGAGCTGCCGCTGGACCGTGGCGACGGCGACGGCTGGGTCGAGGGGGCCGCCGGTCCCCCGGCACAGCGGGTAGCGCCGATAGGCCGAGCCCTGGTTCTTGAGCCGCCGCTCCCGGCCCCGGGTGGCCGGATACTCACACCAGGCCAGCTCGAACGACAGCCCCGCCTCCAGGGCCACCTGGACCAGCCGACCCGCCCCCGACCAGGCGGGGTTGCGATGCTGGGCGATGCGGCGGACCAGGTCCTCGGTCCAGCCCCAGTAGTGGCCGGCATACTGGCCCCGACAGCCCTGCCCCTGCAGAGGCCGATGCTCGCCGGTGGTCGGGTCGCGGAAGCACAGCAGATACACCCAGCCTTGGGGACCGGGCTGGGCCCAGGGCTGTTCGGCGATCCAGGCCCGCAAGGCCGTCGCCGGGTCGGCGGGTGCCGGGGTCGGCGCCGGCATAGGCCGACCGGCCTGGGCTTGGATGGCCGCCTTGACCACGTGGCGTAGCCGGCTCAGTTGCACCTGGACCTCGAGGGGGAGCCGGCCAGTGAGGCGGTGGGCGTCCAGCAGCACGAGCAGCCCGGAGGCGACCGAGGCGACCTGCAGCTCTACTCGCAGCGGGGGGGCCGGGGCGATGGCTGACCGGCCCGCCGCCGGGGCCGTGGCGGCCGTCATGAGCCCTCACCGACCTGGCGGCCCAGGGCCCGGTGGCGGCGCTGGCGGGCTCGGTCGACCGCCCGCAGTTGCTCGGCCGCGACCGGGTCCTGCCGCCGCCGGCGTCGCGTCGCCCGAGAGGTCGCTTGCGTGC
>Ga0307415_100001021_pt1 | contig 12925 bp, 12 predicted proteins | sample DK1Cmetagenome_FD_204524 | JGI IMG/M metagenome (GOLD analysis project Ga0307415, IMG submission 204524) | Maize rhizosphere microbial communities from greenhouse at UC Davis, California, United States - DK15-C-2 | ecosystem: Host-associated > Plants > Roots > Rhizosphere > Soil | place: USA...
GGGGGTCGACGTTAAGGACGAGAAGGACACCTTGCCCTTCCACCCGTTCTACACGGCGAAGGACGGCTGGTTCGCGGCTGCGGTCCTGCTGGTCTATGCGCTGGTGACCTATTTCGTGCCCAATTACCTGGGGCACCCGGACAATTACATTCCGGCCAACCCTCTGGCGACGCCCGCGCACATCGTGCCGGAATGGTATTTCTGGCCCTTCTACGCGATCCTCCGCTCATTCACGGTCGACTTCATCCTGGAGGCCAAGTTGTGGGGCGTGCTCGCGATGTTCGCGTCTATCCTGCTGCTGTTCTTCCTGCCCTGGATCGACAAGTCGCCGGTTCGTTCGGGATCCTACCGGCCGCTGTTCAAGCGCTTCTTCTGGCTGTTGATCGCCGACATAATCCTGCTCGGCTATATCGGCGGCGCGGAGATTACGCCGCTCAACGTTGCGCTGGGCCAGGCGGCGTCGGCTTATTATTTCCTCCATTTCCTCGTGATCCTGCCGCTGATCGCGCGATTCGAAACTCCGCTCCCGCTGCCCTCGTCCATTTCCGCCTCCGTGCTTCACGGAGAGAAGGCCGAGGCCGCACCCGCGGGATCACCGCCGCGCAGCGGTTCGGTAGCCACTGCGGCGGCTGAGTAAGAAGGGCAGCGGAACATGCTTCGTTTGGTGACCGGTCTCATTGGCCTCGTCTTCGCAGGGGTTCTGCTGATCTCACTCGGCAGCACGGCGGCGACGTATTTCAGCAGCCCTCCGGAAGAGACCGCGGCGGAAGAGTTCCATCTGCACCCTAAGCCGCTGTCGCTTCCCAGCGATGGGCCCTTCGGGAAGTTCGACAAGGCCCAGCTCCAGCGCGGCTTCCAGGTCTACAAGGAAGTCTGCGCCGCCTGCCATAGCCTGAGCCTGGTGTCGTTCCGCGACCTTCACGCGCTTGGCTATGAAGAGCCCGAGATCAAGAAGATTGCGAGCGACTGGGCCATCCAGGTTCCGTCGATCAATCCGGACACGGGTGAGGCAGCGACCCGCAAGGCCGTTCCGTCCGACCGCTTCCCGAGCCCATTCCCCAATGAGATTGCAGCGCGAGCGGCGAACAACAACGCGCTTCCGCCCGACCTTTCGCTGATCGCCAAGGCGCGCGAGGGCGGGGCTCATTACGTCTACTCGCTGCTGACGGGCTATCGTCCGCAGCCGGCCGAATTGCTCCGTAAGTTCCCGGACGCGAAAACGCCGAACGGCCTGCACTACAATCCGTATTTCGCGAACCTCAATCTCGCGATGCCGCCACCGCTCGCGGCCAACGGACAGGTCACTTATGCTGACGGTACGGCTTCGACGATCGACCACATGGCGAAAGACGTCTCGGCGTTCCTGGTGTGGGCTGCTGAACCCAAGCTGGAGAGCCGCCGTGCGGCCGGCCTCGCGGTTTCAGTGTTTCTGCTGGTGGCAATGATCCTCGCTTATCTCGCCTATCAGCAGATCTGGCGGGACGCGAAGCGCGCGGTTCGCGTGACTGGTGCCCTCGATCCGAAAAACCAGGCAAAGAGCCGTAGCGCGAAGGCAAAGCAGGGCGTCGCCGGCTAGGCCTTTCCAGTTGCGGTTGCGAAGGTTGGAGAGGCAATGCTGACTGCAGCAGTGCGCGCGTCATTCATCGCAGCGACATCAGCGCGCGCGCAAGAGCCGAGCATCATCGGCTTTGATTCCCCAAGGAGGGGACGGTTATGCGTATTGCGGCTCTCTTGCTCGCAGCGGCCTCGCTAGGCGGCTGCGCTTACAACGGACTGGGTCTCGGCGTCGGTTACGGCAACGGCTATAGTCCCTACGGCTACGGCTATAGCCCCTATGGCTATGGCGGCAGCGGGATTTCTTACAGCGTCGGCTATGGCAGTGGCTATGGCTACGGCTCGCCTTATGGGTACGGTGGGTACGGCGGCTACGGCGGCTACCCCTACGGCTATGGCGGATACGGCGGCTATGGTTCGCCTTACTGGGGCTGGAACGACGGCTTCTATTATCCCGGCACCGGCTATTACGTTTACGACCGCTACAAGAACCGCCGGGTCTGGACCGACGCGCAGAAGCGTTACTGGACCGAGCGGCTTCAGCGGGCGCAGTCGACGAACGGCGTCACCAAGATGCCGAACACGCGGCTTAGCCGTGAAATCTGGGCGGACTTCAACCGTCCCCAGACCACGACCAGCGTAACCACGCAGGGCGTGTCTCGGGCTCCGCGGGCCAGCAGAACAGTCGAGCGTTCGAACCGGGCAGAACGGGTTCAGCAGCGGGAAGACCGCCGGGTCGAACGCGAATCGAACCGGGCCAGCAGCTCCAACGACCGTCGGCGCAACCGCGACAACTAAGGTGCAGCGGCGCCGACGGGGCGCCGCCGCATCAGTACGATCGACGTATAGGTCATCACCGGGACGCCGTCCTGGTTGGTGACCGTCGTGCGCGTCCGGACCGAGCCGATCTCCGGCTTGCTGCGCGAGGGCGTTGCCTCAACCACTTTGCCGTGCACGGTCAGCGTATCGCCTGGGTAGACCGGCTTCAGCCAGCGGAGCTCGTCAACGCCCGGAGCGCCTAGACCGGCCTGCTGGTCGTTCACCACGAAGCGGGCAATCACCGCCATGGTCATGGCGCAGGTGTGCCAGCCGCTCGCCGCGATCCGCCCAAAATGGGTCTTCGCCGCCTCCTCGTCCGACAGATGGAATGGCTGCGGGTCGTACTTCCGGGCGAACTCCAGAACCTCCTCGCGTGTGACTTCATAGGAGCCGAACGTGGTTTCGGCGCCAACTTCCATGTCTTCCCAATATTTCATGCGGAGCGCGATAACCGCTGTCCCGGCTTGGCGCGAGGTTTAAGGTCGGGCTACGGGGAAGGCATGGCAACCAGCTTCCCGTCGACCAGCCGATGGCATCCGCGCCTGATGGAGGCGGCGGCGGCGCTTCACGAAAACCGGCTGGACGTTGCCGAGCGGCTCCTGAAACCGCACCTCAAGAAAGATCCGTTCGACGTGCGGGCGATCCGGATGCTGGCGGAGCTTGCGGCGCGACTGGGACGACTCCAGGATTCCGAGACGCTTCTCCGCCGGGCGCTGGAGATCGATCCGAACTTCACGGCTGCCCGCGTCAACCTGGCGATGGTCCTCGGGCGACTCGGGCGCGCCGCCGAGGCGCTCCCACTGCTCGACGAGATATTCAAATCCGAGCCGGATCGGCCGGGCAACTTCAATCTCAAAGCGGCAACGCTGGGTCGTCTCGGCGATTTCGAACAGGCGCTCGGGCTTTACGAACAGGCATTGGTTCGAGCACCGAATCAGCCGGGTGTGCTGCTCAGTTACGGCCACATGCTCAAGACCGTTGGCCGGCTCGACGATGCAATCGCCGCTTACCGCAAGGCCATCGCACTGAAGCCGGAAATGGGGGAGGTCTGGTGGAGCCTGGCCAATCTCAAGACCGTTCGCTTCACCGATTCTGATATCGCCGTTATGCGCGACGCTCTCGCCCGCGACGACTTGTCGGACGGCGACCGTTTCCACCTCAATTTCGCGCTTGGGAAAGCACAGCACGATGCCGGCGCGGCCGAGGAAGCATTCGGCCATTATGTGGAGGCCAATGCGCTTAGGCGCACCTATCATCCGTTCCGGCCCGGCGAGATCACGAGCCTCGTCGACCGCAGCATCGAGGTTTTCACCGGCGACCTGTTGTCGCGACCCGGCGGATGCGAGGCTCCCGATCCCATCTTCATAGTTGGAATGCCGCGCGCCGGCTCGACGTTGGTCGAGCAGATCCTGTCGTCGCACAGCCTGGTAGAAGGAACTGCCGAGCTTCCGGACATGCCGACGCTTGCGAGGTCGCGAAAGCCGTACCCGCTGTCGGCTAGCGAACTGACGCCGGACGAGCGGCGAGCCCTCGGCGAAGAATATTTGAAGCGCACGTCCGTCCAGCGGCGCACTGACAGGCCCTTCTTCATCGACAAGCTGCCGAACAACTGGATGTTCGTGCCGTTCATCCACCTGGTGCTGCCCAACGCGAAGATCATCGACGCGCGGCGGCATCCGCTTGGCTGTTGCTTCTCGAGCTTCCGACAGCATTTCGCCCGCGGCCAGGACTTCACCTACGATCTCGGCGATCTCGGCCGCTACTATTCGGACTATGTGCGGCTGATGGCCCACGTGGACAGCGTCCTTCCCGGGCGCGTGCACAGGGTGATTTACGAGCGGATGGTCGAGGACACCGAAAGCGAAGTCCGGGCATTGCTCGCCCATTGCGGGCTGCAGTTCGAGCCGCAGTGCCTGGAGTTCCACAAGACGGAGCGGGCGGTCCGCACCGCAAGTTCCGAGCAGGTCCGGCGTCCGATCTACAAGGACGCCACTGAGGAATGGCGGCCGTATGAGCCGTTCCTGCTGCCATTGAAGGAAGCGCTTGGGCCGGTTCTGGACTCCTATCCGGGCGTTCCCGCGTCATTCCTGCAACGCTAGCGCGTCAATCGTTACGGTCCCGGTCGAGCGGCTGTTGACATTGCCACATCGCTCTGTCGCAATGACGACATATTGCAGAGGGGGCTCTGATGACTGACCGCGCCTTGCGTACGATCGCGCTTGGATTCCTTGCTTCTACCGCGTTGAGCTCGCCAGCCTTCGCACAGTCGCCAGCCGACGCGACTCCTCAAACGGAATCGACTCAATCCCCCGCTCCCGGCACGAATGCGACGGATGTCACCGGGGAAACTCCGAAAGAGCAGGTTGCACGCGATGGCCGCGTTCGTGACGAGAGCGAGATCATCATCACGGCAACGAAGCGCGAGGAAAATCTTCAGGACGTGCCCATCAGCGTGCAGGCGATCGGCACTCGGCGCCTCGACCAGCTGAACGTTTCGAACTTCGAGGATTACACCAAGCAGCTGCCGTCAGTCAGCTATCAGACTTTGGCACCGGGTTATACGACGGTCTACATGCGCGGCGTCGCGACGGGCGGTGACGGCAACCACACCGGCTCGCTTCCTCTGGTCGGCACCTACCTGGACGAGCAGCCTGTCACCACGATCGGCGGAACGCTCGACGTCCATATTTACGACATCGCCCGTATCGAGAGTCTCGCGGGTCCGCAGGGCACGCTTTATGGGGCATCGAGCGAGGCGGGCACGATCCGCATCATTACCAACAAGCCCGAGCTTGGCGTGACGTCAGGACGCGTCGACGGCGAGCTGAACAGTGTCGCTCACGGCGGCGTTGGCGGCAGTCTCGAGGGAATGATCAACCTGCCGGTCGCGGACAACATCGCGTTCCGTGCGAGCGCCTTCTACCAGCGCGACGCCGGCTACATCGACAACGTCCCGGCGCAATTCACCTTTTGCGGTGATCCAATCAAGGCTCCGGATCCCGACCCAGAGGCCGAGCCCGGCTCCTTGATTACCGTCGGCTGCGTTCGCAACGGCTTCCACGAAGACAATGCCGCGTTCGTGAAGGACAACTTCAACGTAAACAGGACCTATGGCGGACGGGCGGCACTGAAGATCGACCTGGATGAAAACTGGACGATCACACCGACCATCATGCACCAGCATTCCAAAACCGAAGGCGTCTGGTTCGGTGATGACGCACTCGATGACTTGCAGACCCAGCGCTTCCGGAAGGAGCCGGGCGTCGACAAGTGGACGCAATATGCGCTGACCGTCGAGGGCAGGATCGGCACCTTCGATGTGACCTACGCGGGCGCCTACATGAACCGACCGAACCACGCGGTCGGCGATTACATGGAATATACCGAAGCCTACGACATCTATTACGAGCCGTACGGGGGCATCGCGAACTATCTCTACTTTACGGATGCCGACGGAAACCAGGTCAATCCGAACATGTACATCAACGGCAGCAATCATTTCAAAAAGATGAGCCACGAGCTGCGCGTTGCATCGCCACAGGAGAACCGTTTCCGGGTGATCGGCGGCGCCTTCTACCAGCGCCAGTTCAACCACATCGTGCAGGAATATCGGCTCGACAACCTCGATCCGGCGTTGTCGGTCAACGGCCGCCCGGGGTTCATGTGGCTGACCGATGAGCATCGCGTCGACCGCGATTACGCGCTGTTCGGTGAAGCCAGCTTCGACATTGTGCCGCAAGTGACGCTCACTGCCGGCGGACGTTATTACAAGTTCAACAACACGGTCTTCGGCTTTGCCGGGTACGGCCGCAATCCCTTGTACGACGTCCCTGGCTCAGAGGTTCCCCCGAACGCCTTCGGGAGCACCAAGACGGGCATACCCCAATGCTTCGTGACAGGAGGACTCACATACGCAGAGGCCCTTGAGGCTGGTACGGACAGGACGTTCATTGGAGACCCGCTCGACGGTACTCCCTGCATCAACGTCGGACGTGTCGAGGACGGAGACGTCAAAGGGAAGCAGAGCAAGGGCAACGGCTGGATTTATCGCCTCAACGGAACCTGGAAGCCGCGCGAAGGACTCATGTTCTACGGCACCTGGTCGAAGGGTTTCAGGCCCGGCGGAATCAACCGGCAGCCCGGCCTCGCGCCATACAATCCCGACAACCTCACCAACTATGAGCTGGGCTGGAAGACCTCTTTCGGCCGGCTGCGCTGGAACGGCGCCGCTTATCACCAGAGCTGGGATGATATGCAGTTCAGCTTCCTCGGTGAGAACAGTCTGACCGTGGTCCAAAACGGGCGTCAGGCCCGGATCAACGGACTGGAGACCGACATCAATTATCTTGCCGGCGGTTTGTCGCTGACGGCTGCCGCAGCATACACCGATGCCAAGACGAACGGGAACATCTGCGACGTCGCGGCCGACGATGCGCCGGATTGCGATACCTTCTTCCCGGATCTGGGAAGCAAGGGCACGCAAGACGAGATCTCGGTTCCTGACGGCACGCGACTTCCCGTCACCCCCAAGTTCAAGATCACGGGCACTGCTCGCTATACCTGGGACATGTGGTCCGGTAGGGCGCACGGCCAGATCGGCGTCGTCCACCAGGGTTCGGCGGCTTCGGCGCTAAAGCCATCGGACGAGGCGATCACTGGAAAACTCCCGGCCTACACGCTGGTCGATCTTTTCGCGGGTTACGACTGGGGCAATTACAGCATCGAGCTTTTCGGCACGAACATCTTCGACAAGCGCAATCAGCTGTCGCGAACCACGGTCTGTTTGCCCTGCAGCGTCCCCGAGAACGTGATCGGCGACCCCACCGGACTTAACCAGGTCCACTACGTTCCCGGCCGTCCGCGGACGATCGGGCTTCGCGCCGGCATGAAGTTCTAGCGGAACGCGGCACGGGGAAGGGAAGGGGCGCCCGAGGGCGCCCCTTTCTTGTCGGGAGCCATTGCCGTTTCCAAGCGTCCAGCCGTCATGCCTTCACGCGGCCGCCTGACTTCGCTCCTCGTTGCGCTGCTGACGGCCCTTTGGCTCGTCATGATGCTGTTGGGCGCGGGGGCGGCCGATCGCTGGCTGCTTGGCCACCTTTATTCTGCGCATTATCCGCTGCTTCGCGGCGCGGCGACATCGGTCACCGTCTTCGGCAACTGGCAGGCGGTGATCCTGTTCAGCGTCATTGCCGTCTTCTGGCTCCTCTATCGGAAAAAATACCGCTCGGCGCTGCTGCTGATCTCCGTCACCCTGCTCGGCAGGTCCTTGGTTGAAATCCAGAAGTTCGGCATCCATCGGCTGAGACCAAGCGAGCTTGAGCATCTGGTGCCGGTGAACAGCCTCTCATTTCCGAGTGCGCACGCAGCCAATTCGATGATCCTGCTGCTTAGCCTGGCGATGATCGCCGCGCCGCGCGAGCAGCGCTGGTGGGCAGTCCCGGCCGCGCTCGCCGGCACTTTCCTCGTCGGCATCAGCCGGCCAATGCTGGGGGTTCACTGGCCGAGCGACGTGGTCGGCGGATGGTCATTCGGAGCGGCCTGGGTGCTGGCGATGCTGGCAATTGCGGAGCGCTGGCCGGCGCGGGAGGAAAGGCCCGCTACACGTTAAAGCGGAACAGCAGGACGTCGCCGTCCTGGACGACATAATCCTTGCCTTCCGCCCGCATCTTCCCAGCATCCTTGGCACCGGTTTCGCCGCCGCAGGCGATGAAATCCGCATAAGCGATGGTCTCGGCGCGGATAAAGCCGCGCTCGAAGTCGGTATGGATCTCCCCCGCGGCTTCCGGAGCCCTGGCGCCCCGATGCACGGTCCACGCGCGCGATTCCTTGGGGCCCGCCGTGAAGAAAGTGATTAGCCCAAGCAGCTCGTAGCCTGCGGTGATCACCCGTGCGAGGCCGGTCTCGGTCAGGCCAAGATCGGCGAGGAATGCCTGCCGTTCTTCCTCGGGAAGGGTAGCGATCTCCGCCTCGATCGCGGCGGACACGACGACTGCCCTGGCGCCCTCGGCGGCAGCCTTTTCGAACACCCGTTCTGAATGCGCATTGCCGTTGGCAGCGTCACCCTCGTCGACATTGCAGACGTAGAGCACGGGCTTGGCGGTCAGCAGCTGGGCGCGCTGCAGCGCTTTGCCTTCCTCCGCATCTTTGGGCCTCGTCAGCCGGGCCGGCTTGGACTCGCGCAAAAGTTCTAGCGCCTGACCGAGGACGGACGCTTCGATCTTCGCTTCCTTGTCGCCCTGCTGCGCCTTTTTGACGAGATTGGGCACCCGGCGCTCAAGGCTATCCAGATCCGCCAACATCAGCTCGGTCTCGACGGTTTCCGCGTCCGCGACCGGATCGACGCGTCCCTCGACGTGGGTGACATCCCCTTCCTCGAAGCAGCGCAGGACATGCACGATTGCGTCGACCTCGCGGATGTTGGCGAGGAACTGGTTGCCCAGGCCTTCGCCCTTCGAAGCGCCGCGGACCAGACCCGCGATGTCAACAAACTCGATCTGGGTTTCAAGCCGCTGGGCGGACTGGGCGATGTCGGCGATCTGATCCAGCCGCTCATCCGGGACGGCCACACGCCCGACGTTCGGCTCGATCGTGCAGAACGGGTAATTCGCCGCCTGCGCCGCGGCAGTCTCGGTCAAGGCGTTGAAAAGGGTCGATTTACCGACGTTCGGCAAACCGACGATGCCGCAGCGAAAGCCCATGATGGTTCCTGGAAATGAAGGGAGTTGGCGCCCTTTAGGCGAAGTTGAATGAAATGCTCAACCGGTCGGATTTGCCACGTCCCGCCAACACTTCGTGGCGCAGCCAGCTCTCCCACATCAGCAGTAGACCGGGCCGTGGGTCGATCGTGACAAAGGTGTTCGGGCGAGTGGGCGCGGCCATCATCAAGGGCAGGCGGGGATCCTCAAAGCGGATCGCTCCTGATCCGGCCGGCGCCTCGACATAGAAAGTTCCCGAAATGATGCTGTGCGGGTGGATATGCCCACCATGATGTCCACCTGCTTTCAACAGGTTGACCCACAGGCTGTCGAGCCTCGGCTTGCGGCCCAGCTCGAAGCCGCAATCGTTCGCAAAGGCAGCAGCGTGCTTCGTCAGGAGCTTGCCCAGATCGGCAAACGCCGGATCGCGGCGAGGTAGGTCGTTCAAGGACGCGTAGCTGGTGTAGCCCCGATAACCGTGATCGCGGCTCCAGCGCCGCCCAGCCTCGTCATCGCTCGCCAGCGTGCGGATCGAATGCGCAAGCTCTCCAAGCACTGCGGCATCGCCGATCTCGGCTTCGTAGATCTGGGTGGCGAAAAGGCTTCGCATCATTTCGGCGCCTGCAGCCTGAGCGCGACTTCGCTCATGAAGCGCGCATCGTCGCCGTCGGCAAGCCATTCGGCTTCGCTAGCGATCGCGGCGAGCATGTCGGACAGCGGCTCCATCTCCGACTTGGCGTAATTGCCGAGGACGTGGGGCGTGACGAGATGCTTCTGGCCGGGGCCGGGGTGGCCGATGCCGATGCGGACGCGGCGGAAATCGGGGCCAAGCGAGGCGTTGATCGAGCGCAGGCCATTGTGGCCCGCAAGCCCCCCGCCGACGCGTACCTTCACCTTGAACGGCGCAAGGTCGAGTTCGTCATGGAAAGCTGTCAGCGCTTCTTCGTCGAGCTTGTAGAAATGCAGCGCCTGCTGAACCGCATCGCCGCTGTCGTTCATGAAGGTCTGCGGCTTCTGCAGCAGCACACGATTTCGGCCGACACGGCCTTCGCTGACCAGGCTGCGGAACTTCTTCTGCCATGGCCCGAAGCCATGGGCGTGGTGGATGACGTCGGCCGCCATGAAGCCGACGTTGTGCCGGTGCATGGCGTATTTATCGCCGGGATTGCCGAGGCCGACCCAAATTTGCATGGCCGTTCGCTAGCAGCAGCAAGGCGCAAAAAGAAACCGCCCGCCTCGGCAGAGGCGAGCGGTCTCGGTTGTCGGACTTAGCCGTGGCGGATTTATTCGCCGCCTTCGCCTTCGGCAGCTTCGCCGCCTTCAGTCTGTTCGCCTTCCTCGCCGACGGTCGGGACCTCGCCCTCCGCGGCGGCCTCCTCCTCTTCGGCCTTCATCGCCGACGGAGCGACGATGGTGGCGACAGTGAAATCCTCCTCGGTGTTTGCCGGGGTCACCCCGGTCGGAAGCTTCACCTGACTGATGTGGATCGAATCGCCGATCTCCAAGCCATCCAGCGGGATATGAATTTCGCTGGGAATGTTCGCCGCGTCGCAGACGATCTCCAGCTCGTGGATGACGGTGTTGAGAACGCCGCCGCGCTTGAGGCCCGGCGAGGCCTCTTCGTTGTCGAACCGCATCGGGACCGCGACGTGGACCTTGGTGTGCTCACCAATACGCAGGAAATCGACGTGGATCGGCCGGCTGGTGACCGGGTGAAAATCGACCGCCTTCGGCAGCGTGCGATGGGGCTTGCCTTGAAAATCGATCATCACGACCGAGTTCATGAAGTGGCCGGTGTGAAGCATCTTGCTCAGAAGCTTCTCTTCGACATGGATCGAAAGAGGCTCCTTCTTCTCGCCGTAAACCACGGCGGGTACCCGTCCATCGCGGCGCAGTGCTCGGGAGGCTCCCTTGCCAGCCCGGTCGCGCGCTTCGGCGGGCAGCGTCAGCTGTTCGCTCATTAATGCGTCCTTTCAAAAGAAACCCGCCACGCCTCCAGGGATGACCATGGTCGGGAAGCGCGCGCCTATAGCAGAAGCGCCGATCTCTTCAAGCGCACTAGGGCTTGAGCTCTGCAATCAGAGCGTCGATCCGACGCTCGAGGTCGGTGCGTGCCTCAGGATATTGCCTCAATATCGACGGCACTTGAGTCCAGTCGCGAGAGGGGCCCATTTTGAAGCTGGACGGGATGGGGTCGAAGAAGACCACCAGGTCGACCTCGTCCAGATCCTTTTGATCGAGCTTGCGGAGGGGCTGGGCCCGCGGATCGATGCCGTCGGATGAAAGGCGGCTTTGAAGGTCAGCCGGAAGATGCTCCTCTGGCGTGATCCCTCGCGAGGTCACGACGATCCTCGCGCCGCGTTCGGCTGCCCGCCGCTTCAAGAGTTCACGGGCGATCGCGCTTTTGACGCTGCCAAACTGACAGACGAGGAGAATCCGGGGTGGCGGAGCAGTTGCTCCAACGGCCGGAGCGCACATCGCTGCCGCCAGCGTTGCCAGGAATGCCCGTCGGTCGAACCTGCGCATCCAGGCCATTTAGCAGCGAATTGAGGGCCGCTAAAGCAGCTGGCTAATTCACCCGGGTCGACTCGATCCCCATTTCGGCGAGGCGGACGAGCAGGCTGTCCTTGCCCGCCAGATGGCCAGCGCCGACCGCTACGAAAACCGTCCCGGGGTTCTGCATCCGGGCCGCGACCCAGTCGGCCCAGCGGGCGTTCCGTTCGGTGAACATCATCCGGTAGGTGTCAGGCGACGCGCGATTGAGCTGATCCAGCATGTGGACGAAGACATTCTGGTCGCCGCGCTTCCAGGCCGACTGCATCGCGACCATCGTTTTCGATAGGGCTGACATATTGCCATTGTCGGCTGCGGGGCTCGACTTGGGCGACGGCGTAGCACGAGGCATCCGACTGAACATGTTGAGCTGGGATTCGAGCGTCTCGAGTCCCTCGATGTATTTTCCGCTCAGCTCGGCTTCACGGCGCAGCACCATGTCCGCGCCGAATCCGACCTTCATGCCCTGCGACTTGCCGGCGTTGATCGCCATCTTGGTGGTCGCGAGGTAGGAGGCGGAGGGCGCTACCGACATCGCTCCGAAGCTCAGCGGGCGAGCCTGAGGAGCAGCGGTTGGACCCTGCGGCACGAGCGTTTCAAGAATGAGCTCGTCGGACTGCTCGAAGGCTGTCCTGACCTCCGTATTGAACCAGTCAGGCTGCGCATCGAGCGCGTGAAAGGTGCCGAACAGATAGACGGTGGTATCGGCGTCGCGGACCTCGAAGATCGCCGGATCGACATTGTCGGCCGTCGCGGCGGGAAGCCCGGCGGTCAGCGCGGCAGCGATCAGCAAATCCATCATCCGTCAGTCTCCCGACTTGGACGACCGGAACCTGTTGGTGCGATGGCTAGTGGGTGGCGGTCCGCTTAGCCGGAACGCCGGTCACCCGCGACGAAAACAGTTCGCCGGATACCCACTTTGCGCATCGAACCCCCCAGCCCGATACCCTCGAAGCATGGTCACCAACAGTTTAACAAATGTCTAGCGGATTCCGCGAAAGGTGAGATTTTCTCGACAGATAGAGGCGGGGCCACTCTTGGGCGGCTACTGGAGCCGCCGGACCTTGTAGCCGCCCCGCCGGAGCATATCGACGAGCGAATCGCTGCCGGCCAGATGGCCTGCGCCGACCGCGACCATTACCGACCCGGGCGCCGCCATCCGCTGCCGGACCCAGCGGCTCCAATTCTCATTTCGGCGGCGGAGCAAGATCTCCCTCAAGTCAGGAGAGACGGCCAGCGTGTCGTTAAAGCTCTTGGCAATGCCCTGGACGTCGCCCCGCGCCCAGGATGAGAGCATTTGGTCG
>Ga0307415_100001022_pt1 | contig 12921 bp, 16 predicted proteins | sample DK1Cmetagenome_FD_204524 | JGI IMG/M metagenome (GOLD analysis project Ga0307415, IMG submission 204524) | Maize rhizosphere microbial communities from greenhouse at UC Davis, California, United States - DK15-C-2 | ecosystem: Host-associated > Plants > Roots > Rhizosphere > Soil | place: USA...
AGCTAGCGCCATAGCCATACGGCGAACCGTAACCGTAGCTTCCGTAGCCATTGTAGTAGGGGTCGTAGCCGTAACCGTTGTTGTAGCCGACACCGGCGCCGAGGCCGCCGTACGGGCCATAAGCGCAGCCGCTGAGGCCGATGCCAGCAACGAGGGCAAGGGCAGCGTTTCGAACACTGAGAACGCGCATGATTTTCTCCCGAACACACGGAGTTAATGCGCGTGCAATCTGCCTCACGTGGTGAACGACTCGTGAACTAAGCCGCTCTGATGCAATCGTAAATGCCGGAACGCGCAGATCGCGCGCCCCCAGCCGGCTCTAGCCCGCGATGCCCGCCTTGCCCTTTGCCCGCCTGCTCTTCGCCTGATTCTCTGGCTCGAGAGCGCCTGTCACTCGGACCTTAGCCTTCTGCTCACGCCAGATGTTCTGGTAGGCGAGATAGGCGAAGACCGTCGCGAACAGGAGGAAGATCGCCACCGCAATACCGGTGGCATGCCGGCGCTCGAGCTTCGGCTCCGCCGTCCACACAAGGAACGCGGACACGTCCTTGGCCATCTGGTCGACCGTCGGCTTGGGATTACCCGGAGCGTAGGTCACCTGGCCGTCCTGGGTCAGGGGAGGCGGCATGGCGAGGTTGAGGTTCGCGAAGTACGGATTGAAATGAAGCCCCCCCGGCGTCTTGGCCGTCGGGAATTTCTCCAGGAGAACTTCACCCTTCTCGTTCTTGTATCCCTGCTGGTTCTTGTAACCCGTCAGGATGGAGTAGACGTACGCCGCTCCGCCATGACGCGCCTTGGTCATCAGCGAAAGGTCGGGCGGAAGGGCATTGTTGTTCGCTCCGCGAGCCGCAGTTTCGTTGGCATACGGGCTTGGGAAATGATCTGACGGAAGCGCCTTCCTGGTGGACGGCTCGCCCGTCTCAGGATTGATGGCGGGCACGTCATGCTGCGCAGCCTCGGCCTTGATCTCGGCCTCGTTGTAACCCAGCCCTTCGAGGTCGTGATAAGCGACCAGGCTCATGCTGTGGCAGGCGGCGCAGACTTCCTTGTAGACTTGGTAGCCGCGCTGAAGCTGCTGCTTGTCGAACTTGCCGAAAGGCCCGTCACTCGAAAGGCTCAGATGCTTTGGATGGAGGTGGAACTCCTCCTCGGCCGTCGCCGCCGGCGGGCTGCTGATGACCGTCGACACACCGATGTAGAAGGACAGGAGGAGCACGCCCGCGAAAGCGGCCCCAACCACATATTTGCTGGCGCGCAACAAGAACAACATCGATCTCCCTTAACCGGCGACGGTCGTCGAATGCGCCGGAGCGCCCACCGGAGCAGCTTCCTTCTTCTCTCCGTGAAGCACCGATTCCGAAATGGAATTCGGCAGCGGCAGCGGAGTCTCGAACTTCGAGATCAACGGCAGGATGATGAGGAAGTGCGCGAAATAATAAGCAGCGGCCAGCTGGCTTAGCCCAACGTAGAGCGGGGTTGCCGGAGCGCCCCCGCAATAGCCAAGGATAAGGATGTCTACGACCAGGAGCCAGAAGAAGCGCTTGAACACCGGACGGTACGATCCCGAGCGAACCGGCGACTTGTCGAGCCACGGCAGAAAGAAAAGCAGCAGGATCGAGCCGAACATGGCCAGCACGCCCCACAGCTTCGCAGGCAGGATGAAGTCCACCGTGAAGGCGCGAAGGATCGCGTAGAACGGCCAGAAATACCATTCGGGCACAATGTGCGCCGGCGTCGCTAGCGGGTTCGCTGGAATGTAATTGTCCGGATGACCCATGTAGTTCGGCGCGAAATAGACGAACAGCGCATAGACCAGCACGAACGCCGCCGTCGCCCAGCCGTCCTTCGCCGTATAGAAGGGATGGAAGGGCAAGGTGTCCTTCTCGTCCTTCACATCAACTCCGGTCGGGTTGCCCGAGCCCGGAATGTGCAGCGCCCAGATGTGCAGGATCACGACGGCGGCAATGACGAACGGCAGCAGGTAGTGCAGCGAGAAGAAGCGGGTCAGCGCGGCCTGGTCGGGCGCATAGCCTCCGAGCAGCCAGACACGGATCGGTTCGCCGACGAGCGGGAACGCAGAGAAGAAGCCGGTGATGACCTGGGCGCCCCAGTAGCTCATCTGCCCCCATGGCAGGACGTATCCCATGAACGCGGTCGCCATCATCAGCAAATAGATGACGAGGCCGAGCATCCAGACCAACTCGCGCGGCGCCTTGTACGATCCGTAATAAAGTCCGCGGAAGATGTGGATGTAGACCGCGATGAAGAAGAAGCTTGCACCATTCATGTGCGCGTAGCGCATCGCCCAGCCGGCATTCACGTCGCGCATGATGTGCTCGACGGAATTGAAGGCTCCGTCGGCGCTTGCGAAATACCACATCGCCAGGACGATGCCGGTCACGATCTGAATCGTCAGGAATAGGCCGGCGAGGAAGCCGAAGTTCCAGAAGTAATTGAGGTTGCGCGGCACCGGATAGCCGCCGCCGACCGAGCCCCAGGCGAGGCGCGGGAGCGGCAGGCGCTCGTCCAGCCACTTCATGAACGGGTGCTTGGGTTCGTACGGCTTTGCCCAGGAGAAGCTCATGATCTAATTCTTTCCCCTCAGCCGATCCGCACGGTCGTGTCGGACACGAATTCATACTCGGGTACGTCGAGGTTCCTCGGCGCCGGCCCCTGCCGGATACGCGCCGCAGTGTCGTAGGCCGATCCGTGGCACGGACAGAAATAACCGCCGAACGGACCGCGATTCTCGCCCTCGCCGGTGCCGAGCGGGATGCAGCCCAAATGGGTGCAGACGCCCATTGTGATCAACCAGTTGGCCTTGCCCGGCTTCGTGCGCTCGGCGAGCGACTGCGGATCGCGAAGGTCGCTCATCGGAACGGCGTTCGCCGCCTGGATTTCGGCCGGGGTCAGGTTACGGATGAACACCGGCTGCTTGCGCCAGATCGTCTTGATCGCTTGACCGGACGCAATCTTGGAAATGTCCACCTCGGTGGACGCCAGAGCCAGGACGTCGGCCGGCGGGTTCATCTGGCTGATCAGCGGAAGCGCCACAGCGACGACGCCCATTCCCGCAAAGCTCACCGCGGCGACGTTCAGGAAGTCGCGACGGCGGACTCCCTCGGTCCCCTCGCTATGATCGGTAACCCCAGCAGATGCCTTCGTGGCCATGCTCACCCTTTTGACGCGATTTGTGCTTGTCGTGCCGGAAGGCACATAAGCGACGTCGCTCCGGATGGGACCCGGGGCGATTGGCGGGCCTGATAGCGAGCGCTTTCAGCACTGCCAAGGGGCGGATTTTATGCCTCAGTCGACCGCAACGGCAGCGGTTGCGCCCTCGGCCCTGTGCGCCTTGCAGCCCTGCCACGCCGCCCGGAACATGACGGCCGCCGCGTAGACCACGACGACGATGACCAGCCAGCGCAGAAGTTCCAGAGGCATCGACTTGACGATGAAGGCGGCGATCAAAACCGCTGGCAGCCCGCCCAGGGCCAGGCCAAGGACGATCCTGAGGTCGATTTCACCGATCTGCACGTGGCGGATGCTGGCGCCCGCTCCGGTCAGTGCTGCCCCACCGGCCATGATCGGAAAGCACAATCGCGGGTCCATCCCCATCAGGCTAAGCATCACCAGAGTCGGCGCGTAGTTCCCCACTCCGAAATTCAGGAGGATGCCGAAGACGAAGCAGGCGCCGACGGCAATGGCCATGAGAGGGAGCGGAAGGGCATTGGCGGTGCCGCCGGCCGGGAACAGGTCGAGATTGGCCATCGCATATGCGACGGCGGCCAGAACCAGGGCGCAACCGACGACGAGCTGGACGATCCAGACGCGGGTTCGCTGAACCAACGGAGCTCCCAGCAAGCCGCCCAGCAGCAATGAGAGGGCGCAGCCGATGAGCAGTGCCGGATCGACCTGGACCCCGAGGAGGATGAGGAAGATCAGGCCCTCGAGGATGGAAGGCGGAGTGAGACCGACCAGCATCGTTTGCGGAAGCAGCCGGTCAGGCACCAGCTTGCGGAACTTGAGCCACGCCGTCGTGGTCGCGAACGAGCCAATCCCGAGCGTATCGAAGAAATTGACGATCGCTCCGAGCACCAGCGCCTCTCCGCTGGGCTTCGCCCGCTGGGCAATCGCCGCCCGGAGCAGGACGGCGCCGAACAGGATCATGGCCAGCGTGATCGGGATCAGAAGCGCGAGAAGCATGGTCCTCCCCCTCCGCCGCGGCCGGGTGCGCCCGAGTGTAGATGAACGCGGCCCGCGCCGCTACAGGGCGCCCGATGCTCACCCTCGACGATCAGCAGCAAGCCGCGCGCGACTGGTTCGAATCCTTGCGCGACCGGATCTGCGCCGAGTTCGAAGCCATCGAGCGCGAAGCCGGATCGGATGCCGCCTTCAACTACATCGAATGGGAAAGAACCGATCCATCAGGCGAGCCCGGCGGAGGCGGCGTTCGCGGCCAGATGAATGGAAGGGTGTTCGAGAAGGTCGGCGTGAACGTCTCCACGGTCGGCGGCAGCTTCTCGCCCGAATTCGCAGCGAGCATTCACGGCGCCGAGGAAGACCCGAGCTTCTTCGCGACCGGTATCAGCCTCGTCGCGCACATGGCTAATCCGCACGTGCCGGCCGTTCACATGAACACCCGCTTCCTTACCACGACGAAGCGCTGGTTCGGCGGCGGCGCCGATCTGAATCCGGCAATTCCCTACGACGAGGATACGGAAGCATTCCATGCCCGGCTGCGCGCCGCCTGCGCCGCGCACGACCCGACCTTTTACCCGCGCTTCTCGAAGTGGGCGGAGGAATATTTCTTCCTCCCTCACCGCAATGTTTCGCGCGGCGTCGGCGGTATCTTCTACGACCATCTCGAAGGTCATTTCGACGCGCATTTCGCGTTCACCCGGGAGGTAGGAGAATCCTTCCTCGACATCTTCCCGAAGATCGTTCGGGCGAGGATGAATACGCCGTTCGACGAGGCGGACAGGAAACGCCTTCTCGAGTTCCGCGGCCGCTACGTCGAGTTCAACCTGCTCTACGACCGCGGCACGTTGTTCGGGCTGAAGACCGGCGGGAACATCGACGCCATACTCATGAGCCTCCCCCCGCTCGCAGCCTGGAAATGAGCTACGAGCCGGTCCGGGACAGCGATCTAGTCGCCGTCGTCACCTTCCTGGAGATGCGTGAGCGTCCTGACGCTACCACCCCTTCGTCGAGGCTCGAGGTTCAGCGCATCGATAATCCCGAGCCGGAACCCTACCGACGGCTTTTCCGCCGCATCGGATCGCGTTGGCTGTGGTTCTCGCGTCTCATCATGGACGACGCGAAGCTTGCCGCGATCATTAGCGACCCAAAGGTCGAGCTTTTCACGGTCGTGGATGGAGACGGCCAGGACGTCGGCATGCTCGAACTGGACTTCCGCAAACCCGCGGAGTGCGAGCTTGCCTTCGTTGGGCTGGTTCCGGAGCTATCCGGCCAAGGCCACGGCCGATGGCTGCTCGCCAAAGCACTCCAACGCGCCTGGCGCGATGGCGTGGAACGCGTGCACGTCCACACGTGCACGCTCGACCATCCCGCCGCGATGGGCGCCTACCGCCGCGCTGGCTTCGTGCCCGTCAAACGCTCGATCGAACGTTTCCCCGATCCGCGGCTCCTCGGCATCCTGCCGAGCGATTGCGCTCCTCAGGTGCCGCTGCTCGGAACCGAGGCCTCCGCTCCGCCACCGGCAAGGGCCGAGTAGACTCGCGCCAGCATCACGGACGCGAGCACCGAGAAAAGGCCCTGGGCAACGCCAGCGAGAAGGGAGACGATGAGGGCCGCAATCGAAAAGGGCTCGATGTCGGGACTTACGATTCTCGCAAGCAGTCCGCCGAGCACTCCGGCCGTCATCAGCAGCACGAGCGCGGCGACCAACAGCAAGGCCACAAGACCCAGCAAGCGCCAGTAATGACCCTTCGTAAGGTTCCAGCAGCGCTTTATGATCGCGATCGGGCCAATCGTCTCAGCGCTCGCGACCGGCGAGATCAACGTAAAGCGCACGGAAATCGCGAGCGCCACGACGCACATGATCAGAACCAGCAGGCCGATCTTCGGACTCGGCTGCGATCCCATCTGGCTCGGATCGATCCCGATCAGGATAGCGAGCACGGCCATCAGCGGGATGACAATCACGGCCATGATGATCACCAGGAGGATGATGGCACCGATGGCCGCGGGGAATCGCCTCACGCCGTGACCGACTGCGTCGCCGACCGTCGTCGAAGGGCCTAATGCCAGCCGGATCAGGGCCAGTTGGCCGATTACGGAGATCAGCCCTCCAAGGAGCCGCAGAATCTGCCCTACCCCGGACGCCTCAACACCAGGCTCGGGCGGCACGACGATTCCGACGACGATTGCCGGCAGGACGATCAGCGCGAGTGCGACGGAGACGAGCAATCCGCCGTCTCGGCGAAAGATCTCGCGAGTTTCGTCCCAGGCCTGTGAAATGGACAGCTTGCTCGCCACGTAATCCCCCACCTTCAATTGAATGCGCCGCGTTATGCGTGCGCTCGCTGCACCTTGCAACGCTTGCGGGTCAGGCGGCGCAGGGCCATGTGGCCGCCGTGCCTGGCCTGTCAGACATCGAATGGCGCCTCAGCGATGACCTCGTCCCCTACGATGAGGCGCTGGCGTTCATGGAGGAGCGCGCGGCCGCAATCCGCGCCGGCACTGCACGCGAGTGCGTATGGATGCTCGAGCACCCGCCCTTGTTCACCGCCGGCACCAGCGCCGATCCTGCCGAGCTGTTCAACCCGCTCGGATTTCCGGTCTACGAAGCGGGCCGCGGAGGACGCTACACCTATCACGGTCCCGGCCAGCGGGTCGTTTACCTCATGCTCGACCTGGAGCGGCGCGGGCGCGACGTTCGCCGGCTCGTCCATTCGCTGGAGGGGTGGATCATCGCCTCGCTCTTCGACCTTGGGGTCGAAGCGCATCGAGCGGATGGCCGTATCGGCATTTGGGTCGGCAAGGGCGCAGCTGAGAAGAAGATCGCGGCTCTGGGCATTCGGGTGAAGCGCTGGGTCAGTCTTCACGGCATCGCCATCAATGTGTCGCCGGAGCTTTCGCATTTCGGCGGTATCGTGCCCTGCGGCATCAGCGAATTCGGCGTCACAAGCCTGCAAGCGCTTGGAGAAGACGCGACGAAAGTTGACGTCGATGACGCGTTGAAGAGCAATTTTCATAGCTTCCTCAATAGCTTGGATGTTCCGTGCAAAGTTACTTGAAGGCGGCGGACGCTTGCGACTATTGTGCGCGCGATTTGCGAGAGGGGTTTCGCTCCTTCCAGATCGGACAAATAGGGAGTTTTGAATGCGTGCTCTTATCCTGGTCGCCGGTGCGGCCCTGGCGGTTTCGGCTTGCAGCAGCAATGAATCCGCTGACAACACCATGAACGTTGACAACCTCGCGACCGACAACCTGATCGTGAACGACACGACCGGTCTCGACGCGACGACCAACATGGACGCCAACATGTCCATGGACGCGAATGCGGCTTCGAACGCTGCTGATGCGGCGAACAGCGCTGCTGACGCTGCAAACAGCGCTGCTGACGCTGCGACGAATAACGCGATGTAATTCGCCACCGCTTCCTAACGGGAGTGCTGAAAGTTCAAGAGGCTGCCGGATTCGTCCGGCAGCCTCTTTTTATAAGCAGACTATGGCAGGCCCAGCACCTTGTGCGCCTGGAGCGAAAAGCTCCAGCGCGGACGCTCCATGACGAGGCCGATCGCTGCTTCCAGCGCCTCCTCACGAGCCTCGCAGTCCATCGGCTGAACCAGGAAGTTGCGGAAATCCCAGCTTTCCAGCTCGGCCGGATCGATGCCCCGCTGCGGCCAGACCAGCTTCAACTCATCCCCGCTACGCTGGACCACGTCCGTTCCCGCCTTCGGGCTGACACAGAGCCAGTCGATCCCCTCGATCGCAGCGAGCGTACCGTTGCTTTCCACCGCGACACGAAAGTCCCGGTCGTGGAGCGCATCAATGAGCGGCCGGTCCAGCTGAAGCATCGGCTCCCCGCCAGTGATGACCACCAGCCGGTTCTCGCTCCCCTCTCCCCATAGTTGCATGACCCGGTCTGCCAGGCTCTCCGAATCGGCGAACTTCCCGCCGCCCTCGCCATCGGTCCCGACGAAATCCGTGTCGCAGAAATTGCACTGCGCCATCGCCCGGTCCCGTTCTAGCCCCGACCAGAGGTTGCATCCGGCGAAGCGCAGGAAGACGGCGCGGCGCCCCGTCTGCATCCCTTCGCCCTGAAGCGTGAGGAAGCATTCCTTCACGGCGTAGGTCATGCGTAGACCGTAGGATCCGGAATGCCGGCCTCGGCGAATCCCTTGGCGCGCAAGCGGCAGGCATCGCATTCGGCGCAGGCGCGGCCGTCCGGGTCCGGATCGTAGCAGCTATGGCTGAGGGCGGCGTCGAGGCCGAGCCGCTCCGCCTCCCGCGCAATGTCTGCCTTGGTCATGTCCTGAAGCGGTGCGTGGATCGTGAAGTCGCGTCCCTCCGCCCCGGCCCTTGTCGCCAGGTGAGCGAGCGACTCGAATCCACGGACGAACTCAGGCCGGCAGTCGGGATACCCGGAATAATCGAGAGCATTCACGCCAATGAACAGGTCCCGTGAGCCCTCGGCTTCCGCGAAAGCCAGCGCCAGGCTCAGGAAGATCAGGTTGCGCGCAGGGACATAGGTGATCGGAATCCCGGGCTGGACGCCAGCCTTTGGAACGGCCGCTTCGCTCGTCAGCGCCGAGCCCCCGAATGCCCTCAGGTCGAGCGGGAGGACGATGTGCTTGTCCGCCAGATCGGACGCGATTCGCCGCGCCGCCTCGATCTCCACGCGATGACGCTGATTGTAGTCGATCGTGAGGGCGAGGACCTCGAAGCCCCGCTCGCGTGCGATTGCAGCGCAGACCATCGAATCGAGACCTCCCGAAAGGAGGACGACCGTCTTTGGCTTTTGCGACCCTTTCACCATTCGCGCGCATCTAGGCGCGTCGTGCGCATGAAAGAAGGGCCGCCCGTCCCGAGGGAAGAGCGGCCCAGTTCCGGGCCTGGGCCCGTTGGGAGGAAAGCGTGCCAAAATCCGGCACGACTCCTTCTTACGCCACCTTGGCTAAACCCTTGCTTAATGGCGCAGTCTTCGCCTCAGCAATTTCCGATGCGGCGCGCCTGAAGGACGTAGTGGAAAGGCGCATCGCCCGAGATGCCCTGCGTTTCGATTCGCAATGACCTCGGCGTGATCTGTTCGATTTTCGACTGTCCAAACCCGCCGCCGGCACAGCTGTAGCTGATCTCCGCGCGGCCGCCCTGATCGCGAATCACGTCGCGATTGCAGCGCGCTCTCAAATGTTCGTACTGGGCGAGTACGACCGGGTCAGGGATGCAGACGCTTCGCCGACCACCGTCCGAGCGGCTGACTTCCCACAGCCCGCCGGCGGTCTGCGAGAACAATGCCGGGCGCACCGCCGCCGTCAGGACAATCAGCACGATCGCTGTTGTCGCCAAACGACTCGTCGCTCTCAACGCCCGGTTCATCGTACCCGTTTAGCATGAATTGCTTACCGGATGGAGAAGTGTGTCGGTTAACTGACGTCTTCAAGGGCGATCGGAAAGGTCGTCGAGCAGAAGGCGCAATCGACCGTGATAAGTCCGTCGGGGCCGACCATCGCCTGTCGCTCCTCTTCCGGGAATCGCGCAATCACCGAGCGGACGTAATCGGGGTCGCAGCGGCACCCGCGCGACAATTGCACTGGCGCGAACGTGCGCACCTCCGCCTCCTCGTGGAACAGGCGCCAAATGAGGTCGTCGAGCGCCAGGTCCGGATCCGTAAGCTCCTCCGCCTTCACCGATCCGCCGAGGATGGCCACGTGCGGCCAATCCGGATGATCGAGCTGCGTGTGGATTCGCTCACGGCCCTCTTCGCCTTCCGGCAGGTGTTGGAACAGCAGCCCACCCGCGACCCAGCGTCCGTTCTTCTTCTCCGCGGCTAGCCGCACCAGACTGGGGATCTGCTCGGATTGGGCGAAATAGCTCTGAGCCGCCTGCGCGAGGCTGTCGCCTTCCAGCGGAACGATGCCCTGGTACCGCTCGTCGCTGATCGGCTGGTCGAAGGTGATCGCAAGATAGCCTTTGCCGAACAGTGCAAAGAGCGATGGATTCGGCCCAAGGTCGGCCAGACGCTCGGGGTCGTGTCGGACGTATCCGCGAAGCTCACCGCGGAGGTAATCGCAGACCAGCAAGTCGATCGCGCCATTCTCTGTCTGTGCTTGCAGGGTCATCTGCCCCTGCGGGTCCTTCAGCAGGGAGCCGAGCAAGGCGGTCAGGATAAGCGCCTCGGCAAGCAGCCGCTCCACTACCGGCGGGTAATTATGAGCGGACAGGATCGAATCGAGCACCGGCCCGATGCGAGCCGCACGGCCGCGCGCATCGCGCGCGGGAATGGTGACGCCGATGGCGACGTCGAGGGACAGGTTGGATGCGGTCTCAGTCACTCGGTTCTGCTTCTTCAGTGCAATTCTCAGGTTTCGTTCGTCCTGAGCGAAGTCGAAGGGCGCTCGTGAGGCGGTCGTGCCAGCCAGCCGATCCTGTCCCAGTCACCCGCGATCAACGCTTCCTTCTTCGCGCGTGTCCACCCCTTGATGCGACGCTCGAATGCGAGCGCTTCATCGCGTGTCGGGGCGGATTCGCACCAGACGAGCTCGACTGGACGCCTTGAACGAGTCCAGTCGCAGCCTATCCCTTGCTGGTGTTGCCACAGGCGGCTTTCAAGGTCCTCGGTATGGCCGGTGTAGTATGAGCCGTCACTGCAGCGCAGCAGATAGGCCCAGAACTGCATCAGCGCCCGAGCCTCCGCCCTTCGACTACGCTCAGGACGAACGAACTGAGGTGCGCTGCACGAATCTCAGGCGGCCGCTGCCGGAACCTCATATTCTGCGGCCGCGGCCGACAAGGTCTCTACGAACTCGCGGATGTGCGCTTCCTCGATGTTCAGCGGCGGAAGGACTCGAACCACATTGTCTCCGCCCGCGACCGTGAGGAGACCGCGCGTACGCAAGTAGGTCACGAAAGCCCGGCTGTCGGTTTTCATCTTGATGCCGAGCATCAGGCCGACGCCGCGGACGCTTTCGAAGAGATGGTCGTGGTTCGGGATCATCTGCTCCAGCGCCGAGCGCAGACGCTCGCCCTTGGCCCGGACGTTGGCGAGGAATTGCTCGTCCGCCACGATATCGAACACCGCCTGGCCCGCTGCCATCGCCAGGGGATTGCCGCCATAGGTCGACCCGTGCGTTCCGATGACCATTCCGGCCGCCGCCTTCTCGGTCGCGAGGCACGCGCCGAGCGGAAATCCGCCACCGATGCCCTTGGCGCTCGCCATGATGTCGGGGACCACGCCGTAATGCTCGTAGGCATAGAGGTGACCGGTGCGAGCGACGCCGCACTGCACCTCGTCGAATACCAGCATCAGGTCATTCTCGTCGCAAGCCTGGCGGAGGCCCTGCAGGAATTCCGTGCTCGCGGGACGGATGCCGCCCTCGCCCTGGATCGGCTCGAGCAGGAAGCCCGCAGTATTCTCGTCGACCGCTGCGAGCGCCGCCTCCAGATTGTCGAACTCGACGACCTTGAAGCCCGGAAGGAGCGGCGCGAAGCCGTCGATCATCTTCGCCTGGTCCGTCGCGCTGATGGCGCCCATCGAGCGCCCGTGGAAGGCGTTCTTGAACGTGATCAAATCGTGCTTGTGGGGATTGCCCTTCGCGTAGTGATAACGGCGCGCGGTCTTGATCGCGCATTCGATCGCCTCGACGCCCGAATTGGTGAAGAAGACCGTGTCGGCGAAGGTCAGTTCGACCAGCCGCTGCGCAAATGCCTCTCCTTGCGGGCTTCCGTAAAGATTCGACACGTGGATCAGCGTCGCCGCCTGGTCCTGGATCGCCGTGGTCAGGTGCGGATGGCCGTGGCCGAGGATGTTCACCGCGATGCCCGCTGCGAAATCCAGATATTTCTCGCCGCCCTCGCCGTAGAGATACGTCCCCTCGCCTCGAACCGGCCGCACGGGCGAACGCGGATAAACGGGCATGAGCGGCGTGATGGCCATGGGTGGCGAGTCCTTTAAGTGAATGACGAAAGCGGCCCCCCGGGGCCGACCCGCCGGCTATAGCCAGAGGCCCCAAATAAGGCAAAGGCGCCCCGGGATTGCTCCCGAAGCGCCTCGCTTTTGGACTGTGGCTTGCGCCTTAGTCGTGACGGTAGCCGCGGTCGTCCTCGTACCGGTCGTTACGGCCGTCGCGGTCGCGATCCGACCAGTTCTGGCCCTGGTTGCCCCAACCGTTGTTGCCCCAGCCACGACCGTCGCGTGCATCGCGATAGATGCGGGATTCGAGCCGGCGGATGCGATAATCGATCGAGCTATATTCCTGCGGGTTCAGACCGTAACGAGACGCCCGGCGGAGGCGCTGCTCGATCTCGCGCGATTCGTTACGCAGCCGGCGAGCTTCCCTCTCGCTGATCCGGTCGCGGCTGTCGAAACGCGCGATCCGCTGTTGCAGGCGGTCGATCCGGACCTGCAGGTTACGGACGCCGCCATAATTGTTGTAGCCGTACGCGTTGCCATAGGGCGGCGGCGGCGGCGCCGGATAATATTGGGCGGCTGCGGGAGCAGCGAATGCCAGTGCGGAAACTGCTGCGGCAGTGGAAATCAGAACCTTACGCATCGTTGCTCTCCTTGCGAGCGTGTTGATGGCAAGGTTGTGCGCCTTTCCTGTTGCTCGCAGGCTGAACGCCCTCGTTATCCGCCGTTCAAGATGCTTAACGGCGTGAAGAGCCGACAAGGCTCAGTTCTTGATCTTCCAGCCGCGCCTGATGAGCGCGTAGCAGAGCGCCCACAGCACAACGTTC
>Ga0307415_100001023_pt1 | contig 12914 bp, 10 predicted proteins | sample DK1Cmetagenome_FD_204524 | JGI IMG/M metagenome (GOLD analysis project Ga0307415, IMG submission 204524) | Maize rhizosphere microbial communities from greenhouse at UC Davis, California, United States - DK15-C-2 | ecosystem: Host-associated > Plants > Roots > Rhizosphere > Soil | place: USA...
CATCGCCCAGCAGATCTACGCGAGATACGCCAAGGGTTTCACCAAAGACGAACGCTTCGCCCGCTTCGACCAATTCGTCTCCGGCCTCGGCCGCCTCGCCGCCGCCGCCATCGAAAAAGGCCGGATCTAAGATCCTGGCACTTAACGATATGCCGACGCCGGCGGGTCGCCGCAGTAGTCCTTCTGCGTCGTGCCGATCAGCTTTTGCTCGGCGTCGAACGTGTAGCGGCGGACGGCGTGGCGCTTGCCGCCGTTAATGCAGTATTGCGCCTCGTTGCTCGGCGGGCCGATGTCGAGGAACCACACCCGCGCCGCCGCCAGCAGCTTCGCGTCGCTCGTGTATTTCCCGCCGGGCAGCGCGTACGACGAGACGCCGCCGTGCGTCTCGTCGATCACGAGCCGCAGCTTGTCGCCCTTGAGAGCGGCCTTGTAAGGTGCGTGCCGCGCCGCGACGTCGCCCGTGATCTTTTTCAAACCGGCGTCGCACCAATTCTCCTTGATCCCCTGCAGTGTCCCTTTCCAATGGATCTCGGGAAACCCATAAGTAGCGGGAATCACTTGCTCGGGAACCTGCATCGACGGCGAGATGCCGCTCGCGATCAACTTGTCGTAAGCCTGTATGCAAAACTTGTACATGTTCGGCAGCGGATTCGGTTCCTGCGTGTGTATCGCCCAACTCTTGAACGAGCTGTAGTCCTCATTCTCCTCAAGCTCCGTCTGCCCTCTCACCGAGCCCACCAACCCAAAACCAAAAACCACCACCGCAAACAAAACAAAAACAGATCTCATCAAATCCTCCTCCTTTCGAACATCACGCGCGTATACCACAACGCCGGTCGATGATACGCACGCCTATGCATATTACCAAACCCCACCGCCCAGCCCCGCCCAACTCTCCCTTTCGGCGCCGAGCGGAAAAGCTACGCTTTTCCGTCGCCGACCCAAAGAACTTTGGCGGCTCCGCCGCTGTACCCGTTCAGCATATCTAACGCTGCCTGCCTTTCAGATCTTGATGTTTGCCGGATCGTTTGGGTTACAATTGCCGGCCTATGGCGGAGTTTGTAGACGGTCTGGAGTTGAGCCGGCGTTTCTTTGGTGAAGCGGTGCGGCCGGTGCTGGACCACGCGTTTCCCAGGCTGAAGTATTCGGCAGCTCTTATCGGGTGGGGGTCGGAGGTGCTAGGGTTCGACACACCGCGCTCGAGCGACCATCACTGGGGTCCTCGCGCGCTGCTGTTCGTGGGCGAGAAGGACTTCGGCGCCGCGCGGCGGATCGGCGACGCGCTCGCCCACGGTCTGCCGCACGAGTTCATCGGATACTCGACCAGCTTTGGCGACCCCGAGCCTAACGGTGTGCGGGTCCCGTTGAAGATAAAGGACGGCCCGGTCCGGCACATGGTGCAGGTCTTCACGGTCCGTTCGTTTTTCCAGGCCCGGCTCGGAGTCGACCCGTACAAGAAATTATCAATAGCCGACTGGCTCACCTTCCCGCAGCAGCGGCTGCTCGAGATCGCGAGCGGGGCCGTCTATCACGACGGGCTTGATCTGGAAAAGGTCCGGCGCAAATTCGCTTTCTACCCCGACGATCTCTGGCTCTACATGCTGGCCGCCCAGTGGAAAAAGATCTCGCAGGAAGAGGCGTTCGTCGGCCGGGCGGGCGAGGTCGGTGATGAGCTCGGCTCCCGCATTCTCGCCGCTCGGCTCGTGCGTGAGATCATGCGTCTTTGCTTTTTGATGGAGAGGCGATACGCACCATACAGCAAATGGCTCGGCTCGGCGTTCGCGAAGATGAAAATCGGCAGAAAGCTGTCCCCCGTTCTCGTCGAAGCCCTCTCGGCCAACGATTGGAAGCGGCGCGAGCGGGCAATGAGCAAAGCCTACGGCATCGTGGCACGCGCCCAGAATAGCCTCGGCATCACGCCGCCCGTTCCGACCACGACGTCGAACTATTTCGGACGGCCGTTCAAGGTCATCCACGCGGACAAGATCTCGGAGGAGATCCGCAAAGAAATCAAAAGCCCCGCCGTGAGGATGATCACCGCCGATTTCGGCGCGGTCGACCAGTTCGCCGACAGCAGCGATCTCTTGAACGATCTCGATGCCTGTAGACGCCTGAATGACATTTACCGATAATAGCGGGCCACAATTCCAATATAAGAATTTTTTACCCGAACAGCGCGGAAGGCAATAAAAATTACATTCACACCGGCCCAGCGTATGCCGCAATACCGAAGCGTCCGGCTTATCGAGACTAAGCTCCTAGCATCGCGAACCGCGGTCGCATTCGCGGCCGATCTCCGAGGAGCCAGCTTTTTAAACAGCTATGACGATAGCCCGATTACACCTGAATGACGGATCGGAATTTGAGCAGATCCTTGAGCCGGGGCAGACGGTCCCGTCCCGCATCCAGCGCGTGCCGCCCGACGGCGACAGCTCGACCGTCCACACGTTCGCCTATCGCAAGGGGCAGCCGCTGAGCTTAACGGAGATCCATTACGACGAGTGGCCCGCGGCCACCAGGGTAGTGCTCACACCGGAGACGTAGATTCCGGCCCGGGCTTCGGGTGACTGAGCGAGCCAAGGCGTTCAGCGCCAGGTTCGCCCGGCGTACATTTCCGGACACCGACTTTTCCCCGCACCTCATCCACCGCCGACGCCGACACCGGCGCCTCCAGTCCCGCGACCGCGACCGCACCGACAATGCCCCCCGTCGCAACACCGATCACGCCGCCGACCACGGCACCGACGATGGCGCAGATCTCGTCGTCGCGATGTGATACTGGTGGGCGAAATGCGCGATCTGGTGAACCCGAATCGGCGATCTGGTGGCTGGAGCAAACCGCTCTGGTTCGGGTTTTGACCGCTCTGGTCAAGGGCGGCCGACGCTTTTTTGAATTTTGTTCGCGCCGGTGGATTTTCCGGCCGGAGAACGGCGGCCGTTGTGATACACTGCCGGGCACTCATTTCCATTTTCACGGGGCTTCCGACATACATCCGGCATACTTGCACACCGATCTCCATGGAGGAAAATCTAGATGAACTACACTCTCACTCCCGTCCGTAAGTGGTTGGCGGCGTTGGCTTTGATCGCGGCGATCGTCGCGGTCGCGGCCCTGCTGCTCAGGAGCGACGGGACCACCTCACACGCCGCATCGAACGACCCGGCCGGCACCATGAACAGGCAACGCGGCCTGCCCAATTTCGATATCAGGACCGAGCGGACCGCCGATTCGGATGCGGCGATCGCCCGTTTCAGGGGTAACGCCGGCCGCCGTGCCGAGCAGGTCAAGTCGGTCCGCGACGAGATCGACCGCGGCGAAGCGGAGCTTCGGGCCCGCATGCCGGACGTCGCCATCGAGCGCAGCGACCGCCTCGGGCAAGTCGAGGTCGTCTCCCCGAGCGTCCGGAAAAACGAACTCGAGGCCCTCTATCACGCCGCCGGCGACCGGCCCGGTGCGCTGCGCAGCTTCCTCAAGGAGAACAACGCGCTTTTCGGGATCGAACGGGCGCGAGCCGAAGGCCTGAAGGTGGCGGCCGATTACACCAACCCCGATGGGAACCTCTCGTTCACACATCTTGAACAGGCGATCGACGGGATTCCCGTTTTCGCCGCCGAAGTGAAGGCCGGGTTCGACCGGCAGGGACGGATGATCCGCCTGATAAACAATCTGGCCCCGGGTCTCGAATACGCGGGCGTTTCCAGCGATTTCGGCGACCCGGCCGACGCCGTGCAGGCCGCCTCGCGATTCATGGATCTCGAACAGGCATCCCGCCGAATCGCCCTAAACGAAAAGGCCTCGACCGATCTGAAAGCCGTTTTCGGTACCGGCGATTCAGCGACGACGGCCGAGAAGATGTACTTCCCGACCGAGGCCGGCGTCGCCGTGCCGGCCTGGCGTGTCCTCGTCTGGCAGCCGGTCGACACGTATTACGTGATCGTCGACGCCGCCTCCGGCGAAATGCTGTGGCGGAAGAACATCACCGAAGACCAGACGCAATCGGCGACCTACAACGTTTACCGCAACCCCAACGCCTACATCGACGTCGCCGACAGCCCGGCCCCGTTCACACCCGGGCCCACCTCGCCGAACGGCCTGCAGGCCCCGGTGATAACGCGCGATAACGTTACGCTGGTCGGCAACGAAGACGACCTTTCCTTCAATGGCCTTGGCTGGATCAGCGACGGCGCCACCATCACCGACGGCAACTCGAACCAGGCGGGCGTGGACCGCGACGGGACCGACGGCGTTGATCCGGGAAGCTCGCCTAGCTCCGCGAGCCGCACTTTTACCTCGACGTGGACCCCGCCGCCGGCAGCCGGGGCGACCTCGCCGCTCGACCCGCAGGCCCAGCGCGGAGCGGTCATCCAGATGTTCTACGTGATGAACCGCTGGCACGACGAGATGTATAAACGCGGATTTACCGAAGCGGCCCGCAACTTCCAAACAAACAACTTCGGACGCGGCGGGCTCGGCAACGATCGCGTCAGGTCGGAAGGTCAGGACTCCTCGGGCGTGGACAACGCCAATTTCTCGACCGGGGCCGACGGCAGCCGCCCCCGCATGCAAATGTACATCTGGGACGGCCCGGAGCCGGATTACGACGGCACCACGGACGCCGACATCATCATCCACGAGGTGACGCACGGATTGTCGAACCGTCTGCACGGCAACTCCTCCGGGCTCTCGACCAACATGTCGCGCGGCATGGGCGAGGGCTGGGGCGATTTTTACGCCCACACGATGCTGGCCGAACCCACCGACCCGATCAACGGCATCTACACCATCGGCGGATATGCGACCTACCTCGCGGCGAGCGGGTATGTCACGAATTACTACAGCGGTATTCGGCGGTTTCCGAAGGCGGTAATTGCGTCCACCGGTCCCAATCTCAAGCCGCATAACCCACTGACGTTCCGGTACATGAATTCCGACTGCAACACCTTGATTGGGACCACGAGCTCGAACCCGAACAGCGCCTATCCGCGCGGCCCCTTCGGCGTCTCGCAGTGCGACCAGGTGCACAATCTCGGTGAGATCTGGTCGAGCGCTCTCTGGGAGGTGCGAGCGCTGATGATCCAGCGTCTCGGCTTCGCCGCGGGCACGCAGAAAGTGCTGCAGGTCGTCACCGACGGGATGAAGCTCGCGCCGACCGGACCCACCTTCCTGCAGGAGCGCGACGCGATCATTTCCGCCGCGGCCGCGATCTCGCCGGAAGACGCCTACGACGTCCGTGAGGGCTTTCGCCGCCGCGGGATGGGTTTCGGGGCGAGCATCCAGAACGCCGGCTCGGATTTCTTGACGAACCGGACGGCGGTGACCGAGAGCTTCGCGTCTTGGCCGGGCGACCCGACACCGACGCCCACGCCGGCACCGAGCCCGACGGCGACGCCGACCGCCACGCCGACACCTACGGCAACTCCGACACCAGTGGCCATGGCGGCGGTAAGCGGGACGATAACCCGTAACGGCAACAAGGGGCTCGGCGGCGTAACAGTGTCGCTCGTAAACCAAACGACCGGGGCGACCACGACCGCTACAACGGGCGGCAGCGGCACCTTCTCGGTCAGCGTCGCGACGGGGGCCAATTACGTGGTGACGCCGTCCGCCAACCGCTACGCGTTCACTCCGACTTCGCGGGAGATTCCCGTAAACGGCCCAGTCTCGGGCGTGAATTTCACAGGCATACGGCAATAAGACCTTTTGCCGTTTGAGCAAAGGCCGGGCCGCATTGGTCCGGCCTTTTTTATCCTTGGAGCCTTTTGGGGTCTTCGGGCCAGATCTCGTCCGGGCTTTCCGGCGGCGGCTGGTCGGGGGTGAGATTGGCGGGATCGATGCGGGCAGCGATGAAGTTTTCGGGCGCGACCGGGTCGCCGTGCAGACGGCGAAGCAACGCGAGTTGACCGGCGTGGGTCATCGCGTCGGAGAATTGACCCTGCAGCATTCGCTCCGGCGACATGCCGTCGAGAAAAGGCTCATCCCTTTCCAGATGACCCGCTAGATGCTCGAGCATTTGATGAAAGCGGGCGATCTCGTCGTCAAATGCGGGAAGCGGCTCGGGCCGATATTTCCCGCCAATGAAAAATGTGCGGGCGTAACCGAGCACGCTCGTCATGTGCCGGACGAGTTGTTTGGGTGTGCGTATCTGGTTGCCGGCCTCGAAATCGGCGAAGCCGTCAGGCACGTCGCGAAGGGCCTTCTGCGTGCGGTAAGCGAGCGCGGCCAGAAAATGCCGGAGCAGGGCGTTCTTGTCGTTCATCGCTCGGCGATCGCCTGCCGCTCGCGCCACGACTGCGGGTTCGTGCCGTCGTCGACGCGCACCATCGAGATCGCCCCCGGCGCCGGGCAAACAAGAGCGCACAGGTTGCACCCGACGCACTCGGATTCGATAACGCGCGGGTAGCGCAACCCGTCGATCTCATGAAACTCAAAGCTCTGGTGGGCGCCGTCCTCGCAGGCGACGTAGCATAGGTTGCAGCGGATGCAGTTCTCCGGGTTGACGCGGGCCTTGATGTCGTAGCTGAGGTCGAGGTTTCCCCAGTCGGTGACGTGGCCGACGGACGCGCCGACGATCTCTTGAGCCGACGAATAGCCCTTGTCATCAAGATACGAATTTAGCCCGTCGATCATGTCCTCGACGATCCGGTATCCGTAATGCATCACGGCGGTGCAGACCTGAACGGTGCCCGCCCCGAGCAGCATGAATTCGACCGCGTCGCGCCACGTTGATATACCGCCGATACCCGAGATCGGGATGTCGAATTCGGCGTCGCGGGCAAGTTCCGAAACCATATTAAGGGCGATCGGCTTGACCGCCGGGCCGCAGTAACCGCCGTGAGCGGCCTTGCCGTTGACGTTCGGGTACGGAACCAACGTGTCGATATCGACGCCCATTACTGAGTTGATGGTGTTGATCAGCGAGACGGCGTCGGCACCGCCTTTTTGGGCCGCGCGTCCCGGCGGTACGATGTGGGCGACGTTCGGCGTAAGTTTCACGATCACGGGCAGATCGGAAACCTCCTTCACCCATTCGGTCACCATACAGGTGTATTCCGGCACCTGCCCCATCGCCGAGCCCATTCCGCGTTCCGACATGCCGTGCGGGCAGCCAAAATTGAGTTCAAATCCGTCGCAGCCGGTATCCTGCGACCGCTTTACGATCTCGTGCCACGCTTCCCTCTTCGACTCGACCATCAGCGAAACGATCACCGCGTGCTTTGGGTATTTTTTCTTGCACTCGTAAACCTCTTTCAGGTTCACCTCAAGCGGCCGGTCCGTGATCAGCTCGATGTTGTTGAGCCCGATCATCCGCATCGCCCCGAGGTCGATCGATGCGAGTCGTGAAGAAACGTTGACGATCGGCTCGCCAAGCGTTTTCCATACCGCTCCGCCCCAGCCGGCATCGAACGCCCGCTCGATCATTGAACCCATATTCGTCGGCGGTGCGGATGCAAGCCAGAAAGGGTTCGGAGATTTTATTCCGGCGAAATTGATACTTAGGTCTGCCATGCGACTCTATACTTTCACGCCCTCGATCACGCTGAACGGGGACATCGTCGGAACGACTCGGTTTAGTCGAAAGCCCGATCTCTCTAACAAATGAGCGTATTCCGCCTCGGTTCGCTCGAGGCCGCCGGGCGAGGTCAGCATTTCGAGGTCGAGCATCTTGCCCGGATGCGGCTCGTTGCCTTCGGGAATCACCATCTCGGCGAGAAGCACTTTCCCGCCGTCCTTCATGGCCCGGTGTATCGTTTGCAGGATCCTGATCGACCGCTCATCATCCCAGTCGTGAATGATGTGCTTCATTATGTACGCATCGGCACGCGGCACCTCAGCGAAGAAATCCCCTGCAACGGTCGCGACACGGTCCTCCACACCATGGCGCCGGAGCATCTCGCCGGCGCCGTCGATGACATGCTGCGTGTCGAAAAGAATGCCCTTCATGTTCGGGTTGGCTTTAAGGATCTGTGAAAGCAAAAAGCCGTGCCCGCCCGCAATGTCGGCGATGGTGTCGATCCCAGCGAAATCGTAAGCGGCGACGATCGCGGGTGCTGCCCCGCCGCTCAGTTCCGACATGCAGCCGTTAAATATCTCGGATGCTTCGGCGTTCGCGGCGAACCAGTCAAACACCTCCTGGCCGTGTGTCTTCTTCCACGCGGCCTCGCCCGTCTGTGCGCTGTGAAGCATATTCGCCCAGACATTGTAATGCCATGGTTCTCCCATAAAGATCATCGAATCGCGCATCGAGCCCGGGATATCGGCACGAAGCACTTCCGAGAGCGGCGTATTCGCGAACTTATGAGGTTGCGTTTCGGTAAACACGCCCATCGAGGCGAGACTACGCAAAATGCGGTAAAGGGACGGCGAATGGGCACTGGCCTTTTCCGATATCTCGTCGATATGCCTTTCGCCGTCGGCCAGAATGTCCGCGACACGGAGCTTGGTCGCCACGTAGATCGCCTGCGTCACCATCGCACCCATCGATAGCTGCATTATTATCGCTTGAGGCGGTGGTCCCGGCTGCCTTACGGATCCTGCTTCTGATTCCATTCAAATCACCTTCCTATTTCGCGTGCGGGCCGGACGAACGGACCGGCGTAACGCTCGCTCCTGCAAACTGGACCCTGGTTCCCGTTAGCGTCTGATGGATCCCTGCCGCGGCGAGCTTGCCCATTTGAGCGGCCTCGACGGCCTCGCCGCCGCCGTTGACGCAGTCGCCGCCGGCGAAGACTTTAGGGTCGGAGGTCTGCATCATTTCGTTGACGATGACGCGACCCTTTTGGTCTACGGCGACGCGGGCGACCGAGGTGAAGAACCACGTCATTTTCGTTTGACCTACCGCTTTGATGATCATGTCGCACGGCAGCTCGAATACTTGTAATGAGCCGTCCGTCTTTTCGCATCGAAGCGACGCGACCTTCGCGATCCCGTTTTCAGAAAGTATCCCGATCGGGGCCGCGCGCCAGACAAATTCGACACCGTCGCGTTTGGCGAGCTCGTATTCGTAATCGTAGGCCGGGATGTCCTTTTCGCCGCGCCGGTAAACAAGTATCACCTTTTCCGCTCCGAGCCGTTTTGCCTGCGTGACGGCGTCGATGGCGGTGTTGCCGGCACCGATCACGGCCACGGTGCGGCCGAGCGGGACCTTATCCCACTCGCGCGTCTTGATGTGCTCGATGAAGTGGAGCGCGTCGTACACGCCGTCGAGATCTTCGCCCGGAATGTTGAGCTTGTTCGTGGTGCCGAGGCCTACGCTAAGGAATATCGCATCATGCCATTCGCGAAGGTCGTTGAACGCAACGGTTTGGATGGGCGCGTCGGTGGTCGGTTCGGAGTCTTCGGAATCGGGCGCTGTTCCACCCGCTAACGCGGGCGGTTCTGATTTGTCGATCACCTCGGTGTTGAGGACGAACTTAACGCCTGACTGGGCGGCCCGTTCGACCTCCGCCTGCGAGACGGCCTGCGTCATTTTGTATTCGGCCATCCCGTAGGTGTCGAGCCCGCCCGCAAGAGGACGGCGGTCGTAAACCGTCACGTCGTAGCCGAGACGGGCGAGATAGCTCGCGCTCGAGATGCCGGCGGGGCCGGAGCCGACAATGCCGACGGACTTCCCATTCGGCTCGCCCTTGTCGAAGATCTGTTTCCCGTGAGCGATGGCGTAGTCGGTCGCGTACCGCTGGAGCCTGCCGATCTCGATCGGTTTCTGTAGCAGTGTTTTTTCCACGCACGCACCCTCGCAAAGCACCTCCACCGGGCACACGCGCGCACAAGTCGCGCCGATCGGATTGGCGTCAAATATCAAGCGGGCCGAACCGGTCAAATTGCCGCTCGCGATCTTTTTGATAAATCCCGGCACGTCGATGTGCGTCGGGCAGGCGTGCATGCAAGGCGCGTCGAAGCAATAGAGGCAGCGGTTCGCCTCATGCAGCGCCTCCGCCTTTGTGAGGGCCGGATCGATATCGGCGAAGTTTCGCTCGATCTCTTTTATATCCAGCGGTGTGCAGAAATCGTCGGGCATTTATCTGTGAGTAAATTTCTAATTGGATTACAGGCGAACTTTCGTTGATGATATCAGACCTCAGCGTCCGCCTCGATCTCGATCAGCATCCGCGAGTCGATCAAACGCGAGACCTCGACCATTGTCGTGGCGGGCATGACGTCGCGAAAATACTCGCCGTGGGCCCGGCCGAATTCTTCCCATCGGGAAATATCGGTCACAAACATTCGGGTGCGGACGACCATTTCCAGTCCGGCGTCGAGCTCGCGCAAGGCCCTCTCGATGTTCCGGATCACCTGCACGGTTTGCGCGTATGCGTCGCCCTCGCCGACGATGCCGCCCTTCTCGTCCGTCGCCGTCGTGCCGGTCACGTAGATCCGATCGCCGACCCGTACCGCCCGCGAATATCCGACGACCGACTCCCATTTAAGCCCCGACGAGTATTTTCGGCGATGCTGCATGTTATTTAGCCGCGGATCTTGAGGATCAGGTGAGCTTTTTTTTCTTATCCGCGTGATCCGCGAAAATCCGCGGCAGAAAACTACTAATCAGCGACCAAAGGTCCGTAAAGATCCGGTCGGCGGTCGCGGAAAAACTGCCACGTGTTGCGGACCTCGCGGATCTGGTCCATGTCGAGGTCGGCGACGATCAGCTCGTCCTTGTCGCGCGAGCCTTCGGCGATTATCTGCCCGCGAGGGTCGCAGAAATAACTCTGTCCGTAAAATTCGCCGATGTTCCACGGCGCCTCGGTCCCGACGCGGTTGATCGCCCCGACGAAATAGCCGTTTGCGACGGCGTGTGCGGGCTGCTCCAACTTCCAGAGATATTCCGAAAGGCCGGCGACCGTGGCCGACGGGTTAAAAATGATCTCGGCGCCGTTGAGTCCCAACGCGCGAGCCCCTTCCGGAAAATGCCGGTCATAGCAGATATAAACGCCGATGCGAGCGTAAGCGGTGTCGAAGCAGGGGTAACCGAGATTCCCCGGACGGAAATAAAATTTCTCCCAAAAGCCCGGCGCCACGTGCGGGATGTGCGTCTTGCGATACTTGCCGAGGTACGTGCCGTCGGCGTCGATAACGGCGGCGGTATTGTAATAGATGCCGGTCTGTTCTTCTTCGTAAATAGGAACGACCAAAACCATGCCGTGTTCCTTCGCCACCTCCTGCATCAGCTTAACGGTCGGCCCGTCCGGCACCTTCTCGACCGCCTCGTACCAACGCGTCTGCTGCTCGGCACAGAAATACGGCGTCGTGAAGATCTCCTGAAAACAAAGGATCTTGACGCCTTGTTCGGCCGCCGCCTGGACGAGCTCCAACTGGTTCTCGATGTTCTGCTTTTTGATCTCGTCGATCGGCATATCGACGGGTGCGATGTTGTGGGCCTGTATGAGACCGCATTTGATGATTCGTGACATAAGTAAACGTTTTGAGTTCCAGCTTTAGCTGGCATGCATTATCGGAGGCCAACTAAAGTTGGAACTCAGAACTAGCTCATCCAATTAGTACGCGATTCCGGGTTCCACTTGGTCGTGGTTTTTTTCAATTTGGTCCAGAACTCAATCGAGCTTTTGCCTGTGATATCGCTCGAGCCAAAGCGCGATTCGTTCCAGCCGCCGAACGGGAACGGCTCGCGCGGGACGGGGACGCCGATGTTGACGCCGATCATTCCTGCGCTGGCGTGCTCCATCACATAACGGGCGATGCCGCCGCTTTGCGTAAAGACGGCGGCGGCGTTGCCGTACGGATTCTTGTTTTCGATCTCGATCGCTTCGTCGAGGCTGCTCGTCCGCATGATCGAGATTACGGGACCGAAGATCTCTTCGCGGGCGACCGCCATGTCGGGCGAGACGTGGTCGATCACGGTCGGGCCGACGTAGGTGCCGTTTTCTTTGCCGTCGACGCTGGTCCCGCGGCCGTCAAGCAGGATCATCGCTCCGGCCTTTTCGGCTTCGGTGATGTAGCCCTCGATTCTCTCTTTCGCCGCTTTCGAGATCACTGCCCCGAGATTCTCCCCGGGAATTATCTTTTTAGCCTCGTCCACGATCTGATCAATGATCGGGTCGACATTACCGACGGCGAGCATCGCGGAGGCGGCCATGCACCGTTGGCCGGCACATCCCGTCATCGACGCGGCGACGTTTGTCGCCGTCATCGCGGGGTTGGCGTCCGGCAAAACGAAAAGGTGATTTTTAGCGCCGCCGAGGGCGACGCAGCGTTTAAGGTTGTGCGTCGACTGCTGGTAAACGAGCTTCGCGACGTTGGTCGACCCGACGAAGCTGACGGCCTCGATCCCGGCGTGGGCGCAGATGCCCTCGACGATCTCTTTGCCGCCGTTGACGACGTTGAAAACGCCATCGGGTAACCCGGCTTCCTTCAAAATTTCCGCCGTCCGCTGGACCGACAGCGGCACAAGTTCTGACGGCTTCATGATCATCGTGTTGCCGAGCACCAGTGCGTTCGGCATCGTCCAGTTGGGCACCATCAACGGGAAATTGAACGGCACGATGGACGCGACGACGCCAAGCGGGAAATGCTCGACACGGCACTCGACGCCTTTCGAAACTTCTAAAATCTCTCCCGAGACGAGCTGCGGCATCGAGCATGCAAACTCGGCCAGCTCGATACTCTTTTCGACCTCGGCCCTGGCTTCGTCGTGTGTTTTGCCGTTCTCCTCGGAGATCAGGGCGGTGAGGTCGTCTGAGTATTTCTCGAGCAGTGATCGGTAGCGGAAAAAGACCTGCACGCGTTCCTTGATCGGCGACGAGCTCCAGCCTTTGAAGGCGGCGTCAGCAGACCGGACGGCCGCGTCAAGTTCGACGCCCGTCGACATCGGCACTTGCGAGAGCAGCGAGCCGTCGAGCGGCGACGTCACGTCGACCCATTCAACGGCCGAGCTTTCGACGAACTGACCGCCATAGTA
>Ga0307415_100001024_pt1 | contig 12908 bp, 9 predicted proteins | sample DK1Cmetagenome_FD_204524 | JGI IMG/M metagenome (GOLD analysis project Ga0307415, IMG submission 204524) | Maize rhizosphere microbial communities from greenhouse at UC Davis, California, United States - DK15-C-2 | ecosystem: Host-associated > Plants > Roots > Rhizosphere > Soil | place: USA...
CGTTGTCGAACGTGATGGGGCCGGTCTCCAACGGACCGATCTGGTTCACCGGCGCCGGCCGTTCGCCGATCAGGCCGAGCGAGGGCTCGGCGCGCGTGCTCTTGCCGCGGATCGGATCACGGTACGCGGCACCGATCTCGTCCTGAGACATGAGGCTCCTTCGTGTGTGTGTCGTGGTGGCGCACGCGCCGCCGCCGTCCGCCGGCCGCCGACGCGTTGTTGGCTCCCCACCCAGTCCATCCGCCGCCGGCGCGACGGTGTCCGACCTTCCCGCGTTGCCACCCGTTCGGATGACCGCCCGCCCATCGCCGAACGCGCGGCCACTCCGGGGATGTCCGGCGATCATGGACTTGGGCACCGAAAATGGCGCCGATCATGGACCCAAGTCCATGATCGGCGGCAAAAGGGGGCGGGCGGCGCGAAACGGGGCGGGCCGGCGAGGGGTCAGGGTAGGAGGTCGGGCGAGCGGGAGTCGTTGACCGCGCGGATGAGCGCCACGGCGTCGGCGACCGGTCGCGCCGGCAACTCCCGCCCGTCGCGCAGGCGCAGTGACACCTCACCGGAGGCCGCCTCCCGTGCGCCGATCACGGCCACGTACGGCACCCGGCGCAGCGCCGCCTCCCGTACCCGGGAACCCAACGACCCCCCGGCGACCGCCTCGAACCGCAGCCCAGCCTCGATGCCGGCCCGGGCGAACGCCTCCGCCGCGTCGACCTGACCGTCGTCGACCGGCAGGGCGACGGCCTGCACCGGCGCGTACCAGACCGGGAAGGCACCCGCGTGGACCTCGATGAGGTGCGCGAAGAGCCGCTCGAAGCTGCCCACGACGCTGCGGTGCACCATCACCGGCCGCCGTCGCTCTCCACCGGAGTCCACGTAGGAGAGTCCAAATTGGGCAGGCTGGTGGAAGTCGACCTGGATGGTGGACAGGGTGAACTCGCGGCCGGCCGCGTCCCGGATCTGTATGTCGATTTTCGGGGCGTAGAAGGCCGCCTCGCCGGGCTCCTCGTCGAACTCGATTCCCTCGGCCCGCAAGGCGTCACGGAGGAGACCCTCGGCCCGGGCCCAGTTCGCCTCCTCGCCCGGGTAGGCCCGGTCCGGCCCGCGGAGCGACAGACGGAACCGGTCGGCCGCGAAGCCGAGCGCCGCGTGCGCCCGCCGGACAAGGGCGAGCACCGACACCACCTCCGCACCGACCTGGTCGGGCGCGCAGAAGATGTGCGAATCGTTGAGAGAGATGGCCCGCACCCGGGACAGTCCACCCAGGACACCCGAGCGCTCGGCCCGGTACATGCCGCCGAGCTCGGCGACGCGGAGCGGGAGTTCGCGGTACGACCGGCCGCGGGCCGCGAACACCATCGCGTGGTGCGGACACAGGCTCGGGCGTAGCACCAGGTCGTCATCGCCGGACAGGCTCATCGCCGGGAACATGTCGTCGGCGAAGTGGGGCAGGTGCCCGGATCGTTCGTACATCTCGCGCTTGGCCATCGGCGGCGAGTAGACGTGCCGGTAGCCGGCGCGCCGTTCCTCCTCGCGGATGTACGCCTCGACGGCGTGGCGCGCGGCCGCCCCCGCCGGCAGCCAGATGGGTAGGCCCGCCCCGATGAGCGGGTCGCCGTGGAACAGCTCGAGCTCGCGGCCGAGCTGACGATGGTCGATCATGTGGGTCCCTTTCGGATACGGAGGGGCGGGTACCCGGACGGGACGACGAAACGGCCCCGGGGCACGCGCCCCTGGGCCGTTCGGATGACTAGCGAGTCAACGCGTCGACGGGCCGGGGTGACCCGGCGTCGTCGTGTACGCGCACTGCGCTCGCATGACGACCAGGCTACTCGCCCGCGACCGCGTCCACACCCGAATTCGGGCCGCATCCAAGATCGCGACAACTTTGCCAAAGTCGTCGCTTCGACGGCCCTCGAGGCGGCAATATCGACGATATTGTCGCGATCTTGGGCGCGAAGGGGGCTATTCGAACTCGTGCTGCATGAGTTGGCGGGCCGCCTCGGTGAGCGAGCCGGACAGGGACGGGTAGATCGTGATGGTGTGGGCGAGCTGGCCGACCGTGAGATGGTTCTCCACGGCCAGGGCCATCGGGAGGATCAGCTCGCTGGCCCGGGGCGCGACGATGACGGCCCCGATCACCAGGCCCGACGCCGGGCGACAGAACAGCTTGACGAAGCCGTCCTTCTCGTCGGCCATCTTGGCCCGGGCGTTGCCGGCCAGCGGCAGCTTCACGATTCGGCCCGGGACGCGACCGCTGTCCACATCGTCCTGTGACACGCCCACGGTGGCGATCTCCGGATCGGTGAAGACGTTGGCGGAGACGGTCTTCAGCCGCAGCGGCGCCACCGCCTCGCCGAGCGCGTGCCACATCGCGATGCGGCCCTGCATCGCGGCCACGCTGGCCAGCGCCAGCATGCCGGTGCAGTCGCCGGCGGCGTAGATGCCGGACACGTTGGTCCGCGAGACGCGGTCCACCGTGACGTACCCGCCGTCGCCCTTCTCGATGCCGTACGCCTCGAGGCCCAGCTCGGAGGTATTGGGCACCGATCCGACGGCCATGAGCACGTGGGAGCCCTCGATGGACCGCCCGTCGACGAGCTCCACCACGACGCTGTCGCCCAGGGAACGCGCCTTGGCGGCCCGCGCGTTCGCCAGGATCGTCATGCCCCGGGACGCGAACACGGTCTCCACCACCCGGGCGGCGTCGGTGTCCTCGCTGGGCATGACGTGGTCGCGGCTGGAGACGAGCGTCACATCGCAGCCGGCGGCCAGGTAGGCGCTGGCGAACTCGGCACCGGTCACCCCGGAGCCGACGACGATCAGCCGCTCGGGCAGGGCCGGCAGGTCGTAGACGTCCCGCCAGGTCAGGATCCGCGTGCCGTCCGGCTCGGCGTCGGGCAGGATCCGCGGGGTGGCGCCGGTGGCGATCAGGACGACCTGCGGATTGATCGAGTACTCCGAGCCCTCCACCGGGGTGACGACCACCTGATGGGTGTGACCCAGCGTGTCCTCACCGAGCCGGGCCCGGCCGTGGACCAGCTCCACGCCGGCCTTGCCGAGCTTGGTGGCGATGTCCGCGGACTGGGCCAGGGCCAACCGCTTCACGCGGGCGTGCACCGCGACGGCGTCCAGGCCGACCGCGTCGGGCAGGGTGACCCGTACCCCCAGACTGCCTCCATGATGGAACGCCGTGATCGCGTCCGAGGAGGCGATGAACGTCTTTGACGGTACGCAGTCGGAGAGAACACAGGCGCCGCCGGCGCCCTCCGCCTCGACGACCGTCACCTCGGCGCCGAGTTGGGCGGCGACCAGGGCGGCCTCGTATCCGGCCGGCCCGCCGCCGATGATCACGATGCGGCTCATCCGAACTCCCGTCGACGATTACGGACCGTCGCATTCTCCCTCACGGCCCAACCGGCTATCGTCATCGCCGTGCGCCTTTACGCCGCGTACGGCTCGAATCTGGACCCCGGTCGGATGCGCGCCTACTGCCCCCATTCGCCGCTCGTGGGTACGGGCTGGCTGGAGGGTTGGCGGCTGACGTTCGCCGGCGAGGACCTCCTCGGGTACGAGGGAGCCGTCTGCACGATCGTCGAGTCCGACGACGAGACCGACCGCGTGTTCGTGGCCCTCTACGACGTGCACCAGCACGACGAGCAGCAGTTGGACGAGGTCGAAGGCGTCTCGGCCGGCACGTACCGCAAGCTGCACGTCCGAGTGGCCACACTGGACGGCGAGGAAACCGCGTTCGTATATGTGTACGACGGGTACGAGGGGGGCCTGCCCACGGCGTGGTACCTGTCCGAGATAGCGAACGCGGCCTGCAAGGCCGGCGCACCCGACGACTACGTGGAGATGCTGCGGTCCCGCCCGACCCGCACGGCCACAACCTGACACTCGCCCTTCGTACCCCTACCGGCGCCTGATCAATCCGGGCGAACCGTATCGGCGGCGTCGCCCAGCAGGGCGGTGAGTTCGCGGCGCTCGTCGGCGGACAGCGTGGCGTAGGCCTGGCCGACGATCCGGTCGGCGATCGCCTCGGCGTACGCGTATCGGCGCACCAGCGTGACCCGGGACGGGAACGGCGGATGCCAACCGAACGTGACGGCCTCCGCCTCCCCGTCCGGACCCGCGATGACCGTCTCCACCGGGGACAGACCGCAGGCCCGGGCGGCCAACAACATCGCTCCGCAGCGGTACTCGTGGATCAGGTGGATCAGCAGCGCCGCCAGCGCGCCCGTCCCGCCGTCGGGTACCGGCATGGCCCGGCTGGCCGCGAACAGCGGCATTCCCACCGGATCGGCGGCCACCACGACGCGCTCGGCCAGGCCCACCAGCGTCTCGATCCGGGGCACGTCCCCCAGCCGCTCGTCGCCCCACCGGGCACACTCGGCCAGCCGCGCCGCGGCCACCGCGGCCCGTCCCACCTTGCGGGCGGCCTCCCACCCGGCCCGGACGGCGTCCGGAGCGACCAGGCCCAGCGCCGCCGAGACGGTGTCCGCCCGGGTGTCGTCACCCAGCACTCCCCCGCGGCCGGCCACGTAGTAGGCCCAGCCGGACAGCTCCAGCACCCTGGCCCGGCGCAACGTCTTCGGACAGGTACTCCACCCGCGGTCGATCTCCCGCAGGGCCACCGTGGTGGTGGCGGCCGCGAACTCCGGGGGCATGTGTCCGATTCTGCCCCGCGGTCGGGACGAGGGCTACGGCAGACTGACCGACTCGCCGGGGGCCAGCCGGGCGTATTCACACCCGCTCAGCCGTGTCATGTTCGCGTCGTACACGGCGAAGCCCCGGTCGGAGAGCAGGCAGTCGTGCAGGGCGTACGCCCGCCGCGGCCCGATCCGCCGGACGAACTCGATGGACTCCGAGATCTTCAGCCACGGCCCCGAGATCGGCACGAACACCGTGTCGACGGACACGCCCTCCGGCGCATCGAACGAGTCACCGGGATGATAGATCGAGTCCTCGACCAGGAAGCCGAGGTTGGCCACCCGCGGCACCTCGGGATGGATCTCGGCGTGCCGGCCGCCGTAGGCGCGGACCCGGAAGCCGGCCGCCTCGAACGCCTCACCCGAGGTCACCGTGGTCACCACGCCGCCCAGTGCGTCCAGCTTGGACGCGACCTCGGGGTGGGTGTAGACCCGCACCGACGGCCGCCGGCCGAGCTCGTCGGCCAGGGCGTCGACATCGAGGTGGTCGAAGTGCTCGTGGGTGATCAGCACCGCGTCGGCGCCATCCAGCGCGACCCGCTCGGTGAAGGCGCCCGGATCGATGACCAGCACGGCCCCGTCCGACTCGACCCGCACGCAGGCGTGCGAGTACTTAAAGATCAACACGTCGACCTCCCTCGTGACGTCGGTTTAAGACGACTTTAAGATCGCCCGAACGCCTCGAGCCCAGCGGTACCTCGCCGCGTGACGGGCACGCGACAGGCAGACGCCAAACCGTGATGTCCGGCCCGGAAACCGGCCAATGGATCGCCGCGTCCAAGGCTCACATGTGGACATCCGAGTGAGCAGAGGCAGAGCATGAGCGCGAGACGTACGATCGCCGGCCTTGTCGCCGGCACATTGCTGGCCATCGTCGGCCTGGCCGCCTGCAGCCAAGACAACACCGCGCCCAACAGCGGCCCCGCGCCCGGGCGCAACGAGGCCGACACGGCCCAGGGCGGCGCCCCGGCCCAGGGCGGCGACGCCGCGGCGGGGCCGCCGGGCGCCGCCCCGCCGGCCGCGGACGACGCCAACCGGGCACCGAGCCGGGTCCGGCTGGCCCGGTCCCTGATCTACACCGGTTCCATCACGATCCGGGTGGACGACGTCGTCGAGGCCGCCGACCGCGCGGTGACGATCGCCACCGGGCTCGGTGGCCTCGTGGGCGGTGACCGGCGCAGCCTGGATGAGGGCCGCTCGGAGGCGCAGCTCGTGCTGCGCGTGCCGGCCGACAAGTTCTCCGCCGCGCTGACCGAGCTGTCCCGGCAGCTCGGCAAGGAGGAGTCGCGCTCGGTGCAGACCGAGGACGTGACGGAGGCGATGATCGATCTGGACACCCGCCTGGCCACGCAGCGGGCGAGCGTCGAGCGGGTGAGGGCCCTGCTCGCCCGGGCCCGGACGATCGGCGAGGTGGTCTCGATCGAGGGCGAGGTGACCCGTCGGGAGGCCGAGCTGGCCTCGCTGGAGCTGCGCAAGGAGAGGATGGCCGACCAGGTCGCCCTGTCCACCATCACGGTGATCCTGCGGGGCCCGGAGGCGCCCGGCGAGCAGCCGAAAGAGCCGGAGACGGGCTTCATCGCCGGCCTGAAGGCAGGCTGGAAAGGCTTCGTCACCTCGGTCGGCGTGGTACTCACCATCGCCGGCACGCTGCTGCCGTGGCTGATCGCGATCGGGGTGCCGGTGTGGTTCGCCCTCTGGCTGCTGCGCCGCCGTCGCCCCGCCGTGGTCGCCATGGCCCCGGCCGCGGCCACCGCCACCGGGCCCGCGCCGGTCGGTCCGCCGGCTGCCCCGCCCGCGTCCGACCAGCCGCCCGCGCCGTAGCCGTCCAACTCAACGAGCCTCACCATGATCCGCTCGATCATGGACCTGGGGACACGAAATGGCGCCGATCATGGACCTAAGTCCATGATCGGCGCCCAGGTTTAGAAGGTCTACTGTGGACGGGGCGCGGGCGGGGCTTCGGGCGTGGCCCGCAGGAGGCCGACGAGGTCGTCCATCGCCTGGCCGAACTGGGGCGTCGTCTGGTACGCCGAGTGGCCCTGGACCGGCGGCGGCAGACGGTGACCCGGCTGCGGCTCGAACGCGACCGGGTCGGCCAGCCGGCGGTCGCCCACGCCGATGGCCCCGCCGATCGGGTCGGTGCGGCGCCACAGGTTGACCCAGCGTTCCTGCCCGGCCGGGCCGGCCACGGCGGCGGCGATGTCGTTGACCACCTTCTCGCTGAAGTAGTTGGGGAAGGCGCGCATGTACAGCCGGCACAGCGGCGAGCCGTAGGTGAGCAGCGCGGTGCGACGCTGCGCCTCCGGCGGCATCTGCAGGATGGTGGCGGCCGCGAGCACCGAGCCCTGGCTGTGTCCGGAAAGGACGAGCCCGCGCTGCTGGGTGGCCAGCCAGGTGGCGCGGTGGACCAGTTCGGGCACGACGCGCTCGGCGTAGCACGGGGGCGCCAGCGGGTGCGCGGCTCGCGGCCAGAACGTGGCCAGGTCCCAGATGACGCCGACCGACCGGCGCACGCGGGCGTTCCGGTACGTCTGGATGCCCAGCAGGATCAGGCCGAGCACCGAGATGCTGATCAGGTACGTGCCGGCGTTGGTCGTCACCGACAACACGTCGGCGGCGAGCGACCCCGACGGCGCCAACTCGACCGGCCCGACGCCGGCCACCGCGAGGACGGTCGCGGCCAGGCCGGCCGAGGCGATGACGAGCCATGCCACCGCGAACGTCCGGCTGACGTGATCGGTCAGGCGGGCGTCGGCGATCTCCTTGTCGATGATCCGGGCCCGCCACGCGTCGCGGGCCCGCCAGCCGGGGTAGTCGTCGTCGGTGTCCGGGCGGGCCCGCCGCCGCAGGATCCGCAGCGTCACCAGCCGCGACCACAGCGCGGCCAGAATGACGACCGCCACCAGGAGCACGAAACCCAGCGCGGCCCACTGGTAGTTCAGCGGCGGCTCGAGGCCGAGCGCCCGGGGTCGCGCGCCGAACTCGGCCGGGCTCGGCACGGCCGCCCCGTCGAGGTAGTCGGCGACCCGGAAGGAGACGCCGGTGGACAGCGCGGCGGCCAGGCCGAGCGCCAGGGACGCGATGACCGGGCTGCCGAAGCCGCCCAGGAACGCGCCCTTGCATCGGTGCCGCTGGAACAGGACGACCAGCGTCAGCAGGCCGAGCAGGCCCGCCTGGACCGCGAACAGGAGCGTGACGGTGTGCCCGTAGCCCGGCAGCGGACCGGTGACCGGCCAGGCCGCGCGGGGCAGGAGCGCGTATACCAGCGTCAGCGCGGTGAGGATCACGGCCATCCACCGCAACCCCTTGGCCGTCCGGCTGGCGGTGGCCGACCGCGACACCCGGTCCACCATGGCCGGCACCATCAGCGACAGCAGGCTCAACAGGATGATGCCGCCGGCCGCGCCGGCCAGTGCCCCGCCGACCGTGACCACGGTGGACCCCGGCACGCCGGCGAGGTCGACACCGGCGTAGGAGTCGGTCCCCCGGTCGTGGCGCAGCAGGACGAACAGCAGGGCGGCGTCGATGATGGCGAACATCGCGGCCACGTGCAGGCTGCGCAGCCGGCCGACCTGGGCCCGGCCGTCCCAGAACGTGATCGTGGCCAGACCGTCGCCGTCCGGGTTGTTCACCGGCGCCTGGTACGACTCGTACCGCGCCCACGTGCGCTGGGCCAGGAACCACAGCAGCGACACCACGAAGATCGGCCCGAGCGCACCGAGGGCCAGGCGCCGGCCGGTCGGTTCGAAGAAGCCCGTGAAGAACCAGGCCAGCAGCGGACGGTCGTCCAGGCAGGCGCTCTCCGGCGCGGCGCACTGCCAGGCGACCAGGTCCAGGGCGATCCCGATCGCGGCCAGCGTGAACGTGGCCGAGATGGTCAGCGCGAAGAGACGACACAGGCCGTGGACGATGCGGCGGCCGGCGCCCTTGGCCGGCGGCCGCAGCCACATCGCCACGTTGGCCAGGCTGAACGGCAGCAACAGCAACCAGAACGCGCGCGCCGCGGCGCCGGCGGTGAGATTGCCCCACCGGTAGGCCTCGAGGCGGGCGCCGCCCGGGCCCAGGGTGGCGCCGTACTCGGTACGCGGGCGCCAGAAGCCGGCCTCGCGGTCACCGGCGACCTGACCGATGATCTGCCGGTCGAGCATGTCCTCGGCCGGCGTGCCGGAGACGCCGTGGACCCGAAGCTCGGTCGGCGGTAGGTCGACGCCGCCGGGCACGGCCAACGGCTCGGTGGTCGCCTCCCCCGGCACATCGGGGACCACGCCGACGGCGCCCCGGGTCGGTGCGGGTGGTGACACCACGGTGAGGCGCTCGGTCTCGGCATCGGTGGTTCGGTGGGCGCCGTGCCACGCCTCGACCGGACCCGGGACGGGCCGCTCAATGGACATGCCGAAACCCTAGTAAAGATGATCTTCCGTGGCTACCACACCGTCGGCGTTTTGACGGCTGAAGTGCAGAAAGAGGGCAGGCGCCGCCTAGAACGGACCGGCGGAGAGGGCGGCCAGAGCCGTGTGCACGAGGACCCGGACCCCGTACCCGATCGCGCGTTCGTCGACGTCGAAGCGGGACGTGTGGATGTCGAAGGTCTCGTCCGCCCCGGGGGTGCCGACGCCCAGGCGGACCATCGCCCCGGGCACCTGCTCGAGATAGAACGCGAAGTCCTCGCCGCCGAGGCTGACCTCCGCCTCGGCCACGCGGTCCGGGCCGAGGGCCGCGGCCGCGGCGCCGGCCACGATGGCGGTGGCGAGCCGGTCGTTGATGACCGGCGGTACGCCGCGCCGGTAGTCGACCTTCACGTCCACACCGGTGCCGGCCACGGCCGCGCGGATCAACTCGGGAACCAGGTCGGGCAGCTCGCGCCAGGCCTCGCGGCTGATCACCCGCACCGTGCCGCGCACGTGGCCCTCGCTCGGGATCGTGTTGGCCGCCTCACCGGCGCGGACGGCGCCGAAGACCAGGCTGGCCGCCGAGCGGGGATCCATGCGCCGGGCCAGCAGCGTGGGCACGTCCACCACGATGCGGCCGAGCGCGTACACGAGGTCGGAGGTGAGCTGGGGCCGCGCCGTATGCCCGCCGCGGCCGGTGAGCCGCACCTTGACCATGTCGGTGGCCGCGGTGAGCGGACCGGAACGCACCGCGACCAGACCGGCCGGCAGTTGCGGGAAGCAGTGCAGCGCGAAGATGGCACCGACGTCCTTCAGGCCACCGGCGGCGATGACCTCCGGCGCGCCCGACGGGATCGCCTCCTCGCTCGGCTGGAACAGCAGCCGGACCCGACCGCCGAGCTCGCCCCGCGCGTCGAGCTGGGCCAGGGCCAGGCCGGTGCCGACCAGGATCGCGGTGTGCACGTCATGCCCGCAGGCGTGGCAGACGCCGTCGACGGTGGAGCGGTAGGGAACGTCCTTTGTGTCCGGCAGGGCCAGGGCGTCCAGGTCGGCCCGCAGGGCGATGACCGGGCCGTTACCCGTGCCGATGTCGCAGATGAGACCGTTGCGCTTGCGCAACATCCGGGGCTTGAGGCCGGCGGTCTTCAGCTGCTTGGCGACCAGCGCGGCCGTGGAGAACTCGCGGCCGGACGGCTCGGGATGAGCGTGAATGTGCCGTCGTAGGGCGACGAGCTCGGCGCCTCGGGCGGCCAGCCAGCGGTCGAGCTGGCCCGGTAGCGGATCCGCGCCGACGGGGGCCTCCGGCCACAGTGGAACTGACTCCTCGTTGCCCCCGGCAGCCGCTGGGAGCGTCAGGGCACCAGTCACGGTCTTGTCTCGATCCCTCTGTTTAACGCGAGCCGACAGGAGAGCGTAGCGCCGGAACGGTAACGCAGCGCAATATCATTTTGGTTTCGCCACGGTTGCAGCCAGTCACCAGGCCCCTGTATGGGCTGCGTGGAGTTCCGTCGTTGGCCGTCTTGTGTTAACACCAACTGCGGACATGTAACCCCACACCTCTCCAACGCTAAAGCCGGCGAACGGTCACGTCGCCATGTAGATACCGGTTTGTACGCCCGTGACGGAGTTAGCGGACGGTCACGCGATTGTGGAGAGTGGCACCGCGCCGTCGTCACACACCGTGTCCGCTATCACGGTACAGGCCTGCACCAAGTGTGTACTAACCTGCCCGGCAAACACGGCGAATCGCCGCACGTCGCTGCGGACGTGCTCAGAACTGCTCGGTCGGACGGTACTGACCCCACACTTCACGCAGGACGTCACACACCTCGCCCACCGTCGCCCGCGCCCGCAGCGCGTCGCGCATGGGTACGAGCACGTTGTCCGTACCCTCGGCCGCCACCCGCAGCGCCGCCAGCGTCCGCTGGACCTCCGCGGCGTCGCGGTCGGCGCGCAGCTTGCCCAACCGGGCCGACTGCTCGGCCTCGATCGCCGGGTCCACCCGCAACAGCTCGTACGGCTCTTCGTCGGCCAGGGCGAACCGGTTGACGCCGACGACGACCCGTTCGCCCGACTCGATCTGCCGAGCGACCCGATAGGCGGATTGCTCGATCTCGCGCTTCTGGAAACCCGCCTCGATGGCGTCCACCGCCGAGCCGTACTCGGCCACGCGGTCCATCAACGCCACCGCCGCCGCCTCCACCTCGTCCGTCAAGGCCTCCACGGCGTAGGAACCGGCGAACGGGTCGACCGTCGCGGTGAGATCGGTTTCGTGGGCCAGCACCTGCTGGGTACGCAGGGCCAGCCGCGCCGCCTTTCCGGTCGGCAGCCCGATCGCCTCGTCGTAGGCGTTGGTGTGCAGCGACTGGGTACCGCCGAGCACCGCGCCCAGGGCCTGGACCGCCACCCGGACCAGGTTGACCTCGGGCTGTTGGGCCGTCAGCGCCACCCCGGCCGTCTGGGTGTGGAATCGCAGCATCATCGATCGCGGGTCCCGGGCACCGAACTCCTCGCGCATCAGCCGGGCCCAGATCCGGCGGGCGGCGCGGAACTTGGCCACCTCCTCCAGCAGCGTGGTGCGGGCCACGAAGAAGAACGACAGGCGAGGGGCGAAGTCATCGACGGCCAGGCCCGCGTCGACAGCGGCCCGGACGTACGCGACGGCGTTGGCGAGCGTGAACGCGACCTCCTGCACGGGCGTGGCGCCGGCCTCGGCCATGTGGTACCCCGAGATGGAGATCGTGTTCCACCGGGGCAGCCGTTCGCGGCAGTACGCGAACGTGTCCGCGACCAGGCGCAGCGAGGGCTTGGGGGGAAATATGTACGTGCCTCGGGCCACGTACTCCTTGAGGATGTCGTTCTGGACGGTGCCCCGCAGGTCGGCCCCGGCGACACCCTGCTCCTCGGCGACGAGCTCGTAGAGCAACAGCAGCACGGCGGCCGGTGCATTGATCGTCATCGACGTCGAGACCTGGTCCAGGGGTATCCCGCCGAACAGCGTCCGCATGTCCTCGATCGAATCGATGGCCACGCCGACCTTGCCCACCTCACCATGGGCGACGACCGCGTCCGAGTCGTACCCCATCTGGGTCGGCAGGTCGAACGCCACGCTCAGCCCGGTCGTCCCCGCCTCCAGCAGCGCGTGGTAGCGGGCGTTGGACTCGGCCGCGGTGCCGAATCCCGCGTACTGGCGCATGGTCCACGGTTTCGTCGCGTACATGGTCGGGTGCACGCCCCGGGTGTACGGGTAGGCACCCGGCCGGCCCAACCGGTCGGCCAGATCGGGCGGCGACGCCTCGTACACGGTCCGGATCTCGAAGCCGGACTCGGCCCGCCGGTCGTCGGTCATACGGCTGAGTTTATGCAGGGACCCCCTCCAAACAGTTTTTGTTCAAGAGGGACCCCCTACCTACAGCGGGCCCGGGGACGCCGGCCGGCCGGGCGACGTGGGGCGTATCACGATCGGGGGGTGGTTTGCCCTGGTTGCGCCGGTGCGACTTTCGCTGGAGCGCTTCGTCACGCAAGATAGGGCGTGCGCCCACGACCGACTGGGGAGCGACGCGGAACCATGGACCCACGCCAGACGGCTCGCCCGCCGACCCGACCGATCGGGCCCCGTCGGTGACCACCCAGACCCCGACGTGGCGCGAGCCCTCGTCCGACCGACCCGGCGACCGGGCCACCCCCGGCACGGTCGTGGGTGAGCGGTACGAGCTGCGCACTCCCGTCGGCAACGGCGGCATGGGTACGGTGTGGCGCGCCTCCGACACGCTGCTGCGGCGCGACGTGGCGGTCAAGGAGGTGCTGC
>Ga0307415_100001025_pt1 | contig 12908 bp, 10 predicted proteins | sample DK1Cmetagenome_FD_204524 | JGI IMG/M metagenome (GOLD analysis project Ga0307415, IMG submission 204524) | Maize rhizosphere microbial communities from greenhouse at UC Davis, California, United States - DK15-C-2 | ecosystem: Host-associated > Plants > Roots > Rhizosphere > Soil | place: USA...
TGACGCAGGAAGGTCGAGAAACGGGCCGGGAGGAGTTTACGCTGCGTCCGGGACGGGGACGGGGTGCCCCGGGTTCCACCATCGTAGCCGTATCGCGATACCCCGCAACGAACCCGCTGCTCAAAGTGGCAGCGACACTCGAGCGCACACCCGAGTTCGCGCTCGCAAAGTTTCAGCTGGATGTCGAGGCTCCCAACGGGACCACGATCATCCTCGCTGCCGGCTCTGGGGCACGCCTGATCGTCCGAACCGTAGCGAAGGGGTCGGAGGCAGGTCGCGAGCTTCCCGGTGGTCCCGACGTAGTTCTCCTCGACGAGTCCGTTTACTCGCTGTACACCGCGGTGGTCGACCTTGCCACTCCGGCCGGCAAGTCATTGACCGGTGTGTTCCCTCGAACGGGGCGCCGAGTATCGTTCGTCGCACGCCGAGAGAGCGGCGCCGGCAGCGCTGCCGCTCGCGTGACACTAACCGGGGACCTGACAGGGACGCTGGCGACCGACTCGAAGGGCCGCCTGCAGCGACTGGAGCTGCCTGGGGCCGGAATCCTGGTTTCGCGAGAGCAGGATTAGCAAATTGGTCGGAGACCACCCTTCTTCGTAACCCGTTAACACCAACAATCGTGGACGTGCTTTGTCGCAGGCTGAAACCTCTGCGGCAGGGCCCGCGTATTGGGCCGCGTCACGTCTCACCACCCAAGGACCTTTCTCAATGATGCGTCGGTCCGCTCTGGTCGTGCTCGCTCTGGTGATTCCCGCTCGCGCCTTGGCACAAGACACCACCACGCACTCCCCTGCTGCCGGCCGCACGGTCAGCTTGTCGCTGACGGAAGCGTTACAACAGGCGCGGGCCAACAGCCCGGCCTATCGCCAGGCTCTCAACGATGCCGCACCCGCCAAGTGGGGAGTTCGCAGCGCATACGGGAGTCTGCTTCCGTCTGTGCTCGCTTCCACGGATTTGGGATACACCGGGTCGGGTCAGTCGAACTTCGGCGGTGGATTCACGCGACCCACTTCGGCGTTCCTGACGTCCGGATACAGCCTGGGATTGCAGTGGCAGCTCAGCGGCCGAGCGCTGCAAGCACCGGCCCAGCAACGGGCCTTACAGCGCGCTACCAACGAGGACATCGGCGCGGCTGGAGTAGGACTGACGGCGGAGATATCCAGCCAGTATCTCACCAGCCTGCAGGCCGGAGCGCAGGTGGCAGTGGCGCGGCAGCAGGTCCGAAGGAACGAGGACTTCCTGGGTTTGGCACAGGCTAGACATAAGGTAGGACAAACAACACTGCTGGATGTCCGGCAAGCCCAGGTCACGAAGGGCACATCCGAAGTCGCTTTACTCCGGGCAGTCCAGGCGGAGAACGAGGCGAAGCTCGATTTACTGAGGCGGATGGGGGTCGAGCCCCCTGTTCCCGTCGAGCAGATCGTGTTGTCGGACTCATTCCCCGTCACTCCACCAGCATTCCAACTCGATAGTCTTCTTTCGCTATCCGATCGCCAGAACCCACTCCTGCGTTCGCTTCGCTCGCGCGAGCACGCTGCGGGGCTCGACGTGCGGGCAGCCAAGACCGACTATTTACCATCGCTCTCGCTTCGGGCGGGATGGAGCGGGTTTACCCAGCAGTTCACGGATGAAAATCTGCTGTTGGGACAGAGCCTGTCCGGCGCCCAGGATCAAGCCGCGGAATGCGAATACAACAATGCAGTGCGTACCGCGCTGTCGCTCGGCGGCCAGACGTCGGACTGTTTTTCGACCTTTGGGCTGACACCGACCGGAACGGCCTTGCTGGACCCGGTGGCTCAACAGGTGCGGAGTCAGAATAGCGTCTTTCCGTTTTCCTATACTGGTCAACCCTTCGGCGCCAACCTGACGATATCGCTGCCGATCTTCACCGGCTTCAGCCGCTCACTCCGTCTCTCCCAGGCTCGGGCGCAGGAGGACGATGTCGCCGAAGAGGTTCGCGCCCGCCGTCTCCAGGTTCGCACCGATGTGCATTCGCGATATCTCGCCCTTCAGACATCGTACCAGGCGATCGGAGTGCAAGGAACGAGTCGTGAGGCAGCCCGGGATCAGCTCCGGCTCGCGCAGGACAGATATCGTGTTGGCGCAGGGACCGCCCTGGAAGTATCGGATGCGCAGGCCGCGGTACAGCAAGCCGAAGGTGACTACGTGAATGCCGTCTACGACTACCACAAATCCATTGCCGCGCTCGAAGCCGCAGTGGGCCGCCCTCTCCGCTAACGAGGAACCGACATGTCGCGCAGGATGAAGGTGGGGCTGGTGGTCGCTATCGTGGTGCTTGCCGCAGCGGGTGTGGTGGCGTTCCGGATCAACCGGAGCAGGAACGCCGGAACTGAAGTTCGTCTGGAACAGGTCAGCCGACGCGATCTCGTGAGCGCGGTGACAGCCAGCGGGAAGATCGAGGCCAAGACGTCGGTCGACATCAGCGCCGACATCACAGGGCGCATCATCGACATTGCTGTGCGGGAAGGCGATATGGTGAAGCGCGGTCAGTTCCTGCTTCAAATCGACCCGGCACAATACCAGGCGGCGGTGGCACGGGCGCAGGGCGTCGTGTCTTCAATGGAGGCCATCCTGCTTCAGACGAGGGCGAGCCGTGACCAGGCGCAACGAGCGTGGAATAGAGCCAAGCAGCTTCGAGAGTTGGGTGAGAACTTGATTGCTCCCGAGACCGCAGAGCAGGCACAGACAGCCCTGGAGGTTGCGGAGGCGAACTTTCAGTCCAGCAGAGCGCAGTTGGAGCAGGCCCGGGCAGGGCTCCAGGAGGCCAGAGACAACTTGTCGAAGACCCGCCTCACCGCCCCTATCACGGGCCGGGTGGTGCGGCTCGCTGTCGAAGAGGGCGAAGTGGCAGTCCCCGGAACCTTCTCGCGGGAAACAGGCCTGCTGATGACCATCGCAGACCTGTCCGTCATTCTGGCGAAGGTCCAGGTAGATGAAACCGACGTCATCCGCCTGAAGGTGCGCGACTCCGTGGAGGTCAATATCGACGCCTACCCGGACACGACCTTTTCGGGGCAAGTCACGAAGATCAGTCATAGTGCCAAGCTTACCGCCACTCAGACCGCGTCCGGCTCCAACGACCGAGCCGTCGACTTCGACGTGGAGATCACCCTCGAGAGCCCGCCGGAGGACATCCGGCCGGACTTGAGCTGCACTGCCCGGATCGTGACTGACACCCGAAATGACGCGCTCAGCATTCCAATCATCGCACTGACCGTGCGGGACCACGAAAAGGTCCCTAACGAATCGGAGACGGGTCCGAGAGTGGACACGCTGCGCCAGCGATTCACGAAACGAGAGGCCGAAGGAGTGTTCATCGTCCGGGAAGGTCTGGCGACTTTCCGGCCGGTCAAGGTGGGCGTAGCGGGAGACGATTACTTCGAGGTGCTGGATGGCATCCGGGAGGGTGAGACCATCGTCGCCGGCACATACCAGGCGATCAGGGATCTGAAGGACGGTGCCAAGGTCCGCCAGGCTGACACCACCAAGACCCGCGACGCGACTTCGTCCTGATGCGCCTGCTGGAAGCGGTCCGGATGGCCCTCGGAACTCTCCGGGTGCAAAAGCTGAAGAGTTTCTTCTCTCTCATCGGTGTGCTCATCGGGGTGACGTTTCTCATTGCCGTCGTGTCGATCGTGCAAGGGATGAACCGATACATGGTGGAGAAATTCGCCAACACGCTCGTAGGCGCGAATACCTTCGAGCTCCGGCAACGCCCCAGTATCGTCACCGGGCACGTGTCCGATGAAGTCTGGTTGGCCTGGCGGCGCCGGCCGCGAATCAGCTACGACGACGCCGATTACGTGCGCGAGCGCGTCCGAACGCCGGCCACCTTCGCCAAGTTCTGTGAGGACTTCGTGACGGTGCACTATGGCGGCAAGGTTGCCAAGAGCATCAGACTGGCGGGAACGGAGGAGAGCTACTTCAAGATCCGGAACTATGAGATCACCGCCGGACGCGCCTTTACCGCTCAGGAGGTCCGGACCGCGCAACCGGTGCTGGTCATCGGCCACGAGGTAGCCGACAAGCTGCTGAAGGGTGTTGACCCGATCGACAAGAAGGTCGTGATCGGTGGTCTTCCCTACCGCGTGATCGGCGTGGTGGCCAAGCAGGGGAATATGTTCGGGATCTCGATGGACAAGTTCGCCATCATGCCCTTCAACGCTCCGGGCCGTCGGCTGATCTGTCCCATCAACATCCTCGACGCGCTGATCGTCCAGACATCCGATCCGACACTCATGCAGGCTGCTATGGGTCAAACCGAAGCCATCATGCGGAGCCGGCGGCAGCTCAAGCCAGAACAGGAGAGCAATTTCGCGTTTCAGACCGCGGAAGGCGCGCTCGGCAGCTGGAACAAGATCTCCAAGGTGCTCATCCTGGCGCTGCCTGGGCTGGTGGCCATCTCGCTGGTCGTGGGTGGAATCGTGATCATGAACATCATGCTCATGGCGGTGAGCGAACGGACCCGTGAGATCGGCATCCGGAAAGCGCTGGGAGCGCGGCGCCGCGATATCCTCGCACAATTCGTGGTGGAATCCGCCACGCTCTCGGTAGTGGGAGCGCTGCTGGGCATAGGGCTCGGCATCGCCTTGGCTTTCGTGGTGAAGGCCTTAACCCCGCTTCCTGCGGCCGTGGCGCCCTGGTCTATAGCCGTGGGCGTGCTGCTCGGGGTGAGCGTAGGCATTGCAGCCGGCGTCTACCCTGCCAGCCGCGCCGCGCGCCTCGATCCCATCGTCGCGTTGCGCGCCGAATGATGCCCCCTGGCGGCGGCCGCGCCCTTGCCCGTATGCTGGAGGGCTCGGCCATCGCTCTTGATTCCATCCGGGCTAACAAGGTACGGGCCGCGCTCACGATTCTCGGGGTGGCAATCGGTGTAACCGTGGTGATCGCCATGGCATCAGCGATTACGGGAATCAACCGCAGCATTACCGGGATCCTCGAATCCGCAGGCCCCAAGACGTTCTTCGTTTATCGCTACTTCTCCGGGGGACTGGAAGTCTCCGACGGCTCGGACGAGATGTCGCCCTGGCGCCGGATGCCACCACTGACGGTGCAGGACGCCCAGCTGATTCGCCGGCTTCCGGCGGTGCGTGATGTCAACATCAGCGAATACACCAGTGGGCTGGTGAGCTTCGAGGGTGTAGAGCTCAAGAGTGTCGACATCGCCGGGATGAGTCCCAGCTGGAATCTGGTGAACGGGGGCGACATTCTGGCCGGACGCAACTTCACTCCGATGGAGTACGCGGCCGGAGCCAGGGTCGTGGTGATCAACGACAAGCTGGCTGAGTCGCTGTTTCCGGGGCGTGATCCCGTCGGCAAACGAATCAAAATTTCCGGCCAACCGTTTGAAGTGGTGGGGATGCACGTGGAGGCGGCTTCGCTCTTCAGCAACGCGAACGAGCCACGATTGGCAATCCCCCACACGACCTTTTCCAAGGCGACCGAGTATCGGAAGGATTGGCTGGATATCGCCGTCCTGCCGAAGGAAACAGCCACCGTCCAGGAGGCTCAGGACCAGGTGACGACGGCCCTTCGGAGCAGCCGCGGGCTCCGTCCCGGTCAGCCGGACAACTTTGCCATCGTGGGCCAGGACCGCATTCTTGACACATTCAACAAGATCACGGCCGCCTTTTTTGTGGTCATGATCGCATTGTCGAGTGTAGGGCTCATGGTGGGGGGCGTAGGCGTGGTGGCGATCATGATGATCTCGGTCACCGAGCGCACCCGGGAAATCGGGGTGCGGAAGGCGCTCGGCGCCACGCGCCGCGAGATCATGTTTCAGTTCCTGGTGGAGGCGGCCACCCTGACGCTGGTTGGATGTCTGGTAGGAATCGCCGCTGGGGCGTTGATCGCATTCGCGATCCGCTCGCTGAGCCCCATCCCAGCCACCGTTCCGCTCCTGTCAGTGGTTGCCGCCGTGATCGCATCCATCCTCACAGGGGTGCTCTTCGGGATTTACCCGGCCAGCAAGGCGTCGCGACTGGATCCGGTGGAGGCGCTGAGATACGAGTGAACCGGTAAACAGTAAACGGTGAACGGGTGGCGGTTGGGCCCGTTTACCATTCACCGTTCACCGTTCACGCCTTTACCTTTCGGAATGCCCTTCGCAGAAGCAGTACGTCTCGCCCTCCAGACCATCTGGCACAGCAAGCTGCGCTCGTTTTTCACCCTCCTTGGCATCATCGTGTCAGTCGGGTTCCTGGTAGTGGTCGTTGCGGTTATCCAGGGCATGAACGCCTACGTCAAGGAAAACCTTACCGGCGCCATGATCGGCACCAACGCCTTTCAGGTTCGGCGGTCTCCGATTTCTGTGGGTCTCCTCGACGAAGAAGAGATCAGGAAGTTCAACCGGCGTCCCCTGATCACAGCCGAGGATGCCGCGGCTGTGCTCCGAGCTCTGCCCGATGCTCGGGCCGTCTCACTCCAGTCGGGCTGGCCCACGCCGGTGAGTGACGTCCAGTATCGGAACCGCACCGTTGGCACCGTGCTCATCTTTGGTGTCACCCCACCGTACCAGCTGGTGCAGGATTACTCCTTTGCGGCGGGGAGCCCCCTGGGGGAGCCGGACGTGCGCGAGCGTCGGCCGGTGGCAGTGATCGGCTACGATGTGGCGGACAAACTCTTCGACGTCCCCGAAAGTGGTGTCGGTCGGAGAATACGTATCGCGGGCAACGAGGTCATCGTAAAAGGCATCATTGCACGTAAGGGGCGCATGCTGGGTCAGTCATTCGACGGATTCATTCTGCTGCCGTTCAGCACCTTTGAGTCGTGGTATGGCCGGCGCAAAACGACGGTCGTCTCGGTGAAGATGTCCAGTGCGGAGGAAATCCCCTTGGCCATGTCGCGCGCGCAGGAGGCTATGCGCATCGCTCACGGTCTCCGGCCGGCAGAAGCGGACGACTTTACGGTGGACAAGGCGGATGCGTTGGTAGCGTTCTGGCGGCAGCTCACCCGCCTCCTGTTCACCGCGATCCCTGCCGTGGTCTGCATCGGGATCGTCGTAGGCGGGATCGTCATCATGAACATCATGTTGATGACCGTAAACGAGCGGACCCGCGAGATCGGCATCCGCAAGTCGCTGGGCGCGACGCGAGGCGACATCCGGCGTCAGTTCCTCATCGAGGCTGTAGTCCTCACGACTCTCGGCGGAGTGCAGGGCGTCCTGGGAGGCTGGGGCCTGGCTGCTGCGGTGTCCGGCCTTACTCCTCTTCCCGCGAAGGTCACCCTCTGGTCCGTCGCCGTCGCGCTGGCGTTAGGCGCGGGAGCGGGCATCCTCTTTGGTGTCTTTCCCGCAACCCGGGCCGCCCGCCTCGATCCGATCACCGCGTTGCGAGCCGAATGATCCGGAATATCGGTGAAGGGGTCGCGATCGCCTTGGATTCTATCCGGGCAAATAAGCTCCGCTCCTTTCTGACCATCCTGGGCGTCGTGATCGGCGTCAGCACCGTCATGACCATCGCCTCGATGGTTCAGGGGATCCGAACGCAGATTTTCAACGCCATCGAGACTGCGGGCCCCACCGCGTTCTATGTGGTACGGTTCTTCTCCCAGACTCCGCTGAATCCCGACCGCCTCCCATACGAAGTTCGCATACGACCAGTGGTTCAGAGTACCGATGCTGACGCGATCAGACGTATTCCCGAGATCGGCTATAGCGCGATGTGGGTACAGCTGTTCCAGCGCATGGAGTACCAGGGTGAGCGCACCGGTGGCCTGGCCATCTTCGGCGCAGACTCCCGATACATGGAGATCCAGGGCGGAACCCTGCTTCGAGGACGATTCTTTACCCGCGGGGAGGAAAAGGGTTCGCTGGTCATGGTGATCGAGACCGATGTCGCCGAGCGTCTCTTTGGACGCGTCGATCCTATGGATCGGACCGTGCGAATCGGCGACAAGCCTGTCCGCATCGTCGGCATCTACCAGAAACCGGGTAACATCTTCGAGCCTCCAGGCCAGGAAATCGGAGGTGTCATCCCCTTCGAGGCCGCACGGCAGAACTTCCGGTATGACGAGACCAACAGCCTCTTCATCGCGGTGAAGCCGCGGACCGGAGTTCCGGTCTCCGAGGCTCAGGATCTGGTGACGGTGGCCCTGCGGCAAGCTCGCAATCTTCGCCCCGGAACCCCAAACACGTTCGACATGATCACCCAGGATCAGATCCTCGAGGTAGTGGGAAACTTCACGTCCTACTTCTTCGTGGCCATGGTTGCCTTATCCAGTGTCGCGCTTCTGGTAGGCGGCATCGGTGTGATGGCAATCATGATGGTCTCGGTAACCGACCGTACCAAAGAGATCGGGCTTCGAAAGGCGCTTGGCGCCACCCGGCGAGAGATCCTGTGGCAGTTTCTGGTGGAAGCTGCAACGCTCACTCTGATCGGTGGTCTGTTCGGCATCGTCCTGGGTCTCGCTGCCGGAGAGCTGCTCAAGCACGGCCTGGATCTACAGTCCGGAGTGCCTCTCTGGAGTGCCGGACTGGCATGTGCCGTCAGCATCGCGATAGGGCTTGGTTTCGGACTGTATCCCGCGAATCGGGCTGCCCGGATGGACCCCGTGGAAGCACTGAGACACGAGTGAGGGAGGATGAGCATGCCGAAACCTGCGCTGTGCAAACCTGAGAACCAGCCGCATCTCCTGTGCTCCCCAAGGAGGAACCATGCGAGCGAAGATTCTAATGGTTGGTCTGCTGCAGGCGGTCCTGCTGGCGGCGTGCACGGATTCTCAGAAAAGGACCGAAGGGTCCGGCAGTTCCACTGACACGTTCCTGAGCAAGGCGGCAAACCCAGCCCCGATGGATGCAGCGCGAGATCGAGCCGTCTCTCCAGAGGAGACCTCGGCCGGTGTCCAGGGAACCAAACAGTGGTTCAGTACCGCAGCATTCGATCCAGCTTCCAGACTCATCGTTCGCACTGGCCAGGCAAGCATCGAAGTCGATTCGCTGAACCCGTCCATGGCTCAGCTACGCCGCATTGTACAGAGAGTGGGCGGGTTCGTTGCCGATGCCTCAGTACAGAGCGGCCGCAACCAGATCCGCTCCGCCACGCTGCAGGTGAAGGTGCCCTCGGACCGGTTCGACGATTTAACCGCAGGGCTGGAGCCACTCGGAAGGCTTCAGTTCGTCAACGTCGGCGCGCAGGATGTGAGCGAGGAGTTTGTGGATCTCACCGCCCGGGTGGCGAACGGCCAGCGCCTGGAAGACCGACTGGTGGAGCTGCTGCGCACCCGCACCGGCAAGCTTCAGGATGTGCTTACGGTGGAGCGCGAGCTCGCGCGGATACGCGAGGAGATCGAGCGGATGGAGGGGCGGCTCCGCTTCCTTAAGACCTCCGCCCAGTTGAGCACGCTCTCGATCAACCTCTTCGAGCCGCCCCCGCTGGTCGCATCCCATCCGGGTCACAGCGTGATTGCCGAGGCGTTCAAGGCGGCCTGGCGGAACTTCGTGGGTATACTGGCCGGCGCCATCGCATCACTCGGCTTCGTAGTGCCGGTCGTGGTCCTGGGGTGGGGTGCGGTCATCGCGGCGAAGAGGTACCGCAGAAAGACTGCGTAAACGGTGAACGGTGCAAGGTGAACGGTGAACGGTGAACGGTGAACGGTGTGGTCGGGACCGGTTCACTGTTCCCCATTCACCGTTCACGCTTTATTACCCCTCATGCCTGTCGATATCCTGGCCATTGCCGCCCATCGTGACGACGTCGAGCTCACCTGCGCCGGCACGTTGCTCAAGGCCATCGATGCCGGTTATCGAGCCGGGATATTGGACTTAACAGCCGGGGAAAGCGGCACGAGAGGCAGCGCCCAGTTGCGGGCCGAGGAAGCCGAACGTGCGGCGAAGATCCTCGGGATCAGTGAGCGGCGGAACGCCGGGTTGCCCGATGCGCACCTCCAGAACACGGATGAGGCGAGGCGCCTCTTAGTCGCAGAGATACGTCACTTCGCGCCTCGCGTGGTGATACTTCCCTTCCCGGTCGGCCGGCATCCGGATCACCGTGTTGCGTCCGAGCTGGGGCGCGACGCCTGTTACCTGGCCGGGCTGGCGCGCTACGACGGCGGCGGCACGCCCCACCGCCCTCACAAGGTGCTGTACGCGCTGTCCTATCGCGAGGATCCGGTCAAACCAACGTTCGTGGTGGACATCACGGCTCAGTTCGACCGGAAGCTGGCGGCAATCAAGTGCTATGGCAGCCAGTTCGACGGAGCAAAGGCAGCCGGCGAGATTTTTCCCACCGGCCAGGACCTGTACTCGCTGGTCGCCGTTCAGAGCGCCCACTACGGTTCACTGATCCGGACCCGGTATGGCGAACCGTTCTTCACCGATGAAACTGTCCAGGTGGAGGATGTCATGAAGCTGAACGTTCAGAGCATGTGAGCGTCGTCAAGCGAACCCGTTTTCCCGCCGCTATCTTCCGTGCATGCGCAAGGCTGTTTACCTCGATCACGCTGCCACGACTCCAGTTCGGCCCGAAGTGCTGGAGGCGATGCTTCCCTACCTGACCGATCAGTCGTTCGGGAACCCTTCGAGCGCGCATCGCTTCGGCCGGGCCGCCCGTGCCGGGATCGAACAGGCTCGGCGGCAAATCGCAGACGCGCTCGGGGCCGAGCCGAATCAGGTGGTCTTCACGTCCGGCGGAACCGAAGCTGATAACCTCGGCATTGTGGGTGCAGCTCTGGCGGCGCGAGACCGCGGGGCCAACATGTGTGCCGTGGTCTCTGCCATCGAGCACAAGGCTGTGCTTGCGGCCGCACACGCGGTCTGCCACCTGGGCGGTCGTGAAGTGCTGCTGCCGGTCGACAATGGCGGTCAGGTGGAGCTGGACGCATTGGACGCTGCTCTGGCGGACCGGCCCGCCATTGTGTCGGTCATGTGGGTCAACAATGAGACCGGCGTCATACAGTCTGTGCGCGACATTGCCGCTCGATGCCGGGACGCTGGAACGTTTTTCCATACCGACGCGGTGCAGGCCGTAGGGAAAGTGCCAGTGTCAGCCAGCGAGTTGTCCTGCACCTTGCTCACGATCTCAGGGCACAAGATCGGCGCCCCAAAGGGCATAGGTGCCCTGATCGTGCGCGATCGCAAGGCGGTGGAGGCCATTATCCATGGTGGTGGTCAGCAGTTCGGCATCCGGCCCGGTACCGAGAACGTGGCCGGAGCTGTGGCACTCGGTCGCGCCGCTCAGCTAGCGGTTGGCGAGCAGCCGTCTCTGACTGAGCGGCTCTGCCAGCTTCGCAACGAGCTGGCCGCTCGCCTCAAGGCCACCGTACCCGGTCTGGTCATCAACGCAGAGGAGAGTCCCCGCGCCCCGCATCTTCTGAGCGTGGCCGTGCCCGGCGCCGATAGCGAGGCGCTTCTGATGCATCTCGATCTCGCCGGCATCGCGGTCTCCAGCGGATCTGCCTGCTCGACTGGCGCGGTCGAGCCGTCGCACGTGCTGGTGGCGATGGGTGTTCCGCGCGAGCTCGCCTTGGGCACTATTCGCTTCAGCCTCGGTCGGGAAACCACTCTCGATGACATCACGCAGACGTTGGAGCTGGTTCCTGGAGTAGTAGAAAAGGTGCGGAAGCTGGCGGGAGTGCTGGGCAGGGCTGACGGGCGAACAGGAGCCGGACTGGCGGTCAGCGGCCCATGAGTTCGCGCGTTCTCGTGGCCATGTCGGGCGGCGTGGACAGTTCCGTGGCAGCAGCCCGGCTGGTGGAGCAGGGCTACGACGTCGTCGGTGCCACCATGAAGCTCTTCTGTTACGGAGACGACGTCCCCGACCGTCCCTGCTGCTCACTCGACTCGATCAACGATGCCCGAGACGTGGCACACGCCATCGGGATCCCGCATTACGTGCTGAACCTGGAGGACCGATTCAATCTCCATGTGATTCAGAACTTTGTCAGTGAGTACAGCCGGGGCCGCACGCCCATTCCCTGTGTTCGCTGCAACTCGTTTACGAAGTTCCGGGATCTTCTGGCGCATGCGGACGCCCTGGACTGCGAGTACATCGCGACCGGGCATTACGCCGTCGCGCGTGACGGGGCACTGTACCGCGGGACTGACCCGAGCAAGGACCAGAGCTACTTCCTTTGGGGAATCGACCGGGCCGTCGTGGCTCGGATGCTCACGCCGGTGGGGGAACTGTCGAAGCCGGAAACCCGCAGCTATGCGCGGAAGCTGGGACTCACCACGGCGGAGAAGGAAGAGTCGGTTGAGATCTGCTTCGTCCCCAACGACGACTACGTCTCGGTCCTGGAGAAGAATCTGCCTGCGGATGCGCCCGCCCTGGCGCCCGGGCAGCTCGTGACGAGCTCCGGAGAGGTCATCGGCGAGCACCGTGGTTTTGCCCGCTATACCATCGGGCAGCGCAAGGGACTACCGGGAGGATCGGCCTCGCCGAGGTACGTTGTGGCCATTCGGCCCGAGGCGCGAGAGGTGGTCGTCGGAGGCATCGAAGAGCTCGCCGGTCATCAGGTCACACTCCGGGAACTGAACTGGCTCGCTCCGGCGCTCGAGTCGGGTGACACCTGCGAGGTCCAGATCCGATATCGAGGCCGAGCAGTGGCGGGCACGGTGATCGACCGTGGGGATGATTCTGTGGTGCTGGCACTGAGTACGCCGGTCCGGGCAATCACGCCTGGTCAGTCGGGAGTTCTGTACGGACCGGAAGGCCGCGTGCTGGGCGGCGGCGTCATAGGGTGAACTGGTGGGATCCTTACTGCTTCACTGGATTCTGAACGCGGTAGCGCTCTGGGTAGCGGCCGCCATTGTTCCGGGGCTCGATTTCACCGGAGGTCCCGGCCGATTGCTCCTCGTTTCGGCCGTGTTTGGTGTTGTGAATGCTACTCTGAGGCCGTTGCTCACCGTCCTCACCTGCCCTCTCATCGTGCTCACACTCGGCCTCTTCACG
>Ga0307415_100001027_pt1 | contig 12907 bp, 9 predicted proteins | sample DK1Cmetagenome_FD_204524 | JGI IMG/M metagenome (GOLD analysis project Ga0307415, IMG submission 204524) | Maize rhizosphere microbial communities from greenhouse at UC Davis, California, United States - DK15-C-2 | ecosystem: Host-associated > Plants > Roots > Rhizosphere > Soil | place: USA...
GGCCGACTCGCGCATCGCGCCGTCGTCGCCGCCGAGGTCGAGGCCGACCCCGCACCAGCACACCCAGCTGCGCAGGCGCGCGGGGTTGCCGTAGACGACCGCATGGTCGGGCACGTCGCGGGTGACGACTGCGCCGGCTCCGACGACGCAGTAGCGCCCGAGCGTGACGCCGCAGACGATCGTCGCATTTGCGCCGATGGACGCGCCCTTCTTCACGAGCGTGCGGCGATACTCGTCCTTGCGCTCGACGTGGCTGCGCGGGTTGATGACGTTTGTGAACACCATCGACGGCCCGCAGAAGACATCATCCTCGAGGACGACGCCGGTGTAGACCGAGACATTGTTCTGGATCTTGACGTTGTCGCCCACCGTGCACTGCGGCGAGATGACGACGTTCTGTCCGATGTTGCAGCGCGCGCCGATGCGGCTGTCCCGCATGACGTGGCTGAAATGCCAGATCCTGGTGCCGGCCCCGATCTCCGACGGCGCGTCGATCACGGCCGTCTCGTGCGCGAAATAGCCCTTCGGGTCCTGTATCGTCATGCGGCGCTCCGGAACTCGGGTTCGAACTGCTCCAGGAAATCGTTCACGCTGCGGATGACCTCGTTGTTGTTGAGCGTGTTGCTGGCGAACTGGGCGGTGTTGACGACGTAGAAGTCGGGATGGCGCGTGCGCGGCGGCTGTACCATGCCGGAGTATCCGATGACCTGCAGCGGCTGGACCTTCACGGCGCGGTTGAGGTGCATCCCCGCGATCTCGGATTCCGGGAAATCCGGGAACATGCGCCGGAAGCCCGCCATGAACTCCGCCACCACCTCCGCGTCCGGGCGCCTGAGCGCGGCGTCGTCCGAGAGCACGTACTTCGGCAGGTAGGTGAGGTGCAGGCCCGCCGTCTCGGCGGTGTCGACGAGCGAGCTCATGCCGATGATGCCGGTGAACGGCACGCGCTCGTCGGCGATGTTGAGGACGTAGTAGGGACAGAACGGGCTGCGCGTCAGGAGTGCCATGCACAGCACGCCGAGGTACTCCACGTCGCCCTGGGCCGGCACCTGGACCAGCGCCGGGTCAGCGACCGCGCGCAGCACGTTGACCGGCCCGGTGAAGATGACCTTGTCGTAGCCGGCGGCCGCGACCTCGACGCCGCCGCCCGGGCGCGGGTGCACGGACCCGACGTCGACGCCGAGCCTGAGCTCGCCGCCGCAGGCGCGGATGCGCTCGAGCAGGCGGGTGAACACCGCGCGGTAGCCACCCGACACGTAGCCGAGCGACTCCTTCTGCGCGGCGGCGTCGCGCGCCGAAAAGAGGCGCTTCACGTAGGTCCAGATGAAGACGGCCGACACGCGCCGGTAATTCTCGCCGAGCTTCGCGAGCAGGAGCGGCTTCCAGAACTTCTCGAAGGTCGCGCGTCCCGAGTGCCGGACCAGGAATTCCTCGACCGTCATGCGCTCGAGGGGACGCCAGTCGCGGATCCGCGAGCAGTAGAGAATGGTCGCCGCGAGCCGGGCCTTGCTGACGGGGCCGAGCAGCGGAAACCTGAGGAAGTCGAGCCCGCTCGAGAGCGAATGTGTCGCGCGATCGACGTAGAAGCCGGTCCGCGTCGCGCGCCAGCGCAGCTTCTCGCCGAGGCCGATGCGGCGCACGAAGTCCACGAGCGCCGTGTCCGACGGCAGGATCACGTGGTAGAAGCGGTCCCAGGTGAAGGGGCCGAAGTCGTGCCAGGTGGCGAGGCCGCCGGGCTGCTCCGCGCGCTCGTAGACCGTCGCGCGGTGGCCCGCGGAGCCGAGCCGCTCCGCGAGCGCGAGACCCATGAGCCCACCGCCGATGATGCCGATGCGCACCGGCCGCCCTCGCACAGCGGGCCTCAGCCCGCTGCGCGCCTCGCGACCGTGGCGCGCTGCCAGTCGATCGTGCGCGCGAGGCCTTCGTCGATGTCCACCCTGGCCCGCACGCCGAGCAGGCGCTCGCAGAGCGAGGCGTCCGGGACGCGCCGCATCACGTCCTCGTACTTGCGGCCCGTGAACGAGGCGTAGGGCACGAACTCCACCTTCAGGTCCCCGGGCGTGCCGGAGGCCTTCTTCACGCGGCGCGCGAGCTCCAGGATCGTGATCTCCTGCGTGTTGCCGATGTTGATGATCTCGCCGTTTGCCTCGGGACGCACCGTCGCCTGGTAGATGCCCTCCACGGTGTCGGTCACGTAGGTGAAGCTGCGCGTCTGGCTGCCGTCGCCGTGGATCGGGATCGGCTTGTCGTTCAGCACGCAGTCGATGAAGACCGGCGGCGGGCCGCCCCACCAGCTGAGCGGCTGCTTCGGGCCGTACGAGCCGAAGAAGCGCAGGATCGTCACGGGAATCCCGTAGGCGTCCTGGTAGGCGAAGGCGAGGTGCTCGTCGAACAGCTTCGACACCGCGTAGGCCCAGCGCGGCGACTTCGAATTGCCGATGACGTGGTCGGTGCTCTCCTCGCTGAACGGCAGCGCCGGGTTGCGCCCGTAGACGTCCGAGGTCGAGGCGAGCACGAGCTTGCAGCCCAGCCGCCGCGCGAGCTCGAGCGCGCACTCCGTTCCGCGGTAGTTGATCTTGAGCGTGTCGATCGCCTTGCCGTAGCGCGGTATCTTGAACGCGGCAAGGTGGACGACGGCCGCGAAGGGCCCGGGGAGCGCGCCCAGCACGGCGGGATCGGTGACGTCCGCCTGCAGGAAGCGGAAGCGCCGGTCGTCACGGTGCTCCGCCAGGTTGTCGGCCAGGCCCATGGACAGGTTGTCGACGCCGGTGACCGCGTGGCCGGCGGCGAGCATGCGGCCCACCAGGTTCGAACCGAGGAAGCCCGCGCAGCCGGTGACGAGGTAGGGCGCGCTCATCGGGGCGCGCCCGATTCGGCCTGGCGACGCTGCCCGTCTTCCCGTTGCTCGCGAAGCATCGTCGATCCGAGGTGGAACAGCTCGTCGAAGTAGCGCTTGTTCTGCAGCGAGAGCATGGCCATTCCGACGAGCTGCATGGAAAGCATCAGCGACAGCAGGCCGACGATGAACGTATGCGGATAACGGGCGTAGGCCAGCGCGACCGCCGCCGAGATGTCCTGCGCCACCTCGGGCGACGCGCCGAGCTGGGCGTAGGCCTCGAAGAAGTGGATCACCATCCAGGTGTTCACGTAGGCGGCGAATGCGAGCAACAGGAGGCCCGGCACAAGCAGGAACGTGAATGGCCGCAGGAGGAACCCGGACATCGTCGTGCCGGCGATCTGCTGCGCGACCTTGAGGCTGGAGCGGCGCTTGCCCGCGACCTTGTTCTGTCGCTCCCAGTTGAGTTCGGCGGGCACCTCCTCGATGCTGGCGCGCAGGAGCTTGGCCTTGTGGATCATCTCCGGCATGACGTCCATGCCGGTGCTGCGCAGGTGCATCGATCGCAGAAAGCGTCCGTCGATCGCGCGCACCATGCAGGTCATGGTGCTGATCCGCTCGCCCGAGGCGCGCGCGAGGAACCAGTTGGCGACGCGGCTGAACACGACGCGCAGCCACGGCACCGCCACGACGCGGCCACCGCGCATGTAGGGCGAGGCGAGTACGAGTCGCGCGCCGGTCTTCGTCATCCGCTCGAGCAGGAGGCCGACGTGCTCGGGCCCGTAGGACAGGTCGATGTCCAGCACGACGACGTAACGGCCGCGGCACTGGCCGAAGGCGGTCTTGAGCGCCTGGCCGAGCCCGAAGTTGCGCGGATGGTGGATTACGCGGATGCCGTCGGACCCGGCGGCGAGTTTCCCGGCAATGATGCCGGTCTCGTCGCGGCTGCCGTCGTTGACGATGATCAGCTCGAAGCGGTACGCGCCTTGCAGCGTCCCCAGGTAGTCGAGCAGCAGGTGCACGTGGTTGTGCAGGATCGCGGCCTCGTTGTAGGCCGGCAGGACGATCGAGACGAGCGGGCGCTCAACGGCGGACCGGCCGATGACCTCGTTGACGGCGAAACTGCCGCTGGTCGAGGTGTCGCCTGCGGCCTGGGGCGGGTCCGGCGGATTGCTGGAAGGCATGAGCGCACAGTTTACCGGGGGCGCCGAGGCGGGACAGCGGACTTCGCCGGAACGCGACGCGCGCCCCCATCGCGCCTGACGAAGGTCACATTTCGGGAGAAGGGCCCGTCAATTCGGCTTGAGGCTGCCCGGTATCGCGGGGCCCGCAGCGGCATTGAAGTCGCGCGCGTCGAGCCCGAGATACTGCAGCATGGTCGCGGCGACATCGCTCTGCGTGACGTCCGCGTAGTCGCGGGCCTCGCCGATGGCGGGCGTCTTCGGCCCGAGGATCGCGATCCAGATGTCCTGACAGCCCTGGATGCCCGCGTCGTGCTCCGCCCAGTCCGCGGGCGTGCGTCCGCGGCCGTGGTCCGTCGTGATGATGAGCGTCGTGTTGTCGCGGTACTGCTCCATGGACTGCAGCGTGCGCCACAGCTCCGCCAGCAGGCGGTCCGCGAGGTGCAGGTAGTCGAGCACCAGGTCGTAGCGGCGCGCGTGCGCCCAGTCGTCCGACTGGCCGAGGCCCAGCCACAGCACGCGCGGCCGGTGCTTCTTCAAGTACTCGAGGCCGATGCGGTAGCTCAGCACGTCGTTGCTGCTCTCCTCCCAGAGCTGCTGGATCTCCTGCCGCAGGCCGTTGTACAGGTCCATCTCCGGCGTCGTGAGCGCGGCCGGCACGGGATCGCGGGCGCCGCTCATGAAGAACGCGCCGTCGCGGCTGGACGCGGCATACTTGAATCCGTCCCAGGAGCCGATCTGCGCGACCTCGGTCGGCTTGAGCGCCAGCTTCTCGAGCGCGTACTCGAGCACCGTGCGGTGCGGGTAGCGCACGAGGTCGTTGCTCCTGACATCGGGCTGCGCCTGCCCGGTCAGGATCTCGGAGTAGCCCGGGTAGGAGAACCACTGGTCATTGCGGACCGTGACCTTGCTGCCCCTCGCCTGGTTGCCGAGCACGATGCCGGCCGGCGCCAGCGTCTTCCAGATGAACGGCATGAGCGCCTCGCGCCGCGCCTCGGGCGTTTCGCGCCACCAGCGCTTCGTGGTGACCGCGGCGTCGTAGATGCCCGACTCCGCTTCCGGCGCCTTCGAGATGACGGGGTCCATGCCGCCGAAGAATTCCTGCACGCGTACGCCGTCGAGCGTGACGAGGACGATGTTGTGGCCGTTGTCGGCGGGGCCGGCGAGTGCCGGCGGGCAGCCCAGTGAGGAGCCCGCCAGCAAGGCCAGCATGAAGGTCCAGCCGGGCCGTGCCGGCGGGCGCAAGGTTTTCACTTTCACTGCACCCCGGAGATCACGAGGTCGTAGAGCATGTCGGGCCGCGCGATGCTGCCGAACTCCACGACCCGGATGTAGACGATGGTCGCACCGCTCACGCGCAGCTGCAGGTACGAGTCGAGTGTTCCGCCGCCCGGATCGTCGTCGTTGAAGCAGGGGTCATCGAAGGGCGAGGTCCCGCAGGTCTGGAGTTGCGTGCCGGCCGCATTCAGCACTTCGACGACGGCGTCGATCGGGCTGCCGTTCACTTGGGCGTTGATGTCCAGCGTGATCGTCGACGCCGCAGTCGTCGTAATCGAGTAGAAGTCCTCATCAGGCTCGTAGGTCGAGTTGGGATGCCCGCTCGGGCTGATGGAAGCCGAGTACGTGCCGTTGCCCGGCAGGACTGTTGCCGTCGAGATCGAGTTGTTGCGGCCGAGCGAAGCGGCGTCGACTGTGATGCTGAGCGCCTGCTCGGCCGTGTCCGGGCAGCTGTCGGTCACCGTCACCTCGAAGGCCCGGGTCTCGAGCGTGTCGGGTGTGCCCGTGATGCTCCCCGTCCCCGCATTCAAGGACAGCTGGTTCGGCAGCGACCCGCTGGTGATCGCAAAGCTGTACGGGGGCACGCCGCCCGAGGCCACGATTCGCTGGTCGTAGGCGGTGTCGAGCCGCGCATTGGCCATCGCGGATGTCGTGATGTCGAGCGTCGCCGGGTTGACGGTCAGGTCGATGCCCGCGCGCGTGTCGCTCTGTGCCGGCGTGTCGTCGTCGGTGACCTGCACCGTCAGCACCGCGTTTGATGCCGTGCAGGCCGGCTCCGGCGTGCCGCTGATCGTCCCGTCGGCCGGATCCGGGCCCTCGAGGCCGCCGGGCAGGGCGCCGCCGGTGAGCGAGAATTCATAGGGCGGCAACCCGCCGCGGACGCCGATCGTGTCGGAATATTCGACGCCCCCCGTTGCGTCCGCCAGGGCCGCGGTCGTGATCTCGAGCGTTACGCCGACGCGGTCCGTATACAGGTGCGTGAGCTGCGGCGACGAGCTGTCGCTGACCTCGATCGTGAATGTCTCGGTCTTGGCGCTCGGCAGCACGGTTCCGGTGACCAGTCCGTCATCGCCGATGGCGAGGCCGGCCGGCAACTCGCCTTCGACGACACTGAAGGCATAAGGCGGAGTACCCTCGGCCGCGACGATACTCCCGGCGTACTCTTCGCCTACGGACGTATCCGGCAGCGAGACGCTCGCGATATCGAGCGGGAGCACGATGTCGATCGAAAGCGCCTGCGAGTCGGTCGCGGGCGTGTTGGCCGAGTCGCTGACTTGCACCGTGAAATTCGACGTGCCGACCGGTCCGGCGGGGGTGCCGGAGATCACACCCGACGTGCTCAGCGACAGCCCGGCCGGCAGCGCGCCGCCGGTGATGATGAACGATTTCGAGCCCTGGCCGCCCATCGCTGCCAGCGCATTGCTGTAGGCCACTCCGACGACGCCGTCGTCCGCGGTTGTCGAGGTGATGCTGAGAGGCCCGCTGCCGCCACCGCCGCCCCCGCCGCAGCTTGCGAGGAGTGCGCAGGCGAACAGGGTGGGGACCGCGCGCCGCGGAGCGAGGGCTGGCATGTTCACGGGCTCTCGAACGAGTCGAAACGCGGCGGCGTGCCGATGAGCGTCACGTGATTGCCCGATTTGGTCTCGCCCGCTGCAATCGAGATCGGTGCGGATGGCGGCGGCACCGTGCCTGGCAGCGGGAGTGGACGATCGCCGGGCCCCACCCGCGAGCCGCCCGTGAAGCCCGGGTCGATGTTTTCGATCTCGAGAGTGTACGTTCCTGCCGGCACCGGGATCTCGAACAGGCCGGTGTGCCCGGGGTTGAGCGAACCCGATTGCGGGCAGTAGAAGGAGGGCGGCGGCGGGGTGATGTCGTTGGGCACGCAGGCGCGGAAGCGATATCCCGCGACGTTGGACACGGCGATGCGCCGGTCCTCATTGCCGCCGGCTTCTACTTGGCGGGCAATGACATTCGCGAACTGCACGTGCGACTCGCCGTCGGAGAAGTACACGATGCCGCGAATCGTGCCGTGTGTGGCCGCGAAACCACTCGCGCCGCCGGCGGGATAGAGGCGCGAGATCCAGGCGATGTCGTCCGTGGACAGTGAGCCCTGGGAGGCATGCAGCAGGATCGGGAACATCGTCGGCAGGCCTTCGAGGTTGTCGTTCCCGCAACCTTGCTGCAGGCAGTTGATGTTGATCTGTGAGTGGTCGAGACCGGACAAATGGCCGAACTCGTGCACGAAAGCGGCGTCGAACTCCGCGCTCGTGAGCTCGGGGTTGCCGCCGCTGTCGATGCCGTCCAGGTAAATGCCGTTCATCACGGCGCGGCCGCTGACGATATTTCCGGCACCGTTGGCTGCACAGGGACCGGCAAAGCCGATGACGGACGGATCCTCGCCGAGGTCCTCGAACATCGAGCCGTCGACGTCGAAGACGATCGGGCTTTGGTTTCCGTCGAAGCAGTCGCCCTCGACGTCGTTGAACTCGGCGGCGGTGCTGACATCGCCGTCCGTGAATACGCCGGTGTCCAGGATCGCGCCGGCCCGGCTGTAGCTGATGCTCGCCGAGGCGACGTCCTGCCAGACGTCGAACATGTTCCTGACGCGGGTCTGAGCCTGGGCATTGGTTACCTGGCTGCTGAGCGGGCCACCGTCCGTCCGGTAGGGAATTGCGGAGGCGGTGCCCCATACGAGCAGCGACCCGTCCGTGTCGACGATCAGCGGGCCGCCGGCGGCGGCGACGCCGGCCACGAGCGGTGCAGCAATTGCGGTGAGAACGGCCGTGACGCGCCCTGGCATGTTCAGCCCCCGTTTTCCGAGTAGGCGCGGATCAAGGCCGAGACGTCCTCCAGGGCGATCGGGCCGTTGCGATGCCTGGCGACGAGGCTCGCCTGCCTTTCCGTGAGCGCAGCCGGCCCGGGCTTTGCATCCTGCAGGCGCTCGAACAGCCGTACGTTGCCCGTGCCGTTCAGCGCGACTTCGCGCCCCGAGGGGTCGCGGTGGATCCGGAAACGGCCCTGCTCGAGCCCGACCGGGCTGGAGAGCCCATAGCGGCTCGGTGCATTCATCAGCAGCAGGAGGTCCTGGCCCTTGCGGTAACCCGCGGCGTCCTGGCGGTCGCGTATGTCCCAGATGTACTGACGGAACGTGTAGGTACCGCGGGCGTCGCCCTTGAGCGTTTCGCGCACGCTCAGCGTCACCACGACCGTGTCCAGGTTGTCGAGCTCCGGGTGCTTCTCGACCCGCGCGTCGACGACCGTGCCGCGGACGATATCGCTGGCGCGATCCGTGAGCTCGTCGAGGTTGCGCGGCAGGGTCATCGCGCCGCGTTGCGCGTAGGCGGCCGTCCCGGCGGCGCAGGCGGCGAACGCGACGAGATACTGGAGGATGCGGCGCATGCTGGCGGGCGACATCGGCAATCTGGCGGGCTAGGTGATTATGTCCCGGAACGTCTGCGTGGCGAGTTCATCATGCGGGTGCCCTGCCGGCATGGCAAGCCGCGCCTCAACGGGCGCTGAATTCCGCGATGACCGGGAAATGGTCGGAGCCGATGCCGGGCAGCACGCGGAAATTCCGCAGGCGCACGCCCGGAGAGCCGAGCACGTGGTCGATCGGCACGCCGAACGGCCCGAGCGCGGGCCAGGTCGGCCTGATGCCGTGGCCCTGGCGCGCGTTGCTGAGCTTCGCGACGTCCTCGAGCGGGCGATATGCGTCGTTCCACATCGTGAGGTTCAGGTCGCCCGCGAGCACGAGCGGCGTGCGCGCGACGCCCGCATCGCGCACGATGGCGGCGACCTGGGCGTTTCGCTTCGCGATGTACTCCGCCCCGATGGGCGACATCGGGTGAGCGAGCACGAGCTCAACGTCCCCGTCAGCGCAGCGGAGCGTCGCCGCGATCGCGTGCGAGCGCTCGCCCGGCAGTGCGAAGGGGCGGACATCCTCGATCGGGACCCGGCTGTAGAGGGCGAGTCCCGCGTAGTGCTCGTCCGGCACTTCGTAATGGTACGGATACGCTTCGCGGAGAGGCTTGAGCCGGCGCAGCCACCAGGAATCCACCTCTATGAGACCGATGACATCCGGGTTTTCCTTGCGGACCAGCGCCAGGAGCCGGCGGGGATGCCGATTCCCGGAATAGACGTTCGAGACGAAGAGCCGCACCCAGGATCGGGCCGGATCCGCCGGCGTCGCCTGCGCGGCGAAGTACCAAGGCACGACGCTCGCGAGCGCGAGAGCCGCCAGCGCGCCGCAGGCGAGCGCGGGCAGGGCCCTGCGGCGCCACGCGAAGAGCGCGGCGCAGGCGAGGAAAGCCGCACCGAAATGGGCGGGAAAGTTCGACAGGTTGTCGAGCACCGCGAAGGGGCCCGGGAACTGCGCCCCCGCGTAGGCGAGGGCGAGCGCGACCGCCAGCGCGGACAGGGTCCGGTCACGGCCCGCGGAAGTCGCCGCGATGCGCGCTTTGCTCAATCCTCGATGAGGAAACTGCGCAGCTGCTCGCTGCGGCTGGGATGCCGCAGCTTGCGCAGCGCCTTGGCCTCGATCTGACGGATGCGCTCGCGGGTGACGTCGAACTGCTTGCCGACTTCCTCGAGCGTGTGATCGGTGGACAGGTCGATGCCGAACCGCATGCGCAGCACCTTGGCCTCGCGCGGCGTCAGCTGCGACAGCACGCCGTGCACGGTCTCGCGCAGCGACTCGACGGTGGCGGAGTCGAGCGGGCTCTCGGCGGCGGCGTCCTCGATGAAGTCGCCCAGGTGCGAATCCTCGTCGTCGCCGATCGGCGTCTCCATCGAGATCGGCTCCTTGGCGATCTTGAGGACCTTGCGCACCTTGTCCTCGGGCATCTCCATGCGACCGGCCAGCTCGTCCGGCGTCGGCTCGCGTCCCATCTCCTGGAGCATCTGCCGCGAGATGCGGTTCAGCTTGTTGATGGTCTCGATCATGTGCACCGGGATGCGGATGGTGCGCGCCTGGTCGGCGATCGAGCGCGTGATGGCCTGGCGGATCCACCAGGTCGCGTAGGTCGAGAACTTGTAGCCGCGGCGGTATTCGAACTTGTCGACCGCCTTCATCAGGCCGATGTTGCCCTCCTGGATCAGGTCCAGGAACTGCAGGCCGCGGTTCGTGTACTTCTTCGCGATCGAGATCACGAGGCGGAGGTTCGCCTCGACCATCTCCTTCTTCGCGCGGCGCGCCATGGCCTCGCCGGTCGCGATGTCGCGGTTGACCTGCTTGAGCTCCTGGATCGAGCGCGTGAGCCGCTTCTCGAGCGCGCGCAGCTCCTGCTGGCGTCGAACGACTTCCTCGCGCAGGCGGCCGAGGGGAGCCGAGTGCTTGCGCTTGGCGCGGATGTGCTTGTCGATCCAGCGCACGTTCGTCTCGTTCCTCGGGAACGTGCTGATGAAGTCCTTGCGCGGCATGCCGGCCTGGCGCACGCAGACCGTCATGATCTCGCGCTCGAGGCGGCGCACGTCGTCGACGTGGCTGCGCAGGTGCGCGACCAGCGCGTCGAACATCTTCGGCGCTAGCTTGAGCTCCATGAACTGCTCGGCGAGGCGCTTGCGCGCGCGCACGACCTTCGGGTCGCGCGCGCTCTTCGCCGTGACGAGCCCCTTGGCGACGGTCGCGTGCAGGCGCGCGATGGCGGCGAAGCGCCGCGCGGTCTCCTCCGGGTCCGGCCCGGTGTCGATCGCCTCCTCCTCTTCGGAGTCGCCTTCGCCTTCGTCCTCCTCGGACTCGCTCTCTTCCTTGCGCACCACCGCCTTCGGGTTGTTCGGCTGAGCGATCTCGTCCGGCGCGTTCGGGTCGAGGAAGCCGACGATGAGGTCGGTGATGCGGCCCTGGCCGGCCTTGACCGGCTCCCAGGCGGCGAGCAGGTAGTCGTAGGTCGGCGGGTAGTAGGCGAGCGCGGTGCGCACCTGGTCGAGGCCTTCCTCGATGCGCTTGGCGATGCGGATCTCGCCCTCGCGCGTCAGCAGCTCGACCGTGCCCATCTCGCGCATGTACATGCGCACGGGGTCGGTCGTGCGGCCGAACTCGGAGTCGGCGATCGCGAGCGCGGCCGCGGCTTCCTCGACCGCTTCCTCGTCCGGCGCAGAAGCGTCCGTCAGCAGCAGCGACTCGGCGTCCGGTGCCTTCTCGTACACCGTGATGCCCATGTCGTTGATGGTGTTGACGATGTCTTCGATCTGCTCCGGATCGACGATCTCGGGCGGCAGGTGATCGTTGACCTCGGCATAGGTCAGGTAGCCCTGTTCCTTGCCGCGCGCGATCAGCAGCTTGAGCTGCGACTGGCGGTCTTCAGGGATGGCCGGGAGCTTCTTTTCGCTCAAAGCGGGGTTCCTCGAGGGGGATATCGGGCGGCCGCAGATCAGCCGAGCATTATACAGTCTGACGGCGGGCTAAATGAAGGCCGGCCGGTCCCGTTTCAACGGCCGGGCGCCGGTTTGCGGGCGCCCAGAAGCCCTTGAAATTCCTTCTGTTCCGGCCCTGTCAGCCGGCGCTCCTTGGAGAGCTCTATCAACTCATTGAGCCGTTTTTCGGGCCCGAGTTCCGCACCGATGCGGTCGAGAAGGGAGGCCAGTTCCCGGCCGGCCGCCCGGGCGTCAGCCACGAGGCTCTCGGCGCCGGCCAGCTCGGCGAGCCGGGCCCCCTCCGGTCGATCGCGCCAGCGTTCGACGATCTGGGCAGTCGTCAGTTTCGGCTCGGCGCGCGCCGTTTCGAGCAGCTCGCGCAACACCGGGAAGCCCTTCTGATCCGCGCCGAGCCAGTCGGGGACGACCGGCACCCCCTTGGCGGATGCCGGGTGGTGCAGGACCAGCATGATCGCCTGGGTCAGCAGCGGCTGGCGGCCGGCGGAGCGTGCCGGCCGTGCTGCGCCGGACGGACGATCGGCGTCGCGGCGGCCGCGGGCCACGGCCCTCGGCGAGCGCAGGAGCTCGGCGAGCCGCCCGGCAGGCATGCGCACTTCCGCGGCCAGGCGCTCGAGCAGCAGCTCCCGGTAGACGCCGGGCGGCACGCGCGCGAGCAGCGGCCGCGCCAGCTCGGCGAGCCGCGCCCGCCCGTCGACGCTCGAGAGGTCCGTGCCCGCGACGAGCTGGCTGACGAGGAACTCCGAGATCGGCACGGCGCCGGCGACCCTCGCCTCGAAGGCGCCGGCGCCCTCGGCCCCGACCAGCGTGTCGGGATCGTGGCCCTCGGGCAGGAACAGGAAGCGCAGCTGCCGGCCATCGCGTGCGTGCTCGAGCGCGTTCTCGAGCGCGCGCCAGGCAGCGGTGCGCCCGGCGCGGTCGCCGTCGAAGCAGAACACGACCTCGCTCGTCACGCGGAAGAGCCGGTTGAGGTGCTCGGGCGTCGTGGCGGTGCCGAGCGTCGCGACGGAATATGCGATGCCGGACTGCGCGAGGCGCACGACGTCCACGTAACCCTCGACGACGAGCAGGCGGTCGATCTGGCGCAGCGCCTGGCGTGCCTCGTACAGGCCGTAGAGCTCGCGGCCCTTGTGAAACAGCGGCGTCTCGGGCGAATTGAGGTACTTCGGCTCGCCGGCGTCGATCACGCGGCCGCCGAACGCGATCGGCCGCCCGCGCGCGTCGCGTATCGGGAACATCACCC
>Ga0307415_100001031_pt1 | contig 12888 bp, 13 predicted proteins | sample DK1Cmetagenome_FD_204524 | JGI IMG/M metagenome (GOLD analysis project Ga0307415, IMG submission 204524) | Maize rhizosphere microbial communities from greenhouse at UC Davis, California, United States - DK15-C-2 | ecosystem: Host-associated > Plants > Roots > Rhizosphere > Soil | place: USA...
ACGAGCTCGACGCCTACCTGATGCGGGTCGCGCTGAAGGACGCGCGTCTCGAAACCGGCCGCCACGGACCCGACGACGACACCGCCGCCGTGCTCGAGGGCGAAACGCTCGAGGCGCTGGCGCACAAGTACGTGATCGCGAAGAACGTCGTCGAGCGGCTCTCGAACTGGATGGACGTCGACGCCCTGCGCGCGATCGCCAACGGACTCGCGCTCGACCTCGACACGCTCGCCGCAGCGGAAGCGTCGGCGGCGGCGCTGCAGGCGGCGCTGCACGACGCCGAGGTCGCCGCCGAGTTCGACGCGCGCACCGACAAGCACGTGCTGCGCATCAGCCGGCTGCACCACGGCAACGTCAGGTCGAGCGTGATCAGCGCCGATTTCGTGCATGGCGGCGACTACGAGGCGCTGAGCACCGCCGGGCGCACCTTCCGCGGCCTGGTCGGCGAGGACGCCGTCGTCAAGCGCGGCGAGGGCGAGCGGCAGAAGCAAGCGCGCGTCGCCGACTTCCGCGAGGCGATGGCATGGCTGCTGCAGCAGGCCGAGGCCGCGGTCGCGCGGCAGCGCTACAAAGGGCTCGGCGAGATGAATCCCGAGCAGCTCTGGGAGACGACGATGGACCCGGCGGTGCGCAGGCTCCTGCGCGTCCAGCTCGACGACGCGATCGAGGCCGATCGCGTGTTCACGATGCTGATGGGCGACGAGGTCGAGCCGCGCCGCAACTTCATCGAAGGCAACGCGCTGCGCGTCGCGAACATCGACGTCTGAGGGCTTGAGCCCTCACACGTCTCCTTCGCGACGCAAGGTCGCATGAAGGATTGCTCCCTCCCGCTTCGCTGCCCTCCCTCCGAGAGGCAGGACGGGGCGCGGTTGGCGCTCGCTGGACCGCGATGGTTGTGCGTGCTGGCGTGGGCGAGCCACAGCAGGACGACGCAGGCGAGCAGCGGCACGTTCTTCGCGAGCGGCCCGCAGTGGTCGATGGTCAGCGCCGGCACGTGCCAGGCGGCGGTCGCGGTGTAGCCGACGATCGCCCCTGCCTGCAGCGCACAGAGGAACGCGCCCGGGCGGAGCAGCGTCGCGAAGCCGAGCGCCGCGTTGAGGATGCACGAGAACGCCAGCGCGGCGGTGCCGGCGTCGCCCGTCAGGCCGCAACGCGCGAGCAGCGCGAGAACGCCCGATTCGTGCGGCAGCACGGCGCTGACCAGCGCCGTCTGCAGCCAGAGGAAGGCGAGCGCCCAGCGCAACAGCCGTTCGAGCGGAGCTCCGAGCACGACGCGGAGATCGAATGCCGGCGCCGGCGGCGTCACCACGAGCCCTTCGGCAAGCGCGGCCGGTGCGCGGCCGAGGAGAGCATCGGCGGCGTTGGTCATGGTCGTGTTGCCCCGCTCGAGCAGGCGCAGCGTGTCGCGGCTGAAGACGCGCTGCGGCAGGAGCTCGGCGACGCGCGCGCCCGCGCGCATCGCCCACAGGGGCACCGAGAGCCAGAGCGGCTCGCCGAGACCGAGCGCCGACCGGTACGTCGCCAGCATCTCGTGGTAGCCGATGCTCGCGCGGCCGCCGAGCTCGAGGACGCCGCGCGCCGGCGACGGCTGTTCGAGAAGGCGAACGATGCACTCGGCGAGCTCGAAGACGTGGATCGGCTGGACGCGCTGGCGGCCGCCACCCGGCAGGGAAACGACGGGCAGGCACGCGCCGACGCAATTGACGACGCCCTCGATGCGCGCTTCTCGCAAGGCGTCTGCCCAGCGCGAAGGGCTCGACTCGGTCATGAAGTCGAGCGGCAGCACCGACTCGGAGAGCTTCCCGGTCGAAGCCGCGCCGTGCCGCGTCTCGACGACGCGATGGCCGCGGGCGCGCAACGAATGGACGACCGCTTGGCCGACGCAGCCGCTCGAGCCGCAGACGAGGACCTTCATCGCCGGCCCTCCGGGCGCTTTGTCGCGACGCGTTCGCTGCGCCGCCGGCCCCCAGCAGCGGCGACAGCAGTCGCGAGACCGTCTTGCGGTGACGCGCGAACGAACGGTAGCCCGCTGCCGCGAGGCGGCGCACGCCGAGCAGCGCCAAGGGAGCGACGAGCGCCCCCAGGCCGGCGGCGCGGTAGACCAGCGCAAGCGCGTCGACGCCGCGCGTGACCGTCCCTGCCGCGTCGACGACGTGCAGCGCGGCATCGAGGTCGCGGCGCGAAACCGTGGCCGACGGCGTCGAAGCCGGGCGCGGAGATGTCGACGCAGTGCAGGCGCGACGCTCCGGCACGCGCGCGCAGCGAATCGATCTCGAACGCGCAGATCGCGCACGAGGCGTCGTAGAAGACCGTCAACGCACGGTCGGGCGGAGCGGGCGTCGTCGTCATCGTGCTTTCCTTTCGCGGCCGTCGCCGACCGCCGAGCGGCCGATCAGCTGCTGGATGCGCGCCCCGAGCTTGAGCACCTTGGTGAGCGTGGCGGTGTCGAGCGCCAGCATCTCGTCGCTCCACCCGGTGAGGGTGACGAGCAGCTCGAGCGTGTCCTCGAGCCGCTGGCGGACGGCGGCGGGCTCGTGGCGGATCGCCGCGTCCGCGAGCAGCTGTCGAAGGACGGCGACCGTCGGGTCGATTTCACGCCGCTGCCGCTCGCGGACGATGGTCCGCATCAGCTCCCAAACGTGCGTCTCCGTCGCATAGTGATCGCGTCGGTCGTCGGCGAGGTGGACGAGGCGGACCAGCCGCCAGCTCTGCAGCTCGCGCAGGCTGGTGCTGACGTTCGAGCGGGCGACCGCGAGCGTCTCGCAGATCTCGTCCGCGTGCATCGGCCGGCCCGTCACGTAGAGCAACGCGTGGACTTGCGCGACGGTACGGTTGACGCCCCAGCGGGCACCCATCTCGCCCCAGTGGAGGACGAACCGCGAGAGCGTGGGCGACAGTTCCATGCGTCGAATCTCTTCCTGACAATCATTTCTGTCAATACAGAAATTGATGAACGGATAAATCTGGGCACGATGGCTGCCTGACGGCACGCCTTGACGGGAGAACCGCATGCTCGAAAAGCTTCCCGACGCGATCGGTCACGCCTTGCGCGGACAGCGCGCGGGGCTCGAGAAAACCGCCTTCCAGTCGATCGACCTGCGCGCCGGCATGGCGCAGATCGCCGTGACGAGCCTGGCGTTCGCCGACCACGCGCCGATCCCGGCGCGCTACACCGCCGACGGCCCCGGTGTCTCGCCGCCGCTGCAATGGAGCGGCGTCCCGAAAGGCGCGGCGTCGCTGCTGCTGATCGTCGAAGACGCCGATTCGCCGACGCCGCATCCGCTCGTCCACGCGATCGTTGTCGACCTCGCGCCGGTCGACGGCGCGCTCGCCGAAGGCGCGCTGCCGAGCAGGGACCACGACGGCAGCGACGTTCGCACCGGGCGCAACTCGTACCTGCAGTCGGGGTGGCTGCCGCCCGATCCGCCGCCCGGCCACGGCGTCCATCGCTATGCGTTCCAGATCTTCGCGCTCGCCGGCGGTGAATTCGACGCGACGCCGGGCCGCGACGCGGTGCTCGACGCGATCCGCGAGCACGGCCTCGCGAGCGGCTGCCTGATCGGCACCTACGAGCGGCCCGACGGCTCGATCAAGGCGCCGGCCGAGGACGAGCGCGTGGTGTCAGGCCCGGGCGCCGGCCTCGCCGCCTGAAGCCGGATCGAGGGCGGCGTCCACCGGCGCATCGAACAGGTCGGGCGCGTCGGCGCGACGGGCGCGCTCGATCGCGAGCAGGCGCCGCTTGGTCGCCGTGCCGCCCGGCGCCGAGAAGCCGCCGAGGCCGTTGCCGGCGGCGACGACGCGATGGCACGGCACGACGATCGGCCAAGGGTTCCGTCCGAGCGACTGGCCGACCGCGCGCGCCGAGGCGTCGCCGCCGACGCGCGCCGCCACCTCGCCGTAGGTGAGAACCTGGCCGGCGGCGATGGTGCGCGTGACGGCATAGACCCGGGCGTCGAAGGCGTCGGTGTCGGCGAGATCGAGCCGTGCGCTGTCGAACGCCACGTGCTCGCCGCCGAGCAAGCGAGCGATCGCTTCTACGATCGCCGAGATCTCGCCGGAGGGCGTGGTGGCGAGCGCGACCGGGCAGCTGCTGCGGAGCCGCCGCTGCAGCGCGTCGCGCGATGTCGCGGGCAGCCAGACGCCGGTCAGACCGACGTCGTTCCACGCGATCGCGCAATCGCCGATCGCGGTGGCGAACAGGGCAGTGCAGCGGGCTCGCGCCATCGGACGATGCTACGACCGCGCGGCGTGCCCGCGCGCTCGTCGCGCCCGCCGTTCGCGTCGAGGAGTTGGCGTCGTCACCGGAAAGCTGCGCCACGCGGGGCTCTCCCCGCGTCGGCCGCGGCCGACAATCCGGCATGTTCGCTCTCCCGTCGATCCGCCGGCGCAGTCTCAGCTGCGGCATCGTCGTCCTGCTCGAGTCGCGCGAGCTGCTGCTCTGCCACGTCACCGGCCAGCGCCACTGGGACCTGCCGAAGGGAGGCATCCACGCCGGCGAGAGCGCGCGCGACGCGGCGCTGCGCGAGACGCACGAAGAGACCGGCCTGGTCGTTGGCAACGACGCCCTGCTCGACCTCGGCCGCCACCCGTACACGGCGAAGAAGGACCTGCACTTGTTCGCCTGCCTGTCGGCGCGGATCGACCCGCGCGAGCTGCATTGCGCCAGCTGCTTCGTCGATCGCATCTCGGGACGCTCGCGGCCGGAGATGGACGGCTTCGGCTGGTTCGCGTTCGACCGCATCGCCGGGCTCTGCACGCCCAAGCTCGCCGGCGTGCTCACGGCGCGCCTCGCTCTCGACGCGTCGCTCGCGCAGCTCGTCGACGCGCAGCGGCAGCCGCTCGCCGCCTAGCGCGGGCCGGCGCGCTAGCGCGAGAGCGCCAGCTTGAGGCCGAAGCCGATCATGAAGACGCCGGCCGCGCGGCCGAACAGGCGACCGATGCGCGGGTCGGCGCGCACCCGCTCGGCGAGGCGGTGCGTCAGCAGCGTGACGATCGCGCCGTACAGGAAGGTGAGGACGGCGATCGTCGCCGCCATGGCCGCGAACGTCGCGACACCGGCCGGCCGCGCCGGATCGACGAAGAGCGGAAAGAACGCCATGTAGAACACGATCGCCTTCGGGTTCAGGAGCGTGATCGCGAACGCCTGGCGGAAGTAGCGGCCGGCGCGGATCGTCAGCACCGGCGCGTCGCCGGCCTTCGCGAGCAGCATGCGCAGGCCGAGCCAGGCGAGATAGCCGGCGCCGAGCCACTGGATGCCGCGAAACGCGGCCGGGGTCGCGGCGAGCAGCGCGGCGACGCCGGCGACGGCGAGCCACATCAGCACCTGGTCGCCGACGATGACGCCGAGCGTCGCCGCCAGGCCGCCGCGGAGGCCTCCCTTGCCGGTCGACGTCACGAGGGCGAGGTTGCCTGGTCCGGGAATCATCAGGAAGACGATGACGGCGACGACGAAGGACGGGTAATCGGCGATGGCGAACATGGCGGCAGGGCGGCGAAGAGGTCGCCATTGTCGTCGCTGGCGACGGCCGACAATGGCGCTGCGCAGCTCCGCCATGGCAGTCTCGACGCCCGCCACCGACTCCGCCGCCCCGGCAGAGTCGCGCTCGCCCGTGCAGGCCTTCGTCGATGCCGTGCGGCAGGCCTGCGACGACGCGACCTTCGAGCTGCTCGTCCTCTCGAAGCCGCGGCGCGCCGGGGCCGGACCGAAGTCGATCCGGATCCGACGCTTCGCCCTCAAGGGGCAACCGGCGTTGTCGTTCGTCGCCGTCCACGCGACGCGCGACGTGACCCGCAACCTGCCGCTCGTCGACGCGCTCGCGGCCGTCGCCGAGCACCTCGATCCCGCCCGCGAGGGTTCGTTCGCACATGCGACGCTGCATGCGCGCAGCGGCGACGCGCACCTGCTCGTCGGCAAGAAAGGACGAGCGACGTTGCGCCGGCATGCGCGTGCGGTCGACGCCGGGCCGCGCGGCGCCGCCGCCCTGCCGCGCCACGACCGCGAACGCGCGCGCCGCCTGCCGCTCGATCTGCCCTGGCTCGTCGAGCTCGGCCTGACGGATCCCGGCCATCGCCTGGTGCCGTCGATGGCACGCAAGTGGCGCCAGATCGACAAGTTCCTCGAAGTGCTGGAGCACGCGCTCGACGCCTTGCCGGCGCGTGACGGAGGCGCCGCGCGGCGGCCGCTGCGCGTCGTCGACTACGGCTGCGGCAAGGGCTATCTGACTTTCGCCGTCCACGAGCACCTGCGCCGCCGCGACGGCATCGCGCCGCAGGTCACCGGCGTCGAGCTGCGCGCGGTGCTGGTCGACTTCTGCAATGGCGTCGCGCGCAGGTCCGGCTGCGACGGCCTCGCGTTCGTCCAGGGCGACCTCAGGAGCGTCGCGCCCGCCGAGATGGACGTCATGATCGCGCTGCACGCGTGCGACACCGCGACCGACCACGCGATCGACCTCGGCCTGCGCGCCGGCGCCGCGATCCTCGTCTGCGCGCCGTGCTGCCACAAGGAGCTGCGGCCGCAGCTCGGCCGGCCGCGGCTGCTCTCCGGGCTGCTGCGCCACGGCGTCCACCTCGGCCAGGAAGCCGAGATGGTGACCGACAGCATGCGCGCGCTGCTGCTCGAGACCTGCGGCTACGAGGCGAGCGTGTTCGAGTTCGTCGCCCTCGAGCACACGAGCAAGAACAAGATGATCCTGGCGCGGCGCCGCGCCGCGGGCGCGGCGCAGGCCGAACGCGCACGCAGCGAGCTCGCCGACCTCAAGGACTTCTACGGCGTCCGGGCGCAGGCCCTGGAGACGCTGCTCGCGCAGCGCGCGACCGGCGCCGGTCCGGCTCAGGCCTGCCAGACGCCGTAGCCGGCCTCGCGCAGGCCGATGCCGAGCTCGACCTCCATCTCGCGCGCCGCGCCGTAGGGCATCGGGTTGTAGACCTCGTACAGCGTCGGCAGCAGACGGACGCCGAACTCGCGCACGAAGCGGTTCGCCTGGATGCCGGCCATGTGCCGGTCGAAGCGCAGGTCGGGGTCGAGGCCGGTCATGCCGACGTACACGAACGGCTTGCCGAGCTGGTAGCCGGGGTTGGCTCGGCGAAAGGCGGCGACGTTCCAGACCCGGTCGGCGAGCTCGACGACGTAGACGTGGTAGCGGTGCGAGCGCTCGCGCGCAACGGCCTTCACCCCGATGGAGCTAGGCGCAGGGGACGATTCTGAACTCGACGCGACGGTCGAGGACGTCGAAGCCGTCGTCGGTGCCGCTGCCGACGATGTTCTGGCGAAAGCCCATGCCCTCGGCGCGCGTCCGGCCGGCGAGCTCGGGCGCCTCGAGGACCAAGCGCTGGCGGACGTGCTGCGCGCGCTTCAACGACAGGGTGTCGTTGATCGGCTCGGGACCGCTGCGGCTCGTGTGGCCGACGATCGCGATGCAGCTCTTCGCGGCGATCGCCTCGCGCGCGATCTGGCGCAGCCACATGCCGTAGGCGCCGCTGATCTTCGGGTCGGACCAGAAGTCGATGCTGCCGGGGTTGAACAGAAACTTGACGCCGAGCTCGTTGTAGGCGATGCCGAGCGCGACGATGCGGCCGAACGCCTGCTCGGCCTCGGCGACGTTGCCGAGTCTCATGCTCGACAGGTAGACGCCGCTCTGGGCGCGCAGCTGCTCGCCCTGCGGGGTCGACAGCGCGCTGCGGTACTGGCCGAGCGCGTCCTGGTACTTCTCGGCGTTGTAGAGCGTCGTCGCCTCGCTGATCACGCTGGCGGCGCCGAGGCGCTCCAGGTAGTAGGCATCGGCGCGTTGGCCGGGCGGCGTCGCCGTCGTCCTGGCATAGCCCTCGACGACCTTGTCCTTGATCAGGACCGGCACGTCGCGGTAGTAGCGCGACGGCGTCTGGTCGAGGTTCTCCTCGCGCGCCAACGACCAACCCTGTGCGACGACGATGCCGGTGCGCAGCTCGGTCAGCGCCAGGTTGAGGCGGACGGTGGGCTTGCCGAGCGGCGCAGTCGGCACCCGGGCGATCGTTCCCGTCAGCAGGTATTGGGCGCGGCCGAGGTTGGCGATCTGGAACGGCACGAACTCGAACTGCGGATAGAGGTTGGCCATCCGCTGCGCGACGCGGCGCTCGAACAGCATCGTCGCCTCGGTCTGCTCGCCGGTGACCGTGTCGAGCATCGGATCGATCGTGACGGTGCGCCGCGGTGTCTTCGGATCGGGCTTGGACAGCGTCGATTCGATCTTGGCGAGGAAGGACGGCAGCTTTCCCGTCTGCCCGACCAAGCGATCGGTCGCATCCGAGGCCGCCTTCTCGAACGTCTGCGGCTCCGACGACGAGCAGGCGCTGACGGCGAACACCAGGCCGAGCGCGAACGCGGTGCAGCGCTGCCGCGCGACCGCGCCGACACGTGCGATGACGCGGATCACTTGCATTCGCGCTTGAAGAAGTCGGTTTCGGCAGGCGTGATCTTTTCCAGCGACGCCTTCTGCAGGATCTCGGTGCAGCGCGCCTGCCGCTCGCGCGGTGTCGCGGCGACGATGGCCGTCGCCGGCGCCGGGGCGGGCTGCTGCGGTCGCGCGGTCTGCGGCGGAGTGCGCGACCGCGCGCTCGCCGCCGTCGTGGTGGTCGTCGTCGGCGCAGCTGCCGGGCTCGCGACAACGGCGCTCGGCAGCACGCCGGGCGCGGGCGCTGCCGCCGGGGCGCTGCGGGGGCGCGTCGTCGCGCTTGTCGTCGTCGCCGGCATCGCGGCCGGCGTGGTGGTCGGCGCCACGGCGGGCGCAGGCACGGCGAGCTTGGCCGGCGCCGGCGCGGTGCGCGCTGCCGCCGAGGCCGCGGCCGGGCTCGCGCCGCGCGGCGCCGAACGCGTCGCGAACTGCAGGACGAGCGCGGCGATGCCGATCAGCGCGCAGGTGCCGGCGATGACGCCGTACAGCGCGCGCTTGCCGATGCCGCGCGCCTGTGCCGCCCGCATCCACGACGGGGCGTCGCCCTCGGTGTCGTTGCCGGCACCCGGCGCGGCCTTGGCGACGGCCGGCGCCCTGGGCTCGGCGGCGGCGACCTGCGCAGGCGCCGTCGCGGCGGCGACGCCCGCCTGCGGCGGACGGTCCGGGACCGTGACGACGCGGTCGCGCATCGCTACGCCGGCGAAGGGTTCCTGCATGAGGTCGGGCGGCGGCGCGAGCGACACCGCCTCGGGCGCCTCGATGTCGCCCATCAAGGCGCGGAATTCGGCATGGTCGGCCGGCCGCCGCCGCGGCTGCACCGCCATCGCGGCGTCGATCGCGGCGAGGAAACGCTCGCCGTAGAGACCGGCGGCGACGATCGAGAGCGGACGCAACCGGTCCGCGGTCAGTCGCTCGGCGGCGGGCGGCGGGTCGCTGCCGGTGATCGCCGCGTACACCACTGCGGCGAGCGCGTACAGATCGGTCCACGGGCCGCGCGTCGTCCCTGCCGCGCTGCCGTACTGCTCGATCGCGGCGTAGCCGGGCTTGAGCGCGGCCGCCGGCGTGTGGTGGATCGCCTCGATCGCATGCGCCGCGCTGGCGAAGCCGAGCAGGACCGGACCGAACGGCGTCAGCAGGATCTCGTCGGGGCCGATGTTCTGGTGGAAGGTCGCGCCATCGTGGAGCAGCGTGAGCGCGTTGAGGATCGGCTTCAGCCACGTCCTGAGCTCGGCCTCGCCGGGCACGTGGCCGAGCTCGGCGAGCGTCGCCTTCAGGGTCGGACCTTCGTAGTACGGCATCACCATGTAGGCGGTGCCGTTCTCTTCCCAGAAGCGGTAGATCTTGACCAGCGACGGATGGTCGAAGCGGGCGAGCACGCGCGCCTCGTTCAGGAACGCACGCATGCCGGCCTTGACTGCTTCGGCGTGCCGCTCCGAGCCGACGACGACGCTGCTCGAGCCTTGCAGCCGGCCGGCCATGGCCGCGGGCATGTACTCCTTGATCGCGACCTTGCGCCGCAAGGTGTGGTCCCAGGCGAGGTACACGATGCTGCACATCCCCTCGCCGATCAGCCACTTGATCTCGTACTCGCGCAGACGGGTGCCGAGCGCCAGCGTGTGGCCCGGCGTGGCGGCCGGCGCGCGCACAGCCTCGGCTTCGTGGACCGGTGACATCGGGATCAATCAGCTCCTGTCGGCTTGGGCGAGCGGCGCGATCGCCGCGGTGCGCAGCGGGCCCGGCATTGTCGCGCCGGCCAACCCCGAGCAACGCCTTCGCTGCGCAGCAGGCTGCGCAACAAAGTCACGTCATGACGGTGCTCGCGCAGGTCTCGCGCAGCGCGTCACGCCGGCGACGGACCGCGCTGGCGAAACATGCCGAAGCCTTCCATCGTCAGCACGGTCTCGCCGTGCTGGTTCATGACGTCCCAGCGCGAGCGGATCATGCCGACGCCGGGTCGGCTCGCGAGCGGACGCGACTCGAGCACCTCGAGGCGGACGTGGAGCGTGTCGCCTGGATAGACCGGCTTCAGCCAGCGCAGCTTCTCGAGTCCCGGCGAGCCGAGGCTCGCGGCCTCGAGCAGATAGGCGTCGCACATCATCCGCATCGCCATCGCGCAGGTGTGCCAGCCGCTCGCGGCGAGCCGGCCGAACAGCGACGCTCCGGCAGCTTCGTCGTCGACATGGAACGGCTGCGGGTCGAACTCGCGTGCGAAGGCGAGAACCGACTCGCGGGTGACGGCGTAGGCGCCGAACTCGCGCACCTGGCCGACCGGGAAGTCTTCCCAGAACAGGCGCGGCGGGCGCGCCGCCGGAACGGCATCGAAGGAGGAGGTCACGGCGGCTGCATCGGTCGCGCAGCCGTCAGGATAGCGATGCGGCGCACGCGCCGCAGGGCAAGCGAGCGCGCTAGCGGCCGAAGAAGTGGCGGAACACGTCGGGCTCGGTCACTTCGCGGATGGCGACACCTTTCAGCGGCTCGCGAAACGGCTGCGACGGCGCCGGCCCCTCGAGCTCGGCGGGCCGGGTCGCGTCCCAGGGCGCGCTGGTCGGCACGGCACTGCGGTGGCGAACGCGCTGCGCCAGCGACGGCAACTCTTCCCATTCGATCGATCCCTGCGGCAGCGCCGGGCGAAAGACGTGCGAGAAGTGGAGCGTGGAGGGAGCGTGGCGCATGGCAGTCACCCGAGTGTGGACTGCCGTCACGATAGGCCGCACGCCGGCGGGCGAAGCTTCGAACAGCGCCCTGCTCGCGGGCCAGATCGGCGCTGCCGCGGCAGGGCGTGCGCTTTTGCGCGTTTCAGCGCATCCGCACCTCGCCGTAGACGGTGTCGACTCGTTCGCGAGCCGGTCACTTCTTCATCGGCTCTTCCTTCTTCGTCATCGCGTCCTTTTTCATCATCTCGTCCTTCTTGATCATGTCGGCGCAGGCAGCGTCCTTCTTCGCCATGGCGTCGTCCTTCTTCATGCCGTCCTTCTTCGCCATCGCCATGTGGTCCTTGCATTCCTGCACGGTCATCGCTTCCTTCTTCATCATGCCGTCGGCCTTCTTCATGTCGTCGGCGGCCTGGGCGGTGCCGGCGATCGCGAAGCAGGCGAGCAGCCAGGGGGCGAGCTTTCTCATCGATGTCTCCTTCGAGCGTCAAGGGTTCGCGGCCGGTCGGCCACGCCGTCTGTCGGAGGCGGCGCGGGGAGGCTTACAGGCGCGAGGCCGCGCAAGGCGTCTGACCCCGCGTCAGCGCGACGCGCCGGCGCCGGTGGCGAAATGCTCGGCCGCGTGCCGCAGGTCGGCGAGCCAGGCCGCATACGCCGCGGCCTTGTCGCCCGGATCCACGCGCAGCAGCGCCGAAGGATGCAGCGTGATGAGGACCCGGCGGCCGTCGTTGCGGACGAGCCAGCGGCCGCGCTCGCGCATCACCGAGACGGTGCTGCCCATCAGCTGGCGCGCCGCCGTCGCGCCCAGCGCAACCAGCGCCGCCGGCTCGACGAGCTCGATTTCGCGTTCCAGCCAGTGCAGGCACGCCGCGGCTTCCTGCTGCGCCGGCGTCTTGTGGATGCGGCGCTTGCCGCGCAGTTCGAACTTGAAGTGCTTGACGGCGTTGGTGATGTAGACCTGCTCGCGCGGCACCCCGAGCTCCTCGAGGGCGCGCGCGAGGAGCTGGCCCGCAGGGCCGACGAAGGGACGGCCCTGCAGGTCTTCCTGATCGCCGGGCTGCTCGCCGACGAACATCAGCCGCGCGTTCTTGCGACCTTCGCCGCCGACCGCTTGCGTCGCGTGCTCGCCGATCGGGCACTCGCGGCAGCGCTGCAGCGCCTCGTTCAGCGCCGCCAGGCTGCGCGGCGCTTCGCCGCCCGGCGTCACGGGATGCCCCGGCGCCGGCCGCGGCTCGGTCGCGGGACGACGCTTCGGGTCGCTCGGTCCTCTGGCGATCATGGTCATGCTCCGTTCGCCGGCGCTGCTCGCCAGCGGATCGATCAGCGCCGCCTCGGGAAGATTCTTCCAGTAGCGCTGCGGCATCTCGCGCTGCATCGTCTGCAGCTTGAGTCGCGCCGGGTTGAAGATGCTGCGGTAGCAGGTGAGCCAGAGCTGCTCGCCGGCGTCGGCCGGGGGCGCCTGGTCGCGCCGTGCGCCGGGGCCGAAGGCGAGCGCGACGCCGTCCCAGCGGACGCTCCGCTCAGGCGTCAGGATCGCCCAGCGCATCGCCGTGAAGCGGCGCGCGAAGAAGGGCGCGATCGCCTCGACGATGTGGTGCTCGGGCTCGAACCAGGCGACGTGGAGCGGCGCGCCGATCGCGCCTTCGCCGTCGGGCTCGGCGATCGTCCGGAAGCGGACGAACGCCTTCATCTTGTGCATGTCGCGCCGCACCGCCTGCGCCAGCTCGTCGGCACGGAGCCAGTCGGGATCGAGCGGGTCCGCGCGCAGTCCGGGCTCGACCTGCAGGCGCCAGAGCAGCCGGTAGAGCAGG
>Ga0307415_100001033_pt1 | contig 12880 bp, 16 predicted proteins | sample DK1Cmetagenome_FD_204524 | JGI IMG/M metagenome (GOLD analysis project Ga0307415, IMG submission 204524) | Maize rhizosphere microbial communities from greenhouse at UC Davis, California, United States - DK15-C-2 | ecosystem: Host-associated > Plants > Roots > Rhizosphere > Soil | place: USA...
GAGAGGTGTCGGAGTAGTGGCGCCAGCGCTACCTCGCTGACAGAGCAAGCCCATGTGGGCCGGCACTAGACGATTGCTTCTGAAGAGGGGACGAAAGCACACTACGGCAACATATCAGCTCGCGCTACGACTTTTTGCGCGCGGGGCACATCTGTCAGCTCTGCTTGACAGTCTCAACATCAACTTGCTTCTTCATCATCAACGCTTCATCAAATCACTCCTAGTGGCCTTTGCCAGATCGAGCTCGCCCGATGGCGTGCTCAGCTTGCCACACGCGTCACGCGCAATGTCGAGGGGCGATGCATCCGTTTCTGCCGGACCTGCTGCACTGCGGCCTGGGCAGGCTTTCGCCCGCAGCGCAAGCCGTGGTCACCGCCATCGTCACTGCCGGTGGAGCCTTCGTCAGCTCGAGCGCGCTCGCAAGGAAAGTAGGGCTGAGGGATCGCTACGCGTTGGATCGTCTACTGCAGAACGAAGGGCTTCCTACCTACAAGCAGTTCTCGGGATGGATTCGGGTCCTGGGATGGGTCCTGGACTGGGAGAAGAACGGAGTGGCGCTGTCGAGCTCGGCCCTGCGCAGCGGAAAGAACGCAGGGATCTACGCCCGGACAGTGCGCAGAGTTACCGGTTTGTCCTGGACCGAAGTGCGGCAGCGCGGGTCCACCTGGGTTCTGCTGGAGCTGATCCACAGATGCCGATTGGACACTCATCCGGCACGCTCTACCGCCAGGGCCGCTCCCGCCAGCTTGGCCTGCTGATACGCCATGCCCTTGAGCCGGATGATCCGCTGCTGAATCGGCGGATGGGAGACCATCACATCCGCCAGCAGCCCCTCCTTCGAGGCCAGCGCCGACGGCGCGGGGTCCACGATACAGAGGTGTGCGGCGCCCTGGGTGATCGATCGAGTCGGCTCGACGGCAGCAGAGAGCTTTTCCAGCGCCGTGGCGAGGGCCATCGGGTTGCGGGTGAACTGTGCCCCGCTGGCGTCGGCCAGATACTCGCGCTTCCGGCTCACCGCCATGGCCAGCAAGCGCGAGACCACTGGGGCAATCACCAGCGTCAACAGCCAGAGCACGAGGATGAGGAGCCCCAGAGGATTGGCTCCTTTCCCGCCACTCCGACCGCCACCGACCCTCCCCCCCAGCCGGACCCCCCTGGCTCCTCGCCCCAGCATGCGTCCCATCCCGTCCGACAGCAGCGCGATGGCGCCTACGATCCCGGCCAGGAGCGTCATGAGCCGGACATCCAGGTTGCGAATGTGGGCGATCTCGTGGGCCACCACCGCCTGCAGCTCGTCACGGGACAGCAGATTCAGCAGCCCTTCGGTAACCGCAATGCTGGCGGATTCGGCATCCCGGCCGGTGGCAAAGGCGTTGGGATCGGGATCGGGAACGATCCAGATCTTGGGGCGGGGCAGACCCGAGGCAATGGCCATTTCATCAATGACGTTCACCAGCTGCTTCTGCTGCTGAGTGGCCGGCTCGATCAGCTCCCAAGCGCCGGTCGCCCACAGCACGCGCTCAGGCCCATGGCGCCAGGCGTGCCAGCATATCCAGGCCGCCGCCACGGTGCTGATCAGGCCGATGAAGGGGAAGATGTGATGGTACGCGGAAGGCCCAGCATCAGCAGTCAGGAGATAGAATGCCAGATCGCCGCCAAAGCCCACCCAGAGGAAGAACAACATGAATCCGACAATCAGCCACCGTGACCGGCGCCGGTTGGCCTCCTGCTGAGCGAAGAGGTTGACGTCCTCGGTCACGAAGCCGGTTTGTTGAGCGAAAGATCGACCACCGGCACCGCCCGCTCCGCGGCATCTTCGATCTCCCACAGCTCAGCGGGAGACGCCTTGGCCAGACCAGCGATCAGATTGGTAGGAAATTGCATCTGCTTGGTGTTGTATTGGGTGGCAACATCGTTATACAGCTGGCGAGCAAACCCGATCTTGTTTTCGGTACTGGTCAGCTCTTCCTGAAGTGCGGCGACATTGCCCGTGGCCTTCAGGTCGGGGTACGCCTCGGTCAAGGCAAAAAGCCGCCCCAGCGCCTGCGTCAACTCTCCCTCGGCTTGAGCGGTCTGACGGACACCGGTAGCACTCACCGCCCGGTTGCGGGCCGAAATAACGGCGTCGAGCGTCGACCGCTCGAAATCCATTGCTCCCTTGACGGTGTTCACCAGGTTCGGAATCAGATCGTGCCGCCGTTTCAGCTGCACGTCGATCTGTTTCCAGGCATTCAGCACCTGATTTTTCAGCGACACCAGACTGTTGTAGGCGCCAACCACCCACAACACCAGCACCGCAAGGACGACCAGCAGGACGACCGTGCTCATGTTCATTCCTTGATGTAAAGAAGGATTATTCGGAATGCTCGCTGCCCAGAGCCGACTCATCGAACATTTCCGCTTCCGCCAACGTGGAAGTCCAGGCCGAGGCATCCAGGTCCGGCAGCTCTACCGGAGCTGGACTGGACTCCACCCCGGTGACCGAGGCAAGAGCCTGACGCAACGCCTCAGCGATGACAGCAGGGTCTCGATTGAGCCGCAGGGCAGGATGCTGCTCGTCCATCAGCACCTCCACGCCCGGAGCAACCGGAATTCGCCGGCAGACTGACCCGGTGGCGCTCAGTCCCTCGACCGGGGCCAGCCATGCCATGACTGCGCGGCCGACCCTTCCCCGACCGGTGCCCGGTGTGCGGAGCAGGGGTAGCTGGTCGGGAGGCGGCAGACCCGGCCCGAGCGCGCTGGCCGCCCGGCGCTCGATGAGATCGCCCGTCATGCCGGCGAATTCCTTGAGCATGGATTCCAGCGTAGCTCCCTCCATCTGACGGAGCTTGATGGCGAGCACTTGAAGCAGATGGCGGTAGGAGTAGACCGCCGCCGTTCCTCGCCCGTCCGGTGGGCTTACCAGCCCCCGCGCCACATAGAACCGGATGGTGCGCTCGCTGGGTCGCGCACGCGCTGCGGCATTGACCGGCACCACACCGGAGGCGTCGAGAATACCCCCGGCGAGCGCGGCGAGATCCCGGAGGCCCCAGGGCGCAAGCGCCCGGTATTCTCTCAGGGTGGTGAGCGGATCGGCCGGAGCGTGGGTTGCAACAGGGTTCATGGGTTCCCGTTTCCCTGGAGGAGGTCGGAGTCGGGCTCTGCATCGGCCAGCACCTGGCCGACGGTCTTCATCAGGGTGTCGAGGGTGAAGGGCTTGTGAAGTACGGGACAGCCAGCCAGCTCCACCGGCCAGTCCGGCTCCGGCTGGAGTTGATCGCCAGTCATCAGAATGACCCGGCCAAGGAGCCGGGGCCAGTGCCGGACAATGGCGAGGAAGAATGTGTCTCCCGCCATTTGCGGCAGCCGTAGATCGAGAAGGACCAGGTCAAAGCTCGAGTCTCCGAGCATCTGGTAGGCCGAGTTCGGATCGGCGACGGTGACGACTTCATACTGCTGCGACCGGAGAGCCCGCTCCAGCGCACGACGTAGTGCCGGCTCGTCATCGACCACTAAGATCCGGTGGCTCTTCATGAGGCGACCTGGGTCATCGCCTTGAGATAGCGGTCGGTCACGATCATGAGCGCCTCGTCAGTCGACAGTGACACCCGCAGTTCTCCTGCGGTCACTCCGAACACCGCGCGCAAATGCATCTGCAATGTCTTGGTCTTGCTATAACCTAACTTGAGCGCGACGTCTTCGACGGTGTAGCCGGGATCGAGCAGCAACCGGTGGGCATAGAGCAGCCGGGTCAGCACCATCACGGTGCGGGGCGACGGGAGGCCGACCTTGGTGAACCAGCGTTCGCAGGTCCGGCGAGTAAGCTGGGCCCGCTCGGCCAGGGACGTGACAGTGGGAGCTTCGTCGCCGGCATGCAGCATTCCCTCGAGCGCACGCAGGAGCTCCCGGGGGAGCTCCTGTAGTGCGCCTCCCAGCGCCTGCATCACCTGTTGCGAGGCCGACTGTTCCAGTTCGGCCTGAATAGCGCCGCGAAGCGACGCGGGCGCGTCCTCGAAGCGATGAAAGATCACCCGGCGAATACCGGAGCGACCCAGCTGAAGGAGAGCGGATGCGGTCGCGGGAGCAAGCTCGGTGTAGACCAGAAGAGGAAGGGAGGGAAACAGCAGTCGAAGCCGTTCGATTCCGTGTGCCTTGGCCTGGCCACCCAGGAGTGGATCGACCACGGCCATTTCGACCGGCTTGGCCCGGATTGCATCTACGACATCGGGCCACCCACTTCCGGTAACCCAATCGTAGCGTTCGGGATCGACCGAGCGAAGGCGCAACAGGCGCTCGGGAGGAACTGCAGCGAGGAGCAAATGTCGCAAATCGGCCCCTAATTGTCGCAAATGGGCCCTAATAACGGCTCAGACGCATCCCCAGATTGGCGTTGCCCTCCAACCCAAGTCCTAACGCCATCTGAAAGGGACCTTATATGTCTCGCTCCAAGACTTACGGTGTGATACTCGCGCTGCTCGCGTCTGCCGCCCTGAGCACCGCCTGCACCCGCAGCGACACTACGGGTCCATCAGACCAGCCCCAGGCTTCCTTTGAAGAAGGTCAGGGAGCACATAACTAACTCAGTGGAATGCCTCCTAGGGCGGTCACGGCCCTAGGAGGCGACCTAAACCACCGCGGCAGTCGCGTATTCCCTCAGACCCAGTTCTATCTCTCGAACCGGCAAGGCTTCGGCAAAGTTGGAAGTCTGGAGCGCGGCTTCCGGCTCTTCCCCCTGTTGGCTCAGCTTCCCGATTGCATCCTCAACCTTGAAATACCAGGCGTTGAGTTTGTGCTGCTCCGCCAGCCCTAAGGCGCTCGTCAGGAATCGGCGAGCCCGTCTGACCTGTCCGAACCTCGCCAGACCGGTGCCTAGCTTGTAGTAGTAGTCCACCCTCATGCTTGGTGACATGCATTCCCGAGACTCTTGGACCGCGGCGCGCCAGCGTTCGAACGCGACGCGATTCCCCACGCACGACTCCAGATTCATGAGCTCGAGCAGGGCATTGAGCCGGACCAGAACTCTGGCCTGGGACTTGGCCACAATCTCGAACGCAATCCGGGCGGCGTCATACGCTCCGATCTCATAAAGACCGAGGGCCAGGTCACCCAGGCTGCGCATCTGCTCCACCGGATCGACCGTGAGCTGAAAGGCTCGGTAATGCGCCTGCAAGCCTTCGATACGCGATCCCTGAAGACTGTAGAGTACACCCAGGTCGGAGTACGCCATTACTTGAACGCTGCTCAAGCCCAGTGCCGTTGCCTCATGCAGAACGCCTTCGGCGATGCCCCGAGCCGCAGGGTAGTTGCCTTGTCCTCGCAACACCGCACCTCGACCGAGCCGGCTGCGGAGCAGCGAAACCGATTCACCCACGCGGGCAGCTGTGTCCTCAGCCACGCTGTAACACTGCGTCGCGGAATCCCAGCGCGCCAGTTGACGGTTCAGCCGTCCGGCAAACAGAGCGTACGCGGTGAAATCGGTTGCCGAGATTTCGCTTCCCTGGGCTCGCGCAGCCAGAGTGAGCATTTCCAGGCTTTCCTCCAAGCGCGCCTCGTGCTCCAGGAAATACGCATAAGCCGTGAGGCCCTTCCAGAGATTCGGCCCGGCCGGCCCACTGGAGGGAATGGCCGCGACCACACCTGCGAGGTGGGCCGTCTCGGGTGCATTGGTGGGAAGGTCGCCTACGTGCCGCCGCACGGCTTCGAGCTGCCAGCGAAAGGCTTCGAATTCAGCGGGCTCTGCGGTGAGGGTCAGCAGCTTGTCGATCAGACGCGCCATCACGTAGGCGCCCAGCGCCAGGCGGGCAGACCCGTCTTCGGCCTGCTCCCGCTGCAGTCGGGCACGCTCGAGGAAGGGCTCGTGCGTAAGAATGTCCGACGAAGGCTGAACCTCACCGAACAGACGCTGAGGCGTATACAAGGTGCGTCCTTCCGTGTTCTGCTAGCGTGCGGGGGTACAGCTAGTATCGCGGCCCCGGTCGACCCACACAAGGGCTAAGCCTTGCAGCCGGTGGGGGCCGCCATTTGCCGCCTCGCATCGCACAAAAACGATGCCGAGGTTGAGGCAATCTCGCCTATCCTGGCCTCATGGAACGAGCGTTTACTCTCCCAGAATTAATGCTAGGTATTGCAGTGACCGGAATCCTCCTGGGCATCGCAGTCCCGCCGCTTTCTCAGGCAGTCGATCGGATCGAGGTGCAGGCTGCAGCCTCTCACCTCATAGCCGCGCACCAACGTGGTCGGATCATGGCGGTGGCCAGGGGGCAGGTACTCACGCTCACCATCGATTCAGCGGCACTCACCATTTCACCGGGCTCGGGAGGGCCTCCACTCTGGACCGAGCCCGGCCCCAGGGCGTCCCGGGTTTCCCTGGTGGGGCCGGCCCGCCGCTTCACCTTTGCTCCCGAGGGGTTCACCCTCGGACTCTCCAATGCATCCCTTCACCTCGTCCGAGGTTCGGCCACACGTACCGTGGTGTTCTCTCGACTCGGCAGAGTGCGGATTCTGCGCTAGACGTCGAACGCGGGAAGGGCGACGGCCCCTTCAGCGTACGGCGGGCCCGGAGGTCACCACGAATCCGGGCCACTCCCCGCCCCTGGTCTAGCTCGGGCTCGGCAGCAGGCCGTTCGGCTGGTCCGAAAGGACCTCATTCTGAGATCGAGCATCAGCGATCCTCCAACTGATACTTCCGGACTTTGTTCAGCAGGGTAGAACGGGAGATGCCGAGGATGAGCGCGGCCCGGCGTTTGTTGCCTGCGGTGTGCCGCAGCACCAGTGCCAGGTGCCGCCGTTCAGCCGCGTCCAGCGAATCAGGCTCGGTCGGTTTGTCCGAGCTCAGCGCCTGGCGTAGGTCATCGATGTCGAGACCCGGCAGCCTCAGATCCAGCAGCAGCGCGTCCACCGATCCGCCCAGCTGGACCGCGGCATTGGCAGGACTTTCCGCCTCGAAAACCTGGTGATTGGCGCGACGCAGCATCGAGACCAATGCTTCCCGCTGCGCGGGATCTCTATGCAGCACTAGAATGTTCAGCGGGGTCATAGGGGCAAATCTAGGGAGCTGCCGGGCCTTGGCTAGCGAGCAGTCATAGCCTACAAAAACGGAACGGCCGTCTAGTCGTGGCTAGACGGCCGTCCCCCGCATGGACTACCCAAGGTCGTGGCATTGCTGCCGCCGTTCTTCTCTCACCTGCCACCGGTTGGCTGATCCGCCGCTCGGGAGGGCAAGGTGAAGCCTTGGCTTCGATCCCCAGGCCGGATGGCCATCCCACCTGGTTCGTCTATGGGAGCGCTGCGAGTCAGATCGGGTCGCGGACCGACCTTTCGCACTGCACCCCGAGGCGCTAGATCGGGGCGGATGAAGCACGCGACTGGCTTCATCTGCTTGAGCCGAGGTGATCACCAGGATCTGCGAGCGCCTGAGCCCTTGGTGGCCTCAGCCCTCTCCCCCGATATCCCGCTCAAGCCCACTCACGGATCGCCCTGAAACCTGAGTCCCAGTTCGTTTCCTGTCAGTGCGTGGCAATAAAATAGGCACTGCGGGAAAAGCCGCAAGTGCCTTTGTTTCTTCGGGTTAGGAGGCCGAGGCCGGAAACTTTGTGGAAAGCTAAAGTGCACCACTTCCTGACCATACCTCGGTCCGTCCACAGAATGTGGACATGTGAATCCACATCCCCGCTTCGCTACTTGGAAGGGCCCGAGCTGACTCCGAGAGCCACCACGCGGATACCCATGGTACCTAAAAACTCTCTGAGGACGTGCTCGTAGTTCCGGACCGCTCCCTGCATCCGAATGGCCCGATCGTTTGCGTATCCGCGAACCCGCTCCCCCTGATCCGGCTGGCTCATTGCGGCAAACTCCGTCTCACAGCGGGTCAGGGCCTGGCTGAGATGGTCCATCACCCCGACCAGCTCCTGCCGCCGCTTCACCTTGACCGGCTCAGTCAGCTGAAAGCCCTGCACCGTCTGCCGGGTGGTCGGGACGGTCCGGCGGCTGCGGGCGCAGGCCTCGTGCATCAGCCGTGCCCGGGACAGGAGCGACGCCTCGGAAGCCTCGCGGTAGTCACGCTGCAGCCGGGCGGCGGCGCCATCGATGGTAACCAGCGAATCCCGCAGGACGAGCAATGCATCCCGAAGCGTCGCTCTGGCTGAATCCAGGGGAGGGTCCGGTCGGAGTACCGCCTGAGCGGCGAGCGGTGGAGACACGAGCGCGGTGAGAACCACGAGCAGCATGAGAATCCGGTTCACGATTCCATTCCCACTTCGATATAGCGATAAGTCGGCTCGCCTTCGAGCGACGAGAACAGGCAGCCCGCCGCACCAGCGGCAAACCATCCCGCGACCAGGGGACGGGTAATGTCCAGCTGCTGAATGATTGGCCCCAACCAGCGTCGCAAATGGCGGATTTCCGGAGCTCGCCGCCCCAGGAGCGCGAGGAGCGCGCCGGCTCCCGCGGTCGCCCGAAGAAAGTGAGCCAGACCATGAGCCCGCTGGCTGAACTCGACTGCTTTCACCCCCGGCTCATCGAACAGAATCGCTCCCTCGAACACGTCCATAGGCGGTGCGTCCAGGCGTGGCCCCAGGTAGACATAACGGCGGCCTTCCTGGGACTTGCGCTCGATCACCGCAGCCGCGGTTTCGCTGGTCAGCCGGGCTGCGTGAAGCAGGTCGTCATCCTGGAGAATTCCCACCGCCCCAGTCCATTCCAGTGCTGCCAGCGCGGTCTCCACCGGACACCCGAGCGCATCGTCGAAGGCCAGGAGACGAGGGGCCTCGCCGGCCCGAAGCACGAAGTGGGACAACCCTTCGGCCCGGTCCGTAAAGGTTCTGACTACCAGGGTTTGAGCAGAGGACATGATCTGAATATAGTGGCTACGGCACCAGCTCGGATTTCGGTTCCACTTTCACAATCCAGAGTCCGGAATTGATGTCGGGCACGTAAATCAGGCCCTTCCGGTAGATCGCACCCCACGCATTCGGTGCGTTGGGGACCACCCCATTGGCATCGCCGGTTACCACGTGGGCTATTTCTCGGCCCTGCCGCAGGAGATCGCCTCGCAGTTCGCCCGAGATATCGACGACCCGGAGCCCGCCCTGATAGTCGCCCAGGTACAACGTGTCGCCCGCCACCCAGACGTTGTGGCTTCCTCCGTCCTTGGGCTCGTAATACGCCACTTCTTTCGGATTCTCCAGGTTGGACACATCCAGCACGTGGAGCCGGCCGTACGCCCGTCCCAGTCCGACCACACCTCCGCCTTCGGTGGGCCGGGGTGTGGCGGAGAAGACCTCATCGCCCACGAAGACGTACTTCCCTGCTCGCCAGGCGGTGTGCGTCCCCCGGATGAATCCCGGTCCTCCAACCGCTTCCACCTCCCGATACAAGGCGTTCAGATCGTACTTGTATTGAGCCACCAGCTGGGGGTTCTCCGGAGTTCCCCGCTTGATGCCATTGCCGACGTCGAGGATCACCAGGCCTTCATTCCAGTAACTCAGGTAGGCGAGACCGTCCTTCACGTCGATATCGTGGAGAAAATTCCCGGCTTCATCGGCCCGGGTCTGCCAGCGCGCCACCTGCTTGGGCTTATATGGATCGCGGATGTCGATCACCCGCAGCGATCCGGTGGCGTCATCGGTGAGGTAGATATGTCCCTGGTAGACAAACGTGCTGTGTACCCCTCCGGTAACCGTCTCGGTAAACTCCGCGATCGGCTTGGGGTGCGCCGGATCCTCGAACGAGAGGATCACAATGCCGTTCTTTCTGGTGGACGCCCCCTCCCGGGTCATGACCCCGTACTTACCGTCCTCCGTCGTCATGACGTCGTTGATGGTGCGGGCATCCACCACCACCGAATCAGTGATCGCCGGCGCGGCGGGGTTGCTGACGTCGATGGCGTACATCCGGTCCGCCAACGTGGTCAGGTAGCCATGGCGGCCGTCCGGGTGCAGCCAGAACTCGCCCGCGTGGAACTTGAGCGGGAGCCGCCCGACCAGGGTGGCCGGCCGGCGGGCATCTCGTGCCCTGACCTGGACGGAAGCCTCCGCTACCTGGTCGGCAAATCTGGCGGTCACCCGGTAGCTCCCCGGCATGTCAGCCACGAATCGGCCGATTTGGTCGACCTGGCCATTGCCGGGACTCAGCTCCCACTCGGGGACGATGTCGCCGAGAACGCGGCCGGACTTGTCCCGGGCGCGCGAGGTAAACTGCACCGCCTCTCCGCTGCGTGCGGCCGCGGTTGCAGGTTCGATCTGCAAGGAGACCACGGGGTTGGGAACGACTTCGAGGGTCAGAGAACGGCTCGCCTTCCCCGCTCGTGCGGTGATTCTGGCGCGCCCCGGGCGTTGCGCCAGAAGACGCCCGCTGGGGCCGACGGCGATCACGTTCGGATTATCCGAACTCCAGAGCACCTGGTCGTAGCGCCGGTCGTTATTGGCAGCGTACGGCGTGGCCTCGAGCGCCAGTGACTGTCCCGCGTAGAGGCGGGAAACTTCCCGATCGAACGAGATTCGAGCAGCGGGCTGGGGAAGGACGGTGACCCGGGCAAATCCGGCGGCAGGCGCCCCTCCGGCGCGGCGACTCACCAGCGCGCTCACTCTCAGGGTGCCAGTGGAGCCTCCGGTCACGAGACCGGTGGAATCCACTTTCCCCTCGAAGTGACCTCCCGACTGAAACCATCGAACGATGACATCGTTCAGAGGTCGGCCGGCTGAATCACGAGCGCTGGCCTTGAGCCGCACCGTGTCGCCTACCTGGAGCGCCACTTCAGCCGGTTCAACCCGAACCGTGGCGATGCCGGACGGGACAGCGGGTGAGCTGGATGGCTGTTGCTGAAGCGACGCCAACATCGCCAGGTAGGGCAGCATGCGTTCCTCGGAGTAGTGGATGAGCTCAGTGCCTCGGCAGAATGTACCGCCTGACGGGGAAGCGTGGAATCGCTAAGTTTGGGTGCGTCGGTCTCGTCCCCTCGCTTTGCTCGGGGCAGGCTCTTCCCGCCTGGAGAAGCCATGCGCGTGGAGTGGACGTCCTACGGCTCCCCCGTCGGCGTGCTGACGGTGGTGGAATGCGAAGCCGGTCCTCTCGTCATTGAATATCCCAACCGGGCAGTGACCATCAAGTGGGCGGTCCGGCTGCGAGCGGCAGTGCCCGAGCTTCATATCGCGCAGGGCAGTTGCCGGATCACTACTTCCTGGCTGGACGAGTATTTCGCCGGCACTCCCCGCCCAACACCGGCACTGGATTACCTCAAGCGATGGTTCGATCTCTCGCCCGCTCAGCGCGCGGTGTTCCGCAGCCTCCGAAAAATTCCGCTGGGGGAGACGCGGTCGTACGACGATATCGCGCGAGCCACTCGACTCCACCCCCGTCAGATTGGCTGGTTGGTTGCGGCCAACCACCTGGCCATTCTGATACCCTGCCATCGGGTGGTTGGAAAAGACGGATCCCTGGTGGGCTACGGCGGTGGACTGGCCAAGAAGCGGTGGCTCCTGGACCATGAACTGCGCACCGGGGGCGTGGTACTGAGATAGCTGCGAGTCTGCGTTCGCGCGAGTTCAGCGCGCCCCCCACCGTGCTGATTTCTGCAGTCTTCGAGTCTCTCCGAGATTGTGATTCGCGACTCGAGATTCAACCACTACCCCGTTGACAAAATTGTTCCCAAGCATGACCTTATGACATGCAATACGCTGTGCCTCCCTTCCATTTCTGAGCAAGCTTTGGCCGCCGGAAGCTGATCCGGGCGGCTTTTTTTTAGGGGTTTTTAACCTGGCCAACCCGGCTGGGGTGTTCCCCGGGGCCTTAGGGCTCCCTTTCAAGAGGTTGCAGCAATGGCGAAGGGTACGGTCAAGTGGTTTAACGATGCGAAGGGGTTCGGTTTTATCGCGCAGGATGGTGGCAAAGACGTTTTCGTCCACCACACGGCAATCATCGCCGATGGTTTCCGTTCGCTGTCCGAAGGAGACAATGTGGAGTTCGAGGTAGTCGAGGGTCCGAAGGGGCTCCAAGCCTCGAACGTCCGTAAGGTCTGACCCCAGCAGCTTCCCCTTGAGCCGTTAGCCGGACCCAGCCCCCCGCCGCGCTTGGCGGGGGCTTCCGGCATCTCCAGTTCCCGCCCGCCCGACCGATAATCCTGCTATCTCGTACAGGGTTTCTACCCGCATGCTGACAGCGGTGTGCGCCGCCATGCTCGCCGGTCTGCTGTTCTTGCCGTCCCCCAGTAGTGCTGCTGCCGCTCAGTCTTCCACTGATTCGGCGCCCCTGGAGTTTTTGGGGTTCCGAGCTGGAGCCCGGCTGGATGAGTTGAGTCTCCGGCTTCGGAGCAGCGGCGGGTCTTTGCGGTGCAAGCGTTCCAGAGCAGATGGCCGGGTATCGGAATGCCGGGCCGTGCTTCGCGGTTCAGAGCTGGGACCCCTGGTGGATATCTGGATATCGGCCATCGACAGCCTGGCCGGCGTGATGACCCTGTCGGGGATGGTCGACTCTGTCCAACTCGAAGACTGGCGGGAAACTCTTCAGGGCCGGTACGGCAGGGTCGCAACCAAGGTTCAAGGTACCCAGCGGATGCTGCAGTGGGTTCGACGGGGGCGGATGATCCGGCTCACGTGGCGATTGGAAAAACAGGCGAAAGTCGCGTCAGTGAGTCTGGTCGATGGTCGGGTGCTGGACGGTTGGGGAAGGGCCAGAACGAGCCAGCAGCGTCTGGCATCACCTGAACATCCGGCTCAGCCGCTGAGCCGGACGAGATAGCTCCCATCACTGTCCTCGAGCAGGTAGTCCCGAATCACCTGGTCCGACTCCTTCAGCGCGCGGAGCAGGCTCCTGATCCGGCTTCGAACCGGAGCCCCGCCTCCGCTGCGGCCCCGGCCGGTGATCAATCGGACCACGCCCCCTGGCCGAGCCCGGGCCTACACCCGGA
>Ga0307415_100001034_pt1 | contig 12875 bp, 11 predicted proteins | sample DK1Cmetagenome_FD_204524 | JGI IMG/M metagenome (GOLD analysis project Ga0307415, IMG submission 204524) | Maize rhizosphere microbial communities from greenhouse at UC Davis, California, United States - DK15-C-2 | ecosystem: Host-associated > Plants > Roots > Rhizosphere > Soil | place: USA...
CGGCGGCCCGAACGGCCTGAACGCCACGGTGCCGCACGAGCTGCATTCGCTCGGCGAGGTCGCCGAGGTGGGAGGGCTGGCCCGCCCCGAAGAGACGCTCCCTCGACGGCCTGAACGTGGAGGTGCTCGCTCGGCTGCACGAGCAGGGCGTCGCCGTGCCGTCCGCCACGCGCCTGCGCGGCCGCTTCGCCCTGCGCGTCGCCATCACGAACCACCGCAGTCGGCGCGAGGACTTCGACGCGCGGGTGGACGCGGTGCTGCGGCTCGGCCGTAGAACGGCGGCTCTCGGCTGTGGGCTCTCGGCTCTCGGCCAGAGCGGCCAGAGGAAGACCTCGGCATGAGGCACGTCCCCCTGGCCCTTCCGCAGTCAGCCGAGAGCCGAGGGCCGAGAGCTGACAGCTGCCGTTAGGCGTCCGGTGCGTTCACACCGGCTGAGCGAGCCGCACCGATTCAGGGTCGGCCATGCTGAACCCGCCCGGCGCGATCTCGACGTCGAGACAGTCGGCGCGCATCGCCCAGTCGCTCCCGGGGTGGCGCGTCCTGATCGCCTCCCATCTCGGCGTGAGGGCCGCGAGCCCGCCGCCCGTGCGGTAGGCGGCGACGCCCGCCCAGTAGAGCGCCTCGGGGGCCACGCCGGTATCCAAGCTCCCGCCCGCGGCGCGCTCGAACGCCTCGAGGGCGAGCTGAGGTCGGCCGTGGTACAGGTGCACGAGACCGAGCCCCACCTCGAGCTGCGCGACGAAGTCGGCGGGGTAGAGGAAGCCGATAAATCGCCGCGCCTCGGTGAGCCGCTCGTCGAGCACCGCGATGCTCGGGTGCCAGACGTGCGCGAACGTCGGAGGGTCGGGTGCTGCGGGTCGGGTAGTGCGGGTCGGAGGGTCTGGAGGACTCCTCCGACCCGCAGCACCCGACCCGCCCTATCCGACCCTCTGACCCTGCTCTCGCCGAGAGCCGAGAGCCGAGAGCCGAGAGCCGCTGTTTCCAGCCTTGCGCCGATCACGCGAGGCAATATCGTAGGGCACGATTGATCACTCCAACGCATTGTCGGCATGATGACGATGAGAGTCGCTCATCATCGACGGGAGGGCTGGCCCGGTGCACCTCGAAGTCCGTCACCTGAAGCTCGTCGTCGCGATCGCCGACGCGGGCGGCGTGACACGCGCCGCGCGGCGGCTGCACCTCACGCAGTCGGCGCTCAGCCACCAGCTCCGCGACGTCGAGACGAAGCTGGGCGTCCCGCTCTTTCTGCGCGTCAGCAAGCGCATGGTCATCACCGAAGCCGGCGAGCGCCTGCTCGCGTCGGCGCGCCGGGTGCTCGGCGAGCTCGAGGTGGCCGAGCGTGAGCTCACGTCCGGCGACTACGCCGGCGGCGCCGGGGTGATCCGCGTAGCCACGGAGTGCTACACCTGCTACCACTGGCTCCCCGCGGTGCTGCACGCCTTCCGTGCCAAGTGGCCGCGCGTCGAGATCCGCATCATCCCCGACGCCACCGCCCGGCCGCTCGAGGCGCTGCTCGACGGCTCGCTCGACATGGCCGTCGTCAACCGGCAGGGCGAGAGCCACCGGTTGCGCTACACCCACCTGTTCGACGACGAGCTGGTGGTCGTGACGCACCCGCAGCACCCGTTCGCGTCGCAGCCGCACGTGTCGGCGCACGACTTCGCCGACGAGCACCTCATCCTCTACTCCACGCCGCACTCCGAGAGCACCGTGGTCCGTGAAGTGCTCCGCCCCGCGGGCGTGGAGCCGCGCCAGCTCACCCGGGTGCAGCTCACCGAGGCGATCGTCGAGCTGGTGAAGGCGAACCTCGGGGTGAGCGTGCTGGCGCGGTGGGCGGTGGCCCCGCACGTGGAGGCCGGCACCCTCGCGGCCATTGCCCTCACGCCCGGCGGCTTCCGGCGGCGGTGGAGCGCGGCCACGCGCGAGGACGTCCCCGAGGCGGCGTTCCTCCGCGACTTCGTGAGCCTGCTGGCGCGCGACGTCTTCGCCGGTCCCGCGGTGGGCCGGCCGCGGCGGATGGCGTGATTACTACGGCCCTCGGCCCTCGGCGCTCGGCTGAGGCGGTGGTCAGGCAGCCCTCGGCGTGCGGGACGTCCTCCTGCCCTTTCCGCCGTAGCCGAGCGCCGAGAGCCGAGAGCCGTAATTCAGAGCGCCGCCGTTGTCACACTGAGCGACACGCATTGTCCAATTCTCCGTAGGCCGGAGTGGCGGCCGGGCTTCCGGTCGCGAACCAATCACTTGCCTCGGAGGTATGGAGTACCCATGCGCACCCACGCGATCAGCGCGGCCGGCACGACCCTGCGGTCCGACACGCAAGCCGTCAGCATCGACGGTCCCGCCGAAGAGGTCTTCGATTTCGTCGCCGACCCGGAGAACCTTCCAAAGTGGGCCGTGGGCTTTTGCCACGCGATTCGACGCGACGGAGACCGGTGGCTCGCTCGGACGGCGCAGGGCGAGGTCGGCATCCGTTACGTCACGGACCGCAGGCTCGGCGTCGTCGACTTCTATCTCTCGCCAGCCCCGGGCGTGGAGGCCGCCGCCTTCTCGCGCGTGCTGCCGAGCGGCAGCGGCGCCGAGTACGTCTTCACCCAGTTCCAGAGCCCGGGCGTGGCGGACGAGGTGTTCGCCGGCCAGGTCGCGTCGCTCGCCGAGGAGCTGCGCGTACTGCAGGCGCTCGTCCGCGCCCGCGCGACTTGTCCGACCTCGGCGCGCTGACGGAGACGCCACAGTGCGCAGACGTCAGGATTCCGCGACAGGGCGGACGCCAGGCGCGCAAGGGCACGCCGGGAGGGCCGCACCCCCCCTGGAGGAGCTCGTCGAGCGCGCGCGCAACGGTGACGCGCACGCGCTCGACGAGGTGGTCCGCGCGATCAAGGACGACGTGTTCGGCCTCGCCGTCCGCATGCTGTGGCACCCCGAAGACGCCGAGGACGCCACGCAGGAGATCCTGATGAAGGTGGTCACGCACCTCGCCACGTGGCGGGGCGAGAGCGCCTTCCGGACCTGGGTCTACCGTGTGGCCACGAACCACTTGCTCAACACGCGCAAGAGTCGCGTGGAGCGCGGGGAGCTGACGTTCTCGGCGTTCGGCGCGGAGCTCGCCGAACACCTCAGCGACCCGCCGGCGCCGGTGGCGGACGGTCCCGAGCAGCGACTCCTCGAGGAGGAGGTCAAGATCGGGTGCACCCAGGGCATGCTGCTCTGCCTCGACCGCGAGCACCGCGTCGCCTACGTCCTGGGTGAGGTGTTCGAGCTGCGAAGCGAGGAGGCGGCGTACGTCGTCGGCGTGGAGCCGGCCACCTTCCGCAAGCGGCTCTCGCGCGCGCGCGAGCGGGTCCGCGCGTTCATGTCCGAGCACTGCGGCCTGGTGAACGCCGCCGTTCCGTGTCGCTGCGCCCGGCGCGTCGAGTACGCCGTGGCCGTCGGCCGGGTCGACCCGGGCCGGCTCCTGTTCGCCGGCCGACCCGGCCGCGCGCGGCTCGCGTTGCCGGTCGTCGGGCAGGTCGAAGAGATGGAGGACCTTCACCGGGCCGCGGGAGTGTTTCGGAGCCATCCCGAGTACGACGCCCCGGAGCGGCTGGTCGGGGCCGTACGGCAACTCATCGAGTCAGGGCGCTTCACGCTCCTCCAATGATCACGATGCCATCCCGAGCAACCCGCCGCGCGTTGGCCCTCTGCCTCGTCCTGCCTCACGTCCTCGGCGCCCAGTCGGCGTCGGGCAACGGAGCCGGGCCGACGATGTCCATCGAGGACTACGCGCCGCGCTCGACCCTGAAGGTGCCGGCGCACGTGGTGACCCGCGCGCGCTACCCGTTCATCGACGTGCACAGCCATCAGGAGGACGTGACCACGCCCGCCGGCGTCGACCGGCTCGTGCGCGACATGGACGCGCTCAACATGCGGACGATGGTGAACCTGAGCGGCGGCACCGGGGAGCAGCTCGCGGCGGGCGTGCGGCTGCTCAAGGGGCGCTACCGGCCGCGCTTCGTCGTCTTCGCGAACCTCGACTTCCGCGGCATCGACGACCCCCAGTGGGGCGCGCGCGCCGCGGCGCAGCTCGAGCGCGACGTGCGGCAGGGTGGCGCCCAGGGGCTCAAGATCTTCAAGAACCTTGGCCTCGACCTGAAGGACGGGAGCGGCAAGCGCGTACCCGCCGACGACGCCCGGCTCGACCCGGTGTGGGACAAGTGCGCCGAGCTCGGGATCCCGGTGCTCATCCACACCGGCGAGCCCAAGTCGCTCTTCGAGCCGATGGACAAGTACAACGAGCGGTGGCTCGAGCTGAAGCTCCGGCCCCGTCGCGCGCGCCCGCCCGACCGCTACCCCACGTGGGAGCAAGTGATGCAGGAGCAGCGGAACCTCTTCCGCACACACCCGCGCACGACCTTCATCGCGGCGCACCTCGCCTGGCTCGGCGGCGACCTGGCGCGGCTCGGCGCGATGCTCGACTCGATGCCGAACGTCTACACGGAGATCGGCGCCGTACTCGCCGAGCTCGGGCGGCAGCCGCGCTTCGCCCGGGTGTGGCTCATCAAGTACCAGGACCGCGTGATGATGGGCAAGGACTCGTGGGAGCCCGTCGAGTACCACACGTACTTCCGCGTGCTCGAGACGGCCGACGAGTACTTCGACTACTACCGCAGCTACCACGCGTTCTGGAAGCTCTACGGGCTCGACCTCCCCGACGCCGTGCTGAAGAAGCTCTACTACAAGAACGCGCTGCGCGTCGTCCCGGGAATCGACCCGGCGGGATTCCCCAAGTAGCGGCAACTAGTAGCGCAGCGGGCGTCGAACCAGGACAGCGCTGGGCGGTCGGCGCGAGCGCCCGGCTGCCGCACGTGCCGAGTCCCGCAAGCCAATCTGGCTGCAGGGCGGTTTCTTGTTGCCCATGCGCCACATTTGAGTGGCGCTGCGGCCACAAGATGGCCCCCAATCATTTGTTACAACGATGGGTCTGCTTGACCCCAATTGTCCGGTCCCCATAAATGCACCACGCGTGTGCGCGCCCGGTCGGCTCGTCGACTGGCGTGCCGTGTCGTACCGTCGAGTCGCGGCCGTACGATCGGGCGCGCAGACGCCGCTTGCTGCAGATGCACCCGATTGCCGGAGGTGTTCAATTGTCTCTCACTTGTCAGCTCTTGGAGCACAACGTCGCCCGAGAACTACTCGGCGACGGTCACGAACGCCGCGAACGCCGCGACCCCCTTCCGCACTACCGCCGCACACTCCGCACGCCCGCGCTTCGGTCGCGCCACTTCGCGGCGCTGGCGAGTGCGCTCGCCACCCTGCTTGCCGCGTGTGAAGGGGATCCGCCGACCGCCCCCGGCGCTGGGCGTGACCCCGCCGGCGCCCCGCCGGTGCTCGCCACGCCGTCACTCGCGGTTACCGCGGCGGTGCCCAGCGTGGTCGTGTACATCCACGCGCACCAGGACGACTGGCAGCTGTTCATGGGCGACCAAGCGAACGCCAGCATCCAGAGCGGCGCGAAAGTCGTGTTCGTGTACACGACGGCCGGCGACGCTGGGAATGGCGCTGCGTATTGGCAGGCCAGAGAGGCGGGCGCGCGCGCCTCTGTGAATGAGATCACTCCCGCCGGGAGCTGGACGTGTGGCACTCAGACCGTCCGCACGCACCCCATCCGGCGCTGCGTTAAGGGGAGCGCCATCAGCTACGACATGCGGATGCCCAGCGGCAACCCGACGGATGGGACCGGGCACGGCTTCGGCAGCCTCAAGCTCCTGCGGGATCAAGGCACCGACACCCGAGCGATCGACGGGTCGACGACGTACACGACCTGGTCCGACTTCGCCGCCACTATCGGCGGCATCGTGGACTTGGAGGCGGGCGGGCAGAGCGCTCCGAGCCTCGTCGTGCACGCGCCGGAGCACGACCGCGTGGTGAGCCCTAACGACCACCCCGACCACTGGGCGACGGCCGACGCCGTGCGCGCCGCGGCCGCGACGCGCGTGTGGGACGTGGCGTGGCACATCGACTACCACACGAAGAACCTGGCGGTGAACGTCAGCACCGAGGACCACGCGATCAAACAGGACGAGTTCCTCGCCTACGACAGCGTGATGGTCGCCCGCGGCTACTCGTCGCTCGCGAACAACACCACGTACCAGGCGTGGCTGTGGCGGACGTACTTCCGCACCGAGCGGACCGGCCCGACCAACACGCCGCCGGTCGCGAACGCGGGGGGCCCCTACACAGGGAGCGAGGGCACCGCCGTCCCGTTCTCGAGCGCCGGGTCGAGCGACCCGAACGGGCAGGCGCTGACGTACAGCTGGCGCTTCGGCGACGGCACGACGTCGACTGCCGCGAACCCGTCCAAGACCTACGCCGACAACGGCACCTACGCCGTCCGGCTGATCGTGACCGACGCCTCCGGCGCCGCCGATACGGCGACCACTAGCGCCACCATCGGCAACATCGCGCCGACGGCGTCGCTCACCCTGCCCTCGGCGGTGGAGGGAACGGCGTACACGCTCTCGCTGAGTGGCGCCACCGACGCCGGGAGCGCCGACCGGTCGAGCCTTCAGTACTCGTTCGACTGCGGGCAGGGCGCGGGCTTCACGGCGTGGGGGACGACCGCCAGCACGAGCTGCCCGGCAGTGCCCGACCAGCGCACGCTCACCGTGCAGGGCCGGGTGCGGGACAAGGACGGCGCGGTCAGGTCCTACACCAAGTCGCTCGCCGTCGCCAACGCGGCGCCGGCGGTCGCCTTCAGCGCCACCACGGCGACGAGCGTCGCGCCCGGGGCCACGGTCAGCTTCAGCGGGAGCTTCACGGACAAGGGCGCAAACGACGCGACGTGGAGCTACACCATCGTGTGGGGGGACGGCACGGCCAGCAAGACCGGGACGAGGACCGCGCAGGGCGCGCTGCCCGCTGCCAGCCACGTCTACTCCACGTCCGGCACCTGGAAGGCTACCCTGAAGGTGACCGACAAGGACGGCGCGAGCACGACGTCCGCCGCGATCACCGTCACCGTCGGCTATACGCGGCCGAGCAACCTGAACGCGACCGGGTTCAGGCAGCAGGGGGACGAGTACGCGCGGCTCACCTGGACCAAGGGGAGCGCGCCGACGGTGGACGTGTGGCGCGGTAGCACGAAGGTCCGCAGCGCGATCAGCAACACCGGCTCGTACACCGACCGCATTGGCAAGCACGGCAAGGGGACCTACACATACAGGGTGTGCATCGCCGGCCGGACCGGCACGACGAACTGCTCGAACTCCGACTCGGTCAGCTTCTAGCTCCAGGGTCTCTAGGCACCCGAGTGGCCGGCGCCCCGCCGAAACGACGGCGGGGCGCCGGCCACTCGGGCAGGGGCGGGACCGCGCCGTCAGGGCCGGCGCACGCCGCGACGGAGCCCCTGCCAGTGCCGGTACGTGTGCAGCGCACTCGTCAGCACGCTCCAGGGGTCCACGCGCTGCGTCCGCTCCCCGGTGTAGCGGAGGACCGCGAGTCCGCGCCCACCGAATGCCGCGTCGAAATGCATGAGCCGCAGCCCCGGGTACGTGCGCAGCCATCGGAAGAGTGTCCACTGCTCCGCCGCCCGCCGCGCGTCGTCCAGCACCACCCAGGCCCCCGGTACCAGGTGCGCGTAGCTGAGGGGCAAGGCGCCGTCGCGCCCGTAGAACCGTGGCGGGGCGTCCACGACGACCAGGTCGTAGGGCCGACGACTCGCGATCGCAGCGCGCGCACTCCGAAAGGCGTAGGTGAGTCCCACGCGCGAGAGCGCGAGGCGCGGCTGCGCGGCCACTAGGCGCGCGTCGACGTTCGGCGTCTGCTCGACGCGCGCCCACGGCTCCTTACACCACTCGGGCCACTGCTCGACGGAGGTAAGCGTCCCCCCGCCGATGGACGACAGCGCACGCGCGAGAACGAGCGACGACCCACCCGCACCGAACTCGAGGACACTGCGCAGGTCGCGGCCGGTGATCGCCCGCGCAAGGAAGCGGGCCAGTTGGGGTGAGATTGCCCAGCGGTTCGAGCCGTCCGGGATCACCTCTTCGATCGAAGGACTCAGCGGGGATTCGCCCATCAATGACGCCAGAGCTTCATCGGGCTCGGCGGCCCGCAGGACCGCATCGCGCTCCCGGCGTAGGCGGTGCTTTACTGGGCTCGCCAACGAAGCTGGAAGGGTCAGCATCCGGGTACGCTCACCTAACGGGTAATGGCACGAGCCCCTGCCGGAGCCGGGCCTCGGGGAGCAGCGGCTCCGCGCGCGGCCAGCGCCGGGGAGTTCGCGCGGGCCGGCGCCGCTCCGCCGTCATCGCGAGCCGGTCGGAGCACGCGCCTCCGGGCAGCTCCGGACGACGCGGCACACGCCACGGTCGGGGCAGGTTGAACGTACCCGAGGGCCGCAGCCAACGCGAGTCCGGGCGCGCCGCCGCCCGCGACCGCGCGCGGTCGTGCCGCTGGCCAGCGCCGGGGCGACAGATCTCGGGTTGCTTTGCATTGAAAAGTTCTTTACAATGAGGAGGAAATCCGACTAACACGCCTTGCCCGCCCCGCGAGCGGTGCGGCCCACGTCGCGGTACCCCCCTCCACCCCACGCCTCCATGCCCCACCGTCCGCTCTCCGCGCCGTGCGCCCCGCGCAGCTCCCTCGAGTGGTGCGCTTACTTCGACGCCAACGCGTCGGCGGCCGAGATCCCGTGGGAGTGCGGGGCGCACCTCACAGTGGCCGAACGCCGCGCGGTCGCCCCCTCGATCCAGGAGTTCCAGTTAGGCGAGAGCTCCGAGGGGCGGCACCTCCATGCGGCAGCCCGCGCGTACGCGGCGAGCAGCGGGGACGACGCGTACGTACGCGCGATCGAGGCGTTCATCCGGGAGGAGCAACGGCACGCCCGGGACTTGGGGCGGTTTCTCGCGGCGGAGGGTGTCCCGCTGCGTAAGCGCAGCTGGCCCGACGCCGTCTTCCGGTCGCTACGCCGGGGCGCGAGCCTCGAGACCACGGTGGGCGTGCTGCTGACGGCGGAGCTCATCGCCCAGGTCTACTACGCGGCCCTCCGCGACGCGACGGGCTCGCCGGTACTGCGCGCCCTGTGCGAGCGGATCCTGCGCGACGAAGCGGAGCACGTGCGCTTCCAGGCGGAGCGGCTGGCGTTACTCCGTGCCGGTCGCGCTCGCGTGGCGGTGCACTTCGCGCAGGCCGCGCAGCGGGGCCTGCTCGCGGGTGCCGCCCTGGTCGTGTGGTGGGGACATCGCTCGGCGTTGGCGCGCGGGGGCCTGTCATTTGGCCGGTATTGGCGGCAGTGTTGGGGGCGGTTCGCCGCGGCAGCCGCGACGATGACGCCGACGCCACCCGGCGGCCTCGCTCCGGTGCCGACATCCGCGGCCGGTGTGCTACGGCGGCCGGCGTCGCAGGCGGCCGACGGCACCGCCACCTGAGGCCGACGCAGCTGCCGCCTGACGCAGTGCTGCACCTCACAGGCCCAGTGGAGATCATGGCCGACGGCCGCATCCGGTGAGCCATGACCGGGCAACGCCGCCTCGCGAGGCGGCGTTGCCGCCGACGGCGCTCGAGCGCATCGGATTGTGCCCGGCCCGGCGCCGCCGTATTCTCGGCCGTGGGCGCGCGCTCGGGCCATACGGCCACCGCTGCGCCACAGCGTCAGCCGCACACTCCGTGACCGCAGCGTACGTCGACGTTCCCGCGTCGGCTTGCCTCCCCGCCCTCACTCGTGAAGGGGCATGCTCACGCCTCATCTGATACTCCCGCCACCCGGCAGCACAGCCGCGGAGCGTAGGAGATCGCGCGGCCACGCGAGCGCCCTCCCGCCCGACCTGCTCAGGGAGGCGTCGCTGCGGCTCGGCATCATGTCGCTCCTCGGGGCGGTGCTCTGGACGCTCGGCACCGTCCTGGGACACATCGTGTTCCGGGCCACGGGCCCGGAGGGGCAGTATCTCTGGCTCTCGCTGGTACTACCGAACGACGCCATCGCCGGCGCGAGCATCCTCGCGTCACTCGCGCTGTTCGTCTACACGCGGCGAAGCCGCAGGGACCCCGAGTTCATTCTCGACGTCGGACTCGCGTACATGATCCTGACGGCGCTCGCCCTCGGCCTGATGTTCCACTACGGCTTGATGTTCCAGTGGAGCACGATGCCGGCGGACCGCGCGCTGCGACCCGAGATCTCGTGGATCGGGGCGGTCGTGCTGATGTCCGCCGCGATCGTGCCGGCCCCGCCGGCGAAGACCCTGGTCGCCGGGCTCGTGGCCGTGTCCATGAACCCTGTCGGCATGCTGGTCGCCGAGGCGTCAGGGCGCTGGGACTTCGGCCCGCCGGGCAACGTCCTGCTGATGCACTACCCCGACTACCTCCTCGTCGGCGTCGCCGTCGTCATTTCGCACGTCGTGACGCAGTTGGGGCGGCAGATCACCAAGGCGCGCGAGATGGGGAGCTACCAACTGGGCGAGCTGCTGGGACGCGGCGGTATGGGGGAGGTCTACAAGGCGACGCACCGCATGCTCGCGCGGCCGGCGGCGATCAAGTTGATCCGGCCCGAGATGCTCGGCGGGGGAGACGGCGAGGCCGCACAGCTCGCGGTGAAGCGCTTCTACCGGGAGGCCGAGGCGGCGGCGAGCCTGCGCTCGCCGCACACGGTCGCCGTTTACGACTTCGGCGTCACGGACGACCAGACGCTCTACTTCGTGATGGAGTTGCTGGAGGGGATGGACCTCGAGTCGCTGGTGAAGCAGCACGGCGCCCTCCCCGCGGGGCGCGTGATCTACGTCCTGCGCCAGGCGTGCGAGTCGCTGGAGGAGGCCCACGCGCGCGGCTTGGTGCACCGCGACATCAAGCCCGCGAACATCCACGTGGGACGCGTCGCGCTCCGCCACGACTTCGTCAAGGTGCTCGACTTCGGCCTGGTCAAGCCCGTGACGAGCGCGGGCGACGGGCACTCGCTGGCGACCGCGGCCGGCCTGACGCCGGGAACGCCCGCGTACATGGCGCCGGAGCTGGCACTCGGCGAGGCGGTCGACGGGCGCGCGGACATCTACGCGTTAGGGTGCGTCGCCTACTACCTGCTCACTCGCCGGCTCGTCTTCGAGGCCGACAACGCGTTCCAGATGGTGGTGAAGCACCTGAAGGACGAGCCCGTCCCGCCGTCCGGGCGCACGGAGCTCCACGTGCCGGCGGCACTGGACGAAGTAGTGCTGGCCTGCCTGGCGAAAGAGCCGGAACACCGGACGCGGAGCGCCGCGGAGCTGGCTCGGTCGCTCGCCGCGATCGAGCCGGAGGTGGAGCCCTGGGGCGAGGAGCAGGCGTCGCAGTGGTGGAGCGCCGTCACCGAGGCACCCCTCGGAGTCCCCGCATCGTGAGGCGCGCCGCCATGCCCACGCCCTCCCCGCTCGACCTCGACCACGCCACCATGCAGCACCTCGGCCGCCGCGTGGCGGACGCGGTGGCCGAGCACTTGGCGACGCTGCGAGCGCAGCCGGTGATCAGGAACGGCCTTCCCTCGGACGTGCGACGGCGACTCGCGGCGCCGCCACCCGAGGAGGGCGCGGAGTTCGACGCGCTGCTCGACACGCTCCGCACCGACGTGCTGGCGTACGCGGCGCGCGAGCCGCACCCGGGCTTCATGGGCTACGTACCCGGCTGCCCCACCTTCCCGGCCGTCCTCGGCGACTGGCTGGCGACGGGCTACAACGTCTTCGCCGGCGTGTGGCCCGTGGCGGAGGGGCCGAACGCGCTGGAGCTCGCGGTGCTCGAGTGGTTCCGCGCGTGGATCGACATGCCGCCGGGCGCCGGGGGGCTGCTGACCAACGGCGGCTCCGGCGCCACGCTCACCGCCATCGTCGCCGCGCGGCACGCCGTGGTGGGCGACGACGCGAGCCGCCTGCCGCGACTCGTGGTCTACACCTCCGACCAGGCGCACTCCGCGGTGCTGCGCGCCGCGTGGATCGCCGGGGTGCCGCGCGCGCAGGTACGCGTGCTGCCGACGGACGAGCGCTACCGCCTGCGCGTCGGCAGCGTGCGCGCCGCCGTGGCCGCAGACCGGGCGGCGGGGCTGCTCCCGCTCGCCGTGGTGGTGAGCGCCGGCACGACGAACACCGGCGCGGTGGACCCGCTCGACGACGTCGCGGACGTCTGCGCGGCCGAGGGGGTGTGGCTGCACGCCGACGCCGCGTACGGTGGGTTCGCCGTGCTCACCGCGCGCGGCGCCCGCCTCCTCGCGGGACTCGGCCGGTGCGACTCGGTCGCGCTCGACCCCCACAAGTGGCTGTTCGTCCCCTTCGAGTGCGGCTGCCTCTTGGTGCGGGACCCGGCGCGGCTGCGCGCCGCGTTCCAGATCCTGCCCGATTACCTGCGCGACGTCGCGCCCGGCGAGGAGGCCGTGAACTTCGCCGACTACGGCGAGCAGCTCACGCGGCAGTCGCGCGCCCTCAAGGTGTGGCTGGGCGTGCGCTACTTCGGGCTCGCCGCGCTCCGCGCCGAGGTGGACCGTGCGATGGACCTCGCGGCAGACGCCGAGCGGCTGGTGCGCGCCGAGCCGACCCTCGAGGTGCTCTCCCCGGCGCAGCTCGGCGTGCTCTGCTTCCGCGTTCACCCGCCGGGCAACCACGACGCCGCGGCGCTCGACGCCCTCAACGAACGGGTGAACGACGCGGTGCGCGCCGGCGGCCGCTACCTGATCTCGTCCACGCGCCTGCGCGGCACGCTCACGCTGCGGCTGTGCGTGCTCGGGTACCGCACGACGATGGCCGACGTCGAGGGCGTGGTCCGGGCGGTGGCAGAGGCGGCGGCCTGGGAGCTCGACAGCGCCGGTGGGGGGGTGCCGCGGCTGAGGTGAGGACCTGCCGCGTTGCGGCCCTCCCGGGCTGGGCGTATCATCGGCTGACGACCCCCGCTGCCGC
>Ga0307415_100001035_pt1 | contig 12875 bp, 12 predicted proteins | sample DK1Cmetagenome_FD_204524 | JGI IMG/M metagenome (GOLD analysis project Ga0307415, IMG submission 204524) | Maize rhizosphere microbial communities from greenhouse at UC Davis, California, United States - DK15-C-2 | ecosystem: Host-associated > Plants > Roots > Rhizosphere > Soil | place: USA...
CGCGGGTGATGGGTGAGGACGAAGACCGGTGTGTGGAACGGCGGGTTGGAACCCCACCAGCCCTTCCACTGCGGGTCCTGGTGCCATCCGGGGGGGCCGAACTTCCCGGCACCCATGATCTCGGCGCCGATCCCCGGACCGTGCTGCTGGGCGAAGGCGTCGTCGATGCCGCCGGTGCCGCCGGGCTGGCCGACCAGCTCGCGCCAGAACCGGGTGGCGAACATCCAGTCGTGCAGCCGTTCGCCGGCGTGGCCGAACGGTGCGTCGTGGCTCTGACCTTCGCCGGTGCCGAAGCCGTCGAGTGAGATGGAGAAGTTGTGGACGCGGGTGAGTGACATGGCTGGTGCTCCTTCGGTGATCAGGGGCAGGCTGTTGGCCGAGCTTGGTCGGATCAGCTCGGTCCTGAAACGGGCCCTAGGAGCCTACGAGCGAAGAGGACCAGGTGGGAGATCCAAATTCCAGCCAGGTTCACCAGACCAATGTGTCCGCCGCTACCCTGAGCGCCGTGGAGATCCATGTCAGCCTGGTCGGCCACAACGACCTACCGGCGAGATCTATCGGCAGCTGCGCCGGCCGAGGACGGCCGCCGCAGGCGGCCGCCCGCAGGGCCGGCCTTGAACTCGTATGGAAAGTTCTCACGGCTGCGGAGGCGGGTCGGGCCAACCTTGGAGGCGAGTACTCTCGACACAGCCAAGACGGTCTTTGACGGGGCTACCAGCAAGTTACGCCGATGAGCTGTGGGGCATCGGTGCATTGGTGGCCTCCCAGACCTGATCGTCCATAGCCAGGACGATGTCGAGATCAGTGTCCTGGATGTCGTCGCCCGCCCTCGTTGACCGCTGAGCTGCTTTGCCTGCTCGGCGGCAGATAGGACAAGCCCCATCATGGCAGGTACAAGGTCTCGACACGTGAGGGTCTGAGTGAGTTCGGCATGGGCCGCCTTCGAGCCGGCTGACCATGGCCCTCAGTGTGAACCGGCCCTGGTGGGCGGCCAGGCGGAACTCAGGCGGGGGTGGGTCGGTTACCTCCAGGCCGCTCTGGTGCTTGGCCGGGATCAGGCTGACCGGGATGTGTGGCGCCTGCCGGCACGGGAGAGGACTTCCCCAACGCCGCTTGCGATGAGGACACGTCAGGGGCGGGTTGCACGGCCCGGATGCGTCCCTGGCCGAGTTCGTCGCTGGCCTGGTGGAAGGTGATGACCCGGTTGCCGCGGTTGTTGATGGCATACAGGGCTCGGGACCAGGCATACAGCGTGCCCAGCCGGTTGCCCCAGTCGATCAGGTAGGCGACATGGACCAGGCCCCACATCACATAGGCAGGAAGCCCGGTCAGCTTGAGGCCGAAGGCGTCGGCGACCGCATGCGGGTGGCCGATCGTGGCCATCGTCCCCTTGTCGTGGTACTGGAACGGCGCTGGCGCCGTGTCCCCCTCCAGCCTCGCCTTGATCACGCCCGCCACGTACTTGCCCTCCTGGATGGCTGGCTGGGCCACACCGGGCAGCTTGTTCAGCGAGACCATGTCACCGATGGCGAAGACCTCCGGATGCCCCGGCAGGGTGCAGTCGGGGTTCACCGCCACCCGGCCGGCCCGGTCGGTCTCGGCGCCCGTCCGCTCGGCCAGCAACCTGGCCAGCGGGGACGCCTTGACCCCCGCCGCCCAGATCCGCGTCCGGGCGCGGATCGTCTCCAGCCCCTCCGGGCCCTTGACCGTGATGGAGTGGTGATCCATGTCCACCGCGAGCGAGTTCACCCGAACCTCGACGCCCATCTTCTCCAGCTGGCGCTTGGCGTACCGCTGGAGCTTGGGGTGGAACGGTGGCAGCACCGCCCCGGCGCCCTCCAGCAGGATGATCCTGGCCTCGGTGGTGTCCACCGACCGGTAGTCGCGCGGCAACACCTGATGAGCCAGCTCGGCGATCTGGCCGACCAGCTCAACCCCGGTCGGGCCGGCCCCGATGACCACGAAGGTCAGCCACTCGGCCCGTTCCTTGGGGTCGGTGGCCAGCTCGGCCATCTCGAACTTGACCAGGATGCCGTCCCGCAGGTACCGCGCGTCCTCGACCGTCTTCATCCCCGGCGCGAACTCGGCGAAGTGGTCCTTGCCGAAGTAGGAGTGGGTCGCCCCCGTGGCCAGCACCAGCGTGTCGTAGGGCAGCTCCAGCACCCGACCGTCCGGCTCCTTGGCCATCACCACCTTGCGCTCCAGGTCCAGGTCATACACCTCGGCCAACAACGTCCGGGCATTGGCCTGCTTCTTGACCGTGCGCCGCAGCGCGGGCGCGATCAGGCCTGGCGCCAGGATCCCCGCCGCCACCTGGTACAGCAGCGGCTGGAACAGGTGGTGGTTGGTCCGGTCGACCAGCGTCACCTCGACGTCGGCGTCGGCCAGGCCGCGGGTCACGTTCAAGCCGCCGAACCCCCCGCCGACCACGACCACCCGGTTCCGACGACCAACCTTCATGGCGTCACTCCCTCTCCGGCCGCGGTCGGCGGCCCGACCCTGCCTCAGGAGACCATTTACCCAGTCCAGCAGACAGATCCACCAGTCCACTAACACTCCGCAGCGAGGTCCCATGTTGCGAGCCCCTACGGCTGTGGCAGGCGGGCGTGGAGGTGGTTGGCTTCTTCCTTGGTGTGCCGTCCTAGCAGTGGCAGGATGCGTTCTCGGACCGCTGTGCGCGGCCGACGCAGGGAAGCAGGCCGGCTCGAAAGCGACCGCCGACAAGTGTTTCCGCAGCTCAAAGCCGGTGTAGTGGGCCTGGCTGGACTTGAACCAGCGCCCTCATCCTTATCATCAATCGAGGGCTAAGCGCTTTGCGGACCAGCGTTTTCCCAGGTCGCTGGCGAGCGTCGGGGGCGAAGTAATCTGCTGTTACTGAGCCAGATTAAAGCGAGCCCCTGACTCGAAGCGCTCAGCCGCGTCCAGGTTGCTGGGTCGAAGGATCGTACGACGTTGCGCCGGAGTGGACGCGAGGATGCCGATAAGGCCACCGGGTGGTACGGAGGCCCTATCGGGTGTCAGGTCGCCTCTCGAGGGTGAGCTCGTAGCCACTTCAACGTCACGGTTGCGGCCAGCACCTGGCTCAGCAGATTGGGTCTGGTGGCGACGAGCTTTCAGGTGGCATTTGTGGGCTGGGCCGCTGTCGAGATCGGCTTGCTTGCTGTGTCGGCGACGTCGCGGATGAGGGCCAGCCCGACCCAGCCGTAGGCGCCGATCAGCCAGGTGATGTGGACGATGGTGAACGCGGTATCCCCGACCGCCATGGCGGCAAGGTCGGCCACAAGCCAGAGGCTGGCCACCAATGGAGCGAACCGGGCCGGCGAGGGCCACCGGCGAGCGCGGGCCACCGTCACGCCCAGCGGAATCAGCCAAGCCATCGACAGCGGCCAAGCGGCGTCGAGGGCGACCATGACCCCACGGTCGGTCATGTTCGGACTGACCACATGGGGGATGGTCCAGACCGTGGCCAACGCCAACAGCACCGCTTCGATGGCGAGGACGGCGCGGCCCCATCGGCCGCTGCCGGTCGCCTCGGTGCCCCGCATGGCCAGCAGCATCGCGAACAGCCCCAGCTGGAACACGAGCCCGCCGGTGATCTCGGTCCGGGTGTTGACCCCGTTGGCCGGTGGGGCGACCAGATAGCACACCGCCCAGGTGAGCGCGCCAGCGAACACCGCAGCACCGCAGGTCCGGATTGTGGAAGCCTGCACGACAACCCCCTTCTGGGATGGGCCCGGCTTGTGGCGCCGGACCAGGCAGCTGCAGATTGCCCTGCCGGGATGGCTGCGGGCATCGGCCGTGGCGCCGATTTCGTCCTCGGCGGTGCGGCCGATGGCCAGCGCCTGGCAACTCGTTCTCGTGGCCGATACCCGTCCGGCTAGCGCCCGGCTACAGTCGCGCTATGCGCCTTCGCATGCCTGCCCAACCCCCCGACGCAGCAGTTGATGTGGCCGCCGCGGGCGGGCTGCTGGTGCTTGGCCTGCTCGAGGCGGCGCTGCGCCCAGCACCCCTGTCGCGGCTTGGGCTGGCCGGGCTGGCCGTGCTGTGGTCGGTGCCCTTGGCCTGGCGGCGCCGCTTCCCCATCCCCGTGCTCGCCATCGTCGTCTTGGCGGGACCGATGCTCATTGTGGCCACCAAGCAGGGTGGGATCATCTCCTATGTGCTGGCCGTGATCCTGGCCTCGTTCACCGTCGGCCGGCACCTGGATCCGCCCGCCACGTAGTGGGGGCCGGTCCTGTCCGTGGGGTTCAACTGGGCTGCCACAATACTCATCGGCGGCATCCTGTCGGACTACTTCTTCTTCGCGCTGCTGTACGGCAGCCCCTGGATGGTCGGGTTCATCCTGCGGCAGCGTGAGCGACGCATCACCGAGCTGGCCGGGGAGGCCACGCAGCTACGGGAGCGGCAGGCGGAACAGGAGCGGCGCGCCATCGCTAACGAGCGCGCCCGCATCGCACGGGAGCTGCACGACATCATCTCCCACAGCATCAGCGTGATCACCATCCAGACCCAGGCGATCCGCCGCCGGCTTGGGCCAGACCATGCAGCCGAGGCCGACGACCTGCAGGCGGTCGAGGCAACCGCCCGGCAGGCCATGGCGGAGATGCGCCGGCTGCTCGGCGTGCTGCGCGCCGACGACGACCCGGTCGCACTCACCCCGCAGCCTGGGCTGGACCAGCTGCCCCAGCTCATCGCCGACACCAACGCCGCCGGCGTGGCGGTCCAGCTGCACGTCGAGGGTGACCCGGTGCCGCTGCCACCCGGCGTGGACCTGACGGCCTTTCGGATCCTCCAGGAGGCACTGACCAACGTCCGCAAGCACGCCCCCGGGGCCCAGGCAGCCGTGCTGATCCACTACATCGGCACCAGCCTGGAGCTGCGGGTCGACAACGACAGGGCAGCCCCGCCCGACGCGGACACGAACGGCGTTGGCCAGGGCCTGGTGGGGATGCGGGAGCGGGTCGGGCTCTACGGCGGCACGCTGGAGGTCGGCCACCGCCCGGACGGATTCACGGTGGCAGCCAGCCTGCCGCTGACCGGGCCGGAGCTGGCGTGATCAGCGTCGTCATCGCCGACGACCAGGGCATGGTCCGGGCCGGCTTTCGGTCGCTGCTCGGCGGCGAGCCCGACATCACCGTGGTCGGTGAGGCCATCGACGGCGAGACGGCGGTTCGGCTGGTCCGACAGCACCGCCCCGATGTCGTCCTGATGGACATTCGCATGCCGGTGCTGGATGGGCTGGCCGCCACCCGCCGGCTCGTCGAGTTCGGGATTCCCAGTCGGGTGCTGGTGCTCACCACCTTCGACCTGGACGAGTACGTCTTCGAGGCGCTCCGTGCTGGGGCGAGCGGCTTCCTGCTCAAGGACGCCACCGCCGAAGAGCTGGTTACCGCGGTCCGGACGCTGGCTGCGGGCGAGTCGCTGTTGGACCCGGCCGTGACCCGTCGCGTCATCGACGCCTTCGCCCGGGTGCCGCAGCCCCGCCCCGACGCCCAGCTCGCCCGGTTGACCGAGCGCGAGGTGCAGGTGCTGCGACTGATCGCCCGTGGTCTCTCCAACGCCGAGATCGCCCGCGAGCTGGTGGTCAGTGACGCCACCGCCAAGACCCATGTCAGCAACGTGCTGCTCAAGCTCGAGCTGCGGGACCGGATCCACGCCGTGATCTACGCCTACGAGAGTGGTCTGATCCAGCCAGGTGACACTGCTTGAGGTCAGTAGTCAGCGGCGGCTACCAGCCTGGCCGTGGTCGGCCTTCAAGTTGATGGATCCGCTCCAGCATCCGCCGGCCGAGCTGTTCCCGCTCGCCCGCGTCAAGCAGGCGACGTAGCTCCGGTGCGAGCAGGGCCTCGGCATCGTGGACGTGCTGACCGAAGACCTGCATGAGGACTTGGACCTTGGCGTCGAAGTACCGATCGCTAGGCACCATGCCCCCAAGTTCCACTAGCAATAGATCCAGCACGTGGTCTTGTTGTCGTTGTCGCTCCAGCTCGGCGTCGTGGCGGCCGGTCTGGGCACGAATGGCTGGGATAGCAGCACGTCCTCGACCGCCACGTGGGTGGCCAGGGCGGCGGCGATGGCGCCAAGGGCCCGGTACTGACGGGCGTGGCCGCCTTCGGCGGCATCATAGGTGGCGAACGTCCGAGCGACGCGAAGGTGCACTTGGGCCAGGACGCTGACCACATCCACCGAACTGGACTCGGCAAGGCCGACAGGGCTGCCTTCGCTGGTGAGGCGGTCCCCGATCGGTCGACTGGGGAGGACGGCGGTGGTGTCCATTGGACGATTCCCTTTAATTGGCTGGCTGCCGGATGGTCTATGGTGGGTCCGGCTCGGCGGCCACCCTGCCGCCGCCGAGCCGGTGACCTATAGGCACCATCCCCGTGCCGGCTCGTGGACGTTCACTCCTGCTCTGCGCGGCCGACCCCAAAGAAGCGCCTGGTCTGGGGCAGGCCGAGCAGCAGCAGCAGGGCGACGCATGCCGCAGAGATGGGGAGGCTTTCGGTCTCCCCGTAGAGCAGTTTTGCGGCGCCGAAGCCGAGGTGGGCGATGACCAGAAACAGCGCCGTCATATAGAGCCTGCGGTGACGGCTTGGCAACCGCAGCGCCGCCACCAGGTAGGTGATGCCCACGATGAGGAAGGCCGTGCCTGAGGCGTAGCCAGTCGGGGTGCCGGTGGAGATGCCAAAGAGCCAGCCGCCCCCGACGATCGAGATGAAGGCCATGAACCCCAGCAGGATCGAGCTGATCTAGACCGGGACGGGTGCCCGCGATCTGCCGGTCGGGGCCTGTTCGGGGTGGGTGACCCGGTAGCTGGACTGTGCGTTGGTGCTCATGCCCACCTCCTGTGGGTTGCTGAGGGATGAGCCGGGGCTTGCGGGTGCCCCAGCGCTGCGCTGCTTTGCTGACGTCCCCGAGGGTGACTGGCAGCTGTCCCGGGCGTCATGAGGTCGCGGTCCCGACCTGAATCGGGACATGACGTCCCGTGACTTCAGCACTAGCGCATTGCACGATGTGGACATGGCCGTAATGCCAAACCACATGCATGCGGGCCGGGTCGGCGTTGCCAATCCGGCCCAGCTACTCGATGCTTACACGGCGTCCGGCCTGCAGGTGACGGCCGGGGTGGGCGCCGTCGGATCTGCCCTCGTGGCATTGGCGCTTCGTGTGCTCAACGGCGACGCCTCGATTCTCGATGGTTCGTCATCCCAGGCCGGGACGCTGGACCCGTGAACCGGTCAGCCGCTGCCCGTGTAGCCTGGACCGCTTGTGTGCTGTCTCTGGCGCTGGCCGGCCTTGGCGTCGTGTTGCTCGTGCTGAGCGCATCGACCCCGATCCCACCCCGCTTCGGATTCCGAGGGTCGGACGTGGTCTTTGCGGTCGCCTTCACAACCGTCGGCGCGGTCATCGCCTCGCGTCGGCCACAGAACCCGGTTGGCTGGCTATTGTGCGCTGCCGGATTCGGGTTCGCCGTCACAGCGTTGGTAGCGGAGTACCGAGTCTACGCTGTCCTGACCCGCCCGGGGTCGCTGCCCCTGGGACCCGAGGCCGCCTGGATTGCCGAATGGATCTGGCCACTTGGCTTGGGTGCGGTGGCGTGCGTGATGTTGCTGTTTCCCGACGGCCGGCCACTGTCCTGCCGCTGGCGGCCGGCGGTCTGGCTTGTCGGCCTCGGCGCAGGGGTGGCGGCAGTCGGAATCGCCTTGTCCCCTGGACCGCTGGCTGAATTCACGGTGGTTCCCAACCCGTTCGGTCTGGAGCGGGCTGGCCCGGTCATCGACATCCTGGGCACGCTGGGTATGCTCGGCTTGGGACTGGCTCTGCTGGCCGCCGGCGTGTCGCTGGTGGTGCGGTTCCGCCGCGCTGGGGACGAGCAGCGCCAGCAGTTGAAGTGGCTGGCCTATGCGACGGCGCTCACGGCCACCACCCTGCTGGCGAGCATGGTCTCCTTCCTCCTCTACGGGACGGCGCCCGTCGTCGTCGAGGTGCTAGTCATTGGCGCCTTGGCCGCGATCCCGGTCGCCAGCGGGGTGGCCATTCTGCGCTACCGGCTGTACGACATTGATCTGCTGATCAACCGGTCGCTGGTGTATGGGGCGCTGACCGCCACCGTGGTTGGGATTTATGTGCTGGTGGTCGGCTGGCTAGGCGCCGTGTTCCAGGCCCGCGGCAGCCTTGGCGTGTCGCTGGTTGGCGCCGGGGTGGTGGCGGTGCTGTTCGCGCCGGCGCGGGACCGGCTGCAGCGAGCGGTCAACCGGCTGCTGTACGGCGACCGGGATGACCCCTACAGCGCGCTCTCACGGCTCGGCCAACGGCTAGAGGTGGCCGCGCCGCCCAGCCAAGCGCTGCCCGATGTCGCCGAGACGGTCGCCCGGGCGCTGCGGCTGCCCTATGTCGCCATTCTCAGCGGCGACGAGCGCACCGCAGCCTACGGCGTCCCCCGCGCCGCCGGCGACCGGGCGCTCCGGATCCCGTTGGCTTATCGCGGCGAGCAGGTCGGTGAACTGGTCGCCGAGCCCCGCGCGGGCAGCGACGGGTTCTCAGCGCAGGACCGGCGGCTGATGGAGGAGCTCGGTCGCCAGGTCGGGGTCACGGTCCAGGCGGGTCGGCTCACCCGCGACCTGCAGCGCTCCCGCGAACATCTGGTGCTGGCCCGGGAGGAGGAGCGGCGGCGGCTGCGCCGCGACCTCCACGATCAGCTCGGCCCCAACCTGGCCGCCGCCGCCCTGGAGCTGGATCGAGCGCGCGAGCTCGCGACCACCGACCTCGCTACCGCCGACAAGGTCTTTGAGGACCTCGGCGAGCGCATCCGCGAGGCCGTCCGGGATGTACGGCAGCTCGTCGACGACCTGCGCCCACCCGCGCTGGACGAGCTCGGGCTGCTCGGTGCGCTGCGGGAGCAGATCCGCCGGTTCGCCAACAGCCCGACCAGCATCAGACTCCATGCACCGGACGAGCTGGGCCCACTGCCAGCCGCCGTCGACCTGGCCGCCTACCGCATCGCCTGCGAAGCCCTCACCAACGTCATCCGCCACGCCGACGCCGGCCAGTGCGCCATCCGCCTGACCCGCACCACCAGGCTCGAGCTTGAGGTGACCGACGACGGCCGTGGACTACCAGCCGAGCCCCGAGCCGGGCTTGGGCTTGCCTCCATGCGAGAGCGAGCCGCCGAGCTCGGCGGCAGCTACATCGTCACCTCCACTCCCGGCCGCGGCACACAGGTACGCGCCTGGCTCCCCCTCTCCGAACCATGACCGAGCAGGAACCGAGGCTGCGGGTGGTCGTCGCCGACGACCACCCCATGTTCCGCGAAGGCCTGGCCGCCACCATCGACGGCCTACCCCGGAGCAAGGTCGTGGGACAGGCCGCCACCGGGCTAGAGGCTGTCGAACTGGCCCAGCAGGCCCAGCCGGACGTGGTGGTGATGGACCTGCACATGCCACAGATGAACGGCATCGACGCGACTCGCCACATCACCCAGAGGTACCCGCAGGTGGCGGTGCTGGTCCTCACCATGCTAGAAGACGACGCCTCGGTTGTTTCCGCCATGCAAGCAGGGGCCCGCGGCTATCTGCTCAAGGAGGCCAACCGAGCCGAGATCGGCAGGGCCTTGGAGGCCGTCGCCGCCGGCGAGGTCATCTTCGGCCCATCGGTGGCCGCCCGGGTGCTCACGCTGTTCAGCGCCACCACCGCCATCCAGCAACCAGGACAGTCGGCGTTTCCAGAGCTCACCGACCGGGAGCAGGAGATCCTGGAACTGGTGGCCCGTGGCCTGACCAATCCGGCCATCGCGTCGCGGCTCTACCTCAGTGAGAAGACCGTCCGCAACCACGTCTCCAACGTCTTCGCCAAGCTGCACGTGACCGACCGCGCCGCGGCGGTCGCCCGAGCACGCGACCGCGGCTACGGCTCAACGAGGGAGCGACGCATCTGAAGACCCAGCGTAACTATTCAGGATCCCGGGAGAGTGATTGCCGGGTGCCGGCGGGCTGGATCGTGGCCCATGGCCGCCTACGCCACGATCTCGCTGCCTGGCCGGTTGTTGGGGCTGGGCCCGGCTGAATCTGCCGCTGGGACAGAGTGGCGCGAAGCGGGCACGCAACAACGGCGCAAGCTTCTGAGAGCCCCGATGGCCTTGTTGTGCTCCGCCGCCTAACCCGGTTGGGATGCTGGCATCAGCATGTGCCGCAATGACGCCGCAGGAAGGCTTGTCTGCCGGGGCTCACGGTGAGACCTTGGAGCTGCAACATCACAGGGGGAGACCAGATGCTCACTCGGATCCGTGCACTGGTGCGTCGTATTCCGGCCTGGCGGCGGCGCCGTGCCCCACAAGGGACCGACCCGCTGCTGGCATCGGATGCCGAGCGGGCACGCGCGCGCGCCGCCGCCGACCACCAGAAGCGGGTCGGTGACCCTGGCCATACCAGCGGCATGTAGCGCCTGGGAGAAGCCGGCATCGGACGTCCAGCTGTCCCTTGCCCGAGCTGGCCGCCTGGATCACCGGGTCCGCGTTGGCGATCAGCACACCCTCACCCGGCTCCTGGCCGTGAACGAAGTTGACGGGCTGGGGCTGTTGGGATAGCTGTGCCGTACGGCCCGTGGGCAAGTGGGCGTGACCACTTGGTGTCCAGGAGGCGCGATCTCTTCCCCCGACCCGGAGCTGGAAGCCACCGTGGCGGTCCAGGCCGCGGTCATTGCCGAGCTGCGCGCGGCCAACGCCCAGCAGGCCTGCCTGATCGCCACCTTGCAGGCACGAGTGGCCGAGCTGGAGCGCCGGCTGGGCAAGGACTCCTCGAACTCTTCCAAGCCGCCGTCCTCTGACGGCCTGGCCAAGGCCACCCGTCCCGCGCGTGGCGATGGTGGCCGGCGCCGGCCGGGCAAGCAGCCGGGCACCCCTGGCGCGCACCTGGCGCAGGTCGCCAACCCGGACGAGATTGTGGTCCATGTCCCTGACCGCTGCGGCGGCTGCGGCGGCGAGCTTGCGGGCACGCCCGTGACCGGGGTTGAGGTCCGCCAGGTGTTCGACCTGCCTCCGCTTGGCCTGCGGGTCATCGAGCATCGCGGCCAGCGGCGCCGCTGCCCCTGCGGCAAGGTGACCACCGGGACGTTTCCCGAGCAGGTGCGCGCGCCGGCCCAGTACGGGCCCGGGATGCGCTCGCTCGGCTGCTACCTGCTGGTCTACCAGCACCTGCCGGTGGACCGGGCCGCCCGGCTGCTGGCCGACGTGGTGGGGGCGCCGGTGGCGACCGGGACGCTCGCTGGGGTGGTGGCCGAGGGCGCGGCCGGCCTGGACGACTTCGCCGCCACGGTCCGTCACCAGCTCGCGGCTGCCACGGTGGCCCACTTCGACGAGACCGGCGCCAGGGTGGCGGGCCGGCTGCACTGGGTCCATTCGGCCTCAACCGCCTCACTGACCTGGCAGATGGTGCATCCCAAGCGGGGCAGGGAGGCGATGGACGCCGCCGGGGTCCTGCCGGCGTTCGGCGGGGTGGCGGTGCATGACGGCTGGTCGCCGTACTGGCACTACCCGGCCACCCACGCGCTGTGCGGCGCGCACCTGCTACGCGAGCTGGAGGCGGTCGGTGACGAGCCGCGCCAGGGCGGGGCGGCTGGCATGGCCGAGCTGCTCTGCGACGCCAAGCTGGCAGCCGACCGGGCCCGCGCCGCGGGCTGGGCGCAGGTCGACGAGCAGGCGCGGGCCAGGCTCAAGGCCCGCTATGTGCGGCTGCTCACTGACGGGCACGCGGCCAACCCGCCCCCGCGCCGGCTGCGCCGTGGACGCCGGCCGCGGCGCTCGCCGGCCGCCAGGCTCCTGGGCCGCCTGGACACTCACCGCAACCAGGCGCTGCGGTTCCTGGACGACCTAGAGGTGCCGTTCGACAACAACCAGGCCGAGCGGGATCTGCGCATGGTGAAGCTGCAGCAGAAGATCTCCGGGTGCTGGCGCACGCGGGCCGGGGCTGAGGCGTTCCTGACCGTGCGCAGCTACATCTCTACCGCCCGCAAGCACGGAATGGAAGTGCTCGGGGTGCTGCGGCGCCTGTTTGAGAGCAATCCCTGGCTACCGATCCCAGCGGGACCTGAATAGTTACGACCCAGCAAGCTCCATGACCGACCGGGCAATGACCAGGTGAAGAGCTCACCCCTGAGAATTCGGGATGACCTGTCACGTTCCAGCGCGAAGTAATGCGCTCTACGACCGCTATGCGCCTGAACACGCCGCGCATGAAAGACCCCTGACAAGCACAAACTCACTGCTCAAGCGACTTCCGGAGTGGCAAGAGCGGGAGATCTCCGCTAACCAGCGGTGTCCGAGGGCCACGCGCCCAGATGCTTGCCCAGCGTTCCTGCTGGTCACAGACTATTTGGTGGGCCTGGGAGGACTTGAACCTCCGGCCTCATCCTTATCAGCAAAGTACAGGGAACCGCTGTGCGGACGGCCGTTTTCGCAGGTCACGCTCGACCGTCGGGGTCGAAGTTAAGTGCTCTAACGACCTCCAGTTAAGTGCTCTTCCGACGCGCCCAGAATCGCACTGACATTGCGCTGATCACTGCCGACTCGCTGATCACTGACGACTCCACGACACGCCTACGTTCCTTCCCTTCACCGCCATCTACCTGCACATACACCTCTAATATGCTACCTCAGCATCCCTCTCCCACCTCCATCGGCACTTCCTGACCAGGGGACGTGGCCTTGTGACCGGCGCAGGATCCCTCAAGGACCTGTCGGCCGGCGGCACCGTCGTGCTCCCAGACCATTTCCAGCTCGCCGCCCGGGACCGATGGTAGCGATCACGTCCGGGACGATGAAGCGGCGGCCACGTGTGGTGGCCGCCGCTGGGTGTCATTGGAACTGTCACCCGGACAGCAGCCGC